>Ga0182793_1001673_pt1 | contig 13365 bp, 12 predicted proteins | sample Passage237A_FD_130498 | JGI IMG/M metagenome (GOLD analysis project Ga0182793, IMG submission 130498) | Cellulose adapted compost microbial communities from Newby Island Compost Facility, Milpitas, CA, USA - Passage2 37A (version 2) (version 2) ... | reverse complement strand
GACGGCGCGCGCCGGGTGGCAGGCGGCCGCCAGGCGGCCGCCCTTGATGCGCGAGAGGTGGCGGCGCACGCAGTTCATCTCGGAGATGTTGGCGCCCGAGCGCAGCAGCGCGCGGTTGATGGCCTGCTTGTCCTCCAGCGTGATGCCGTCGCCGGGCAGCGGCAGCAACGCCGAGCCGCCGCCCGAGATCAGGCAGATCACGAGGTCGTCCTCGGTCAGTCCCTGCACGGCGGCGAGAATGCGTTCGGCGGCGTCGAGTCCGGCCTGGTCCGGCACGGGGTGGGCGGCCTCGAGGATCTCGATCCTCTCGCACGGCACGGCGTAGCCGTAGCGCGTGACGACCACGCCCGACAGCTCGCCCGGCCAGTGCTTCTCCAGCGCGCGCGCCATTTCGGCCGAGGCCTTGCCGGCGCCGATGACGAGGGTGCGCCCCTTGGGCGGCTTCGGCATGAAGCGCGGAATGCAGTGTTCCGGCTGGGCGGCGAGGATGGCGGCGTCGAACATCTGGCGCAGCAATTCACGGGGAGCGGGCATGTCGCGGTTTCCTGGATACGTTGAATGTGCGACACGCGCCGGCTGGATGGCGCGGCGCGTGTCGGGATTGTTGCACGGCATCATCGGCGCGTGGCGCCGATGTGCGTCCGGAGCGGTATTACTTGGTGAGCGCTTCGCGCCAGCCGAGGCCGGCGGAAGTGTTGCCGGCCGGCTTGTACTCGCAGCCGATCCAGCCGTCGAAGCCGGCTTCGTCGATGAACTTGAACATGAAGGCGTAGTTGATCTCGCCCGTGCCCGGCTCGTTGCGGCCCGGGTTGTCGGCCAGCTGAACGTGGGCGATGCGGCTCTGGTACTTCTTGAAGGTGTTGGCCAGTTCGCCTTCCATGCGCTGGGCGTGGTAGATGTCGTACTGGATGAACAGGTTGTCCGAGCCGACCTCGTCGATGATCTCGGCGGCCTGGGCCGTGTAGTTCAGGAAGAAGCCCGGGATGTCGTACGTGTTGATCGGCTCGATCAGCAGCGGGATGCCCACGGCCTTGAGCTTCTCGGCGGCGTACTTCAGGTTGGACACGAAGGTCGCGCGGGCCTGTTCCTGGCTGACGCCGGCAGGCACCTTGCCGGCCAGGCAGTTGATGCGCTCGGTGCCGAGGATCTTGGCGTACTCGATGGCGGTGTCGACGCCCTTCTTGAATTCCTCGACGCGGGACGGATCGACGGCGATGCCGCGGTCGCCCGCCGCCCAGTCACCGGCCGGCAGGTTGTGCAGCACCTGGGTCAGGCCGAACTCCTTGAGCTTGGCCGCCAGGTCGGCAGCCGGATAGGCGTACGGAAACAGGTACTCGACGCCCTTGAAGCCGTCGTCGGCAGCGGCCTTGAAGCGATCCATGAAATCGACTTCGTTGTAGAGCATGGTGAGGTTGGCGGCGAATTTCGGCATTGCGGTTCTCCGTGTGTTCGTTTGCAGGAAAGCGAAAAGGATGGATGACCGCAATGACGGAAATCCATCCTCTTCTCGCCCCGTTACGGGCGACGCGCCCCGCCGGAACGGGGCGCCAGGGCGTTACGCGTTGGCGGTCGGCGCGTCTTCGGGCTTCTCGGCGAGCGGCTCGAACTCGTTGATGGCGTCAATTTCCAGACCCATCGGGATGTTCGTGACGCGCTCGAGGATGCACTCGATGACGACCGGCACCTGGTACTCGGCCATCCACTTGCGGGCCTGCTCGACGGCCGGGGCGAATTCCTTCGGCTCGCGCACGCGGATCGCCTTGACGCCGAGGCCTTCCACGACGGCGACGTGGTCGACGCCGTAGCCGGCCAGTTCCGGCGAGTTGATGTTGTCGAAGGACAGCTGCACGCAGTAGTCCATCTCGAAGCCGCGCTGCGCCTGACGGATCAGGCCCAGGTAGGAGTTGTTCACCAGCACGTGGATGTACGGCAGCTTGAACTGCGCGGCCACGGCCAGTTCCTCGATCAGGAACTGGAAGTCGTAGTCGCCGGAGATGGCGACGACTTCACGGTTCGGGTCGGCGGCGACGACGCCGATGGCGGCCGGGATGGTCCAGCCCAGCGGGCCCGCCTGGCCGCAGTTGATCCAGTGGCGCGGCTTGTAGACGTGCAGGTGCTGGGCCGCGGCGATCTGCGACAGACCGATGGTGGTTACGTAGCAGGTGTCCTTGCCGAAGGCCTTGTTCATCTCCTCGTAGACGCGCTGCGGCTTCATCGGCACGTCGTCGAAGTGGGTCTTGCGCTGCATCGCGACGTCGCGCTTGCGGGCGAGGCATTCGGCGGCCCAGGCCGAGCGGTCCTTGAGCTTGCCGGCGGCCTTCATTTCCTTGGCGACGGCGATGAACTGCTCCAGCGCGGCCTTGGCGCACGACACGATGCCCAGATCCGGACCGAACACGCGGCCGATCTGCGTCGGCTCGATGTCGACGTGGATGAAGCGGCGGCCCTTGGTGTAGACCGGAACCGAGCCGGTGTGACGGTTGGCCCAGCGGTTACCGATGCCGAACACGAAGTCCGAGGCCAGCAGCGTGGCGTTGCCGTAGCGGTGCGAGGTCTGCAGGCCGACCATGCCGGCCATCAGGTCGTGGTCGTCCGGAATCGAGCCCCAGCCCATCAGGGTCGGCACGACCGGCACGCCGGTCAGCTCGGCGAACTCGACCAGCAGGTCGGCGGCGTCGGCGTTGATGATGCCGCCGCCGGCGACGATCAGCGGGCGCTCGGCGTCATTGAGCATCTGCAGGGCCTTCTCGGCCTGCTTGCGGGAGGCCGCGGGCTTGTAGACCGGCAGCGGCTCGTAGGTGTCGATGTCAAACTCGATCTCGGCCAGCTGGACGTCGATCGGCAGGTCGATCAGCACCGGACCCGGACGGCCCGAGCGCATGATGTGGAAGGCCTGCTGGAACACGCGCGGCACCAGGGCGGCTTCACGCACGGTGACGGCCCACTTGGTGACCGGCTTGGCGATGGACTCGATGTCCACGGCCTGGAAGTCTTCCTTGTACAGGCGGGCGAGCGGGGCCTGGCCGGTGATGCACAGGATCGGCAGCGAGTCGGCGGAAGCCGAGTACAGGCCGGTGATCATGTCGGTGCCGGCGGGGCCGGAGGTGCCGATGCACACGCCGATGTTGCCCGGGTTGGCGCGGGTGTAGCCCTCGGCCATGTGCGAGGCGCCCTCGACGTGGCGGCCGAGGATGTGACGGATGCCGCCGTCCTTGCGCATGGCGGAATACAGCGGGTTGATTGCGGCGCCGGGAATACCGAACGCGGTGTCGATGCCTTCCTTGCGCAAAACGGCAATAGCGGCATCTACGGCTCTCATGCGGGCCATGACGGACTCCTTGAAGGGAAATGATGGAAAAAGTGGCGGAAATTCCGGTGAATGGCGGCAAGCATAAGGGCTTGGGGGTCGCCGGGCAACTGACGCATAATTCAAGACTGTCGATATCAGGAGTATCGAGTGGATCGCTATACGGAGATTCGGAGCTTCGTTCTCGTTGCGGAGAAGGGCACTTTCGCGGCCGCCGCATTGGTCGAGGGCGTGACGCCGGTGGTCATGGGGCGGCGGCTGGACGCGCTCGAGCGCCGGCTCGGCGTCAAGCTCATGCACCGCTCCACGCGCGGCCTGTCGCTGACCGACCTGGGCGAACAGTTCCTGGAGCGCGCGCGCGTGCTGCTGCGCGAGTTCGACGAGGCCGAGGCCAGCATCACGGCCGACCGCAAGACGGTGCGCGGCCACCTCGTGGTGTCGGCGCCGGCGGCTTTCGGACGCCGCCACGTCGCGCCGCACGCGCCGGCATTCCGTGCGCGGCATCCGGACCTTAAGCTGTCGTTCAACCTGACCGACAGCGTCGTCGACCTCGTGCGCGAGGGCTACGACATGGCGATCCGCATCGGCGAGGTGACCGACCCGAACTACGTGGCCGTGCGCCTGTTCCCGAACCGGCGCGTGATCTGCGCGACGCCGGAGTACTTCGCCAGGCACGGCAAGCCGCGCGTGCTGGAGGACCTGACGCGGCACAACTGCCTCGCCTTCAACCTGCAGGGCGGCCAGCAGCGTGGCTGGACCTTTCTGCGTGACGGCAAGCTGGTGGCGGTGAAGGTGTCGGGTGACCTCGACTGCAACGACGGCGAGCTGCTGTTCAACTGGGTCAAGCAGGGCCTGGGGGTGGGCTGGCGCTCGACCTGGGAGATCCAGGCCGAGCTCAAGCGCGGCGAACTGGTGACCGTGCTCGACGAGTACGCGATGCCCAACTACGACATCCAGGCCGTGTATCCGCAGCAGCGCTACCTGCCGGCCAAGGTACGGCTGTTCATCGAGCACCTGCGCGAGATCTACAACACGCCGGGCTACTGGGAAGGGGAGGCCGACCTGCCATGAGGCCGTCGCGCATCGTGCGCCCGCGCCATCCGCTGTTCTGGCTGCTCGTGGCGCTGCAGGCGCTGAGCACGGTGTTCCTGAACGTGCTGGTGCGTCACGAGCCGTCGCCGGCGGTGGCGTTCGTGCTGAGCGCCCTGGTGATCGTCAACGCCACGCTCAGCGCCCTGTTCATCTGGCGCCTGCTGCGTGAGCCGGAGTGATTCAGTCCGCGCCGACCGCCCGTCGCGCCCGTGCCTTGGCGGTGACGTAATCGGCGTGCGACACGTAGAGCAGGTCGGCAATCTTGCGCATCAGGTGGTTCTCGTGCGCGCACAGCCGCCCGTCGGCCAGCGCCACCTGCCACATGTATTCGAGGATGCGTACGCGGCGCGACATGTCGCAGCGGCGGTTGATCTCGGACGTGAAGCGGTGGAAGTCGTAGGCCTGTTCCGATTCGGTCGTGGCGAGCTCGAGCAGGCGCTCGACCTCGTCGTCGGCGAGCGCGAACGTCTCGCGCAGCGCGTCCAGAGCGACCCGGCGCTCGGCCTCGCCGAGCTCGGCGTCGGCGCGCATGACTTCCACGAGCAGCACGGCGGTGGCAAGCTGCAGGCTGTGCTCGCCGCTGCGGCTGGGCAGGTTCATGCCCGGAGAGAGGGCGGAGTTGAAGAGATCCTTGAGGGTTTTCAGCATGGTCGTCCGGAATGCCCCGTGCAGGTGCCGTCGGTGAGCGCGCGATGAAGAAACCGACCCGCGTGTGGCCGGCGGCGCTGGCCCTGATCGCCCTGACGCTGATCTGGGGATACAACTGGGTGGTGATGAAGAAGGTGCTGCACTTCATCGATCCGGTGGACTTTACCGCGCTGCGCGTGTCATTCGGAACCGTCTGCCTGTTCGCGGTGATGGTGCTCCTTCGCCGGCCGCTGCGGCTCGTCGCGCCGGGGCCGACCATCGTGCTCGGCCTGCTGCAGTGCGGCGTGTTCAGCACGCTGATCCAGCTTTCGCTGGTGCAGGGCGGGGCGGGCAAGACGGCCGTGCTCGTGTACGTGATGCCGTTCTGGCTGCTGCCGATGGCGTGGCTGCTGCTCGGCGAGCGCATCCGCGAGCTGCAGTGGGCGGCCATCGCGGTCGGCGCGGCGGGGCTGGTGCTGGTGCTCGAACCGTGGCATTTCGAGGCCTCGCTGCTGAGCAGCGCGATGGCGCTGACCGCGAGCCTGGTATGGGCCGGTGCGGCGGTGTACGCCAAGCGCCTGCGCGCGCGCGTACAGCTCGATGTGCTGTCGCTGACCGCCTGGCAGATGCTGTTCGGCTCCATCGTGGTCTGCACCGCCGCGTGGACCGTGCCGTCGGCGCGGGAACTCGAACCCAGCCTGTATTTCTTCGGCGCGCTGGCCTACAACGCCATCGTCGCGACGGCGCTGGCCTGGCTGCTGTGGCTGTTCGTGCTCGACTGCCTGCCCGCCGGTGTCGCGGGGATGTCGTCGCTGGCCGTGCCGGCGGTGGGCGTGCTCTCCGCGTGGATCGAGCTGGGCGAGCGGCCTTCGATGGCCGAGGGCGCCGGGATGCTGCTGATCGCGCTGGCGCTCGGGCTGCTGACCTGGTTCGCCGGGCGCCGCCGCACCTGAACGTATTCCGGGTGCGCGGACGGCCGGCGGCATCCTGCATGACCCCGAGCCCCGTCCGCAGCATCGCGAGCCTGCAGGCGGGTTCGATGCAGAGGCGCCGCCGCGGTGGGGCCTTCCCCCCCCTGTGCGTCGTCGCGGTCTTCGCGAGGCTTCGCACGCCGGCCTTTGCGTGATCCCGATGAGCGACCACAATGAAAAAGCCGCCGGTCCTTTCGGGCCGGCGGCTTCCTCGTGTCGTGGTGGTGATGGGCAGAATCGAACTGCCGACCTACGGGTTATGAATCCGTCGCTCTAACCGTCTGAGCTACATCACCATCAAGCCTGCTAATATAGCCGCTTCCCAAACTGAGCGTCAAGCAACAAGCAACGGTTTTCGTCGATGAAGAAACTTTACATCCGCACCTTCGGCTGTCAGATGAACGAGTACGACTCGGACAAGATGGCGGATGTGCTCGGAGCCGGCGAGGGGCTGGTCAGGACGGACGATCCCGAAGAGGCGGACGTGATCCTGTTCAACACCTGTTCGGTGCGCGAGAAGGCGCAGGAAAAGGTGTTCCACGACCTGGGACGGGTCAAGCACCTGAAGCAGTCGCGCCCGGACCTCATCATCGGCGTAGGCGGCTGCGTCGCGAGCCAGGAGGGCGAGGCCATCGTCGCGCGTGCGCCCTATGTCGACCTGGTGTTCGGGCCGCAGACGCTGCACCGTCTGCCGCAGCTGATCGCCGAGCGCCGGCGCAGCGGCCGCGCGCAGGTGGACATCTCGTTCCCGGAAATCGAGAAGTTCGACAATCTGCCGCCGGCGCGCGTGGAGGGGGCGAGCGCCTTCGTGTCGATCATGGAAGGCTGCTCGAAGTACTGCACCTTCTGCGTCGTGCCGTATACGCGCGGCGAGGAGGTGTCGCGCCCGCTCGACGACATCCTGACCGAAGTCGCCAACCTCGCGCAGCAGGGTGTCAAGGAGGTGACGCTGCTCGGGCAGAACGTCAACGCGTGGCGGGGCGAGATCACGAAGGGCGGCGGCGAGAGCGGGGACTTCGCCTTCCTGCTCGAATGCGTGGCGGAGATTCCGGGCATCGAGCGCCTGCGCTACACGACCTCGCATCCGCGCGAGATGACGCAGCGCGTGATCGACGCCTACGCGAAGATCCCGCAGCTGGTCAGCCACCTGCACCTGCCGGTGCAGTCCGGTTCCGACCGCGTGCTGGCGGCGATGAAGCGCGGCTACACGGCGCTCGAGTACAAGGCGCTGGTGCGCAAGCTGCGCGCCGTGCGGCCGGACCTGTCGCTGTCGTCGGACTTCATCGTCGGCTTTCCCGGCGAGACCGAGCAGGACTTCGAGAAGACCATGAAGCTGATCGACGACGTCGGCTTCGACACCTCGTTCAGCTTCGTCTACAGCCCGCGCCCGGGCACGCCGGCGGCCGACCTGGAGGACACCGTGCCGCAGACCACCAAGCTCAAGTGGCTGGCCCGCCTGCAGAAACGCATCGAGGAACAGGCCGCGGCGATCAGCGCGTCGATGGTCGGCTCCGTGCAGCGCATCCTCGTCGAGGGGCCGGCCAAGAAAGGCGAGGGCGAGCTGGCCGGGCGCACGGCCAACAACCGCGTCGTGAACTTCCCGGGCAATACGCGCCTGATCGGGCAGTTCGTCGATGTGACGATCACCGCCGCGCTGCCGCACAGCCTGCGCGGTGAGATCGTCGTTCGGGAATCGTGATGGGCGACATCGTCGAAGTGGTGTTCGAGCCGGTCGACAACGTCCGGCTGGCCAACCTGTGCGGCGCGCTGGACGAGAACCTGCGCCAGATCGAGTCAGCCTTCGACGTCGGCATCGTGCGACGCGGCGAGCGCTTCAGCCTGTCCGGCTCGCAGTCGCGGCTGGCGGCCAGCGCGCTGCAGCGCTTCTACGAGCATGCGGACGCGCACTTGAGCCTGGACGACATCCAGCTGGGCCTCGTCGAGATCGTCGCCAACGCCGAGCCGGTGGCGCGTCTGCCGCAGTCGCCCAGGCTGATGACGCGCAAGACCGAACTGCACGGACGTACGCCGCGCCAGGTCGAGTACCTGGCCAACATCCAGGCGCACGACATCACCTTCGGCATCGGTCCGGCCGGAACCGGCAAGACCTATCTGGCCGTCGCGAGCGCCGTCGACGCCTTCGAGCGCGAGCAGGTCGAGCGCATCATCCTGACCCGGCCGGCCGTCGAGGCCGGCGAGCGCCTCGGCTTCCTGCCCGGAGACCTCGCGCAGAAGGTCGACCCCTACCTGCGCCCGCTGTACGACGCGCTGTACGACCTGATGGGCTTCGACCGCGTGGCCAAGCTGTTCGAGCGCGGCAGCATCGAGATCGCGCCGCTGGCCTTCATGCGCGGACGCACGCTGAACCACGCTTTCATCATCCTCGACGAGGCACAGAACACCACGCCCGAGCAGATGAAGATGTTCCTGACCCGCATCGGCATCGGCGGCAAGGCGGTGATCACCGGCGACCTGACCCAGGTCGACCTGCAGCGCGGCCAGAAGAGCGGCCTGCGCGAGGCCGCCGAGGTGCTGGCCGAGGTGCGCGGCATCGCGTTCACGCGCTTCGGCAAGGAGGACGTCGTGCGCCATCCGCTCGTCGCGCGCATCGTCGACGCCTACGACCGTGCCCAGGCCGAGCGCGAGGCGGCGGCCCGCGCGCGCCGCGGGGACGAACGGTGAGCGCCGCCCGTCTGTCCATGAGCGTGCAGCGTGCGCTGCGGGCGGGCGAGCGCGCGCACGCACCGAAGGCCGACGCGCTGCGGCGCTGGGCGCGCGCGGCGCTGCGCGACCGCGACGTCGAAGTGGCCGTGCGGCTCGTCGGCGAGGACGAGGGCCGCACGCTGAACCGTGATTACCGCGGCCGCGACTACGCGACCAACGTGCTGACCTTCGTCTATGACGATTCGCCCGTGCCGGAAATGCCGCTGTTCGGCGACATCGTGCTGTGCGTGCCGGTCGTCGTGCGCGAGGCGGCGGAGCAGGGCAAGACCGTGGAGGCTCACTTCGCCCACCTGATGGTGCATGGTATGCTGCATTTGCAGGGCTTCGACCACGAGACCGCCGAGGAGGCGGAGGTCATGGAGGCGCTCGAAACGGAGATTCTCGCGGGGCTCGGCATCGACGACCCGTATCGTGTGGAGTGAGAGCCGAGGATTTGGGTTCACGGACCCAAATCCTCGTTTCTCACTCGATCCGGAAAATGGACAGTTCCCCAGACAAACCGTCGTTACTCGAGCGACTTTCGGCGCTTCTCTCGCGCGAGCCGGAAGATCGCGATGACCTCCTCGCGCGACTCCGTTCCGCCTGCGACCGCAACCTGATCGACGCGGACGCCCTTTCCATCATCGAAGGCGCCCTGCAGATGTCCGACATGCAGGTGCGGGAAGTGATGGTGCCCCGTGCGCAGATGGACGTGGTCCATCTCGACGACCCGATCGAGAAGATCGCGGCCTTCGTCATCGAGACCGCGCACTCCCGCTTCCCCGTCGTCGGCGAGAACAAGGACGATGTCGTCGGCGTGCTGCTCGCCAAGGACCTGCTGCGCTACTACGCCGGCCTCGAGTTCGACCTGCGCGGCATGCTGCGCCCGGCCGTGTTCGTGCCCGAATCCAAGCGCCTGAACGTGCTGCTGCGCGAGTTCCGCGTCAGCCGCAACCACATGGCCATCGTCGTCGACGAATATGGCGGCGTCGCCGGCCTCGTGACCATCGAGGACGTGCTCGAACAGGTCGTCGGCGACATCGAGGACGAGTACGACTTCGACGAGATCTCCGACAGCATCCGCCTCGACCAGAACGGCCGCTACCGCGTCAAGGCCACGACCGAGATCGAGGACTTCAACCACGCCTTCGAATCCTCGTTCAGCGACGAGGAGGTCGATACCATCGGCGGCCTCGTCATCCGCCATCTCGGCCGGCTGCCCAAGCGCGGCGAGGTGATCGAGATCGACGGCCTGCGCATCCAGGTGATGCGCGCCGACAGCCGGCGCGTCTACACCCTGCTGGTCGAGCGCGTCGCGCCCCCGTCGGCGCCGGACGCCGACGCGGCGTGATGGCGCGAGCCGGCACGCGGAGCTTCCCGGCCTGGCTTGCCGCGCTCGTGGCGGGGGGCGTGTTTGGGGTTTTCCTTGTCCCCGTTCGGGGTGTTCCCGCTGACCCTGCTGTCGCTGGCCGCGCTCGCGGCGCTGCTCGACCGCGCGCCGCGCATGCGTGCCGGTTTCGCGCTGGGCTTCGCGTGGGGTTTCGGCGCCTTCGCGGCCGGCGTGTCGTGGATCTTCGTCGCGCTCAACCGCTACGGCGGCATGCCCGTGCCGCTGGCCGCGCTCGCGATCGGCCTGTTCTGTGCCTACCTCGCGCTGTATCCGGCGCTCGCCGGCGCGCTGTTCGTGCGCTGGCGCGCGGGCGGGGTGCTGGCGCGCGCGAGCCTGTTCGCGGCGCTGTGGATCGTGGCGGAGCTGCTGCGCGGCTGGGTGTTCACGGGCTTCCCGTGGCTGTCGGTCGGCTACTCGCAGACGCCGCCAAGCCCGCTCGCGGGCTGGCTGCCGGTCGTCGGCGTGTATGGCGTCGGCGGACTGCTGGCGTGGATCGCGGCGCTGGCGGCTTTCGCGCCGTGGTGCCGGCTGCGCGAGGCCGCGCCGGCCGCCGTGCTCGTGGTGACGTCGCTGGCAGGCGGCGCCGTGCTGGGGCGTGTCGGGTGGACCGAGCCGGACGGCGACCCGTTGCGTGTGGCCTTGGTGCAGACCAACATCGCGCAGGAGCTCAAGTGGCGGCCCGAGCGCGTGCGCGAGTGGCTGGAACTGAACCTGCAGCTGTCCGACGTGCCCGAGGCCGATCTCGTCGTGTTGCCCGAGACGACGCTGCCGATGCTGGTCGAGCACCTGCCGGCGGGCTACGTCGACACGCTCTCCGACCGCGCCCGTGCCTACGGCGCCGACCTGCTGATGGGCGTGTTCCTGCGCGACGCCAGGGGGCGCATCCACAACGCCGTCGCCAGCCTCGGCGCCTCGCCGTCGCAGTCCTACGCCAAGCGGCATCTGGTGCCCTTCGGGGAGTACTCGCCGCCGCTGTTCGGCTGGTTCTACGCGCTGGCCGACATCCCGATGTCCGACCAGACGCCGGGGGCGGCCGATCAGCCCCCGCTGGTGCTGGCGGGCCGGCGCGTCGCCGTCAACATCTGCTACGAGGACGTCTTCGGTCGCGAGCTGCTGTACGCGCTGCCCGAGGCGGGACTGATGCTCAACGTCTCGAATCTCGCCTGGTACGGCGATTCGCTCGCCCAGCCGCAGCATCTCCAGATCGCCCGCGTGCGCGCGCTGGAGACCGGCCGGCCGATGCTGCGCGCGACCAATACCGGCATGACGGCCGTCGTGCGGCCGGACGGTCGGGTCGAAGCCGTGCTGCCGCCGTTCGAACGCGGCATCCTGCGTGCCGAGGTGCGTGCCCATGCCGGCCTGACGCCCTATGCCCGCTGGGGCGACGGCGCCGCGCTGCTGCTGTCGGCGCTCGGGCTGGCCGCGGCGGGGCACGCACGCCGGCGCGCCGGTTTTGCGCCGCGCGTCGCCCCGCCGCCGGAAAGCCAGTAAAATCCATGCTTTTGCCTCTGGTGCCCACCGGACCATGTCATTGAACAAACCCACCTTCCAGCAGATCATCCAGACGCTCGGCCAGTTCTGGGGCGAGCGCGGGTGCGCGCTGCTGCAGCCGCTCGACCTCGAGGTCGGCGCCGGTACCTCGCATCCGGCCACCTGCCTGCGTGCGCTCGGCCCCGAGCCGTGGAACGCCGCCTACGTGCAGCCCTCGCGCCGTCCCAAGGACGGCCGCTACGGCGAGAACCCCAACCGCCTGCAGCACTACTACCAGTACCAGGTGGTGCTCAAGCCCTCGCCGCCGGACATCCAGGAACTGTATCTGGACAGCCTGCGCGCGCTGGGCATCGACCCGATGGAGCACGACATCCGTTTCGTCGAGGATGACTGGGAGAACCCGACGCTCGGTGCCTGGGGCCTGGGCTGGGAAGTGTGGCTGGACGGGATGGAGGTCACGCAGTTCACGTACTTCCAGCAGGTCGGCGGGCTGGACTGCAAGCCGGTGCTGGGCGAGATCACGTACGGCATCGAGCGTCTCGCCATGTACCTGCAGGGCGTCGAGAACGTCTACGACCTGGTGTGGACCGTGTACCCGAATGGCATGCCCGTGACCTACGGTGACGTGTATCACCAGAACGAGGTCGAGCAGTCGCGCTACAACTTCGAGCACGCGAACGTGGATTTCCTGTTCTCACTGTTCGGCAGCTACGAGTCCGAGGCCAAGCGCCTGATCGGCGAGGGGCTGGCGCTGCCGGCCTACGAGATGGTGCTCAAGGCCGGTCACACCTTCAACCTGCTGGACGCGCGCGGCGCCATCTCGGTGACCGAGCGCGCAGCCTACATCGGCCGCATCCGCAACCTGTCGCGCGCCGTCGCGCAGGCCTATTACGAATCGCGCGAGGCGCTCGGCTTTCCGATGCTCGCCCGCGCCCAGAGCTTCGCCGGGGAGGGCGCATGATGTCGGACAACGCCCATCTGCTGGTCGAACTGGTCACCGAGGAACTGCCGCCGAAGGCGCTGCCGCGTCTGGGCGAGGCCTTCGCCAACGGCATCGTCGCGGGTCTCCGCGCACGCGGCCTGGTGGCGGCCGACGCCGCATTCCGCGGCTTTGCCGCGCCGCGCCGCCTGGCGGTGCTGGTGCGCGACGTGGCGGCGCAGGCCGCGGCGCAGGACGTCACCGAGAAGATCATGCCGGTGCAGGTCGCACTCGACGCCGACGGCCGGCCGACGCCGGCGCTGCTGAAGAAGCTCGCCGCGCGGGGCATCCCCGAATCCGCGATCGCGGGCTTCGAGCGCCGCATGGATGGCAAGGCCGAGGCGCTGTTCTACACCCGCAGTGAGGCCGGCGCTGCGCTCGACGCGGTGCTGGCCGACATTGTCGGCGAGGCCGTGCGCCAGCTGCCGATCCCGAAGGTCATGCGCTGGGGGGCGTCCGACGTGCAGTTCGTGCGTCCGGTGCATCGGCTCGTGATGCTGCACGGCGATCGCGTCGTGCCGGGCGCGGTGCTGGGGCTGGAGTCGGGCCGCGTGACGCTGGGCCACCGCTTCATGAGCCGCGGCGAGATCACGGTCGCCAGTGCGGACGCCTGGGAGCCGATACTGCTGGCCGAGGGCAAGGTGGTGCCGCATTTCGGCGAGCGCCGCGCCGAGATCGAGCGTCAGCTGCGCGATGCGGCGGCACGCGAGCAGGCGTCGCTCGGCGAGTACGCCGACCTGCTCGACGAGGTTACGGCGCTGGTCGAGCACCCGAGCGTGTACGTGGGCGAGTTCGAGCCCGAGTT
>Ga0182793_1001667_pt1 | contig 13400 bp, 10 predicted proteins | sample Passage237A_FD_130498 | JGI IMG/M metagenome (GOLD analysis project Ga0182793, IMG submission 130498) | Cellulose adapted compost microbial communities from Newby Island Compost Facility, Milpitas, CA, USA - Passage2 37A (version 2) (version 2) ... | reverse complement strand
GGAACTCGTTCGAATATCGTTGTCGATATCGATTAGGAACCGTTATATTCGCCCCAATTTCGCATTTTAAATGACCTAATCTTGACAATGAGTTTACTGACTGTAGGTTCGGTAGCATTTGATGTACTGGAAACCCCCTTCGGAAAAACCGGTAAAATCCTCGGTGGCGCTGCAACGTATATTACCCTCGCCGCCTCTTACTTTACCCAAAAAAATAATTTGGTAGCCATCGTCGGTGACGATTTCCCACAATCCATGCGATCGGTCCTAGAGAACCGGGGAATTAACACAGAGGGGGTAGAGGTAAGGAAAGGGGAAAAAACCTTTTATTGGTCCGGAAAGTACCACGACAATATGAATGTTCGCGATACGGTAGAAGTTCAATTGAACGTGATGGGCGATTTTGACCCTCAAATTCCAAAAAGTTTTCAAGGGGCAAAATACCTCATGTTGGGAAACACCTCGCCTACCATTCAGAAATCAGTATTGGATCGATTGCATAAGCGTCCAAAATTGGTCATGCTGGATACCATGAACCTTTGGATTGAAAATACGTATGATGACTTACGGACTGTTTTAAGGGAGGTAGATATATTGACCATTAATGATGAAGAAGCCCGCATGCTATCAAAAGAGTATTCGCTACGCAAAGCTGCTAAGATCATTCTGGAAATGGGTCCAAAGATGCTGATTATCAAAAAGGGAGAGCATGGTGCGCTATTATTCCACGGTAAAAATGTGTTTTTTGCCCCGGCACTACCCTTAGAAGAGGTCTTCGACCCTACGGGCGCTGGGGATACGTTTGCGGGTGGGTTTATTGGATACTTGGCGGAATCGGATGATTTGTCTTTTGAAAATTTGAAACGGGCTCTTATCTACGGCTCTGCGATGGCCTCATTTTGCGTGGAGAAATTTGGGGTAGAACGAATAGTCAACCTTACCAGAGAAGAAATCGAAGAAAGAGTTTCAGAGTTTGTAAAACTCTCGGTATTTCAATTGGTGTAAGATGTGACCTAAGAGGAGGCAGTTTCATTCCACACCAAAGTGTCATTAGATCCACATTAGGAGTGGTTAAGACCGCGGTTCTATTGATATTGCGGATTTATTGATAAAAAGATAATCCTTGTAGGAGGTAGTAACTGTCTAACTATAACCTTTAGTCATTGACCTACTTACCTAATTTATTTTTTGCCCATGGGTATACGAGATATACGCCCTTGGTTGTCCCGATGCCTATCGCTGCACCCATGAGCACGTCGGCCAGCCAATGACGGTTGTTGAGCAAGCGCATACCACCGACTGTGGTTGCTGCTGCATAGCCACCAATAGGGTACCATGGGCTATGGTGTCCATATTCTTCGTGGAGCATTGTTGCATTTACAAACGCAAAGGTCGTATGACCCGAGGGGAAGGAGTCGTATTCTTCACCGTTAGGGCGAGGGTATCTTGCTGTCCATTTAATAATTTGAGCGGCTCCTCCCGCCATCGCGTTGGAGATCAAAAAAAGTATAATCTGCTCCCCTAATTTATGTTTTCCTTTGACACCTGATGCGCTTAAGGTGAAAGTTAGCGCAGCGGGTGCAGCCCAGAGGTAGTCATCGACATGGGTGTGAAACCCCGCATATTCACTTGTAATATGTCGGTTGAGCTGCTTGCTAATTTTTCCTTGCACCGCAAAGCTCGCCAAGGTGAGGCCTACGGGTGCCACGATATGTTCGGGTTTTAGGTTAATATGGGTGCTGTCGCGTTGACCCGAAACTTGTCCTGCAACAAAAATTAACAGAAAAAAATAGAGCTTCCCATAGGAATAGCGTGTGTGTATAGGACTAACTTCCATATTTGCCCTTTTAAAAACGTTATTTTTCTTGTATTGCCTCCCTGATCCTTATAAGTTTTTCAAGAATTTGTTCCAATTGGTCGAGGGGTAACATATTGGCTCCGTCTGATTTAGCTTCCTTGGGGTTGGGGTGGGTTTCAATAAATAGCCCATCGACTCCGACGGCTACGGCAGCCTTGGCGATGGTTTCGATCCGTTTGGGATTCCCTCCCGTGACCCCGCTCAATTGGTTGGGTTGTTGTAGGGAATGGGTACAGTCCATAACCACCGGGACCTCTAATTGCTGCATCTCGGGGATATTTCGAAAATCGACGACTAAATCCCCGTAGCCAAACATATTTCCTCTTTCGGTTAATAAAATAGGGGCGTCAGGTCTTGCGGTTTTTACTTTTTCGACGGCAAATTTCATAGACCCAGCAGAGAGGAACTGCCCTTTTTTAATGTTGACAGGCTTGCCCGTTTGGGCGGCTGCAACGAGAAGATCGGTTTGTCGACAAAGGAAGGCGGGGATTTGAAGTAAGTCTACATAAGGCGCAACCTTTGCTGCGTCGATGGATTCGTGTATATCAGTGGTTACCGGGACACCATATTGGGTGTTAATTTCCTTTAAAATGGTTAAGGCTTTTTCATCGCCTATGCCCGTGAATGAATTCGCACTCGTTCGGTTGGCTTTTTTGTAGGAACCTTTAAAGAGGTAAGGTATTCCTAGTTTTTGGGTAATGTTTACGATTTTTTCGGCGATGTACATTGCATTGTCCCGACTTTCAATGACACAGGGACCTGCGATGAGAAAAAAACGAGCTGGATTTTTACGAATGATATTTTCAACCATAGATGGCTAATTCTTTATGGGTAGATAGGTGTATAAATCGGTGGTAAAAATAGAGTAAATAATTCAGTATAACCTAATTGAAAATGGGGAAGTACTCCTTACTTTTGTGATAAAAAGCAGGGGAAAGAACCGATTGTATTTTACTAAGATGCACGTCTTTTCCCATTTTTTTTGATTAAATGAAGGATAATATATTTATTTGTGGCGTATTTAACCATTAAGCACAAACAGGATGTCAACAATTTCAGAAAGAGTTAAGCAAATTATCGTCGAAAAACTCGGTGTCGAAGAGTCGGAAGTGACTCCCGAAGCAAGCTTTACTAACGATCTTGGCGCAGATTCGCTTGATACAGTAGAGTTGATCATGGAGTTTGAAAAGGAGTTTAACATTTCAATTCCCGATGATCAAGCAGAAAACATCGGTACTGTGGGCCAGGCGATAAGCTATCTTGAGGCTAATACTAAGTAAGTGATAATTTACAAAAAGCTTTAATTCTTAAAAGTATCATTTCTCTTTCTACACTTTATGAGTTTCAAGAGAGTAGTAGTTACCGGTATCGGGGCAATTACCCCTCTAGGCAATGATGTACGTACATTCTGGGAAAATCTGGTTGCGGGTGTCAGCGGAGCTGCGCCTATTACCCGGTTTGATGCAGAAAAGTTTAGGACTCGTTTCGCCTGTGAGGTTAAAAATTTCGACGTAACCGAATACATACCTCGGCAAGAAGCTCGTAAAATGGATACTTTTACTCAGTTTGCGGTTATCGCAGCTGATGAGGCTATTCGGGACGCCGGTTTTGATCTGGAAAATATGAATCTGGACAAGGCCGGCGTTATCTGGGGCTCCGGTATAGGAGGCCTTAAGACCTTTGAAGAAGAAGTTATTAACTTTGCGAACGGTACGGGGCAGCCCCGATTCAATCCATTCTTTATCCCGAAAATGATAGCAGATAGTGCTGCTGGTGTTATTTCGATTAAATATGGGTTGAAAGGGCCAACCTTCATAACAGTTTCGGCCTGTGCATCATCCACCAATGCCATTATCGATGCCTATAACTATATCCGTCTCGGTGTTATGGACGTGTGCGTGAGTGGGGGGTCGGAAGCAGCGGTAACCCAGGCTGGGGTGGGTGGTTTTAACGCATTAAAAGCCCTATCCGAAAGAAATGATTCCCCGGAAACAGCATCTCGGCCCTACGATAAGGATCGCGATGGGTTTGTATTAGGGGAAGGAGGAGCTGCGTTAATCCTCGAAAGCTACGAACATGCTAAGGCTAGAGGTGCTAAAATCTACGCCGAAATTATCGGTATGGGGCTTTCATCTGACGCCTACCATATCACAGCACCTCACCCGGAAGGTGTAGGAGCGTACAATGTAATGAAATACGCACTCGAAGATGCCGGTCTCGCACCTTCGGATATCGACTACATTAACACACACGGTACTTCAACACCCCTAGGGGACCCTCAGGAATTGCTCGCTATTGAACGTTTGTTTGGAGAGGAAGTGAGTAAAATCAATATCAGCTCGACCAAATCAATGACAGGTCATTTGCTGGGAGGTGCCGGTGCAATCGAGTCTCTTGCTTGTATTCTAGCGATTCGCGATGGCATCATCCCCCCAACGATTAACCATTTTGAAGACGATCCGCAGATCAATCCAAAGTTAAATCTGACGTTCAATAAGGCGCAAAAACGTGACGTGAAATACGCCCTGAGCAATACTTTCGGATTTGGTGGCCATAATGCTTCGGTGATTTTTAAGAAACCTGAATAATTAGGTGGAACTAGGCAATAAAGTACTGCAGCCGATAATCTCACTATTCAAATCGGTTAGTTCCGAAGAAGAAAAGAACTTAAAAAAAGTGGTTGCTGGGATTATCGGTGAGCGACCCAAAAATATTTCCCTCTTTCAATTAGCTTTTAGGCATACGTCAGCTTCCAGGGAAACAGGCATTAAAGGTTTCCGTGAGTCAAACGAACGATTGGAATACTTAGGGGACGCCGTCCTGGGTATGGTTGTCGCTGAATTCTTATTTACCAAATACCCCTTTAAAGATGAAGGATTTCTCACCGAAATCCGTTCACGTATTGTCAATCGAGAGTCGCTGAATCAAATCGCACGAAAACTCGGCTTGGATAAATATATCGAGTACGACGGTAGTTTTAAAGCCATGTCACCCCGATCTTCCGTCTATGGAGACGCTTTAGAAGCCTTCGTGGGAGCCGTCTATATGGATAAGGGATTTGCCTTCGTGCGAAAATTTATAATCAATAACCTACTTACCCACTACGACCTCGACAATATCGTACACACGAATTTCAATTTCAAAAGCCAGATCATCGAATGGGGGCAAAGAGAAAATAAGGAAATTCGATTCGAGATAACTGAAGAAAGAGGAAATTGGCACCATCGCGAATTTATTTCCCAACTCTACGTAGACGATGAGCCATTTGCAGTAGGCAATGGATATTCCAAAAAAAAGGCAGAACAATCGGCTGCCGAAAAAGCTTGTATTAAGCTCGACTTAATTTAAGCAAAGCAATTTGCTCCCCCAAGCTTATACATAAATACGTCAAATTGGCGTAATTAAGCGGGTTTTTGATCTTTTTTCTGTCAAAATTTCCTGTTTACCCCCTGATTATGAGGGTGGTACAATCTTTTTGATTTTTCAGGTAGTTTTTAACCAATCAAAACGATTTAGTTATGAACACCTTAGTCAAAAATAACGGAAATTATTATCCCACGCTCTTCGATACCTTTTTTGGGAAAAATATATTCGATCATTTTTTCGCTCCGGAGATATCTGGTTCAAGACCTGCCGTCAATGTGGTCGAAACCGATCACAACTATAGGTTGGAGTTAGCTGCACCAGGTTTGAAAAAAGAGGATTTTAAAATTAATGTCGACGGTGACCGGCTCATTGTTTCGGCAGAAAGAAAAAATGTCTCCGAGGAGAAAGGCGAAAAATACAGTCGAAGAGAATTCAGCTATCAGTCTTTCAACAGGGTGTTTACCCTGCCCGATCACGTAAAAAGTGAAGCTATTTCCGCAAACTACGAGGCTGGAGTGTTGAGCATTAATCTACCCAAAGTAGAAGCTCAGGCATCCGCGCCAGTGCGTGAAATTAAGATAGGATGAGCTTCATAATCAGCATGTTAACGCATCTAGCGTTGGTGGACCTCGTTAAATTTTGTTAAATGTGGAACGTACGGGAATAGTTTAGTATTTTCGTACGTTCTTTTTTTGAAAATTGTTGTGAAAAATAATAGAGCAATATTTCTGTTATAAGTGTACTTAGAAAATTAAACCTAATTAGATACGATGAAATATAATTGGAAAGCACTAGCCCTGGTCGGTTTGTTGTCCGGTGCAACCGCTGTGGCTGGTTATAAGATTTTTGTAGAAGACGGCAGCAGTAAGGAGGTCATCCTGAAAGAAGCTGTTGATCAACCCCTAGCTCGCTTTACATCAGGCGCCGGGGTAGCTGCAGCAGGACCGGTAGATTTCACCGTAGCGGCTGAAATTTCCACACCCGTCGTCGTACATATTCGCTCTACAGCAATCAGACAGCAAAGTGCTCGCCAGCCAAGACAGGGTTGGCCTTTTGATATGTTTGACTTTTTTGGGGATGGATTTAGAGGCATGGAACCTGCCCCCCGCCGCTCGGAAGGAACCGGTTCCGGCGTAATTATTTCCAAAGATGGTTACATCGTTACGAATAACCATGTTATTGAATCTGCTTCCGAAATTGAAGTCACATTGCACGATAAAACCAAATACAAAGCTAAGCTGGTAGGTACCGATCCTTCTACGGATATCGCCGTGATAAAAGTGGAACCCGAAAAGAGTCTTCCCGCCATTGTTTTTGGTGACTCCGAAGCGTTACGTGTGGGAGAATGGGTAGTTGCCGTTGGAAACCCCTTTAATTTGGAGTCCACAGTCACCGCAGGGATAGTGAGTGCAAAGGGTAGAGGATTGGGTATAATTGGATCTTCCTCCCGTCAAAGAAGCCAAAATCAACCGCAATACAACGATGCCATCGAGTCGTTCATACAAACGGATGCGGTAGTGAACCCCGGTAACAGTGGTGGAGCCTTGGTCAACCTAAAAGGTGAATTAGTGGGTATAAATACCGCCATTGCAAGCCCAACCGGAAGCTATGCAGGTTATGCCTTTGCGGTACCCTCAAGCATCGTTAAGAAGGTATCGACCGACTTGATCAAATTTGGTAATCCACAACGTGGTTATCTTGGAATTATCATGCAAGAAGTCGATAGCAAACTTGCTGAAGAAAAAGATCTAAAAGTAAATTCCGGTATCTTAGTTAGGGAATTAGCTGAGAACAGCAGTGCTGCCGGAGAAGCCGGTATCAAACCAGGCGATGTGATTGTGAAAATTGATGGCAAACGTATTACATCAACGCCTGAGTTGACTCAAACCATTGGCTTGCTCCGTCCGGGCGACAAAATTAAAGTAACCGTAAACCGGGATGGTAAGGAAAGGGAGTTCAATGTGACCCTGAAAAACCGTGAAGGTGGATCGGGCGTGATTAAGAAAGACGAATCGACACTCGCCTTAGAAGCATTGGGAGCGCAATTTGCAAACCTAACCGATGCTGAAAAGAAGAGGCTCGAACGCTACAATATCAAAGGAGGTGTGAAAGTTACCGAGGTTCAAGGTGGAAAACTTGCTCGTGTTGGAGTGGGTCCTGGTTTCATCATTACCAAAGTCAATGGTAAACCCGTAACTTCGGTAAAAGAGTTGGAAAAAGAACTCGCTGATAAAATAGATACGATGGTCCAGTTCGAAGGACTTGACTTGGATGCTCCTTACGACGTTTATAGTTTTGGATTCCGACTATAGGCATTGAGCCATCTTAAATATTCAGAAAAGAGCCTGTGTAATCGATGGATTTACAGGCTCTTTTCTTTATTTTGACCCTCTATGGAAAATTTGCATACGCTGTACTATTTCCTGGATTTAGCCGGTGCCTTTGCATTTGCCATTAGTGGCGCTACGGCTGCCCGGCAAAAGGGATTGGATCTTTTTGGCATATGTGCTGTTGCCTATACCGTGGCTTGTGGCGGCGGTATTATACGGGATGTTTGTATAGGAGCAATCCCCCCAGCTGGCCTTTCAAACTGGCGTTATTTAGTAGTAGCCTTGTCGGCCGCCGGATTGACCATGGGGTTTTATTCATTTGTACGTCGCATTAACCATCCCGTACTGCTTTTCGATGCGATGGGCTTATCCCTTTTTGCCATTACCGGCGCTCAAAAAAGCCTGGCTTTCGGGCATAACGCAATGGTAGCCGTTTTATTAGGCATTACTACGGCCGTAGGCGGAGGGGTATTACGTGACGTTATGTTGAATCGGGTCCCTGTCATATTCGAAAGAGAAATTTATGCATCTGCCGCACTAATAGGTGCATCGTTGGTAGTAGCAGGAGATTATTTCGGCTGGTTAAATACCGATGGAATGTCGTTAATTGCCCTGATCGTTTGTTTTGTCGTGCGGTTGTTGGCACTTTACTACCACTGGAATCTGCCCGTTTTTAATAATCATAAAAAATAAAAAAAGTAGGAGTTCACGACGAGCCCCTACTTTTTGTTGCAATTAGCCATTCTAGATTGTCAATGCATGACAATTTTTTTGACATATTCCTTACCCTGGGCTTGAATATGTAACATATAAATCCCGCGGGGTAGGGGTAATTCAATAGCTTTTCGTTCAGATATAGTTCCGATCGTTTGATTCATTACTGCCTTACCGAGCATCGAATACGCCGTTATCTCCACATTGGTAACGGGTTCTCTACTTTCAATGAATATTTTGCCGTCGACAGAAGGAACCGGAAAAACAACGATATCTTCAGAAGCATTCATGGTATAGGTAAAAGGTTCGGAGATCCCCGAAGGACATGAAACCGTAGATCCATTTGCTGCTTTAAAGTGGGCCGTTGCCTGCACTTTATAGACCCCGCTCTCACCCATTGCTAAGTCAGAGACTTTGTAAATAGACTGTGATACGGACGGCAACAATTGTTCATCCCTATACCAATCGTAGGTGAAGGTCAGCGTATCATCTCCACTTGTGGAAGCCAGCAGGCTAAACGGTCCGGCATAACCGAGAACCGGTGTGGCTACTGGCGGTAAAACCGTAAGTTTGCGCCCGTTGGAGGTGTTAGATACACATCCAATAGCGTTTTTGGCCGTAACAGTGTAGACCCCTTCCTCGCTTACTCTTAAATTGGAACCCTTGCCAATTTCGACCCCGTCCCGTTCCCAAATGTATTCGTTACTCCCACTTACGGATAGAACCAATTCCGAATCAGCACAAATCGATGGGTCTGCAGCCGGAATAATGGATGGTGTAGACGGTTTAAGCGACTCTATTCGTACCGGGCTACTTACGAGCGTTAATCCTTGCTCGTTTTTGAGTGTAGCAAAATAGGTGCCTGGGGAATTAACAGTAATGGTTCGACTCGTAGCACCATTAGACCACCGATAGGATGCAAAACCTTGGGGAAGTTCTAAAACTGCTGACGAATTATTATTACCGCAACGAGCGGAAATGGTCGGTATAGGAGTCGGTGTAAGAGGGGTTATATTGGCAAAATAATTTTGATCCATGACCGACAGCCAGGCATCGGCCAGGACAATGAGGGATTCTCTAGTTCCGAAATGAACACCATCCGGTCGTGGATTGCCGAGATTATCTGTCTCAGGACCTGGATAAACCGGGTTGAATGTTGTATTTAGTACATCATTTTGAGCTGCAATAATATTGGGATCTGTGATGGTACCACCTGGAGAACCGTCGGTGGAGGTTCTGGAAGTTCGTGCTATGGTCCAGATGACCCGCTCACCAATATCAATACCCAGTTTGTTAAGAAGGAATTGCAGGTGGTTCCGATACTCGGTACGGGACATTCTGACCGGATAGGTATCAGTTTCACCCTGCATCCACAAGATACTTCGCATACCTAGCGTTCTCGCATAGTATTTGATCGATATAGCCAAATTGGCGTATGGCATGGAAGGAGGGTACTCGAATCCTCCATAGGCGTTGTATGTTGGTTTATTGTCGGCACTTTCGGCCCAGTTACGGATACTGGTACCTTCCCAGGATGCATTGATAAACAGAACGGGGACATTTAACCGCTGTACTAATTTATCGCCTAATATGCCCCAACACCAAGCACCTTGTCCCATGGGTGATAAATGGGCATCGGAGCGGTTTAAATGGGAGAAAATAGGAGGGTCGGGATCGTTGGTAGAATTGTGAATATTTTGGTTATTGCTAATATAATTAACTCGTTCATCTTGAGCGGGTGGTCCGTTGGGGTAGGAGCGAATTCCTTGAGCATTCGACTGCCCGGCAATGACAAAGACTTCACCTATCCCCATCCGACTAACAGCACCTTGCTCAATTTCATTATTACCGTCCATACTACGAACCAATATCGTATACCAACCACCGAACAAACGAAGTTGACCTGCAAAAACACCACCCGTAGGGTTTTGTGTAAGGGTTTGCCAGTCTACTTCTATTCCCTGACCTGGATATACGGGAACGGCTTTTACCTCAATTCGACTAGCAGGTCTGGAATAGGTGCCCGCTACCGTTATCGTAGCATAACCGGTCGCATCTCTTTGATAAACCGCCCTTTCCGATGGGTAATCAATCATTATGGTAGCTCTTACTTGATGAGCTGATAGGAAGGGAATACAGATCAACAGGAATCCATAAAAAAGTGATGAAAGCTGCTTTTGGATATATCCCAATACCGCCTCTACATCCGAATTAGTCATATTACTGGTTTTTATTCCGAGTGCTTGGTTATTTTCAAAATTAAATGTGGCAAATTTATATAAATAATCGGGTTTATCAGGGGGTTTCGTAAAAACAAGTACCTGTCATATTAATTAGAGACCAAAAGTTTGGTCGATGCATTGTAATTTTTCCCTGTCACTTTGATCAGATATACGCCGGAAAGATGTTCAGGTAATGTTATTTTCACGGGTACAGAAAGCTCATCAAAAGCATAACTTGCTAAAAGATGGCCCTGTAAAGAATAGATGGTGACAACCGCGTTCGCAATAATTTCACTGGTTTCTAGATAAAAATAATGCTCCCGGGTAGGGTTGGGAAAAGCATTTAGGTTTTTTGAAAAGGCATCAATTTCGAAAAATTGACTTGCTGACAATTCGGAATAACAGGTAAGATCGTCAGTATATTTTTTAAACGCCTGTGCCTGATAATTTCCTGCGGAATTCAATCGAAGAAAGGCATTCTGTGATTCGGTCAACAATTGATTGTTTTGATGCCATATATAAGCAGCGCCGTCAAGATGATTGGTTACACGAATTGAGAAAGCCCCCGATTTTTCCACCTTAGGAACCTCCGGTGTAATACGGACCGTTACCTCAATTGCATTGGAAGGATTTGAATGACAACCATTCGAACCAAGTGATGTCGCTGTATACGTACCCGTTTCTCCAACTTCAATATAAGAACTGGTGGCTTCCGTACTCCAAATAAAGGGCGGAGAACCGGTAGCGGTCAAACGAACTTGGCTAACGTCACAAATATCGGTAGGCCCATTGGCTCTGATCACTGGCGGAGATGGTATAGGTAGCGTTTTTGTTACCACATTTTCCGATCGGGGGGATCGGCATCCAAATTCATTGAGGGTCTGGACCGAGAAACTTCCGCTCGTTTTGATCGTCAAACTGCGGGTGGTTCCTCCGTTATTCCATAAATATCCCGTAGCCTCAGGTGCCTCGAGTGTAACCTCACTATTTTCACAGAAAGTCGCTTCACCTATGATGCGAATCGTAGGCCGAGCAGGTAACGGATTTACGGTTACTGTTAATGTATTGGATCGTGGGGAAATACATCCATTTTGATCAGTGGTAGTGACCCAGTAATTACCGCCTTCACTGAGACGTATTTCGCGGGAATTAGCCCCATTACTCCAGGTGTAAGAATGGAGTTCGTCGGTCGTTAAGATGGTGTAATCTCCTTCACAAAAAGACAAGGGTCGGAGGGAGGTGGCCACCGGGGCGGGAGGTAGTGGATGTACCGTTACCCGAACGGGATCTGAGGTGTTTTTACAACCTTTGTCGTCGGTATAGGTGACCCTATATTCGCCCGAGTTTTTAACCACAATCGTTTCGGTAGTGCTATTGTTTGACCAAACGATCCCGGTACTGTAGGAGGATTTGAGCGTCGTTTCCCCTCCGTCACAGAAGGTAGTCGGGGAAGTGCTGCTCACCGTCGGTTTAGACGGTAGGTCGTTTACTTTAATTTCAAGCGTATTCGACGGGTTTGAAAAACAACCTTCCGCATCTCTTGTTCGAGCATAGTAGGCACCTGCATTTTTTACTAGGGTGCTTGCTTTGTTGTTTTCCCCATTCGACCAATAGGTATTTGTACCACTGTTCGATGATAGGGTCACTTCCTCTCCTGCACAAATTTCAGTAGAGCGATTGGCTGTAATAACAGGCGGATCGGGTAAAACCTTATTGGATTTGTGGACGGTGAAAGGAGCGGATTCCGACTTACAACCGTACAAATTTTCAATGGTGACGGTGTACTGTCCAGGACTGTGGACTTGCGTTTGAATACCCGATTGCCCATTACTCCAAACTGGGTTACGATCACTCGAGGAAACCAGGGTTAAAGTCCCTCCCTCACAGACCTCGGGCGGGCCAACGGAAGAAATGGTAGGGGGTTGAGCGGACCCAACATTCCCAGGGATTTGAATGCGCGGTGAAAACCGATAATTACCTTCCGCATCGTATGCACTCACTTGATAGGTGCCTTCCCCCGGTGTGATACTGGATTGATTGCTCCCATTATTCCACCGAAAGTCGTGATAAGCTCCTTCGGTATGGATGGTTAAAGAATTTTGATTACAAGACGTAAAAATTCGAATGGGAGCCCTTGCCTTTTGGGGGTGGGAATTGGAAAAGAATTCGTTATTCAGCGCATTATTCCAGGCATCGGCTGCCCATTCCAACCCAGGGCCGTATAAATGATAACCGTCCGGACGAGGTACTTGAATCTCGTCCATATTGGGCCCAGCAAACACATTCGGTAAGTTTTGTATAATTTGGTTTTGGGCATTGATAATCGCACCCCCAATTCCCTTGTTGACGGTATAAGAAGCTCTGGCAACCACCCACGACAGGTTTAAATTGAACTCATGGCGGGTATGGCTGATCAGATGTTCCAGGTGCCCATAATAAGCATCTTGACTAGTTCCAACGTCGTTATCGGCTTCGCCTTGAATCCAAAAAACTGCCCGCAGTCCGGTGATTGAAACATAATTACGCATTACGTTACGAAAATTGCCGTAGGGCATCCCCACCGGTTCAAAAGGAATACTAGGATTATATACCGACCAGGCAATCCCATGGATACTTTCAATCCAGGATTTTACACCGCTCCCATCCCAGGCAACATTATAAAATAAAACGGGGACATTCAGTTTATTGGAAAGAGCGTCACCTAATTTACCCCAAATCCAAGCGGATTTACCCCGTGGAGAAATGACATCTTCAGCATCTAAATGACTAAAATTGGGATAGGGAAGCGGGGCATTGGGACCAAAAATCCCGTCGTAGTTGACATGGATGACCCTCTCATCGCTGGCTGACTGAGCTCCATTTCCAAAATAACCCTGCGCATTCGACTGGCCTGCAATGAGAAAAACTTCT
>Ga0182793_1001666_pt1 | contig 13422 bp, 10 predicted proteins | sample Passage237A_FD_130498 | JGI IMG/M metagenome (GOLD analysis project Ga0182793, IMG submission 130498) | Cellulose adapted compost microbial communities from Newby Island Compost Facility, Milpitas, CA, USA - Passage2 37A (version 2) (version 2) ... | reverse complement strand
CGCGCCGCTCGCCCGCATAGGAAAAGGGGCTTCCGCTACCGCTCCAGCCCCTTTTCCTATGCCCGCAAACCACCCAAATCCTCACTTATTGTATGGACTCTAAATTGGGGGTTGACCAACTGCTCTCCAAGCTTTTTTTCATTCAAAATAAAGTCGTGCGTTTTTAAGAGATATTCGGATAAATCTTTTATATCCACTTTTTCAAGTGCAATAGCCGCTTGTATGCTGATTACGCCAGTGAAGTTAGATTTCTTATGCTTAGGAACATAATCCGTGATAGAGCTCCCTTTATGAGTACCTTCATAGAGAACTTCCTCATAATTAGAGTTTCTATCTGAGAACGCATTAATAGCTTCTAATACTGTAGTTTTCCCACTCTCGTTTAGCCCTACTAAGGTATGTATCTGTCCCTTCCTAAGGCTCGACAAGGGCAGCACTATATTCTCAATCCCTTTAAAATTTTTTATTTTGAACTCTGTGAAATACATTTTTTGCCCCCCTTTTCAATCAGTATTTGTGATATAATTAATCATTCAGCTATACATGGATGCAATATCCATATTCAAGCTATTTTGCTTCTCACTATATCTTCAAAATGAGTCCGGTAGGTACGATTGTAGGTAGCGAACTAGGCAAAGGGATATAAAGTCATTTTATATCAAATATTTAAGTTAAAAAATATTATCCTACCCAGGGAGCCATCTCTCCGCCCTCAGACGCTCCCCCTGCCCAGTAGCCGCGTCAACCTCTGGCAAATCCTTCCCTTCCCGTCATTCGCCTCTCTTATTGCCGAAAACTGTCTGGTTGTTCCATCATTTTTATGAATAGCGAAGACGATCTGGATGCATCAACCGCAATATACTGCGAAATCAGCTTCATTACTTTTCTCTTCTACTTCGGGAACGATTTATTGAAAAACCGTGCTGCCCGGAGTGTGGTGAATTCTACAGATTTCTTGAGTTCGGCAACATTCAATGCCGCCCCAGGAGATACGAATGGAGCAGGCTTAATTGCCCTTGGAAAGAAGGGATGGTAGGACGGCTTAGGTATACGATGATCGATTTCCTTTTCTGACGCCTTATAAAGAGACAGAGAAACAACACCTAACAGCAAATCCGATTCTTGAAAGGATAAACGCCTAAAAGCAAGATCAACTTGCAGAAAAATTATTGAATTAGGCTGTACTTGAAAAGGTGAAATGTTGAGGTTTTCCGCTGTATCAATTTTAATATTTTGTTTTTCCAGTTTCTCATTGAGGATCGCGACAACATAGTCTCCAACCGTTTTTGAAATATCTGTCGGAACAGGAGGATTTGACTCGAACGGATCTGCCATCAGCAACCCCATTTGGCTAACATCGTACGGCGACACATCTACCTTTACCACGATAGTTTTTACTCCTTCTAAGAACCGGTCCTTGGAGTCAGTCCGAGGCACTGGACTATCTGCCCACACAACCCCCTGCGTCAGAAACGCAAAAAGCATAGCTGTTACGGCGTATATTTTTATCAAGCGTTTCATAGGAAACAGACCCTCCTTAGTTGCCCCCATTAATATCTCATTGAACAGGCGTTGGATTTTCTCCGGCAGCATTATTCCAACGTACTTTCACAGAAGCATCCTTTGGAATAGGATTTTCATCTATTGACGCAAAATATATCAGTAACTTCCCTCTTTAAATGACATTCCCTCAGGCGCGGGTAAATTATACGTCAGAAACAAGGTTTCTTTAGTCCGGAAATAAAATCCACAAACCCCAAAAGAGAAATTCCATGTAGGCGATGCGATTGACTGATCCGCCTTAGCATTGACGACAAGCGTACGAGAGACACGGCAAACGGCAGCCGCTGCTGATGTAACACCCGATAGCCGAATTATAATATCTGTTCCAGTTATAAAACAACCCGCCCCAGCAGCATGTCGATCAGTTTTTCCGGTTTGCTGGCGCCGGTGATGTCGAGCTTGCCGGTGAGGGAGAGAACGCAGATGCCGTGAATGCTGGCCCAGAGGAGTCTGGCGGTGTCGGCGGGGTCCTCGCCTGCCGCCAGATGCGGGCGGAGGGCGTTTTCGAGCAGATGGAACAGGCGGGTGATTTTTTCGGCATACCACGGCGGCATGGGACGCGGCGCATCGCTGCCGCCGTCCGAAAACAGCATGACCCAGCGGTCGCGGTGTCGCCGCGCATAGGCCAAATAGCTGTCCGTGAGATAGAGCAGCGGATCCTTGCGGCTGCGCTTCAGGCCCGCTTGCAGGTCCTGATACCATTCGTCCAGAATGCGGGCGTTCACATGCAACAGGAAGGTTTCCAGATCGCCAAAGGCATGATAAAGCGTGCCGACCGTATAGCCCATGGCCGCCGTCACGCGGCGCGCGCTCAGGCCTGCAAGGCCGGAAGTGTCAATAATTTCAATTGCCTTGTCGATGGCGAGGGTTTTAAGCTCTTCCGCCGTATGATCTGACCGCCGTGCCATACCCCTCCTTTATTTTAAACACCGTTTAATTTTTATTAAACACTGTATAATAATATGATAGGATAAAGATCAGCGTCAAGCTTTGGACGATTCTTTTTTATGACGAGGTTGCCATGTGGTTTATATCGGGAATCTGTTTTGCCTTCATTCTCTTGATTGTCGCCGCATGGATATTACCCTGGATCAACCGCAACCGCATCCTCTCCCTCCATGAGGAAATCGAGCAGATCAAGGAGCGCCTCCGCCTGATCGAATACAAATCGCGTCAGGCCGCCGCGCAAACAACAAAAGAAGCACCGCATGCGGATTCCGCCGCCAAGGACGCGCCGCCCGCGGCAGAAAAACTCGCCCCCTTTGTGCCGCCCGCCAGCCCTGTGCCGCCCATGGCGGCGAATATTTCCACGCCGCGCCTGACATCCGTGCCCACCGCAAAAGAAACGGATGCGGAAAATCTGGAATGGGAGATGGATGATCCCGCCCCCGCGCAAACCGTCAGTCCGCGTAAAGCCGCCGCCGCCTCCAAAACACCTGCACCATCCCAAGCCGCCGCGCCCGTGCGCGGCGAAAGCGGTTTTGAATTGCAATTCGGCGCGAAACTGCCCGTCTGGTTCGGCGGTATCGCCCTTGCCTTTGCCGGTTTTTATCTGGTGAAATATTCCATTGATATCGGCCTTTTGACGCCCGCCGTGCGCACGGTGATCGGCGCGATTTTCGGCCTTGGCCTGCTGGCCGCGGGCAAAACCATCCGCACGAAAGAAAGCATTGCCAACGGCACGCGCATTGCACAGGCGCTGACCGGCGCGGGGATTGCCGATTTGTATGTCTGCATTTTTGCCGCCGCAAATCTTTACAGCCTGATCCAGCCGGTAACGGGCTTTATCTGCATGGGCGTTGTCACGGCGGCGGCCGTCATCCTGTCGCTGCGCCACGGCGCGCCGATTGCGCTGCTGGGGATGGTAGGCGGCTTTTTGACACCCGCGCTGATGGGCGGCCAGCAGCCCTCCGCGCTGCTGCTTTTCGGTTATCTTTACTTCGTGCTGGCGGGGCTGATGTTTATCATCCGCCGTCAGGGCTGGTGGTTCATGGGCTATCTTGCCATGGCGGCTGCCTTCCTCTGGGCGGCGATCTGGCTGATAGAGGGGTATTTCGGCCCCTATGACGGCCTGTGGCTGGGTATATTCCTTATCGCCTGCTGCGCGACGCTGCTGGGTAATCCCGCGCCGCCTTGCGCCAGCAGCGCCAATTCGGGCAACCCCGCCCTGCGCACCGCGCCGCGTGCGCTGCAAATCACCGGTTTCATCGGCGCCTTGATCCTGATGGGCTGCACGGTGACAAAAGCCGAATTCGGCCTGATGGAATGGGGGCTGTTCGGCCTGCTTGCGGCGGGCGGCATGGCGCTTGCCTGGTTCCGCATGGAACAATACCGTTTTATCCCCTATGCTTCCCTCGCCGTAAACGTGCTGATGCTCTGGCTGTGGCACGTGGCGGACAAGAGCAGCAGCCATGCGCTGGTTCTCGGCCTGTTTGCGGCGCTTTATGCCCTTGGCAGCTATCTGCTGCAATGGAAAACCGCGCGGCCGTTTTACTGGGCCACGCTGTGCGTGACGGCCAGCTTTACCTTCTTCCTGCTCGGCTATGACCGCCTGCATCATGTTTACCAAATCCCGCATCTCTGGTCCGTCATCGCGCTCGGCCTTGCCGCGGTCGCCACCCATATGACATGGCGCGTGTATGAATCCTTCCAGCCGGATCATCCGGAGCGGAACAAAATGCTTGCGCTTTATGCCGGCGCGGCGAGCGGTTTTATCGCCCTCGGCCTTGTCATTGACATTCCCTATGAATTCCTTTCCGTCGCTCTCGCCTTTGAATTGCTGGCACTGAGCTGGATTCAAACCCGCGTGGACATTCCCGCCCTGCGCCGCATTATCGCCTGCGTTGCAATCGTCTTTGCGGTTCCGCTTTTCCCGCAGATGGTGGCGCTGGTGCAGATTTCCAGCTGGGCGCTGCTGGAGCAGAGATTTTATGCCGAACACGGCCTGCCGCTGGTGAACTGGCCGTTGTTCCAGCTGGGGCTGCCTGCGGTTTGCTTCCTGTTGTCCGCCATCCTGCTGCGCCGGAAAGACGATACGCGCATGGTGCGCGTGTTCGAGGTTGTGTCCATCACCCTGCTGGGTCTGGCGGGATATTACCTGACGCGCCATATCCTGCACCCGGGGCAGAACATTCTTTTCGTGACCGCCGGTTTTGGCGAGCGCGGGATCATCACCAACGTGCTGTTCGTCTTCGGCCTTTCCTGCCTTGCACTCGGCCGCCGTTTTGACCGCAGCGCCGTGATCGCAAGCGGCATCACGCTTTGCTGCCTTGCCTTCTTCCGCCTCGGCTATTTCGACCTGCTGCTGCACAACCCGCTCTGGAACAGCAACCAGCATGTGGGGGAAATGCCTGTGCTGAACTGGCTGCTGGTCACCTTCGGCCTGCCGATGGCGCTTTCCGCCGCGCTGGTGCGCCTTGCCCTGCCCTTGCAGGCCGTGAAAACCGCGCATACGGGGCGGATTGCCATGTTCATCCTCGCCTTTGCCCTGATGACGTTCGAGGTACGTCAGTATTTCCACGGCGCGGTACTGGCGGGCGGCACGGTGCCCGATGCGGAAATCTACGCCTATTCCGCCGTCTGGCTGCTGTTTGGCCTGTTGCTGCTGTTCTACGGCGTCTTGCGCAAACTGCCGCTGGTACGCAAGGCCTCGCTGGCGGTGGTGATCCTTGTCGTCGGCAAGGTTTTCCTCTACGACGCTTCCGAACTGACGGGTCTTTACCGCGTCGCCGCCTTCTTCGGCCTGGGCGTCAGCCTGCTGGGAATCAGCTGGTTTTACAGCCGGTTTGTTTTCCCAAAACCCGCCGGCGACCGGGATTGACGGCAGCAAAAAAGCCTTAATCTTTTTCGCCTATGATGGTATTGGAAGATCAGGAAAGGCTTCCCCGCCCATGCAGACCGACCCGCATATTCTGATTGTCGAAGACCGCTTTGCGGATGCCGAGATTCTCAAGAAAAAACTTGGCCGTCTGGTCGCGGCCGAGAATCTGGATATCGCACGATCCACCAAGCAGGCGCAGGAGATGCTGGATGCGGGCGATTACGACTGCATTTTTCTGGACCTGAACCTGCCCGATTCCATCGGCCCCAGTTCCATCACCGAGCTTCTGGACGCCCATCCGCGCGTACCGATTGTGGTGCTGACGGGCTTTGCCTCCCCCGTGACGGTCGAGGAAGCGCTGAAAGCCGGCGCGCGCAAGGTGCTTTCCAAGAACGATCTGGACGGCGCATTGCTGAAAGACGCGCTGCAAGCGGCCATGCCGCGCCGCCGTTTTTCCTGATCCTATTTGCGCGGCAAAACAGCCGTTTTGAACCAGAAGGTTTCCAGCGCCTGCATCAGGGCCTGCATGTCGTTAAAGTCGCGCGGTTTCACGACATAGGCATTGGCATGGTATTCGTAGCTGCTGAATAAATCCTTGTCCGCATCGGAGCCGGAGAGCATCACAACGGGAAGATGCATGATTTCGGGATCGGATTTGATTTCGGACAAAATCTCGTGCCCGCTTTTGCCCGGCATGTTGATATCCAGCAAAACCATATCCGGCCGCGGCGCGGAGACATAGCCGCCGGCGCGTTTGAGAAAATCGATCACCGCCTGCCCCGTAGGAACGATATGCAGGCTGGTCAGGGTTGTCAGACGTTTTGCGGCCTCTTGCAAAAAGAAACCGTCGGTTTCCTGATCTTCCCCCACCAGAATGACAAAAGGTTCGCTATTGGGTTGGCTGGTTTGCTCCGGCATCATAAAGGCCCTTTGTAAAACAATAAACTATCGGTTGGTTTGCATATCCGGCAGCGTCATGATAAAGCGGCAGCCGTCTTGATAATCGGGATCCAGCCAGATTTGCCCGCCGTGGTAATGGACAATCCGCTGACACACCGCAAGACCAATGCCCGCGCCCGTATAGGGGCTGTCTTCGCCATGCAGCCGCTGGAACAGCTGGAAAATTTTTGCGGAGAATTTCGGATCGATACCGATGCCGTTATCGCTGACGGACAATTCCCATTGTCCGTCGCGTTTATGCGATTTGATTTTGACCACGGGCGAAACATTATCCCGCCGGTATTTGATGGCGTTTTCCACAAGGTTCTGGAACACGCGCGTCATTTCCATCTGCGATCCGCGCACGGAAGGCAGGGCATCGGCCTGCACGACCGCGCCCGACGCCTCAATCTGCGGTGTCAGCGCGACCAGCGCATCGGCCAGAGCACGGTTGAGATCCACCAGCTTGTATTCACCGGCGGCGCGTCCGATTCTGGAGTAATCCAGCAGGCTTTCGATCATCACGCGCATTTTTTCGCTGCTGTCACGCATGATGTTGAGGAGCCTTCTGGATTCATCATCCAGCTTCCCTTGCATGCTTTCCTCGAAAAAGCTGGAGCACATGGAAATATGCCGGAGCGGCGCCTTGAGGTCGTGGGACACGACATAGGCGAATTCCTCCAGCGCGGCGTTGGAGCGCAGCAGCTCCGCCTTGGAGTTTTTCGCATCGGTAATAATCTCGGTAAACATGATGATACCGCCGATATTGCCGGAATCATCGCGCCACGGGTGCAGCGCCCAGCGCAGCCATTCCGTGCGACCATCGGGGCGATGCCAGATATCCTCGTCGCGCGACAGGCTTTCGCCCGCCAGCGCGCGGCGGTGGTATTCCATCCATTCGGGCAGCATCTTGATTTCGGGGAAAAGCTCGTAATGGCTGCGGCCCAGCACTTCCTTGCCGAAAAGGTTGTAATCGCGTATCCACCGTTCGCTGGTCATGATATAGCGCATGTCGCGGTCGAACATGGCCACCGCCGCAGGCGTGTGGCGCACCAGCATGCGCATGCGCCCTTCGCTGGCGGCATATTGCTGGGTTTTGCGCTCTACCTCCCGCTGGATCATTTCGGTGCGCTGGGAAATGACAATCAGGAACATGCTCAGAAGCGACGTAAAGGCCAGACCCGAGAACAGAATGATAAACGGCTCGTTGCTCATGATCCGCCGCTCGAAAGCGGGCGTGCTGCTCCAGGTCAGCGTCCATTTCTGCTGGAAAATATCCACATCTTGCGAGCGTTTATAGATGGAACCGATCAGGTCGAAAATCTTCCGGTTGGTATATATCGCGTCGGTGTTGTTTTTCGCCCCTTCTTCGTAAATCTGCAAATACAGATCCTGCATGCGGGCATCATCCTGCTCGTATTGATGCATCATGTTCTTGACGGTAAAGGGCGCATAAATCCAGCCCAGAAACGCGGCGCGTCTTTCCGCCACCGTCGCAACCGGCATGCCGCTGCGGTAAACGGGATGCAGGATCAGAAAACCGGGCGTTCTGTCGGCATCCTGCACCAGCGCAATCTTGCGCGTCATTGTCGTTTTGCCGCTGTCGCGCGCCTCTACCGCCGCGTCATAGCGGTTCTTTTCAAAGGCAATGTTCAGGCCGACGGCTTTGGTGTTCGCCTCCACCGGCTCGATATACTGGATGATGAAAAAGTTTTCGGCATCGCGGTCGGGACGGATGTCGAAATCGGGGCGGCCTTCCGCGCGCTGCGTTTCAACATAGGTATCCAGATCCGCTCTGTCCACCGGCGCGATAAAACCGATGCCGTTGATGCCCTTGTAGTTTTTCTCAATGTCCAGCGACTGGACAAAACGCTGCCATTCGTCCATTTCGACAGCATTCGAACCGGCGAAAAAGCCGCTCGCCCCCAAAAGACCGCTTTGATAGGAGGAAAACTTGTAGGAAAGCGCCCGCTGCGCTTCCTCTACGCGGCTGACGAAAATATCCTCGTTCTTGTTCGCCAGGTGAACATTCATCACTTTCCACGCCACCAGCGTTGCGACAATGGACAAAAACACGGCAAAAAAAGCGCTAAGCGACAGCGGGGAAAGCCCGCGGCCGAGCTTGTGCCCGCCCTTGAGGTTGGAGCATATGATGAGCGTACACGGCATAAAGGTCAGCACGCCGAAAGTATCGCCCGCCCACCATGCCATCCAGTGCGCCATGGTCTTATCGGCGGGCCAGCCCATCAGGAGATAAAGCGAGGATGCGCTGACCGTTGCCGCGACAAGACAGCTGACCGGCCCCGCCAGCGCCAGAAAACCGAAGGCATCCCGCGCGCGCTCGATCTGCAAGGGGAAGTCGAAAATTTTGAGAATAAGATAGCGCCCCAGCACCGCCTGCAACGTCGTGCCGATCCCCGCCAGCAGCGTCAGAAGGCCCGGCGCATTGAACATGGTTTCAAAGGATTCGAACGATCCCGTCAAATGCCCGTTGACGGCCACCGCGCCGATCAAAACCCCCGGCCAGAGACGGTAGCCGTAAACCAGCAGCATACCGAGCGCGATGCCCGACGGCGGCCAGATCACAGTGGCAAAATCCGTCTGCGCGGCAAGCAAAAGGCCGATCTTGCCCGTTACGACATACAACCCCGCCAGAATCACGGTATGCAAAAAATATTGCGGCATAGAACCCCGTTTGCAGCGGCATCAGAACGACACCGGCATCAGGGGTCAGTCTAGCGCAAATGTGTTAACAACTTGTCAAACATGGAAAACGCCCGTTCTTTAATCAAAACGGGCGTTTTATCGCAAGTGTGGATGACCGCAAGGTTACAGACCCGGCCCGCCGCCCGCTTTCCGGCGAGACGTTCCGTTTTTGGGGGCCGCCTGCAGCTTGGGAGACGCCAGCACGGATGGCGGAATATCAAAGGCCGCCACCAGCGTTTGCGCCTGCGGGCGCAGTTTTTCCTCCAACTTTTGCTCCAGTCTGGCCAGCGCTCTGGTTTTTTGCGGTTTCATGAAACCGTTTTCGATGTACCACAGGGCATTTTTACGCATGGTATGTACGGCGTACAGGTTGCACACGTCCTGCAACAGCGCCTTGACCTCCGGATCCTTCTGGCTTTGCACGGCGCGATGGAACCTGTCCATCATGATCCGCTCGGCATAGGCATCGGCATAGGCCAGCATCTCGGTCTGGTGTTTGTTGGCTGCGGCATCCGCCCCCTCCGTCTTGGCGGTTTTCATCATTTTTCCGCTCAGGGCATACATCATCGACCGCTCGCGGCTGACGAACATCTGTTTTTGGAAAGACGGATCCAGCAAATGGCGCACACGCGTTTTTCCGCGGCCTGCGTTCAGATGCGCCACGCGCTGACGAACGGACAGCGCAATGCCTTTCGTCAGTTTTTCCAGCCCCGTGGCATGGTTGAATTTTTGCGACAGGCGCGACAACTGGTTTTTCGCCACCAGCATGCGCAGAACGGTATTATCTCCCTCGAATGTGCGGAAAATATCCATGTCGTTGCGCAGGCTGCCGTAGCGTTCTTCGGACATATAGCCCTTGCCGCCTGCGAGCTTGCGCCCCTCGTCCACGGCCTGAATGGCAAGATCGGAAGAAACCGATTTGATCGCCGCCGCCATGGTTTCAAGCTTGGGGTTGTTCTCCTTCTTGAATTCTTCCATCAGATGGCGCGTGGCGAAATGCAGCGCATAGGCATTCGCAACATGCGGCAGCACGCGGGCCTGGGTTGCCTGTTTGTCCATCAGCGTATCACCGAAAACCTTGCGGTTCTCCGCAAAATCGACGGAAGCGGCCAGCGCGTTTTTCATCCCGCTGAGCGCCACCATGGAAACGAAAATACGCCCCGTGACCAGCGTGCTGATCATTTTGAAAAAGCGTTTGGATTTTTTTTCGATATCGCTTTTATACGCGCCGTTCTCGTCAATTTGCGCGAAACGGTCGAGCATCGCGTCATAGGGCACCTTGACCTTGTCAAAGGACAGATAGCCGTTATCGATACCGTTCAGGCCGACCTTGTGCCCGCAATCCTCGATGGTCACGCCGGGTTTGGCTTTGCCTTCCTTGTCGCGGATCGGCACCATAAAGGCATGGACGCCCTGGCTTTCGCCATCGGGCGACATTTTCAATTGCGCGAAAACCACCATCATTTCGCCGTGCAGGGCGGCATTGCCGATAAAGGCTTTCTTGGCGTTTTGATCGGGGGTATTGATGGTAAAACTGCGCGTGGCGTGGTCATAAACGGCTTCGGTCGTAATGCCCTGCACGTCCGATCCGCCGCCGACTTCCGTCATGGCGAAACCGCCCAGCAATTTGCCGGACATGATATCGGCCAGATAACGGCTGTGATGTTTTTCCGTGCCCAGCGAATACATGCTCATGCCGAAAAGGCCGAATTGCACACCCTGTTTCACGGCAAGGCTCATGTCCTGATGCGCGATAACCTCGACAATGTTCATGTATTCCTGATTTTTGCCCGCGCCGCCGTATTTCGGATCATAGGGCAAGCGCGTGAAACCTGCGGCGATCATATCCTTGATCCAGCCGAGCGTTTTTTCGCGGTATTGTTCCTTGGGAATATCCGGATGCACCGGTGCCATTTCGGGGCGGGAAATAAAAGCCCGGGCTGCATCGCGGGCTTGCGCCTGTTCTCCGTCCAATACGGCTTTCAGCCTTTGGGACAGGGGCGCTTTGTTATCGGGCAGCTGAATGACATTCGACATCTGTTCACTCGCCTATGTTGGATTTAGGTACTAAAATACCCCAGCGCTGCGGGCAAAACAACCCTCCTTGCGCGATGAAAAACCCTTTTAAAACAGCTATGATTTAAAAATAAGGATTTCGCCCATGCATGACGCAGCGCACAAAGCATCCCCGCTCTATCCCGCCTTGCTGGGCGATTCATGGCACGCGCTGCCCGATGACATACGCCGCATGCATGATGTGACCGGCAGGCTCCAGAAAACGCCAGCGTTTCCTTGCCATCCTCCGGCCGTTTGCCGATAGCGAGCGCCCCGATGGATGCCGAGGCCGAAACGGTTGGGATGCAGACCGCGATAGGAAATGTCGAAAATCACGCGCTCCTTGGCCGTGCAACCGTAAAGGTGATGGATTTTCGCACCCGTGGCCAGCACGTCTTCATCCAGCCCCAGCACATCTTCATCCAGCCCCAGCGCGGCAAGGCAGGCCAGCCCCCAGAGGGCGCGGCGTTTCAAACCGCTCCAGCAGCGTCACGCGGTGGCCCCGCTGCGTTAAAAACAGGCCGCCGTCAGACCGGAGGTGCCGCACCCCACAATGGCGATATCCAGTTTCCGCATTAAATCCCTCTCTCCGTCATTAAACACCATCCGCCTTGCTTGAAAAAGCGGGCAAAAGCGCTTATGTTGTTATGTCAACGCTCGACCGTTTTTCAAAATGGCTATTCCCATGAAGATCACCATCAAAGTCGGCACGCAGGCCATTCTGGCCGCCGACGGCACATTGCAGGAAGATGTTTTGCAGAACCTGACCGGCAGTATCGCCCGTTTGCAGCAGGCGGGGCATCATGTCGCGCTGGTCAGCTCCGGCGCCGTCGGTTCGGGCCGCAAGGTGGCAGGCGATATTCTGGGGCGCACATACGGCACCACGATCGGCGAAAAACAGATGCTCGCCAGTCTCGGCCAGCACGAGCTGATGGCCGCCTATGCCCGCCTGTTCCGCCCGCACGGACTGGCCGTTGCGCAATTGCTCCTGACCAGACAGGACTTCCAGACGCGGCAACATTACCTCAACATTGCCCGCCTGTTGCGCGAGATCATGGGGCAAAAAAGCATCATCCCCGTCATCAACGAGAACGACAGCGTCGCGATTGAAGAATTGATGTTCACCGACAACGACGAGCTGGCCGGACTTGTCGCCGCGCAGATCAATGCGGAAAAGCTGATTATCCTGACCAGCGTGGACGGCGTATATGACGGCCCGCCCGACCAGCCGGGCTCCAAACGCATTGTGCGGATCGACCCCGAAAAAGACGGATGGCCCGCCGTTTCCGCCAGCAAGACGACGCAAGGACGCGGCGGCATGCTGACCAAGCTCGGCACCGCGCGCAAGATGTCGGATCTTGGCATTACCACGCATATCACCACCCTGCGCGAAAAAGACGCCATAGCCCGCGCGGTGGCAGGAGACGACATCGGCACCACCATTTTGCCGATGCGCAGGAAGTCCAACGTCAAGAAATGGATGGCCTTCAGCAACGAACCGCATGCGGGCAGCATCCGCGTGAATGCGCCCCTGCTGGATATTCTGCGCGACAAAAACCGCGTCATCAGCATCCTGCCCGTGGGGCTGGAGGCCTGCGAAGGCACTTTCAAAAAAGGCGACCTGATCGACGTGCTGGCGCCCGACGGACGCAAAATCGGCATCGGCATTGCCAAATATGCGGCCTCCCAGCTGCGCGAATACCTCGGCCAGAAAGACAGGCCGGAAATCATCCATTACGACCACCTGCATATCGATACGGGAGCCTGAGCATGGAAGACGTCACCCGACTTTTGACCGAGACGCGCCGGGCCGCGCCGCAGATCGCCGCCGTTGCGGATGACGCGCGCAATGCGGTTTTGCAGGATCTGGCAAAAAATCTGGTTGCCCGCGCGGATGAAATTATCGCCGCAAACCAAAAAGACCTTGCCCGCATGGCACAGGATGACCCGCGTTATGACCGCCTGTTGCTGGATGCGGTACGCATTCAGGGCATTGCGGATGATGTGGCCAAAGTCGCCACGCTGCCCGCCCCCACCGGCAAGGTGCTGGAACAGCGCACGCTGGACAACGGCCTTTCCCTGTCGCGCATTTCCGTGCCGCTCGGCGTGGTCGGCGTTATTTATGAATCCCGCCCCAATGTGACGGTGGATGTTTTTGCGCTTTGCTTCAAGGCGGGCAATGCTGCCGTGCTGAAGGGCGGCAAGGAAGCCGATGACAGCAACCGCGCCCTGATGGCGGTTATTCACGATACCCTGCGCGCGCATCATCTGCCCGTCGCGCTTTGCTGCCTTTTGCCCGCGCCGCGGGAAGCAACCCATGTGCTTTTGAATGCCGTGGG
>Ga0182793_1001665_pt1 | contig 13426 bp, 9 predicted proteins | sample Passage237A_FD_130498 | JGI IMG/M metagenome (GOLD analysis project Ga0182793, IMG submission 130498) | Cellulose adapted compost microbial communities from Newby Island Compost Facility, Milpitas, CA, USA - Passage2 37A (version 2) (version 2) ... | reverse complement strand
GAGAACCCATGGTCGCTGGTGTAGATGAACACGGTGTTGGGGGCAAATTTCTGGGCAGCATCGATTATCTCCCCCACGGCTTCGTCCAGGCCGGTAATTAACCGGTAATAATCCTTGCTGCTTTTCTGATGCAGCTCCGGGGTGGAGAAAAATCCTTCCCAACGAGCCCGGCCTATATTCTTTTCATCCCGGAAAAAATCCGGAAACTGCTGCCAGTGTTCCGGGGAGGCCGAGGGCGGTGTGTCTATGACCAAATCCCTGTAAAGATCCTTATATCGTGATTGTATCAGATAATGTGCCGGCACCCCATCGCGCGGATCGATCTCATGGGCTGCATGATAGGAGACGGCCAGATAAAAGGGCTTCCCGCTGCCCTGCTGGTTACGAATGTAGTCTACGGCCCGCTGGGTTACGGCATCGGTCTGATGCACGCTGTCTTCCGACACCCAGGGAATATCAGCGTCCCAATGATCAAAACTGCTGACCGGAGGATTCTTGCCAACACCTAGAAAACCTATCTGGGCAAGGGTGTATCCCGCTTTTTTCAGCAGCATCGGATAGGTATTTTCCCAGGCTTCGGGCGAAAAAAAGGAGGTAAAGTCATTGATGCCATGCCGTGACTGGTACTGCCCGCTCAGAATGCTGGCCCGGCTGACCGAACAGATGGCGGTCGTCACGTAGGCTCTTCGGAAATTCAGGCCCTGACTGGCGATGGCGTCCAGGTAAGGCGTTTCCACAAACTTGTTCCCATTGATTCCCAGCGCATCGGACCGATGACTGTCCACAATGACAAATATGATATTAGGTGTCCCTTCGGCAGGCTTATCCTGGGCCAGCCCCATTCCCGCCCATACCAGCAGGATCACACAGGAAAACCAAAACTTTATGCTTACTGACATATATAAGAACTCCCGACAGGTTTTGCCCCCCTTTCCTATATAAATCAAAAAGAGCGGGAATTTACTCTTTTGTTTCCGGTAAACTCCCGCTCCGTATTAATGGACGATGGCTCCGTTAAAGCCTGGCCCATCGGGCTTTGTACACCTTCATGCCCGGAAAGCCAAACTTCCGCTCCGGATGCAGAAACCTCACAGAGAAGGTCCACCAGGACTCTTCCGGTTCGGTGTAAATGATCTGACCGGCCCTGTTGCGGCCTATGCTCTTGATATTCTCTTTCGTGGGAAAATCACTGATAGCCGAGAACTTTTCACGGGCGATATCAAAAGCCCAGGCGCTGGTGTGCTCGGTTATATATAGCTGCTTTCCATCGGCTGTCATAAACAGGTCATGCCCGCTCTGCCCGGGGATTTTCCACTCCTTCAAAAGAGTCAATTTGGGGTTTCGGGGGGATTTGATATCGAGTGAATAGGCCCGCAGCACATCGTACCCCAATGCATAGAGCACCTTCCTTTTGGAATGCCAAACCAGTCCGTGACCGGAATACAGCGAATCTTTCGCCAGGGGTTGGTCCGATACGGCCGGATTATATATCTCTACGCTATTGCCTTTCGCGTGAATAGAGCCTGCTACGGCAATCAGCCCTCCGGGGAGAAATTCTATCGAATGCGCATTTCCCACTTCGGTCAGGAAGAGCAGCTTTTTATCCGGATAACTCAGAAGCGCTATCCCGCCCGAGGAGGATGAAACCAGCAGCTGTTTTCCGTCGGCCGAAAGTTTGCAGTCGTCCATGCTTCTGAATTTCTGCTTGCGGTAGACTTCGGGTAGCTGCATGTCCTGAGAAGCATCCCACTCCCATTTGATATGGGGGATGGTGTCCTTCGATTTTTCATAATCCACCACCAGAACCTTGGTGTCGCCACATACCAGAAATTCTTTCTGTGCCCGGGCAGCTGAAACCAGCATGGTCGCCGCCAGTAATCCGAAAATTTTTATAGTAAACCGTTTCATATAATACGTTGTATTTGGGACTAAAACTTCGGATCGACAATTTCCCACTCCCGGATGGTTGCAGCCCAATGTTCTTTCCTGACGATCGCATCAAGTCTTTGGAGCAGTTCTGGATGCTGGTCCGCAATGTCTTTCGTTTCCTTCTCGTCGGTTTCCAGATCATAGAGTTGCCATGGAGCCTGCGGATTAGTTTTCAGACCGGTTTTTATACCCTTGAACCGTTGGAACCGGACCGCAATTTGGCCACCTCTCTCCGGAAATTCAAAATAAAGATACTCTCTCGGGGTGACCTGGCCCTGTCCGGTCATCTCAGCTAGAAGCGAAATGCCGTCGTTGGGAGGGGCTTCAATGCCGGCGATTTCGCAGAAGGTGGCAAACATGTCATACTGGGCTGAAACCAGGTCAGACACCTTTCCGGCCGGGATCTTACCTGGCCAGCGGGCTATGAAAGGCATACGGATGCCACCTTCGTACAGTTCTGTCTTGCCCCCGCGCAGGCCGCCGGTACTGTTGAAAAATTCGCGGTCGACCCCACCGTTGAAGGTTGGCCCATTGTCGCTGGAAAACAGTATGATCGTATTTTCCTCGAGTCCCAGCTGCCGAATGTATGCCACGACCTCTCCTACCTGCTTGTCCAGGTAACTGATCATGGCGGCATAAGTCGAATAGGGGTACCGGGTCGGGGCATAGCCTTTCTCTGACAGATAAGGCTTTTCGTCGAACTGTCCGACATACTGTTTCAGCTCCGCATCCGGTACCTGAAGTGATACATGAGGGATGGTAAAGGGAAGGTAAAGGAAGAAAGGTTCGTCCCGATGCTGATGTATGAAACCTTTCATCTTTTCGGCCATTTTGTCTATGGCGTAGTCTTTACCTTTATAGTACTCAAACAGGTCATCATCGGCCTGCCGGCCGTCCAGTTTCCGATGGACTTCAATAAAGGAATTCCTCAGCGTATCCCATTGATCGTTTTCCCAGAGGTGGGTCGGATAGTAGTTATGGGCTTGTTTTTGATCGAGATAACCATAGAAATAGTCGAATCCATGACGGTTGGGATGGCCACTGGATCCGGCCATGCCAAGTCCCCATTTCCCGATGGCGCCGGTTTTATAACCGGCTTGTTGGAGTACACGGGCGATGGTCAGGGTACCTTCGGGTAAAGGCATCTGTCCGCCTTCCTTGTCATCCTCAAAACCACCGAATTCATAGTTTCCCCGGATAAAGGAATGCCCGCCGTGACGGCCAGTCAGCAGCATGCAGCGCGCCGGTGCGCAGACCGGCGTGCTGGTGTAATGCTTGGTGAACCGTATCCCTTCGGCCGCCAGACGGTCGAGATGAGGCGTCTTGATTTTCTTTTGCCCGTAGACGCCAATCTCCCCATAGCCAAGATCATCCGCATAGATGTAGATGATGTTGGGTTTACGGCCCGTCTGGCCCTCGGCCGTCAACCCACAGACCATCACGACGGTCCAAAAAGCCAGACGCCGGAAAAACAGGATGAGCTGTTCCTGATGCAGCATAGTTTACCAGTTGGGATTGTTGGGTTCGAGATTGGGGTTCTCCTGCAGCTCATACGCTGGGATAGGCCACAGGTAATCCCTGTCCTTGTTGAACTTCCTGACCAGCTTCACGGTATAATTGTGGGTATGAACCGGTCCGTTGTTGACCACTTCCGCGGTTTTCCAACGCAGGATATCCATGTAGTAGTACCCCTCGCCCGCGAACTCGATTCTTCTCTCCTTTCTCAGGATTTCCCGCAGTCGGGCCTGATCCGACATAGCCGCATAGTTGGCCGCGTCAGAGGGATCGGTATGCTGAATCGGCGGCATGTTCACTCCGGGACGGCCGCGTACGGCATTGATCGCGTCGTAAACGCTCTGATCGATATCGTTGAGTTCGATCCGGGCTTCGGCATACATCAGCAGGATGTCGGCATAACGCAGTACGATGTAGTTGATATCGGACTGTGACGCATTCTTGATGAGGGTATTATACTGATTATCCGCATCGTAAATGCTGTATTTCTTGAAGGTTAAACCAGTCTGGTTGAAAGTCCGGTCCGTAACGGGCATGCCACGGTACATCGATCCGGGCCATACCAGTGTCATGTGGAAGCGGGGATCCCGGTTTTCCCAGTATTTCTCAGGATTGTATTTGGGCGAGTTCTGAATTTCTGAACCATCGTTCATCTGATAGGCATCGACCAGATCTCTCAGCGGGGCTGTCGTATCATATTGCCTGCGGATCAGATCAAAGGAATGGCAGTTGTTGGGAAACAGATACTGCACGTCGAAGATAACTTCCTGGTTGTTCTCATTTTCTGGCATGAACAGACCGCGATAGTCGGGGAACAATGAATACTGGTTCAGATCCATTACCTGTTTGGCGGCCGCGGCAGCTTCGGCAAATTTGCCGTGGTACAGATACTGGCGGGCTTTCAGAGCCAGACAGGCCCCTTTGGTAACACGCCCGGGCTGAGAGGCGGTAAGGGGAAGTACCGCAGCGGCTTCATCGAGATCCTTGATGATCTGGGCAAAAACCTGATCCTTCGGTGTCCGGGGCAAATTGTTGTGTTCCTTCACGGGTGGATCCAGAATTAGCGGAGCATCGCCGTAGTAATTCACGAGCAGGCTGTAGTAGAGGGCTCTCAGAAACTTGGCCTCCGCCATCCCCTGATTTTTCCTTACATCACTCATGGGGATATCCACCACTCTGGCCAGGTATGTGTTACAGCGGCCTATGCCCTCATAGGCATGTGCCCACCGGTTGTTGATGATCCCGGCATTCGAACCGTCGTGAATACCTTCGGCAATCCGGAAGAAACACGAAGCACTGTTGTAATCGGTGGCGTTGGGGGTGGCAGTTTCTTCCCACAACGGAGTAGCCCAGTCACCCCCTCCGTAGATACCCGGCTTTTTCAGGGTAGCGTAACAGGCGGTCAGACCGGCCTCAGCCTGGGATTCCGTCTGCCAGAAGGTTTCTTCCGTGTACCGGTTTTTGGGAGAAGTCTCCAGGATGTCGGAACAACTCTGGAGGAGTACCATCACTGCTATGGCGGCTATATATTGTTTCATATCAATTCGCGGCTTTTTTAGAACGTAACATTTAACCCAACTGTAACTGTTTTGACCTGCGGATAAGCGAAAATGTTGTCCTGGGTAAGGTTCTTCTCAGGGTCCCAGTTCTTCATTTTGGTGAAGGTGAGCAGGTTCTGTCCGTTCACGAACACTTTCAGATTTCTCATATACAGCTTTTCGACAACACTGCCGGGCAGATCATAACTAAGCTGAATGTTTTTCATGCGGAGGTAGGAAGCATTCTGTAACCAGAAAGTGGAGTTCTCGAAGTTCAGCGTGTTTCCGGTGCTGGTCGTCAGAATTGGCAGCCGGGCATTGGGGTTTTCCGGGGTCCAGGAATCGGTCAGCCATTCTTTGGTCACACCTGCACCATTGTAATAGGGGTAGCTGATGTTGTGCTGCGGATAGGTATACACCTTTCCGACTCCCTGGAAGAAAGCCAGCAGCTGCAATCCCTTATACCCCACCCCGAGATTGAAGGAATAGGTAACCTCCGGTACTACGCCGTGGAAGATTTTACGGTCGCGGGCGTCGATGCGGTTGTCACCATTCTGGTCTTTATACTTCAGGAATCCGACCTTGGTGGCGGCGTTCTGGAAGGCATGGCTTGCCAGCTCATCTTCCGACTGGAAAATTCCCTCGGCTTCGTAGATGTAATACGATTGCACCGGATGACCTTCCTTCGTAATGTAACGCCCTGAAATGATCTCCTGCCCGTTGAGATGGGTCACCTCATTCTTGTTATAGGCCAGGCTACCTTCGATTTCGTAGGTGAGATTACCCCGCTGGTTGCGGTGGTTGATCAGTACTTCTATCCCACGGTTGCGCATCGAACCCACGTTGGTAGTGGGGCCGGTCAGGTCTCCCACCTGGGAAGCATAGTTCACAGGCCTCAGAATACCGTCGGTCTTCTTATCGTATAACTCGACGGTGGTACCCAAGCGCCCGTTGAACAGGGTTAGGTCAAATCCAAGGTTGGACATGGTAGTAGTCTCCCAGCTCAGGCTCGGGTCGGAGGCAGCCGTGGCGGCAGCACCCAACGACTCGGTATTCCCGAAAGAATAGTTCTGGTTGAGCGTGATGGAGTTGATATAGCTCCAGAGTGAAATCTGCTGGTTACCGATCTTACCCCAGGAAAAACGGGGCTTGAGATTGGTAATCCAGGTAACATCCTTCAGGAAATTTTCGCGGTCCATTCTCCAGCCCAGTGAAAAGGATGGGAACAGCCCCCAGCGGTGCTCTTTGGCAAAACGCGACGACCCGTCGTAACGGAAGTTGGCTTCCAGCAGATACTTGTCGTCGAAGTTGTAATTCATTCTTCCGAAGTAGGAAAGAATCGCCGATTCGGTACTGTTACCGTTCACCTGCGGATTGAGCAGGAATACATCCAGGTCGGTCAGCTGGTTATCCATGGAACTCTCTTTCTGGGCATTGAAATATTCCCAGGAGAAGGTTTCCACACTGTTCCCGAGCAGCAGGGAAACCCCGTGCTTTTCGCCGAACTGCCTGTTCCAGTCGAGTGTATGGAAGCCGGTCAGGTTGATTTCCTTCTCATACCGCCGGTAACCCATGGTTGTCGCATTCACGATCACCGAAGCCAGTGTCTTGGGGTTGGTATTGGTGAGGTATGGGCGGAATACATGCTGGATGTAATCAAAGGTGTTGGCAGCCAGATTGACCTTATAGGTAATGTTAAAAGGCAGTTTCAGATCCGCAAAGATGTTGGTCAGCACGCGTGTCTGCACATAATCCCTCGAACCTTCCTTGAGATTGGCCCGGGGGTTTGACCAGACGTTCAGACCGGTGGAACGCAGCCAGGTATTGCCGTAACGGCCATCCTCAATTATTACCGGGAAGATCGGAACCGTACGGAAAATCGCGTTCTGCCAGAAGGTAGCCGTGGTAACCTGGGGTTCATCCCATCTGCGGAAAGTACCCGAAATCTTGCCTCCCACCGACAGGAAACTGGTCACGTCAACCTTGCCGTTCAAACCCACCGAATAGCGGTTAGCCTTGGATTTTCCATACTTGAGAATGCCGTCCTGATCGAGTACGCCGAGTGTCAGGGCCAGATTATGTTTATCGCCTCCGCCCGATACGGTGATATTATGCTCCTGGATAAAGCCGTTTTTAAGCGCTTCATCATAGGCATTGGTCCGGGGATACATGTAACCGTTGGGGTCGCTGGCCATGCCCCTTTCGTATTCCTCTATTTCAGCATCGGTATACTCCTTCGCTTTACTTTCATTGACTAGGGCAATATTCTTGTACTTCATGAAATTGATCGGATCCCACTCCACATCCGGTAACTTGGTGGGCTTGTCAAACCCGAAGTAGTTGTTGTAACTAACCCGGTATCCTTCCCCTCTTTTTCCCGATTTGGTGGTCACCAGAATTACACCATTGGCCGCTCGGGAACCGTAGACGGCTGTGGAGGCGGCGTCTTTCAGTACGGTTATACTTTCTATTTCATTGGGATTGATGTCAAGCAGCGGATAGGAAACCCCGTCGATCAGTACCAGGGGGTTATTGTCGTTGAGCGTGCCCACTCCCCGGATCCGGATGGTAGCCTGGTCTGCGCCCGGCTGCCCGGTGTTCTGGTTAACGTAAAGGCCGGTAAGGCCCTGCAATGCCTGGGATGAAGTTGTTATCGGACGGTTAGCCAGTTTGGCGGGATCAGCGACCGTGACGGCACCCGTAAGATTTACCTTTTTCTGAGTACCGTAACCAACCACTACCACCTCCTCCAGGGCTTTCTCGTCCACCGCAAGACTTACCTCCAGGCTGGTCCGGTTGCCCAGTTCAACTTCCTGCGTGATATAACCCACGAAGGAAAAAACCAGCGTTACATCCGAGCCCTCCCTTACCGACAGGGAAAAGCTGCCGTCGATACCCGTCACGGTACCCGACTGAGTGCCTTTCACCATGATGTTAACTCCGGGTAGAGGCTCTCTGGAAGTAGCATCGGTGACTTTCCCGGTGATCGTACGGTCGACAGGAATCAGCAGAGGCAGGTTTTCAAGCTCAGAAGGAAAATAATCCGACTGCTGCCGAAGGGCCTTTTTCAGAACTATTTGTCCCCCGACTATCTCCCATTCAATATTCTGATTTTCAAAAAGGGCTGTCAGGGCCTCGGATAATTTCGTCCCTTTCAGGGAGACCGAAACCCGGTGATGGGCTTTAATCGCCTGAGGACTGTACACAAAGCGTACATTCACCTGTTGCTCAATGGATGACAGGACCTGACTGAGCCTCTGCTCCCGTGCCTGGATCGATACCTTACGGTCGAGCAGTTCCTGTGCCGCCGAAGAATTGGCCTTCACGAAACTGCAGCAGAGCGCGATCAGCACAAACTGGAAAAAGGAAATCTTCATGGCCGTCCACGTAAGATGTTGCCAGCGTTGTTTCAAATACATAAATTGAAAGCGTTTTGTTTGGTTTACTGATTATCAAGCAAAAACATTCCTGTGGCGTGTTTTCCGGACGCGCCCAAAATGCGGATACTTTCCGGTATCCAACCGTCGCAGATGTTTCCGGCATCTGCGGCTTTTTTTTAGAGTCAAGCAAAATTCTATCTCATATTTCAAGGTTTGGTTTAATATTCATAGATACATAAATAGGCTTCGAAAACTATTGACAGCCTTCTCCCGAAATGACAATTTCCGTACCCGCCACTTCGTAAGTCAGGCCCATCGACAGACATATCATTTTCAGCTTGGTAAACAGAGACTGATCCTCCAGATGTGCATTGATGGTACAATGCATGAGCGCTTCCGTATCGAAATGGATGCGGATATCATAGGCTTCTTCAAATACCCTGAAGACTTCAGGCAGGGGTACCTCTTCGAAATGAAAGAGATCCTTCATCAGTTCCGGTTTGGTTACCACCGGCTCTTCCACCAGTACCTTCGTCAATCGCTCATGGTTAGGAGTCTGCACGACCCGCTCATTGGGCTTCAGTATGGTTTCTTCCCCCTTTTTGCCCACCGAAACGGCAACCTGACCGGTTACCACCGACACTTCGGCCGGACGGTTTTCGAAGGAAATCACGTTAAAACTCGTCCCCAGTACCCTGACTTTTACAGAGTTGGTCAGTACGAAAAATGGACTCAGGCTGTCTTTCCTCACGTCAAAAAAGGCCTTCCCGTATAAATGCACTTCCCGACGGTTTGCTTCGAACTTCGGGGCATGCCGCAGGCTGCTGTTTGGCTCCAGCACAACCCTTGAGCCGTCGGGCAGGGTAATGGGTAAGGGCTGACCGGTATTATTCCGGTGCTCTGTCAGGTGCTGGTTGATCTCAGACCCGAATGCGGATTGCTGCTCTTCCGCAATCCGCTGGCCAAAGAGAATAATCAGGGCAATGGCAGCTGCCATACCCGCCCAGAGGGCTGTCTGGCGGAATATCTTTAAGGGCTGACGCAGGGGCAAATTCCGTTCCTTTTCCCGGACTTCTCCTGCTAACCTTACCCATATACGTTGGCGAATTTCTTCCAGTTCCGGATCGAAAGCCCTTGCATCGGCGGAAACCCAGTCTTCGTCCAGCAACTGTTGCAGCCGGTCGGAATCTTCCCGTGCAAAATAATCCTGCAGCCAGGTCAGCTCCTCCCGGGTACACCGGTTTTCCAGGTATCGTTTCAATAATTCACGGGTCAACATAGCCGTTTTATCCGGTAGACTGTATATGAGAATACAGCTAACCGGGCCGATACCTATACTCTATCCAATATTTTTTTAATTTTTTTGCTAATGCTGTGAAAACCAGAGCACTAGACCCATGAGATGGGCCAGCCGTTCGCGGAGGAAACGGAGGGCTTTCACCATCTGACTTTCCACCGTTCCCGACGAGATGCCCATTTCACGGGCGATTTCGTCATAGGTTTTAACTTCGAAACGGCTTTTTTCAAAGATTTCGCGACGACGCGGCGGAAGCAGATCGAGTGCGAGTTGGAGCTGTTCCCTCGCCTGGTCGTTCCGGATGGTGTGGTCTGCACTGTCTTCCCCGGCAAAATCCCGTTCGACCGCTTCCAGGGAGGAAATCTTGCGCAGCAGACTTTTTCTGTAATGATTGATGACAGTGCGGCGGGCAATCAGCAAAAGCTGGGCTTCGGGAGGGATGTCGGTGGAAAACGACTCCCGGTACTTCCAGCACTTCAGAAAAACATCATGAGTCAAATCCTCCGCCTCCGCCATGTCGCGGCAATGGCTGCGGACAAAACGAAATACTTTCCGGAAAAACCGGTCATATAACGATTTGAAAAGTACCTCGTCCATAACTGAAGCGGTCTGATTTAAGAACAGGTGGCAACGCCTCACAGGCATTGTACAAATTTGCGTTTTTTTAGGTTACGTCCCTAAAAATATACCAGGACTTTACCATATAATAATATTCACACCCGACACTGTTTATACTGACTGGCATGCTATCCGCCCCCTGAAGGCTGATAACTGAGGTAACAGAACCCCATTGCTTTTCTTATTTGCATTCTTTCTGCAAATTGCGGCCTAATTATTCTTCCGTAAACTAAAATAGTCCGACGTTGAAAACAATCCGACTTCTCAGCATTCTTATGCTGTTTTTCGTTATGGCCTGCAGCCAGTCCGTCATAAGTCAGTCCTCAGTGAACCTCAAGGTTATGGCCTATAACGTGCACCACTGTAACCCGCCCAGCCGTACGGATGGCTATATCGATCTCCCCGCCATCGCCAAGGTTATCAACGATGCCAAACCCGATCTGGTCGCCCTGCAGGAAATCGACGTGAACACAGAGCGCTCCGGCAAGGAAATCAACCAGGCCCGGGAACTGGGTAAAATGACGGGCATGCACTTTTTCTTTGCCAAAGGAATTGACTTCCAGGGCGGTGAATACGGGATCGCCGTACTATCCCGTTTCCCGATCATCGAGGCTGTAGCCTATCCACTGCCATTGCCCGAGGGTGTTACCGGTGAACCCCGTACCGTCGCGGCTATCAAAGTTGAAGTTGCGAAAGGTTTACCCATCTGGTTTGCATCCACCCACCTCGATCTGAAAGAGGAAACCCGGGTATTCCAGGCAGAAAAGATCATCAACCGGTTCGGAAAGCTGCCTGAACCCTTTATCATTGCAGGTGACTTCAATGCGGTACCCAACAGCCGGGTGATTTCCCTTTTGGACGGTACCTTTACCAGAACCTGTCTGGATGACTGCGGACCTACCATTCCCAACGTCAATCCGCGAAAAACCATCGACTACATCATGTACACCCAACCCCGCCGGCTGAGAACTCTCAAAATGGAGGTAATTCAGGAGTCCTATGCTTCGGATCACCTGCCCATCGTCGCGGAAATCAAGGTGGATTAATGGATATTACGCGTCTTACGAAGGAGCTGTCTGTTTTCGGACAGCTCTTTTTTTATCCAGTACCTTCCGATGATGGTCATAATAGTCCCGCCCGGCGTATTATTTATATTACGTTATCTGCCGAAATAATTTAAATGAAAATGAAGATCTCTGATAAGTGGTGGCTTCTTCTGCTAGCTTTCAGCTGGAACGTTTCCAATGCCCAGCTGGAAATACTCTATACCCCCAAACCCATTCCCGATCGGATCGTTCTCAATGCGACCGATGATCTTTCAACCTCCATTGCGATAAACTGGAGAACCGATGATACGACCCGGGTCAGCTATGTGGAAATCGCCCCCGCTGACACCGATCCGCGCTTTGTAGAGAAAGCACAGCGCTACCAGGCGGTTTCCGAACTGCTCCGCACCGAAGAAGCTGCACCTGCCATGTTTCATTCCTATAAAGTCACCGGACTGAAACCCGGCACCCTGTATGCCTACCGGGTAGGGGCGGGAAAATACTGGAGCGAATGGTTTCATTTCCGCACGGCGCGCAGCTCGGCGGATAAATTGCAGTTCGTATACTTCGGCGATGTGCAGGTCAATATGCGCTCGCTGTGGACGCGAGTCCTTCCGGAAGTGCTAAAAAAAGCCCCTGATGCACAGCTTGCCATCTACGGCGGCGACCTGATCAACCGGGCTAACCGGGATGTGGAATGGGGCGAATTCTTTGATGCCGGAAAAATCCTCCATACCACGGTGGCCAATATGGCGACACCGGGCAATCACGACCACTACGATAACGAACAGGAAGAAAACACCATTTCCAAATTCTGGCGGCCTCACTTCAACCTCCCGCTAAATGGACCCGAGGGGCTGGAGGAAAGCTGCTATTACTTCGACCTACAGGGAGTCCGCTTTATTTCCATCAACTCCGATCAGGTGGAAGAATCAGACAAATACCTCGCCGCCCAAAAGGAATGGCTGAAGAAGGTACTGTCGGACAACCCCAACCGCTGGACCGTCATGACCTTCCATCATCCGATATTTTCTCCCAAAACTACCCGGGACAACAAACGGATGCGCGACAACTTCAAACCCCTCATCGACCAGTATAGGGTGGATCTTGTATTACAGGGCCATGACCATACCTACGCACGCGGTATGTCCAAAATCCCTATGAGTAAAAAGGGAGAGACTTCGAACACCATGTATGTAGTATCGGTGGCCGGGCCTAAAATGACGGGATCTAACGTCGATAAATCGGACTGGATGGATCGCAAAGCGATTTTCACACAACTCTTTCACGTCATTGAAATCTACGGGAATACCCTCAATTTCAAGGCCTATACGGCTACTGGTGAACTGTACGACGAATTCGAACTGGATAAAAGAAAGACGGACGCCAATCACTTCGTAGACAAAACCCCTGCGGGAGTGCCCGAACGTTAACGGACAAACACCTGTTCGAGCGGACCGGTGTAGGTAAAACTGTCCGACGACTGAGCCGCTTCCAGATAGGGCGCAAAATTAGGATACAGGGGTACCTGCCTTAGCTGCTCACAGGTAAGCCAGTCGATGGAGCGGGCAGAGGTATGCTCGGGATTCAAATGGGGTTCGCCTTCGGTAATGGTAGCCCGAAACAGGCAATGCAGGGTATCCTCCTTACCGTTGAAATTCAGCACCTCCCCCGCCAGCAGCATTTCTTCTACCGTCACGCGGATGCCCAGCTCTTCGGCAAGTTCCCTTTCCAGGGCGGCAGGGAGGGACTCTCCGGGGTCCTGATTACCTCCTGGAAGCAGGTAAACCGATTCTCCGCTAAACTGATAACGCATGGTCAGAATGGCCCCATCCCGAACGATGAGGGCCGCAGGCCTTACTCTCATAGTACTGATTTTTCGATCAACAGAATCAGAATATGAATCACTTTGATATGAATTTCCTGAATCCGGTCGGAATAACGGAAATGCTGCACGCGGATTTCCACATCTCCTTGTCCGGCCAGCTTACCACCGTCCTTGCCGGTCAGCAAAATCACCTTCATTCCTTTCAGGCGGGCTGCTTCCACGGCGCGGATGATATTCTCTGAATTACCGCTCGTACTCAGTGCCAGCAACACGTC
>Ga0182793_1001663_pt1 | contig 13429 bp, 9 predicted proteins | sample Passage237A_FD_130498 | JGI IMG/M metagenome (GOLD analysis project Ga0182793, IMG submission 130498) | Cellulose adapted compost microbial communities from Newby Island Compost Facility, Milpitas, CA, USA - Passage2 37A (version 2) (version 2) ... | reverse complement strand
GGCGAGGCCGTGCGCGGGGCCCTGCCCGGGGTGACCTCGGTCAAGCTGCCCGCCCCGCAGTTCGGGGGCCAGACAAAGACCAAGCTGGGCACCCCGCCGATCCGGGGCATGGTCGAGGAGACGGTCAACCGCAAGCTGGCCGAGTTCCTCGAGGAGAACCCCTCCGAGGCGCGCGGGATCATCACCAAGGCGGTCGAGGCCTCGCGGGCCCGGATGGCCGCCCGCAAGGCGCGCGACCTGACCCGGCGGAAGTCCGCCCTGGAGAACTCGACCCTGCCGGGCAAGCTGGCCGACTGCACGGTCCGCGACCCGGAGCACGCCGAGATCTTCGTGGTCGAGGGCGACTCGGCCGGCGGCTCGGCCAAGCAGGCCCGGGACCGTTCCACGCAGGCGGTGCTGCCGCTCCGCGGCAAGATCATCAACGTCGAGAAGAGCCGGATCGACAAGGTCCTGGCCAACAACGAGATCCAGGCGATGATCACCGCGATCGGGACCGGCATCCACGACGAGTTCAACCTCGAGGACGCCCGGTACCACAAGATCATCATGGCCACGGACGCCGACGTCGACGGGGCCCACATCCGCACCCTGGTCCTGACCTTCCTCTACCGGCAGATGCAGCCGCTGATCGACGCCGGCTTCGTCTACATCGCCAAGCCCCCGCTCTACAAGGTGAAGCGCGGCAACCAGGAGACCTACCTCGACAAGGAGTCGGAGCTGGAGGAGCTGCTGCTGCGCGACCGGCTCGAGGACTTCGAGATCACCGACGCGACCGGCAAGCAGCTGAAGCTCAACAAGAGCAAGTGGCAGAGCTACGTGCGCCGCTCGAAGGAGTACGAGGGCTGGCACGCGGCGCTGCAGGCCGAGTTCGGCAACGACGTGATCAAGTTCATCTCCGAGTCGCGGCTGCTGGACGAGACCGCGACCACGGTCGACGACGTCCGCCGGATCCTCGGCGAGGTCGCGCAGGACGACGACGCCTTCGCCACCGAGATCACCGGCCAGGAGGGCGAGGACACCATGATCAAGGCGGTCCACCGCCGGACCGGCCTGGCCCGCAACCACGTGCTGCCGGCGCGGCTGTTCGAGGGCAACCACTTCCGCCGCTTCGCCTCGATCCACGCGGAGCTGCAGAGCACCTTCGGCCGGCCCCCGTTCCGGGTCACGCTGAAGGACCGGGCCGAGGAGGCGGAGGGCATCCTCGACCTGCACCGGGCGGTGCTGGACCTGGCCAAGCACGGCGTCCAGCTCACCCGGTTCAAGGGCCTCGGCGAGATGAACGCCGACCAGCTCCGGGAGACCACGATGGACCCCGCCACCCGGACCCTGCAGCGGGTCACGCTCGAGGACGCGACCGCGGCCGATCAGGTCTTCTCGATGCTGATGGGCGACCAGGTATCCCCCCGCCGCGACTTCATCGAAACCCACGCCAAGGAGGCGGGCATTGACATCTGATCCTGTCCTGACCACGAACGGAGTCCCCGCCTGATGGCTCTCGAAGCACTGACCGGACACATCGAGGAGCGCGAGCTCGAGCTGGAGATGCGCTCCAGCTACATCGATTACGCGATGAGCGTGATCGTCGGCCGGGCCCTGCCCGACGCGCGGGACGGCCTCAAGCCGGTGCACCGCCGGGTGCTCTACGGCATGCACGACCTCGGCCTCCAGCCGAACCGGGCGTACCGCAAGAGCGCCACCATCGTCGGCGAGGTGATGGGCAAGTACCACCCTCACGGCGACGCGCCGATCTACGACACGCTGGTCCGGATGGCGCAGGACTTCTCCCTGCGCTACCCGCTGGTCGACGGTCAGGGCAACTTCGGCTCGATCGACGAGGACTCGGCCGCGGCGATGCGCTACACCGAGGCCCGGCTCACCCGCCTGGCCACGGAGATGCTGCGGGACATCGACTCGGACACGGTCGACTTCGGGCCCAACTACGACGGCTCGCAGCGGGAGCCGCTGGTGCTGCCGGCCCGCTTCCCCAACCTGCTGGTCAACGGCGCCTCCGGGATCGCGGTCGGCATGGCGACCAACATCCCGCCCCACAACCTGACCGAGGTCGCGGGCGCGGTCATGGCCTACATCGACGATCGGGAGATCGACCTGGAGGGCCTGATGGCCCACGTCAAGGGGCCGGACTTCCCGGGCGGCGGGATCATGGACCCGAGCGGTATCCGCGACGGCTACGCGACCGGGCGCGGCTCGGTCCGGGTCCGCGGCCGGGTGCACTCGGAGCCGCTCAAGGGCGGCAAGGACGCGCTGATCGTGACCGAGCTGCCGTTCACCGTGAAGAAGGGCGGCGACGGCGGCTTCATCGCCAAGATCGCCAGCCTGGTCCGGGACAAGAAGCTGGACGGGATCTCCGACCTCCGCGACGAGACCGACCGGACCGGCATGCGGGTCGTGATCGAGCTGAAGCGCGGCGCGGTCCCGAACATCGTCCTCAACAACCTGTTCAAGAAGACCCAGCTGCAGACCTCGTTCGGCATGAACATGGTGGCGCTGGTCGACGGCGTGCCGCGGACGCTCGGCCTGAGGGACATGATCGTCCACTACGTCGAGCACCAGCGCGAGGTGGTGACCCGCCGGACCCAGTTCAAGCTGCGTCGGGCCGAGGCCCGGGCCCACATCCTCGAGGGGCTGCTGATCGCGCTCGACAACCTCGACGCGGTGATCGCGCTGATCCGCTCCTCGCCGGACCCGGACGTCGCCCGCGAGGGGCTGATCACCGAGTTCGACCTGTCGCGGGAGCAGGCCCAGGCCATCCTCGACATGCGGCTGCAGCGCCTGACCGCGCTCGAGTCGGACAAGATCCGCGAGGAGCACGCCGAGCTGATGGAGCTGATCGCCGAGCTGCGCGCGATCCTCGGCGACGAGGATCGGGTGTACGGGGTGGTCAAGGAGGAGCTGGCCGCGGTGGTCGAGACCCACGGGGACGAGCGCCGCACCGAGATCCAGGCCTTCGGCGGCGACGTCAACGTCGAGGACACGATCGCCGAGCAGCAGATGGTGATCTCGCTGACCAAGTCCGGCTACGTCAAGCGGCTGCCGGTCGACTCCTACCGGCAGCAGCATCGCGGCGGGGTCGGGGTCACCGGGATGAACCTGAAGGAGGGCGACTACATCGAGCACCTCCACATCTGCTCGACCCACGACTACCTGCTCTTCTTCACCAACTTCGGCAAGGTCTACCGCAAGAAGGTGTACGAGCTGCCCGAGGGCGCCCGCACCGCCCGCGGCTCGGCGCTGGTCAACCTGCTGCCGCTGCGCGAGGGCGAGCACGTGATGGCGGTCATCCCCACCCGGGAGTTCAAGGAGAACAAGTACCTCGTCTTCGCGACCGCGGAGGGTCAGGTCAAGAAGACCGAGTTCATCGAGTACAACACCCGGATCGAGGCGGACGGCATCATCGCGATCAAGATCCGCGAGGGCGACGAGCTGGTCGGGGTGCAGCTGACCTCGGGCGAGGACGACATCCTGCTGGTCTCGAAGTCCGGCCACGCCTCCCGGTTCCACGAGGACCAGGCCCGGCCGATGGGCCGCGGCACCTCCGGCGTGCGGGGCATGAACGTCTCGCAGGAGGGCAACCGGGTCCTGGCGCTGAACGTGGCCCGCGACGACTCCGAGCTGCTGGTCGTGACCGAGAACGGCTACGGCAAGCGGACCGACGTCTCCGAGTACCCGGTCAAGAACCGCGGCACCAAGGGCGTGCTCACGGTCAAGCTGACCGAGGCCAAGGGCGGCCTCGCCGGCGCGCTGATCGTGCGCGAGCACCAGGAGCTGCTGTTCATCACCGAGAACGGCATGGTCCAGCGGACCTCGGCCGGCGGCATCAACAAGATGGGCCGGGCGACCCAGGGCGTCAAGGCGATGAACGTCCGCGACGGCGACAAGATCAGCGCGGTCGCGCTGGTGGTCGAGTCGGCCGCCGCCGAGCCCGGTGACGGCGAGGAGCCGCTCGATCAGCCCGAGCTGGGCGACCAGACCGACGCCGGGACGACCCCGGACGCCGAGGCGACCGCAGACGCTGGGGCGGACGGGGCCGACGGGGCCACCGAGGGCGTCGAGGCAGACGGCGGCGAGCCCACCGGCGAGGCCGAGGGCCAGCCGGGCGCCGACGACGCCGAGGAGTAGGCCGGGCCGCAGCCACCGCGGCGGGCAGGCGTCGGATCGGCCGTGAGGGCTGATCCGACGCCGCTCGTCGAGGCCGCCTGCCCCGCGGGCTCTGCCCGGTGGGCCTCGGGGCCGGTCCGACGCCCGTCGGCGCCGCCTCCGGCGGGGCTCAGCCGGCCGGGTAGGAGCCGAGCAGGCGGACCCACTCCGCCTTGGTGCGGAGCGCGGCGATCGCGGCCGCCACGGCGGGGTCGGACTCCCGCCCCTCGATGTCGATGAAGAACCGGTAGCGGGCCAGCTCCCGGCGGAGCGGCCGCGACTCGATCCGGACCAGGTTGATCTCCCGCGAGGAGAACTCGAGCAGGGCGTCGACCAGGGCCCCCGGATGGTCGGCGCCCAGCTCGGCGAAGACCAGGGTGCTCTTCCAGCCGGGGGTGCCGCCGGCCTCCGGTCGGCCCGCCGGGACCGCCGACCCGTCCGGCGCCTCGCCCTCTTCCGCCTCGCCGCCGCCGTCGGACCGCGGCTCCAGCCAGAGGAAGCGGGTCACGTTGCCGGGCTCGTCCTCGATCCCCTCGCGGAGGATCTCGCAGCCGTATATCTCCGCGGCCGAGGCCGGGGCGAGGGCCGCCCAGGGCCGGTCCGCCTCCGCCACCTCGCGGACCGCGGCGCTGGTGCTCGGCGCCACCCGGAGCTCCGCCGCCGGCAGCTCCTCAGCCAGGAAGCGGGCGCACTGGGCCAGCGGCTGCGGGTGGGAGATCACGACCTCGATCCGGTCGAGCGGCCGGGCGGCCCGGCTCATCAGGGCCGACCGGATCGGGTGGTCGTACTCGCCGGCGATCCGGACCCGGTCGGCGTGCTCGATCAGCCCGTCCAGGGTCGGACGGACCGATCCCTCGATCGAGTTCTCGACCGGGACCAGGGCCCGGTCGGCCCGGCCCGCGGCGACGGCGTCGACCACGGCCGGCAGCGTGGCCTGCGGCAGCGGGACGAAGCTCTCCGGCGCGGCGGGGACGAAGCCGCTCTGCCGCAGCGCGTCCTCGCTGAACGTTCCGGCCGGCCCGAGGTAAGCGACGCGCACGGGCCTACTCGAAGTTGACGGTATAGGAAGCCTCGTTGTTGTCCAGCACCTGCTCGCCGGCCACGCCCTCGACCTTGACGTCGAGCTGGACCTCGCCGCTGGGCGCCGGGGTCAGCGGGATCGAGGCGGTGCCGGTCTCGCCGACCGCGAGGGTCGGGATCGAGCCCTCCAGGGTGTTGCCGTCGACCGAGACCGAGACGGTCACGTCGGACTCGTCCGACTCGCCCTGGTTCTGGACCTCGACCTCGACCACCGGGTCGGTGCCCGCCGGGATCGTGGTCGAGACGCTGGCGTCGAGCGGGGTGCCGCCGATCGAGACGGCGCCCATGCCGGTGCCGTGGATGCCGCCGTCGGTCGCCTCGCGCGGGCCGCCGGCGACCCCGCCGAGGGCCGACTCGACCTCGCCCGGGTCGAGCCACTTGGCGACGTCGGTCATGAAGGCGCTGCGCGGCATCTCCGGCGCGTTGGCGCCGTTCGACTCGATCGTGTCGTCGATCTGGTGCCGGGTCACCCGGTTGTAGAGCACGTCGGCGGCCGAGAGGACCTCCATCTGGGAGGCGATCTGGCGGATCGCCCGATCCCGGCCCTCGTCGCCCAGGGCGGTGCTCATCCGCTCGGCGATCGTGTTCATCGCCCCGGAGCGCAGCTGGTAGACCAGGGTCAGCGAGTCCTGGGCGGCGCTCATGTCGCCCGGGGTGCTCAGCTTCTCGACCCGGCTGAGGAAGCCGTCCATCGCCCCGCGGTCGGACTCGATCTCGCTGGTGAACTCGGTCACGGAGAGGTCGCCGGGATCGTCCAGCCGGCCGAAGAAGGACTCGCTGAGCGTGTTGGTCTCGTTGACGATCTGGGTCACGTTGCGGGCGTAGTCCTCCAGCGACCGGTTCTTGCGGGCGTCGAGGCAGCCCTTCGCCCCGAGCACCAGCAGGATCAGCACGACCACGCCCAGGCCGAGCGCCAGGCCGCGGCGGATCAGGAGCTGCTGCCGGTCCTCCCGGCGGCCGCCGCCCGACCCGCGGCCGGAGCCGCCCCGGCGCGAGCGGGAGCGCGAGCCGCGGCGCTCGTCGCCCGGCTCGTCGGAGCCGAAGTCGCTCATGTCGCTGAACCGGCCCGAGCGGGGCGTCCGGGGACGGTCGCTCTCGAAGGGCTCGTCCTCGGTTGACGGGTCGAATTCGCTGTAGGGGTCGGAAAACTCCATGATCTGCCGAACGATTCGGCGCAGTCAATCTATTCCCTTCCGCGGGGCGAAGTCCTGGCAGCCGCGAGTTCCGGCCCAGGGGCAGGTTCCCGGCGGCGGGCGACGAATCCGTCCCGGACCATGCCCGGAACCACCGTCCTCAACCGATTCGTCGTCGGCGAGCGCCTCGGCGCCGGCGGCAACGGCACCGTCTACCGGGCCTGGGACCAGCGCCTCGAGCGAGAGGTCGCGGTCAAGGTGATCGAGACCGTGCCCCGGTCCGGCCCCCGGATCCAGCGCGAGGCCCAGGCCGCGGCCCGGCTGAACCACCCCGGGATCGTCACCCTGTTCGAGTTTGCCCACCACGAGTACGGCCCCGAGGGCGGCCGGGCCTTCCTGGTCAGCGAGCTGATCGAGGGCGACACCGTGCGGGAGCTGATCGACCGGGACCGGCTCTCCGACCGCGAGATCGGCGAGATCGGGGTCGACCTCTGCGAGGCGCTCGACCACGCCCACCACCGCGGGGTCGTCCACCGGGACATCAAGCCGGCCAACCTGATCGTCCCGGCCGGCCGCGGCGGGGCCAAGCTGATGGACTTCGGGATCGCCCGCCTGACCGACGGCGAGGACCTGACCGACACCGGGGACGTGCTCGGCACGCTCTCCTACATGGCGCCCGAGCAGGCCGAAGGCTCCCCGGTCGGGCCGCCCGGCGACGTCTACTCGCTGGCGCTCACCCTGTACGAGGCCTGGACCGGCGACACCCCCCGCCGCCGCTCCAGCCCCAGCGCCGCGATCCGGGCGCTCGAGCTCGACCTGCCGCCGCTCGGCCGGGCCCGGCCGGACCTGCCGGCGCCGCTCACCGACCTGATCGACGCCTGCCTCGACCGCGAGCCGGAGTTCCGCCCCCGGGTCGAGGAGCTCGGCCGGGGCCTGGAGGACGCCCTGCCCGAGCTCGACCGCACCGTCCCGGCGGCGCCCGGGGAGCGGCCGGCGCTCCGCTTCGACGACACCGCCTTCGACCTGCGCCGGATCGGGGCCGGCGCCGGGATCGGCGGGATGATCGCCACCGGCATGATCGTCTCCGGCCAGGCCGACCCCTTCTCGGTCGGGCTGGCCTTCGTCGTCACCGCGCTGGTCAGCCTGGTCAACGCCCGGGTCGGCTTCCTCGCCGCCGGGATCGGCCTCGCCGCCTGGCTGGCCGCGGTCGCGGCGATGCCGGGCGCCGCCCTGGTCACCGCCCTGGCCTCGGTCCCCCCGGCGCTGCTGATCCGCGGCGACGGGCGGGCCCTCGCCCTGGCCGCCTTCGGGCCGCTGCTCGGCACCCTCGGCATGGCCCCCTTCCTGCCCTTCCTGGCGGCGCTCACCCCGGAGTGGCGCGACCGCGCGACCGTCGCCGCGACCGGGCTCTCGTTCACCGCGCTGGCCGAGGCGATCACCGGCCGCGGCCTGCTGCTCGGCAAGATCCCGCCGGCCGAGCCGGGCTGGCAGGACTCGCTCTCCGGGGCGGTGACCGGGGTGATCGGGCCGGTCCTGACCGCCCCCACCTTCCTGCTCTCGCTGCTGGTCTGGGTCGCCGTCGCGGTCGCCGTCGGGGCGATCGTCCACCGTTCCCGCCGCCGCCGCGAGGGCGCTCCCGTCGAAGGATTCGGCCTTGCTCCCGTAGGATCAGGCCGTGTCCCGAACGCCCACTGACACCGGCCCATGAATCTGTTCCGCAACCTCGAGGCGCGCCTCCAGAACCTGTTCGAGGGCACCTTCAACCGTGCCTTCAGCTCCGAGGTGCAGCCGGTCGAGCTGGCTCGCACCCTGGCCAAGGAGATGGACTCGCACAAGACCGCCTCGGTCTCCCGGGTCTACGTGCCGAACGAGTACACGGTCCACCTCTCGGAGCAGGACCGGGAGAAGCTCGAGGGGTACGAGCGGTCCCTGGAGCAGGAGCTGGCCGGCTACCTGCTCGAGCACGCCCGCCGGCGGGGCTACGACCTGCTGACCCGGCCCGAGGTCGGCTTCAACACCGACCGCCGGCTGCGGCTCGGCGAGTTCGGGATCGAGGCCCGGCTGGTCAAGCCCCCGGCCCGGGAGGGCGAGCCCGCCCGGCAGAGCGACGAGGGGCACACGATGGTCTACAAGGCGCCGCCCCGCGAGCCGACCGCGCCCGCCCCGCCGCGGCCCGCCCGCCCGGCTCGGATGCCGCGGGCGATCGTCGACCTCGAGGGGCGGTCCCGGATGCTCGAAGGCCCGCGCGCCGTGATCGGCCGGGCCGACGACGCCGACTGCACGGTGCGCGACCCCAACGTCTCCCGCCGCCACGCCGAGCTGCGGCAGGGCCCCTCCGGCGAGTGGGAGATCGTCGATCTCAACTCGACCAACGGGATCAAGGTGAACGGCCGCCGCACCACCGCCTCGGTGCTGCGCGAGGGCGACCAGGTCACGGTCGGGACCACGACCTTCCGCTTCGGAATCGAACGGCAGTAACGACGCTCCGTGGACTACGAACCGATCTCAGTCGCGCTCAAGTTCGGCTTCCTCGCGGTCCTCTACCTGTTCCTGTTCTGGATCGTCACCTCCGCCCGCAAGGACCTGCGCCGCAACCGGGAGGCGGCCGCGCCCGGGGCGGGCTACGCCACGGGCGGCTTCGGCACCGGCGGCTCGGCCGCCCGGGACGGCTGGCTGGTCGTCGAGCGGGGCGGCGACCTCAAGCCCGGCGCCCGCTACGACCTGTTCGGCGGGGTCACCCTGGGCCGGTCGGGCGACGCCGACATCAGCTTCACCGACCGGTACGCCTCCGGCCTCCACGCCAGGGTCTACCCTCGCGGTGACCGATACTTCCTCGAAGACATGGACTCGACCAACGGGACGCTGCTCGACGGGCGGACCGTGTCGGGCGAGGCGGAGCTGACCGACGGGAGCCTGATCGAGATCGGCGACACCTCGTTCCGGGTCGAGATCGAGTGATCGGGCCGAGGAAGACCAGACCGCGATGAGAACGTCCCCCCCAGACAGATGCTGAGAGTCGCCACCCACTCCGAGCGCACCGACGTCGGGCGCCAGCGCCAGGCCAACGAGGACTCGTACCTGGCCCGGTCGCCGCTGTTCGTGGTCGCCGACGGCATGGGCGGCGCCCAGGCCGGCGAGGTCGCCTCGCTGACCGCGGTCCAGGCCTTCCAGACCGGGATGCCCTCCGGCCACCCGGAGCAGGCGCTGGAGTCGCTGATCTCGCTGGCCAACCGCACGATCTACGAGCAGGCCCACGCCGACTCCTCGCTGGCCGGCATGGGCACCACGATCACCGCCGCGGTGGTCAACGCCGAGGCGGACGAGGTGGCGGTCGGCCACGTCGGCGACTCGCGGGCCTACCGGCTGCGGGACGGGATCCTGCAGCGGCTGACCAAGGACCACTCGCTGGTCGAGGAGATGCGCCGCCGCGGCCAGATCACCGAGCAGCAGGCCGAGGACCACCCGCAGCGCTCGATCATCACCCGGGCGCTCGGCCCCGAGCCCGAGGTGCAGGTCGACGTGCAGAGCGTCGCCGCCGACCCGGGCGACATCTTCATGCTCTGCTCCGACGGGCTGACCACGATGCTCGACGACGCCCGGATCTGCGAGCTGATCAACGGCGCGACCAGCCTCGAGGCGGCGACCCGCACCCTGATCGACGAGGCCAACCGGGCTGGCGGCCGGGACAACATCACCGTGATCCTGTTCCAGGTCGAGGACCCGAAGCACCCGCTGGCCCGCACCTCGCGGCCGCTCGGCGCCGGCCCGGCCCGGCGCCGCCGGCCGGCCCAGGCCCGCCCGCGCCGCCGCGGCCGGGTCATGGCCCGGATCGCGATCGGGGCGGCCGCGCTCGCCCTGGTCCTGGTCGGCCTGTTCGTCGCCAGCCGCCAGGTCTGGTTCCTCGGCACCGACCCCGCGGGCCGGGTCGCCCTGTACCGCGGCCTGCCCTACGAGCTGCCCTTCGGGGTCGACCTCTACTCGCTCCGTTACTCCTCGCCGATCCAGACCGGCTCGCTCGACCGGCAGCGCCAGCGGGCGGTGACCGGCCACTCCCTGCGCTCCCGCGACGACGCGGTCGACCTGATCGAGGACATCGAGAGCCGCGAGGGCGTCTAGGTGGCGGCCCGCGCCGCCACCGCCCGACGCCCCCCGCGGGCGTCCGCGGCCCGCAACCGCGAGCTGCTCGCCCTGGTCCCGGTGGCGCTGCTGCTGACGATCGGGTTCGCCGCGGTCTTCGCCCAGAACGACAACCAGCTCTCCAACCTCAGCCTCTCCTACGGCCTCTACTTCCTCGCCGTCTGCCTGGCGACCCACATCTACATCCGGATCCGGCTGCCCCACGCCGACCCCTACCTCTTCCCGCTGATCGCCCTGCTGACCGCGATCGGGCTGGTGATGATCTACCGGCTCGACGCCGAGATGGCCCGGGAGCTGGCCCGCGACCAGGCCAACTGGTTCGTGATCGGCCTGATCCTGTTCGCGGTCGTGGTCCAGCTGCTGCGGGACTACTCGGTGCTGGAGCGGTACCGGTACACGATCGCGGTGGTCGGGATCGTGCTGCTGATGATGCCCCGCCTGCCGGTGATCGGGGCCCAGGTCAACGGCGCCTACCTCGGGATCAAGCTGGGGCCGCTCGCCTTCCAGCCGGCCGAGCTGGCCAAGATCTGCATCGTCATCTTCCTGGCCAGCTACCTGCGCGAGCACCGCGAGCTGCTGGTGGTCGGCGCCCGCCGGATCCTCGGCGTGACCCTGCCGCCGCTCAAGCACCTGGGGCCGCTGCTCCTCGTCTGGGGCATGGCGATGCTGATGCTGGTGATCATCCGCGACCTCGGCAGCTCGCTGATGTTCTTCGCCGCCTTCCTCGCCCTGATCTACGTCGCCACCGGCCGGCTCTCCTTCGTGGTGATCGGGATGGCGATGTTCCTCGCCGGGGCCTGGCTGATCTACAACACGGTGCCCCACGTCACCGACCGGGTCGACATCTGGCTCGACCCGTACCAGGACCCGGGCGACGCCGGGTACCAGATCCTGCAGTCGATGTTCGCGATGGCCGACGGCGGCCTCTTCGGGGAGGGCTTCGCCCGCTCGATGGTGCTGATCCCGGGCAGTGACAACCCGCTGCTGCCGGCCGCCCACACCGACCTGATCTACACCCTGATCGTCGGTGAGCTCGGCCTGTTCGGCGGCTGCGCGATCATCGCCACCTACCTGCTGATCGCCGCCCGCGGCTTCAAGGTCGCGCTGATGGCGGAGGACGGGTTCTCGAAGCTGCTCGCCACCGGGCTGACCGCGGTCTTCGCGATCCAGGCCTTCGTGATCATCGGCGGCGTGACCCGGGTGATCCCGCTGACCGGCGTCACCCTGCCCCTGGTCTCCTACGGCGGCAGCTCGATCCTGGCCAACTTCATCCTGCTGGCGCTGCTCCTGCTGGTCTCCGATCGGGCCCGGCGCGAGGCGCTGGAGGCCGAGCGCGCCGCCGCGGGGGAGGCCCCGTGAACGCCCGGATCATCAAGCTCTTCACGTTCATCACGGTGCTGTTCGCCGTGCTGGTCGGGTTCACGTCCTACTGGTCGGTCTTCGACGCCGACAACCTCAAGGATCAGCAGGTCAACAAGCGGCCGCTGTTCGAGGCCCAGCAGATCAAGCGGGGCCGGATCCTGGCCGACGACGGCACCGTGATCGCCCGCTCGGTCCGGCGGGGCCGCGGCGCCTCCTCCCAGTTCGTGCGGCGGTACCCGCACGGCTCGCTCTACGGCCACCCGATCGGGTACAGCTTCGCCGAGCAGGGCAACTCCGAGTTCGAGCGCTCCCACAACCGGGAGCTGATCGGGGAGGACTCCGAGTTCTCCTCGATCCTCGACGAGCTGCGCGGCCGGAAGCAGGTCGGGCACGACGTCTTCACCAACATCGACCCGCTGGCCCAGCAGACCGCGGTCGACCTGCTGGCCGGGCGGGCCGGGGCGGTGGTCGCGATCGAGCCGTCGAGCGGCAAGGTCCGGGCCCTGGTCAGCCAGCCCTCCTTCGACCCGAACCTGATCCCCCGCGACCTGGACCAGCTCTTCCAGGACCCGACGCGCCCGCTGTACGCGGCCGCCACCCAGGGCCAGTATCCGCCGGGCTCCACCTTCAAGCTGGTGACCGCGGCGGCCGGGCTGGACAGCGGCAAGATCTCGATCGACTCGACGATCGACGCGCCCGCCTCGATCGACTTGCAGGGCCGGCCGCTCGTCAACGCCGACGGCAGCGACTACGGCGACATCGGGGTCACGACCGCGCTCACCCACTCGGTCAACACCTTCTTCGCCCAGCTCGGCCAGCGGGTCGGCGAGGACACGCTCTACGAGTACATGGACCGGTTCGGCTTCAACGCCAAGCCGCAGATCGACCTGCCCCGCGACCAGCTCTCGATCAGCGGCGTGTTCGGCGGCAACACGCTGCTCACCCCGGAGGAGGGCGTCGACGTCGGCCGGATCGCGATCGGGCAGGAGCGGCTGCTGGCCACCCCGATCCAGATGGCCGAGGTCGCCGCCACGATCGCCAACAAGGGCGACCTGATGAAGCCGGTGCTGTGGCGGGAGGTGCGGGACGTCGACGGCCGCACGATCGACGAGGCCAGCCCGGAGAAGCAGTCCGACGTGATCTCGGAGCAGACTGCCGCCGAGCTGACCGAGGCGATGCGGGCGGTGGTCAACGAGGGCACCGGCACCGCGGCCGCGCTCAGCGGGGTCGACGTCGCCGGCAAGACCGGCACCGCCGAGGTCCCGGACCAGGCCCGGTGCGCCGGCCTGCCGAACCAGGCCTGGTTCGTCGGGTTCGCCCCCGCCGACGACCCGCAGATCGCGGTCGCGGCCACGGTCGAGTGCACGGACGGACAGGGCGGCACGGTGGCGGCCCCGATCGCGGCCGGTGTCATGCGCGCCGTGATCGGTGGCTAGGGCCGTCGCCGGAACAGGAGATGGGGCGCCGGGGGCGAACCGGAGACTGATGAAGGGATCCGCATGAGACTGCAGGAAGGGACCACGATCGACGGCCGGTACCGGCTCGAGTACCTGATCGGCTCG
>Ga0182793_1001662_pt1 | contig 13442 bp, 15 predicted proteins | sample Passage237A_FD_130498 | JGI IMG/M metagenome (GOLD analysis project Ga0182793, IMG submission 130498) | Cellulose adapted compost microbial communities from Newby Island Compost Facility, Milpitas, CA, USA - Passage2 37A (version 2) (version 2) ... | reverse complement strand
TCTCTCGTGAAACTCTCTTCGAGATTCTTTCGGTTCCGGGTCTTAACGATCTCCAAAGATTAGCGGAGAAATTATGGCAATCACAGCATCTTCTAACACCTTGGGGTGCCTCTTATCTTCTTTACACTCATAAGATTAGTCAAGCTGCACTTAAATTTAATAAGATTCTTGCGGAGGCAACGCAATCACAAAAGAAAGCACTGGAAGCTGTAACTTATTTGCGCGAATTATAAACATTAATCTTAGTAGAGATTAATGTTTTACTTGGAAAAAGACTTAAGATAGTATTAATAAGATTTACAGTAAGGGAAATCTTATTGATATACAGGTCATACACATTAATGCACTGTTTCTATCCTCTCAGTAAATCTTACAAGTTTCTATTATTCTAAGTATCGTCCTTGAAATTAGAAGAAAGTGTAAAAACCTTGAATGTACTTAAAACTCTTAGAAAAGAGAAATTAGAATCCCGGGAGAGTTGCGAAAATTGCCCTTTCATTCACTCTCTGGCAGTTATTCACAACCCTGTATAGGGACGAACCTGCTTCACATACCCATTTCCGTCCGAAATGACTTCCACTGCGAGCAAGTACTTTGACAACAAGACTCTCTTCGTTACCAGCCTCGCTGCGAATGAAGCACAAGTTGAAGCTGCCCTCAAAGGTGCTCTGAAACGCGCTGTTACCATTTTGGGCGGTTTTGATTGCTACTATCGCATCAACGTGGTCACGTTGCGAGATGATCAACTCGTTGGTTACACTTACATTCGCGTGACCAACCCCGCGATCTACCACTTGCTGTGCGGACGCAACCCCGATGGTACTGAACGCGTGGAAGTCATTCCGGATCCGGATTGGGTCCCGCCGGAGACTTCTGAGCCGGATTACTCTCACGATGCCGAAAGTAACTGGGCCGACCTCATGGATGAAGAGGACTCACAAGAGCGTCCTATGATCAAGAAGAAACTGCCCCCGCTTCTGACACTGGGCACTTACCGCCTCACGGAGGAACAAAAGCGAATCTACCCCGATCTGATCACTTCGATCGCTAAGCACAACAACACCTACACTCCCGACATGAAGATCGTAGTGCCGGATGAGGAGGAACTGGCGTGCTCCGGTGCTTTTGTGACTGATGTCGAGGACAAGTACGTGCCGAACGTAATCTGCGCACGAGGCGCCCCTACCTGGCTTACGGAGGCCTTTGTGAAGAAGTACTTTGAGCCGTATGCCAGCGATACGACTTCCAAGGCTTCGCGCTTTGTAGCCGGGCGCAGTATCAAGGATACTTATCCTTTCGTGACCATTAACTCCTCGGGGATGGTTTTCGTGACCTTTGACCCGCGCACGCGTGACGCGCAGTTCTGCATTCACATGAAGCGCAAGGCCGTGATGATCGATCCGAGCAACAAAAACAATAAAGTCATCCTTTTCTTCAACCATTCCTATCGCCCTTCCAAGTGAGTACATGTAAAGTCTCCACAGAAAATCCAAAACCCAATAAAATTCGTAAACTTGTACAGCTTACGAATTTAACGCTTATTCCATTTATCTACAATGGAGCGAAGTAACTGTTATCTCAGTGACGGAACAAACGAATTAACTTGTACTGAGAGCGTTTTTCATCTCATTGGAAATATTCATATGACATGTTTGTCATATGAATATTAGTCTAAAACAGTTAATCCCAGTAAGTCTCCTTCAGCGCTCGGGAGAAGTAGGCCTCATCAATGCCCCGTTCTCTGATCAAGTTGATGGTTTCATCATGAGTGTAGAGTTCATCCAGTGCTGCACTAACCAGGCTATAAAATGTTGCTTGGGCTTCATAGTGGTTCGCATCTACCTGGAGCTCTTTCTCGAGAATCTTATCCCAGTACTCGGTGAAATGCTCTTGATGAGAATGGTGGAACTTCTTGTGGGCATACATGTCCATGTTCTCCTCGATAACATCTTCATCGATCTCTGTCTCCTTGAAGAAGGCAAGAGTATGAACGATCATCTGGATGTAGTATTCAAGGAGAGCATGGGCCAGTGCCCGCTGCCATTGCGTCTTCATGGCGTAAAAGCCATCAGCCATTCCAACGTACGCGGTACCGAGGCTCTCTGTTAGCATAGCCCAGATATACTTCTCCGTGATGGAGGAAGCACGCGAGATGATGGCGTCCTTGAGATCACTCGAGGTGTTCATGGTGAGATACAGATTATACCGTCTCAAATGATTGCAAATAGTATAATTTTCGCCGGCTTCAAAAGAACTCGAGAAATTTTCTTCAAGGGATAAAAGATGGAACGTAATGTAATTCCTATGAATGAAGATTGGAAAACCCAATACAAACGACGAATAGTCTTTGATCATTGGAATCCCGCTAATGAGGTACCCGATGTAAGCCTCAAGCTCGATGAGGATAGCTTTGTTAATACCGAGGAAGAGGTCTATGATGCTATTGCCGGTGATTGGGTTATTACGATCCACAGTAAAAGCGGTAAGAAGAAGGAACTTGCAATCATCACAGCCGATAGACAAATTAGCAAGATCCCTGTCTCTGAGAGAGCTCATGCCGCTTTCAACCGCTATTATTTCCTTAAGGGACGATCTCTAGTCGATCTGGTGACTAGCGACGGAATCGAATATCCACCTTTTACCTTTCCCGTTAGCGAGAATGAGATGCTACGACTTCCTGTGAGCTTTACCTTTATTATGGGTATCGTGAAGCCTCACAGTGGCGACGTTATGTATCTCAATGATATTCCCATCGTAGCCCCGGCTAATTTCGATAATGTTTTAGCTTACAATGATGACATTATTGTTCTTTCGGCCGATGGTGAAATTTGGTTTTACTATCGGGGTGATGGCAGATTCGTTAAGAGCCCTGATGCAGTCGATTATGAAATTAATACTGCTATTGTGCCCGGTCTCGTCATCTTTATCGGCGAAGGGAACAGTCTTATCGTTAATTATTGGACCTTAGAAGAGTATGTTCTTCTCGAAACGATTACGTCTATTAATCGAAATCTGCAATTCGTTTGCTCTGTTAATGAGACGGATGGCCTAGCTTATTATCTGGGACAGCTCGATAATGAACTGAATACACACCTTACAGTCAAGTTAGAGGGCTACGGAGCCGTTTCACCGGATGGTAAGAGCCTTGTTATCCTGAGCGAGAAGGTTATTCGAACTTACTCTTTGCCGCAGGTTTAATAAAATTCGTTCTTATATACCATTAGTGGTATATAAGAATTAGAAGATTTCATAATAGGATCACGATCCGACGGAGAAGGCATTCAATGTCCCATTCGCTGAAATCACAAGGAGAGTTTTCAAATGGAGTTACGAGATAGATTCTTTCATATTCATCGATATCTGCTGTTTGTGTTTCTTCTCTTCGAAAATCCTTCCATTTGAAGACGTAAGTCTTTTGTCACTCTTTTTCGCTCTTATAAGAATAGATATATTCACTGTAACGACCAAGCCAAACTACCTCCTTTAATGTACTCTTAATAAAAAGACAGCCACGATTACGATTTAACCAGTCTGGAGTAATCTCATTAACCGTTACGATAAAGTCCTTCGAAGACCCGATTACTTCCGTTAACATTTAATAATTTAAGGGAGGCCCTTAAATTATTCAAGATGGATTTTTCTGTTCGTTTAGAATCTCTCGCCTATATGATGTTTGCGATCGAGTTCCAGTAGTTGTTGAAAAACGGCCTCTCGATCTTCTGTAGTCGCATTGGCAAGATCTTCGATAATGAAAAGATTCCGACGTTGCTCATCTTCAAAAGGTCGTTTCCGTGCAAAAGCGCCTTTTGCGTATTTTAGCTCGGCATTTTGAAGCGTTTCTTTGCCATGACAATCTGCTACTCGATGACGGAAAACAAAGGTCTTCTGCCACGAATCCGCCGACTGGTGTTCAATAATACGCTCACTGTAACGGCCGAGATCTTCGATATACATACCATCGTAAACACCTACGAAATACTTCCCGCGGTGATTATCGATCTCTTGAAGACAAGTCTCGGTAATATAGTAAGGTAGATTCGATGGTCCTTTAAAATAGTAACGAACGTAGCGTAACATTTTAAGAACTATTAGTTATCGGATTTTTATCTCAATTACCAAATTCATTGGGAAACAGAATGAAAGAGAGTCGAAAAAGACGTTAAGGGGGGAATTTTCGGGGATAGTAATAGTACAATGAAGTAGTTCGGACATTTTATATATTATCGTCTAAAAGGCCTTTGCGGTTTCCTATCCAGCAAGCCTTTTTCGGAGATTCTATGAAACTTTATAAAACGATCTTCCTTGAAATAGTGTCTTTGTTGAATTCAAGGAAAGGAGATCGGGAGAGAACTATAAAACCCCTTCTGGACTTAATTCTAATATTATTCATAGTACATAAATATACTATGAATACTAAGGCAGTAACCGTCTAAAAGGCCTTCGTGGTTTCCTATCCAAGGTGCTTTTTCTCCGAACGTTTTACAACTTTCCTTGAATTCTATGTTGGATGAAATTCCATCTTCCTTTGATTTCTTACTAACTTTTTAAATTAGATGTTCACGAAATAGTAATTCTAGGATGAATCGATTTCGCTTTGTAGAGATTTCAAAGAGTCTCTACAAAGCGAAATGAGTAAAACGTTCGAAGAAAGGCTCGCTGGATAGGAAACCACAAAGGCCTTTTAGATGGCTATTACTCCAATATTCATAGTATATTTCTGTACTATGAATATTTCTAAAGATTCTCTCTTTGGCCTTGGTGCTAAGTATTTCATTCTATGTTTAATGAGTTTCATTCGATCTCTCTTTGTAGAAAGCTAGCATGAAATCAAAGGAACTTGCTCGAATTTTGTTTATAACTCTTTCTATTTCTCGAAAGGTTAGATTCGATTCCATTGATAGATACAAATTAACTCGTTTATTCGATCTCCAACGATCTCTCTTCCATTCGATCTCTAACGATCTCTCTTCCATTCGATCTCCGATTTATATTCGCGAGTATCTCAATCTAATTCGAAATGAAAGCAAATAGAGATGATTATGAATGTTCTTTGGATTTCCACATTTCTCTAATTTATATTACATCTCTGTAATATAAACTTTACATATCTTCTCCTTCTAAATATATCGACTTCGCTGAATGAACCAAAGATTACAATGATCTCATTTTCAACATTCGATCGGTGTTATAATAATCCAAATGAATTTTGCCTTTCAACGTAAGATTGTTTACCTTCTTCTAAATAAATGTAGCAAGAAAATATGCATTATACCATTCCGATCATCGTTCCGCGAAAGGTTTGTCTAAAGGGAGCGGCCGAAGTGTACAAGTATCTTCGGCGAATCCTGACTCCACACGCCGAAGATTATTTAGTAAAGCCTTATATTAACCGTACAGCTGCTGAAGTTGCCGCTCTCTATTCGAAATATAAGACCGACTGTACAACTTTCGAAGACTTCGCAACCGATTACTTCGGCGATTGTACCTGTTTCGATTTCGAAGGTAACGAAATTTCAATGCAAAATCCAGATCCACTCTATGACAGTTGGAGTATTCCAAAGACCGAAAGAGCCTTCATTGCCGTCGCCGAAACTTTAGAACAGAACCTCCAGGCCGTCTTAACTTCACGGATCATCGATCGTTGTGGTTTCCTACATAAGAAGCACGAGGATGCCTGGAATTTCACTGAATTACCACCGGCAGAAGAAGCAGCCTGGAACCAGAAATTCATTGCTATCCTAGAAGCATCTCGTGAGGATTATATTGTTCATGTTGATTGCCATATTTAAGTCTTATGTTTTCTCGTTGAAAACATAAGAAAGATTCCTCTTGTTCTCTAAAGAGATGAGTATTCCCCGGCGTATTCACCAAATGTGGCTTTCTCAATCGGAGGCTTACAACCTAGGACCTCCTAGTAAATATAAATACGAAGAATACATTCAGAGTTGGAAAGATCAACATCCCGATTTCATTTATACCTTCTGGAATATGGATCGCGCTCTTACTCTCGTTAAGAAGTACGATCTTTTGCCTTTCTTTAATCGTATTAGACAACATATTGAACGCTGTGATTTCCTTCGTTATCTTATCCTATATGAATACGGAGGTATTTATGTTGATCTTGATTATAAATGTCAGAAGAGCCTTCTTCCCTTACTGCAGGATCGCGAGAAGGCTTTTGTGGCCGAACCTATTGAACATGCTGGGCCTAACTTCTATAGCAATTCCTTTATGATGGCAGCTCCGAAGTCGTCTTTTATGCAGGGACTCTTAGCTTACATTCAGAAGCATTATCACCCTCAGAAGAACGTTCTCGAGAATACAGGACCACGAGCTCTCAGTAATTACATCAAAGAGATAGGTCTTCGAGAGAACGAGATTCTTCCAACGCCTTTAATTATACCTTACAACGAAAAACAACAACTGGCACCTAATTGGAATCTAGCTGATTCCTATTGCTATACCAAATGGAAAGAAGGCACCAACTGGGCTCAATCACTAACACCCATTAACCGCGTTGATATTGACTTCTGGCAAGTTCTGCTGGGTATATTTCTTCTTGGTGTGGTCGTCTTTCTTCTTACATTGAATGTGCTTTTCTTTGTCGCTATCTTGCTAATTTTAGTTGGTCTATTGTTAATTCGACCCTCGGTGAACGTTGAATCGACTGTAATCGAAGGTTGTTTCCTTCCTCCGACTCTCAAGGCAGAGCTACCAAATTCTAACAACCTCATTCCATCGGTAATTTATCAAACCAATGAAGAACTCTATCTTCCGAAGGGACTCCATGGTGCTATCAGTTCCTGGCGTCAAATGAATGCCGATTATGATCATGTCTACTATACTGGCGAAGATGCCCGAAATTTCATTCGTGATAACTTCGAACCTCGCTATCTCAAAGCTTACGACAGTCTCATTCCAGGTGCTTATAAGGCCGACTTTTGGCGTTATTGTATCCTCTATAAGCGAGGAGGCGTTTATGCGGATTCGGCTATGGTAGCTCTCGTTCCGCTGAGGGAATTCCTTCATCCAAAGGATAAGTTCGTAAGTGTTATCGACTGGGGTTACGATGGCGGTCTTTACAATGCTTTCATCGCTTGTACTCCTCATCATCCTATTATCGAGAAAGCTCTAAAGTTGGCTCTAGAACGTATCGAGAAACGCCAACTAGGACCAAATCCACTGTGGCCTACGGGTCCTTATGCTCTTGGTGAAGCTCTTAATAGCTACTGGGAACAAAAGTCCGGTGCTGCTTTCAAGGAAGGTTCTCATAACCAAATTCGTCTGCTTACCCATTTGGCTTATCCCGAGAAGAAGATGGGTTATGTAAAGTACGGTGATCGCAATCTCATTCTTACAAAATATCCAGAGGCATCGGCCGAACGTAAACAATGGAGTAAGAAACCCCATTACGGTGATCTGTGGAAATCGGGACGTGTCTATAACGAAGCATAATTTAATTTATCCAACCTAAAGATGGATAAATTAATGGTTCTTATTATCTTTTTGCTCTCGATCTTGCTGCTTCTGTGTCTCTTTAGTTTCATTCGGAATCTTGCAAACGAGAATGCAGCTAAAATCCAAGAAATTACAGAGCGAGAGATCGACGATACGGAACAATTACCCTTAATTATCAGCTTGACAACATCTCCTTCTCGCTTAATACCCTGTCTCCAGAATTTAGAACGAATGCTTAGAGATGGTTCCTTTCCCCCGAAAGCCGAAATTCATCTGAACTTACCTCGAACTTTTGGTCGGACTGGTGAGAGCTATCCTGAAATTTCGGCTCCTGATCCTCGTATTCAGATCTATCGAGATAGTTTCGATGATGAAGGTCCGGCAACTAAGCTCCTACCTACTCTGGATCGAGTTCGCCAGAAGTATTATCAGGGTCTAATTATAACAATAGACGACGATATCTATTATGAGAAAGAAGTCTTCGAATTACATCTTTACTTCCAGAAGCTCTACAATTATAAAGTAGCAACTTGTTTCCGGGATCTCAATGATCCTCTCGATATCACCTACCATTTCGATACTTATCGACCAGGTCTCAAGGAACTATTATTACCTCGTGCCGCGGCTATCAAGGAAATGAAAGCAGCTCCCCTTCCGCATCATACAACTTACTTCATAGAAGGCTTTGGTAGCGTTGGTTACCCTTTCGGACTTATGGATCCTAGTTACTTGCGAAGTTATATTAAAGGTTATCCGAAATGTCGCAACTCCGATGATCTTTTGATTTCGATGAGTCTTCACGATCAGAAGATTCCTATCGTGAAGATGGCAGTTAATGAACTTTACCATATTTACAATCTTATTCACGTTCTCGATTTTGGTTTGGGCGAGGACGCTCTTCATGTTGTCCAATCGCATCACGAGAAATATTATACTTGCGCTAAGGAAATTCTTAAATCCTAAGAAAAGAAAGATGGAGCCACAATCGGAACGCGAAGCTTGGGAACGGGCTCAAGATGGTATTTATAATCATGGCTTTGGTAACATCAGTGAAGAAGAGGTCTCATTGTTAGTTAAATATCCAGCCGCTGTTTCCTTTGAGCATTATCAACGACTTAAGACCGACTTTCGCGAAGAGGCTCCGGAACTTCCTATTATTAAACCTGATGTAACCGATGGTGAAATCTTCTTTTATCTTACGCGAGGTTACCTTCCAGAAATACCTCAACTACGTCAGTATGTCGATCGTCTCTATCACCTGGAACATTTCGTAGAAGAAACAATTCGAGGACTGTTACTTCGACTTTACAATGATGATAAACGTCTATATGCTTTGCATATAGGGGAGCCACGACCTCTGGAAGATCTTCTCCTCGCTTATAACAATGTCATGGGAATTCCAGGTCTTGTAACAGCCTTAGCAGAAGCCAATAACATTAATCTTTCTAGTTATAAAGATGCGGATATCGGCTTTCTTACGGAGATCGAAGCAAGGATTTAATTCTTCTGCGAATTAAAATGTCTTCAGACGCTATCATTGCCAATCTTCGCAAACAGAAAGGGATCGATGAAGATTTCATTGTAAGTAAGACTTCGAACTTCCATGTAATTACTAGAAAGAGTCGTAATCGTAAGATCACACACTACTTTTCTGATAAGGCGCACGCTGAAATCTTCCTTCTGGCTTCCGTCGTATTGGGTCATGTAATGAATCGAGCGAAAGTTCAACGAACTGAAGATTTCGCTTTTGGCTTTACAGTAGAGACCATTAATGAAAAAGTAGTAGCTGTAAGTCTATCTCCTGTTCTTTACAACCTTATAACAGAAATGAAAGTGGCGATGGAGGCCGGTCAGGATTGTATCCATGAACTTATTAAGTATATTAGTTAAAGAATTATACGTCCCTAGGGACGTATAATCTTAAGTTGCCCGTTGATAGGCTCTGTATTGTGGGAAAAGCTTCAATGCTTCCGTGAAATCGGCCTCCGAAGGAACTAGAAGTAAGTCGGTCAGAAAGTTATCTAATGAATGTTCACTAGGTTCCCCGACCGGCGGGATCGGTACTTCTTTTCGGAACACGCGAATAGTTATGATATTAGGATCGGTCTCGCGCGGAAAGCTATATTCATTGGGAAAGCGAAAATCGGTTACGATGACATCTTCTCCATCTGAGTTAATACCCCGAATCCAGTAGCAAGGATCGATTTCACGCATACGACAGCCATGTTCAATGCAAAGTTGGCGGTAGGTCATATCACGCCCTTGATAAGTAAAATGGCGACTATCCTTCTCGTCTTCATAAGAGAAGATGATATTTTCCGCTTTTAACAGCGCTTGAACTTCACCTTTAAGACGATCGGCAAAAGCCCGCCGGGGTCCCGGTCGGAAAGCACCGAGTGGGACCCCGGCTCCTTCTTTCGTATATACAAGCCAAGAAATAGTACCCTCATTGATTTGTTGACAGAGAGTGTCTTTTCCCGTTCGCCGATAACCGCAAATGAGTCGCATCTTTCTTTGCTTTATAGCTATCTTTAATTCGACAGCACTTGTCCTTCTTGCCATAATGTGGCTTCGTGTGTTTCGTAGTTGTATTCAAGGCCATTCTTAAGTCCATATTTCCATGCACAGATGTAGACCTTCTTACCGTCGCGATATCGGCACTCTTTTCCGTGTTTGGCACCCTGATACCAATCACAAGTATAGATCTTTGTTGGATTTTGTTCATCATCGACAAGAATGGCTTCCACGCCGTGCATGAGATCGTTTTCCCAGTTGGTGATATGACATTTACCGTCATACCAATTCATCTCAGAGCCATCTTTCTTTCCTGCTACATAGCAACATAGATGCAGAGGCTTTCCTTCAGGACTGAATCTTCGGGTCATACCCTGCAGTTGCCCTTGGTAGTAGTTTTCGGAGGATTTACAGACACCACCATGCCACCAAATCTGGCGACTACGCAATTCTCCTTGCTCCCATTGCTGCTCTTCATAGGTCCCATCTTTATGATAGAAGCGCTTACGGCCTTCTCGGATGTTCTTATAGAAGCCGCAGTGATAAGAAGGGTTGAAATCCTTCTCACGCTGAATAGCCTCGGTCAAGAGCTGATTGAAGTCACGCGTAGCTGTCATTCTCTAATTAGCTCCACGAGAAGGGGCCAAAAGCAAGCCTTCAATATTAATATCTCCTTCGAAGGAGATATTAATAGGGTTATTCGATGAAAACAGTCGCTGGTGTAAATCCGTTGAAGCTTGAAGCAGCGGCTAAGGTATAAGCGCCCATATTGGGAAAGACAAGCCGACCACCGACACCGATCTCCTTTGGAATAACTGCGGTTCCTATCTTATCAATAGAATCGCATGTTCGGCCGTAAATAATAACTTCTCGCGTCTCCTTAGCGGAACATAAAGGTTGCGGAGCAGCATGATCAAAGAAGATATTATTAAAAGAACCGTAAATGCTATCATCGATATAAATACGATCCACTCCGTGCCTTCCGATAATAGAAACATGAAGTGTCATAGCTGTTTCGGCGAAATAGCGACCGGGTTCTGCAATAATTTCACAATCGAGTGGCAATGAAGTCCATTCCTCGAGCGCTCGATTAACTTCTTTACCTATCGAAGCGAGAAGTTCTTCATTAGCTGTAAAGCCACCTCCGAGATCGAGGAGACGTATCCGTAAAGAACACTTATGACTGAGCTCCTGGCACATCTTCAAGGCATCATAATAAAGGCGTGGTTGTGTACAACCAGAACCTACATGAAAGGAAAATCCTAATATCTCTTTGAAACCTAAATTGCGTGCCAATGTTATCAGTCCGATGGCTTCTTCCGTGGAAGCACCGAATTTCTCGCCAAAACGACATGAAGAACCTTCATCGTTGACGCGAAGACGTAGAACTAAATCCGCTTCGGGATACACCGCCGCTATCTTCAGTAGCTCTTCTTCGTTATCGAAAGTCATTCGAGTTATACCCTGTCGTTTAGCAATTAGCAACTCCTCGCGGCTCTTAATAGGATTAGCGAAGATAATGTTCTCTGGTGTAACATAATCAAGGACTGCCGTGAATTCAGTGCTAGAGGCGCAATCAAAGCCCGTTCCTAACTGAGCTAAGCTCGATAACAGAAAAGGGTGCGGATTGCACTTAACGGCGTAAAAGGGCTGAATTTGCGGGAAAGTTTGACGCCATAGTTCGTATAAGGCCTTGACACGTCGCGGGCTGTAAACGAAATAAGGCGTGCGCGGAGTTGTCAGGGTTTTATTAGACTAGAATAATTATAGAAACTATCATCTGCCGTTATCCCTGAACAGAAACGAAGATGTAAAATTGCACTCTAGTCGAAGATTCTTTAAAGTCTTTAAAATGGCGGACCCTGTGACGGTAGTGGGACACTGTTACAAATGGGACATTCATGAAGTCGTGGAGGAGGATGAGCCGGCACGCGTCCAAATTCGCGCGTGGTGTTTAGACCGTAAGACGCCCGATCATGACTCGGAATCGTATTTATTGCGGATTGAGAACTTTTCGGCTTTTTGTCACATCGAGCTCCCTAAATCGATCAATGGCCGTCCGAAGACCTGGGACCGACTTTCTATTAATGCTTACATGAGTTGGTTATGTGGTAAGTTAGGCCAAGATAAACCTATTAAGGCTAGCTTTGCGATGAAGCCCAAGATCTACTTCTACCGCGCCTCAAACGAAGCTTTCCCCATGTTACTCGTACATTTTAATTCGATGAAGGCAATGACCCATTGCGAGAACTTCCTTAAAACACCGCGCCATGTGACCGATTTGGGACTTATCAAAGCAAACGTCTGGGAAACTTCTATCACCGTCGTACGTAAACTACTAACAACAAAGAATTGCGGCTATTCCCAATGGTTTTCCATTGAAGGAGTTCCTATCGAAGACGAGGATTTACGAACATCGACTTTGGCTCGAGAATATATTGCAGATTGGAGGACAATGACGCCGCTTGGGGCTGCTGAGACTAAAGGTTGGGTTTCAAACCCCCGCATCCTAGCCTTCGACATTGAGACCTACTCCAATAACCATCGCGCCTTTCCTAATAAGTTTCACGCGCTCCATGTTGCCTATATGGTTTCCTGCATTTTTCAGCGGTTAGGAGATAAATCGTCTCGGAAACGTTACGGTATTCTCCTGGGAGAATGCGATGAAATGCTAGAACCAGATGGAACTCGCTTCGCTGAACTTTCACAGGTTAAATCCGAGTTAGGATTAGTGAATGAAATGGGTCGAATCATCATGAAGACCGATCCCGAGATTATTAGCGGTTACAATATCGTGAGTTTCGATTATCCCTATTTAGATGCTCGATTGAAACGGCGCGGACACGAATGGCCGCAAATGGGTCGCCTTAAGGATGTAACGCCGGTAATGACTACTAAAACTTGGAAATCAAGTGCTTATGGTCATAACCGCATCAGCATTCTGCATATGGACGGACGGATTAGTATCGATATGTTACCTTTAGTGAAGCGCGACTACAAATTAGACAAGTATGACTTAGACTTCGTTTCTCGCTTCTTCCTCGGAGATAAGGGAGGCAAACATGATATTAAGGCTCGTGAGATGTTCGTAATTCTCGAGAACTTGCGAAGGCGTAAAGAGGAACTAGATAATACACCTAATGATGAAGAGAAGAAGAGGTTTTATGCCGATGCCAGGGCTGATATGACCAGAGTCATGAAATATTGTATTCAGGATTCGGAGCTGGTGATAGAACTCTTCGAGAAACTCAACATTTGGATTGCATTAGTGGAGTTATCGAATATCGTCGGTGTTGGTATTATGGAACTCTTTACCTCGGGGCAACAGATCCGTTGTGTCTCGCAGATGTACAACCTGGCGGCTACTTTGAATTTTGTGCTTGATAAGCGTGAGATGTTAAAGGTGCACTTTAGTGGCGGGGTTGTCTACAAGCCCATCCCCCGGGTCTTTTAGAATATTATTTTTTTTT
>Ga0182793_1001661_pt1 | contig 13446 bp, 8 predicted proteins | sample Passage237A_FD_130498 | JGI IMG/M metagenome (GOLD analysis project Ga0182793, IMG submission 130498) | Cellulose adapted compost microbial communities from Newby Island Compost Facility, Milpitas, CA, USA - Passage2 37A (version 2) (version 2) ... | reverse complement strand
TCTGCCCCGGCGCCAGCGAGCAGGGCGTGTTCGACTTCCTGCTCACCGCCGCGGCCATCGGCATCCTCTACAAGGAGAACGCCTCCATCTCCGGGGCCGAGGTCGGCTGCCAGGGCGAGGTCGGGGTGGCCTGTTCGATGGCCGCCGCTGGCCTGGCCGCCGCCCTGGGCGCCAGCCCCGGCCAGGTGGAGAACGCGGCCGAGATCGGCATGGAGCACAACCTGGGCCTGACCTGCGATCCGATCGGCGGGCTGGTCCAGATCCCCTGCATCGAGCGCAACGCCATGGGCGCGGTCAAGGCGATCAACGCCGTGCGCATGGCCATGCGCGGCGACGGCCAGCACAAGGTCAGCCTGGACAAGGTCATCCGCACCATGCGTGACACCGGGCGCGATATGCAGGACAAATACAAGGAAACCTCCCGGGGCGGCCTGGCCGTCAACGTCATCGAATGCTGAGCCTGTTAAAGCCGTGGCAGCGGTGGCCGTTACCGGCCCTGGGGGGTGCTTGCCCGACGGAACAGGGGATTCCGATCAACCCGCGTCGCGCCATCGATGGTTCCCCCCTGCGCGGGCGCGGCCTGGACGCGGGCGTGCGCCTGCTCGTCCTGCTGGCGCTGTGCCTGGGCCTGGCCCCGGCCTCCCCGGCCCTGGCCCCTGACCGTTCCTTCAGCGACTACGTCAGCGAACGCTGGGGCGTGGAGCAGGGCCTGCCGCAGATCAGCGTGCTGTCCATCACCCAGGACCCGGACGGCTACCTGTGGCTGGGCACCCAGAACGGCCTGGCACGCTTCGACGGGCAGCGCTTCACCCGCTATACCCAGCACGACGCCAAGGATCTGGCCACCCATATCCAGGCCTTGCAGGCCGATGCCGAGGGCCGGTTGTGGATCGGCACCACCCACGGCCTGCTGGTGCTGGAACAGGGCCAGTTCCGGCGCGTGGCCCATGTGCCGCGCGGGCGCGCCCCGCAGCAGGAGCATTTCCCGGTAGCGGCCATGGCCTGGGCCGACGGCCGCTTGCTGGTGGCCGGGCCCGATGGCGTCTACACCGTCCAGGACGGGCGCCTGCTGATGCTGCACGCCCTGCCCGGCCCGGCCCTGTCCCTGCTGCCACGCAAGGACGGCCTGTGGGTGGGCAGCATCGGCCAGGTGTTGCAGGTCGAGCACGGCAGCCTGCATCCCCTGCCGCTGCCGGCGCAGGCCCGCGAGGCGCCGGTGAACGCCCTGGCCGAGCAAGGGGGGCGGATCTGGGCCGGCACCCGCGACGGCCTGTACCACCTGCACGGCCAGCAGTGGCAGGCCGCCGATGGCAGTGCGGCCGATCCGGTGGTGGCCTTGCGTGCCGACCGCGACGGCAACCTCTGGGTGGCGCGTTCGGGCTATTTCGAACGCTTGCTGCCCGACGGCCGGGGCCGCGAGCGCATCACCGCGGCCGGCGGCACGGTCCGCGCGGTGTACGAGGACCGCGACGGCAGCCTGTGGCTGGGCAGCACCACCGACGGCGTGACCCGGCTGTGGTCCGGCTGGGGCCGGCGCCTGGGCCGGGAACAGGGCCTGGCCAACCCGCTGCTGTGGACCCTGGCCGAGGCCCCGGACGGCAAGGTCTGGGTTGGCGGCAGCGATGGCGTGGAAGTCTGGGACGGGCAGCGCTTCCAGCGCCTGGTCAGCGGCGCGCAGCTGCCGCACCCGGAGGCCTACAGCCTGCTGGTGGAGGCCGACCAGGCCTGGATCGGCACCCGCGCCGGCGCGGTGCGCTATGCCAACGGCCGGATCGATTCGGCCCAGCTGCTGGCGCCCATGCGCGACGCCCAGGTCAACGGCATCGTCCGCGACCGCCAGGGCCGGCTGTGGTTCGCCACCACCACCGGCCTGTACATGCTCCCGCCCGGGAGCCAGAGCCTGCAGTCCTTCGGCCACAAGGCCGGGCTCAACGACCTGCGCATCCGCCTGGTCCACCAGACCCGCGACGGCCGCCTGCTGCTGGGCGGCTACAACGGCCTGTACGAATGGCATGAGGGCACCATCACCAACCTGGCCGGCCGGGACGGGCTGGAAGGGCCGAGCATGGTCAGCTCCCTGCTCGAGCTGGAGGACGGCCGCCTGGTCATGGGCGTCACCGCCGGCGAGGACCTGCGCATCCATCACAACCGGCGCTGGTACCGGCTGGGGCGCGAGCAGGGCCTGCCGGCCGGCGTCGCCTTCCACCTGGCCGAGGCCGGCGGCGCGCTGTGGGTGGCCGGCATGAACGGCGTCTACCGGCTGCCGCTGGAGGAGCTGGACCGGGCCTTGGCCGATCCGGCCTACCAGGTACGCGCCGAGGTGGTGATCAATTCCGGCATGGACCGCCCCGGCGGCCAGCTGGGCAAGTGCTGCAACGGCGCCGGCAATGCCCGTGGCCTGCTGCGCGAGGGCAGGCTGTGGCTGCCCACCCGCGAGGGCGCGCTGCTGGTGGACACCCGCCCACCGCCGGTCCATGCGAAGCAGGCCCGGGTGCGGGTCGACCGCATCCAGGCCCAGGACCGCTGGATCTCGCCCGAGCCGGGCCAGCCGCTGGAGCTGCCCGCCGGCGCCCGCGACCTGAAGTTCGAGTTCTCCACCCCGACCTTCCAGCCCATGCGCGTGCCGCATCTGCGCCACCGCCTGCTGGGCTACGAGCAGCAGTGGCGCCAGGTCGAGGATGGCGAACTGCGCACCGCCACCTATACCAACCTGCCGCCCGGCGACTACGTGTTCGAGGTGGCCGACTTCCAGGATGGCCGGGCGCTGCCCGGCGGCACCCGGCTCGAGCTGCACGTGCCGCCGCGCTTCTACGAGACCCTGGTCTTCCGCCTGGCCTGCCTGCTGGCGCTGGCCGGCATCCCCTACCTGGCCTACCGCGTGCTCCAGCACCGCCACGCCCGCCAGCGCGAAGAGCTGGAGCGCCTGGTGCAGGAGCGCACCCGCGACCTGCAGGCGGCCAATGCGCGGCTGCAGGCGATCAGCTTCACCGATCCGCTCACCGGCCTGCACAACCGCCGTTACCTGGCCCGGCAGATCCCCGACGACCTGTCCTTCTACGAGCGCGAGCCCGGCTTCCAGTCCGGCGAGGAAGCGGCGGTATTCGTGCTGCTGGACGTGGACCACTTCAAGTCGATCAACGACACCCATGGCCACGCCGCGGGCGACCGCGTGCTCGAGCAGCTGGGCCAGGTGCTGGGCGCGCTGGTCCGCAAGGGCGACTACGCGGTGCGCTGGGGCGGCGAGGAATTCCTGCTGGTGCTGCGGCCGCTGCCGCGCGGGCGCCTGGCCGACATCGGCCAGCGCCTGTGCAGCGAGCTGGCCGCGCACGACTTCGACCTGGGCAACGGCAGCTGCCACCGCCTGACCGTGTCGGTAGGCCTGATCGAATTCCCGCTGTTCCGCCAGGCCCCGCGCCTGCTGCGCTGGGAGCAACTGGTCAGCCTGGCCGACCGCGCCCTGTACCGGGCCAAGCATTCCGGCCGCAATGGCTGGATCGCGTTCCGGCCCACCCCGGGGGCCAACCCGCCCTCCGGCTCGGGCGTGTTCGAAGGCGATCCGTGGTGGCTGGTGGAGACCGGCGCGCTGGAGATGTACGGCCCGGACGGGCAGATCCCGACCGACTAGGCGCGGCGGCGGGCCACGGCCAGGACATCGTCCAGCAGCGCCGCGGCAGTCACCCCGGCGCCCGCGCCCGGGCCCTGGATCAGCAGCGGCTGCTCGCTGTAGCGGTCGCTGTGGATGGCAACGCGGTTGTCGGTCCCGGCCCCGGCGGCCAGCGGATGGCCCGGCGCCAGCACCCGCAGGCCGACGCTGGCGCCCTGCCGGTCGAAGCGGCCGACGAAGCGCAGGCTGCCGCCCTCGCGCCTGGCCTGTTCCAGCGCGGCGGCCAGCGGCGCATCGAGCAGGTGCATTCCGGCGCGGGCCTGTTCCAGGCCGCAGGCAGCCAGTTCCGGCGGCACCAGCGATTCCACCCGCACCTGCCCGGCTTCCAGCTCCAGGCCGGCGCTGCGCGCCAGGATCAGCAGCTTGCGGCGCACGTCCTCGCCGGACAGGTCGATGCGCGGGTCCGGCTCGGTATAGCCGGCCGCAGCCGCCTGCGCGACCAGGGCCGAGAACGGCTGGCGGCCATCGTGCTGGTTGCACAGCCAGGCCAGCGAACCGGACAGCACGCCTTCCAGCGCATGGATCCGGTCGCCGCCGGCCAGCAGCGCGCGCACGCTGGCCAGCAGCGGCAGCCCGGCACCGACCGTGGCGCTGTCGCCATAGGCCGCACCGCTGGCCGCGCAGGCGTGGGCGACCGCACGCGCGCGCGGCAGCGGGCCACCGCGACCGAGCTTGTTGGCGGTGACCACGTGCACGCCGCGCGCCAGCCACTGTGGATGCGCCGCAGCCACCGCCTCGCTGGCGGTGGCATCGACCACGATGTCGCCCGGTGCCGGCTCGCAGTGCGGTGCCTGCCAGGCCGGCGAGGCCGCGCGCAGCCGCTCCAGCGCCAGCAGCGGGTCCGCGTCCACCTCGACCCGCGCCCGCGAATTGGCCAGCTGCGCCAGCACCGGCAGCTCCAGGCCGCGCTCGCGCAGGCGCAGGTAGCGCTGCACGAAGGCGCTGCCGACCGTGCCACTGCCCAGCAGCAGCAGGCGGGTAGGGGCCGCCATCCCGGGCTGGGCGCGGCCGTGGGCCACGACCGGCGCCAGGCCGGCGGCCGTGCTCATGCGTTGACCGCCCGCGGCGCAGCCTGGACCGCGGCGCTGGCCGCCTCCAGCGCCCCGCGCAGGTCGGCCAGCAGGTCCCCCGCCGCCTCGATGCCTACCGACAGGCGCAGCAGGCCGTCGCTGATCCCGGCCTTGGCCCGCGCCTCGGGGGTCATGGCCGCATGGGTCATGGTCGCCGGGTGCGCGACCAGGCTCTCCACCCCGCCCAGCGACTCGGCCAGGGTGAACCAGCGCAGGCTGTCGACGAAGGCGCGCACCGCCGGCTCGCCGCCGCGCAGCTCGAAGCTGAGCATGGCGCCGAAGCCGGACTGCTGGCTGGCGGCGATGGCATGGCCCGGATGCGAGGCCAGGCCCGGGAAATAGACCTTCTCCACCGCCGGGTGGCCGTCGAGCAGGCCCACGATCGCCGCCGCGTTCTCCTGGTGCACGCGCATGCGTGCGTCCAGGGTGCGCAGCCCGCGCAGGGTCAGGAAGCTGTCGAACGGCGAGCCGGTCAGGCCCAGGCAGTTGGCCCACCAGGTCAGCTGCTGGTGCAGCTCCGGGTCGCGCGCCACCACCGCGCCGCCCACCACGTCGCTGTGGCCGTTGATGTACTTGGTGGTCGAGTGCAGGACCAGGTCCGCGCCCAGCGCCAGCGGCTTCTGCAACGCCGGCGACATGAAGGTGTTGTCCACCACCGCCAGCGCGCCGGCGGTATGCGCGGCGGCGATCACCGCGCGCAGGTCGGTGATCCGCAGCAGCGGATTGGACGGGGTTTCGATCAGCACCACCCTGGGCGACTGGCCCAGGGCCCGGGCCAGCGACTCCGGGTCGGTGAGGTCGGCGGTGATCAGCTCGAAATGCCCCTTGGCCGCCAGGGCGTTGAACAGGCGCCAGCTGCCGCCGTAGGCGTCGTGCGGCACCACCAGGCGGTCGCCCGGCTGCAGCAGGGTGTGCAGCACCAGGTTGATCGCGCCCATCCCCGTGGAGGTGACCACGCCGCCGGCACCGCCCTCCAGCTCGGCCAGGGCGTCGGCCAGCAGGTCGCGGGTCGGGTTGCCGCTGCGGGTGTAGTCGTACTGCCGCTTGTTGCCGAAGCCGTCGAAGCTGAAGTTGCTCGACAGCACGATCGGCGGCACCACCGCGCCGTAGGCGACGTCGTGGTCGATGCCGGCGCGTACGGCGGCGGTGGCGGGCTGGCAGGCGGCGTTGCGGGTCATGGCGTGGCTCCATTGCCGCCGAGCACGGCGGCGAGAATGAGATCGATGCGATCGGTTTCCTTGAGGAAGGCGTCGTGGCCGTACGGCGAGCGCAGCACGCGCAGCTGGCCGCGGCCGCCCAGCCCTTCCACCAGCGCCACCGAGTCGGACAGCGGCACCAGGCGGTCGCCCTCCACCGCCACCACGGTCACCGGGCCGGGAATGGCGCCCGGGTCGAGCCGGTGCAGGTCGATGGATTCGGACAGGCGCAGGAACGCGGTCACCGGGGTGCGGGCGACATAGCGCGCACCGGCTGCGTCCAGGTAATCCTCGGCCGCGCAACGCACCCGTCCATTGATGATTTCCGGCGCGCTGTCGAAGCGTTCGCCGAACTCCTCGGGCGTGCGGTAGCTGAGCATGGCGAACTGGCGAGCCAGGGCCAGGCCCTGCTGGTCGGCGCACTGCAGCTGGCCCAGGGCCACCGCACGGCGCTGCAGCGCGCGCCAGGCGCAGGCATAGGGATGCGGACGGTGCACGCCACTGACCGCGACCAGGCGCGAGAGCCGGCCCGGGTGGCGCAGGGCGAACTGCAGCCCGACCATGGCCCCGTAGGAATAGCCGACGAAGGCCTGCAGGCAGTCGATGCCCAGCGCATCCAGCAGCAGGGCCGCGGCGTCGGCCTGGTCGGCAGTGTCGATCGGCACGTCGAGCTGGCCGTCGGCGCCAACGTAATCGAAGGCCAGCACCCGCACCCGCGCCGGATCCAGCACCCGGCCGCTGGCGACCAGCTCGTCGGCCCAGCCCGGTTCGGGGAACTGGGCGCTGGCCGAGACGTGGCGGTGGGCGGAAATACCGCCGGCCAGCAGCACCACCGGCGCCGACTCCGGTCCCTGCAGCTCGTAGCGCAGCACTACCTCGTGCGCGCCGGCATGGCGCAGCTCCAGGCGCACCTGGAACTCGCCGCGGCGCGCAGGACGACAGCCGCCCTCGGCGGTGGCCGGGTCGGCGGCGGGAATGGCAGCGGTGGGCGGGGCGGTGGTGTTCACGAGGCTCACGGCGGAAATCGGGAAAACCGCCATCGAACCCCGGGGGGCCCGCGTCCGTCGCGCCCCGGTGGGGACGCGATACGAACCATCTACCGGACGGACCTGGTGGTCCCCGCAGGATTTGGCACCTACGCGGACGTGGGCACGTCCGCGGGCTGCCCCGGCTTCAAAGGGCCTGTCCCTCCGCCGGTCTCGATGGCCGGTACAGAGTGCCAGCCCCCGCCGGAGCTGTCAATCGCTCCATCTTGATACAGCGATGAAACCATTTGCCTCCCCCGCCCCGTGCCCCGAATAATCCCGGCATGGACGTCTCCCCCCTGTTCCGCCTGCTGCTGGCCCTGGCCGCCAGCGCCCTCCCCGGCCAGCCACTGGCCGCCACCACCGTGGAAGAGGCCTGGATATCGCCCGCCGACGCGGGCGATGAACTGGATTCACTGGCCACCTGGCCCAGCCCCGATGGCCGGCTGTGGCTGCTGGCCACGGCCAAGCGCAGCCACCGCCTGGTGGTGTTCGACGGCGACGACGGCCGGCGCCTGCGCGAGTTTGGCGGCCCCGGCGATGGTCCGGGCCAGTTCAACCGGCCCAACGGCCTGGCCGTGTCCGGCAACCTGCTGTTCGTGGCCGAGCGCGACAACCACCGGGTCCAGGTCCTGTCCCTGCCCGGGCTGGAACCGCTGGGCAGCTTCGGCCAGGACGAGCTGAAGGCGCCCTACGGGCTGTGGCTGCATGCCGACGGCGACGACGCCAGCGTGGTGCTGGTCACCGACAGCTTCCTGGCCGACCCGGCCACGCTCACCCTGCCGCCACGCGAGCAGCTGGCCGAACGGGTCAAGCGCTATCGCGTGCGCCATGCCGGCGGCCAGCTCCAGGCCGAATACCTGGGTGCGTTTGGCGATACCGGCGAAGGCGCCCTGCACATGGTCGAGTCCATCGCCGGCGACCTGGCGGCCTCCCGCCTGCTGATTGCCGAGGAAGACACCCGGGTCGGCTCGACCCTGCGCGAATACAGCCTGGACGGCCGCTACCTGGGCCGCAGCCTGCCGCCGTTCGCGGCCGACGCCGAGGGCGTGGCGCTGTGGGAATGCGGCGGCCAGGGCTACTGGCTGGCGGTCGAGCAGCTGCGTCCGACCCGCTTCCACCTGTTTGGCCGCCATGACCTGGCCCCGGTGACCAGCTTCCAGGGCCTGCACACCGGCCAGACCGATGGCGTGGCCCTGCACCGGGCCGCAACCGCGCGTTTCCCCGGCGGCGTGCTCTACGCCCTGCACGATGACCGCGCGGTGGCCGCCTTCGACCTGCGCGAGCTGGTGCGCCGTCTCGGCCTGCCCGCCAGCTGCAGCGGATGAGCACGCGCCGCCTGCCGCCGCTGCCGGCCGTCCTGGTGCTGCTGGCCCTGTCGGCGCAGGCACCGGCCGAGGCTTCCCGGTTCTGGCGCGGCCGCGCGGCCGCCACGCCGCCGCCGGCGCCCGCCACCGGACCGGCCACGGCCGTGGACCAGGACCCCGCCAAGGGCCCGGACGGCAGGCTGCGCCTGGTCAACAAGGGCAGCCACTACGAGGCCTGGGCCGACAATCGCCTGCCCGGCCCGCTGCAGGTGCGGCTGCGCCTGCGCCAGGCCGACAACATCACCCCCGCCCCAGCGCTGCCCCTGCAGGCCACGCTACCGGCCTCCGGCAGCCTGCTGCTGGCACGGCTGTACCCGACCGACCCGCGCCTGCACAGCCAGTTCGACCTGGACCTGGACTTCGTCCCCGGCGACCCGGCGGCGCGGCCCCTGGACCACCCCTACCGGCTGCCGGTGGAGACGCCGCGGGTGCGGGTGGACCAGGGCTTTGGCGGCAGCTTCAGCCATGACGATGCGCAGAACCGCCACGCCCTGGACTTCGCCGTGGACGAAGGCACCCCGGTGCTGGCCGCGCGCGAGGGCGTGGTCCTGCAGGTGGAATCGGGCCATGCCCAGGCCGGGCTGGACCGCCAGCGCTACGGCGCCCGCGCCAACTACGTGCGGATCCTGCACCCGGACGGCAGCATGGCCCTGTACGGCCACCTGCGCCCGGACGGGGTCCTGGTCAGGCCCGGGCAGCGCGTGGACCAGGGCCAGCGCATCGCCCTGTCCGGCAACACCGGCTACAGCTCGGCCCCGCACCTGCACTTCGTGGTCCAGGTCAACCGCGGCATGCGCCTGGAATCGATTCCGGTGCGGGTGGTCACGCCGCAGGGCGAACTGAAGCTGGCCCGCGAGGCGCCGGCGGCCGGCGGCAGCGCCGCCCCCTGAACCGGCCCGGGGGCGGGTCCGGGGTCCTGCCGCCGCGGCCCCGTATAATCACCGGCTTTCCGCCTGACCCCGCGCCCCCAGGGCGCCATCCCCCATGTCCGATGTCTCCACCGAAGCCGCGCGCCGGCGCACCTTCGCGATCATCTCGCACCCCGACGCCGGCAAGACCACGCTGACCGAGAAGCTGCTGCTGTTCGGGGGCGCGATCCAGATGGCCGGCTCGGTCAAGGGCCGCAAGGCCGCCCGCCACGCCACTTCCGACTGGATGGCGCTGGAAAAGGAGCGCGGCATCTCGGTGACCTCCTCGGTGATGCAGTTCCCCTACGAGGGCCGCATCGTCAACCTGCTCGACACCCCCGGCCACGCCGACTTCGGCGAGGACACCTACCGCGTGCTCACCGCGGTGGACTCGGCGCTGATGGTGATCGACGTGGCCAAGGGCGTGGAGGAGCGCACGATCAAGCTGATGGAGGTGTGCCGCCTGCGCGCCACCCCGATCATGACCTTCATCAACAAGCTCGACCGCGAGGGCAAGGACCCGATCGAACTGCTGGACGAGGTCGAGACCGTGCTTGGCATCAAGTGCGCGCCGGTGACCTGGCCGATCGGCATGGGCCAGCGCCTGAAGGGCGTGGTCCACCTCATCACCGGCGAGGTCCACCTGTACGAGCCCGGCCGCAACTTCACCCGCCTGGACTCCACCATCTTCCCCTCGCTGGATGCCCCGGGCCTGGAGGCGGCCATCGGCGCGGAGATGCTGGCCTCGCTGCGCGAGGAACTGGAGCTGGTGCAGGGCGCGGCCGACACCTTCGACAAGGACAAGTACCTGCGCGCCGAACAGACCCCGGTGTTCTTCGGTTCGGGCGTGAACAACTTCGGCGTGCAGCCGCTGCTGGACTTCTTCGTCGAGCACGCGCCGCCGCCGCAGCCGCGCGCCACCACCGGCCGCGAGGTCGCCCCGCAGGAGGAGAAGCTGACCGGCTTCGTGTTCAAGATCCAGGCCAACATGGACCCGCAGCACCGCGACCGCGTCGCGTTCATGCGCGTGTGCTCGGGCCGCTTCACCGCCGGCATGAAGGCCTTCCACGTGCGCAGCGGCAAGGAAGTGAAGCTGGCCAACGCCCTGACCTTCATGGCCTCCGACCGCGAGATCGCCGCCGAGGCCTGGCCGGGCGACGTGATCGGCATCCACAACCACGGCACCATCTCCATCGGCGACACCTTCACCGAGGGCGAGGCGCTGTCGTTCACCGGCATCCCCAACTTCGCCCCGGAGCTGTTCCGCCGCGCGCGGCTGAAGGACCCGCTCAAGCTCAAGCAGCTGCAGAAGGGCCTGGCCCAGCTGTCGGAGGAGGGCGCGACCCAGTTCTTCCGCCCGCTGATGAGCAACGACCTGATCCTCGGCGCGGTCGGCATGCTGCAGTTCGACGTGGTCGCCTACCGCCTCAAGGACGAGTACGGCGTGGACGCCAGCTTCGAGCCTGTCGGCGTGGCCACCGCGCGCTGGATCCAGTGCGACGACGCGAAGAAGCTGGAGGAATTCCGCGAGAAGAACGCCATGAACCTGGCGATCGACGCGGCCGGCGAGCTGGTCTACCTGGCCCCGACCCGGGTCAACCTGCAGCTGGCGCAGGAACGCGCGCCCTCGGTGCGCTTCCTGGCCACCCGCGAGCATGCGCACAGCGTGAGCGTGGACTGACCACGGCAACGGCGGCCGGCCTTCCCGGCCGCCGTTCGATGGCGCGCCTTACCGTACGGGTGCAAAACGCGCTGCGTTTGCTATAACGTGCGCGCCATGCCGGTCGCCCCTTCGCCTGCGCCAGACTCCAACCAGGACGCGACGTCGCTGCGCGACGAGATCGCCAATGCGCTGACCCACGGGCTCGGCGCCGCCGCGGCCCTGGCCGCCGGCGCGGTGCTGATCACGCTGGCGGCAATCTACGGCGACGGCTGGCAGCTGGCCAGCGCGATCGTGTTCGGGTTGGCGCTGCTGCTGCTGTACACCGCCTCCACCCTCTACCACGCGATCCAGCACCCCGTGGCCAAGGGCCGGCTGAAGGTGTTCGACCACTGCGCGATCTACCTGCTGATTGCCGGCACCTACACGCCCTTCACCCTGATCGGGCTGCGCGGCCCGTGGGGCTGGAGCCTGTTCGCCGCGATCTGGACCCTGGCCGTGGCCGGGGTGGTGTTCAAGCTGTTCCACCCCGGCCGCTTCCCGCGGCTGTCCACCGCCATCTATGTCGCCATGGGCTGGCTGGTGCTGGTGGCCATGGGGCCGCTGGTGCGCGCGCTGGACGGCTGGACGCTGGCCTGGCTGGTCGCCGGCGGCGTCTTCTACACGCTGGGCACCTTCTTCTACCACCGCGAGTCGATTCCCTACTCGCACGCGATCTGGCACCTGTTCGTGATCGGCGGCAGCGTCTGCCACTTCGTGGCGGTCAGCGCGCAGGTGCTGGGATCGCGGCTGGACGCGGCCTGACCGCAGCCGCGCATTCGCGCGGCGTGCACGGCCGCCCGAGATACTGGCCGCATGAACGCGCCCGCCTCCTCCCGGGCCCGCGCCCGCCGCCTGCGCTGGCCGCCGTCGCGGCGCACCGTCGTGCTGGCCGCCATCGCCCTGGCGCTGGTGGTGCTGGCGGTGCTGTTCGACTGGAACTGGTTCCGCGGCCCGCTGGAACGGGCCGTGGGCAACGCCACCGGCCGCGAGTTCCGCATCGGCGGCGACCTGGACGTGGACCTGGGCCGGACCATCACCGTTTCGGCCGGCGACCTGCAGCTGGGCAACGCCGGCTGGTCGCGGGAGCCGCGCATGGCCACCGCCGAGCGGGTGGAGATCGACCTGGCGCCGTGGCCGCTGCTGGCGCTGCGCCTGCACATGAAGGAAGTGCGCGCGGTGCGCCCGGACGTGCGGCTGGAAACCGCGCCGGAAGGCCAGGGCGGCAACTGGGAGTTCGGCGACGGCGAGCCACGCCGGGAAAGCGAACCGCGCTGGCGCCTGGACCGGCTGTGGATCCGCGACGGCCGCCTGCGCTTCACCGACGCGGCCGAGAAGACCGACGTCGACCTGACGCTCTCCAGCATCGCGCCCGCCACCGGCGCGCCGCCCGCCGCGGCGCCGGTGGCGGTGGCCGGGCGCGGGCACTGGCGCGGCGCCGCGTTCCGCCTGGAAGGCCAGGCCGAATCGCCGCTGGAGCTGGCCGACACCGAGGCGCCGTACCGCATCGACCTGGACGCGGCCGCCGGCGCCACCCGCGCCCGCGCGCGCGGCACGCTCACCAACCCCTTCCGCCTGCAGACCTTCGACCTGCAGATGGCGCTGTCGGGCAAGGACCTGGAAGACCTCTACCCGCTGCTGGGCCTGGCGCTGCCGCCTTCGCCGCCGTACCGCCTGGACGGCCGCCTGCGCCGCAACGGCGACCTGTGGCGCTACGACGGCTTCAAGGGCCGCGTCGGCGACAGCGACCTGTCCGGCGACGTGCAGGTGGACGTGTCGGGGCAGCGGCCGATGTTCCGCGCGCAACTGCTCTCGCGCCGGCTGGATTTCGACGACCTGGCCGGTTTCGTCGGGGCGCCGCCGTCGGCGGGCGACGGCGAGACCGCCAACGCCGAGCAGCAGGCCCAGGCCGCGCGCCGCGCCGCCAGCCCGAAGCTGTTTCCCGACACGCCCTACAACCTGGCCAAGCTGCGCGCCATGGATGCCGACGTGCGCTGGCGCGCGCGGGAGATCCACGCGCCGCGTCTGCCGATGATCGACGACATGGACGCGCACCTGCGGCTCGACGGCGGCCTGCTGCGCCTGGAACCGCTGAACTTCGGCGTGGCCGGGGGCCAGGTGCGCTCGGACATCCGCATGGACGCGCGTCGCGAGCCGATCGACACCCGCGCCCGGATCGCGGTGCGCGGGGTGGAACTGCCGCGGCTGTTCCCGCGCGCCGAGCTGGCCCAGGGCGCGGCCGGGCGCATCGCCGGCGACATCGTCCTGCAGGGCCAGGGCAATTCGGTCGCCGCCATCCTCGGCAGCGCCGACGGCGACGTGGCCCTGGGCATGGGCCGCGGCCGCATCAGCAACCTGATCATGGAACTGGCCGGGCTGGACATCGCCGAAGCGCTGAAGTTCCTGGTCACCGAGGACCGCCAGGTGCCGATCCGCTGCGCGTTCGCCGACTTCGGCATGCAGGACGGGCTGATGACCTCGCGCGCGCTGGCCTTCGACAGCACCGACACCCTCATC
>Ga0182793_1001660_pt1 | contig 13450 bp, 15 predicted proteins | sample Passage237A_FD_130498 | JGI IMG/M metagenome (GOLD analysis project Ga0182793, IMG submission 130498) | Cellulose adapted compost microbial communities from Newby Island Compost Facility, Milpitas, CA, USA - Passage2 37A (version 2) (version 2) ... | reverse complement strand
GTCGTGCGAGATGGTGATGCCGCGTGGCCTCTGCCCGACATTGATCGTCTTCACCACCTCCTTCGTGTCGGAATCGACCACGGTGACGGTGTTGTCCTTCTCGTTGGAGACATAGACCATGTAGGCGGATGCAGGGCTGGCGGAGAGGCCAGCCGCCATAGCCGCGGCGAGAAAGGGCAGTCGTCGCATCAGGTACTCCTCCCGGTCCTGTTCCTAGACCCTCAGTTCAGAACGCATCTGGTCTCCGGCTGGTCGACACCCAGCGTGTCGAGCTCGGACACCTGGTGCAGGAAGCCTTCCTGCGGCGAGGTCGAGACGACGGACTTGGAATCGCCGAGGAAGATCGGCTGGCGCAGCTGCCAGTTCCATCTGCGGAAGGTCAGCTTCTGGCCCTTGAATGCGGCGATGGAGAAGTTGTCCGCACGGATGAACTCCTCGATCTTCCCCGGATCGGCGCCCTGGGTGCGTGTCGCGGCCTCGCCGATGATGCGCACGGCCGTCCAGGCCGACATGTCCTTCGACAGCATGCGGCGGCCGTTGGCCTTGGCGAAGCGGTTCTGGATCTGGGTGCCGCCCCACTGCTCGCTGGCGGGATGCCATGCCGAGGGGATCAATCCGGCGGTGCCGGCGACGGGGCGTGGCACCCAGTTGCGGAAGGGCACGTAAGTGCCGAACACCTCGCTCTCATCGGCCACCAGCACCACGTCATGGTCAGGCAGATCCTGCATGAAGACGGGGATCTGGCGCTGGATCTGGACGACGCCGGAATCGGTGCGCCGTGCAGTGCCGGTGTCCTTGAACTCCTTCTCGGCGACGATCTGGCCGCCGAAGCGGGTCGCGGCGCGCCTGAGCGCATCGGCGAAGGCCTGGTCGCCGGGATGGGAGCCGTAGAGCAGCACCCAGCGCGGCCACTGCTTCCAGATCAGGTACTGCGCCAGGCCGTCCGCGAGCATGGAGCGGGTTGGGGCGATGTGCAGCACGTTGCCGCGGCACTCCTCCTCGCGCAGGATGTCGTCGGTGGCGCCGACATTGAAGATGAGCACGCCGGCCTCGCGGGCGATGTCGGCGATCGACAGGAGTTGCTCGGCGGAGATGTCGGCCAGCACGTAGCGGTCGCCCCTGGCGACCATGTCGCGGAAGGCCTCCACCACGTTGGCGTCGGGCTTGACCTCGGTGACGTCGACGACAAACTCCTGGCCCATGAACCGGCCGGTGGTGTTGTTGTCGGCGATAGCCACATGGGCGCCGGCAACGCCCTCGTCGCGCGGCGGCACGTCCAGCACCGACAATGCCAACTGCGGCTCGTAGGCGCGGAGGTAGCCGATTCGAATCTGGCTCACCTGCTGCGCGGGCTTCGTGGCCTCGGCCTTCGGCTCGGTCTCCTGGGCGGATGCCGGCCACACGTTGACGGTAGCTGAAAAAAGTCCGAAGAAGATCGCAAGGGTAAACGGCACCATGCCCTTCATGACAGGCGTTCTCTCCATGCTCCGTCAGCCGGCAAGTGCCGGTCATGCGGGCGATAATTTTTGGTGCCACGATGAATTTAACAGCCCGATCACCGATATCAACCCCGATAAGCTGTCTCTTCACGGCAAGTTTTGTTGCGTGCTGCTTTGCAGGGCCGGCGCTCGGCAGCGAGAAGATTGCAGTCTTCGAATTCGAGCTTCAGCAGGGCGCCACGGTACCCGGCGTGCCGAGCAAGAAGGAAGCCGAGGACAAGCGTCGAAAGATGGTGACCGAACGTCTGCGCGACTATCTCTCAAAGGCCGGCTTCACGGTGATCGACACCAGCCCCCTTGACCCGAAGGTCTCCGCCGCCAATCTGCAGGCCTGCGGTGAGTGCGCCGCGGACTTCGCACGCGAACTCGGTGCGGATTACGCATTCACCGGATTTGTCTACAAGGTATCCGAACTTGTTCTCAGCATGAGCGTTCGTGTCCACGAAGCCGCGACATCGAAACCGGTGACGAGTGCGACGGTCGACATGCGGGGCAATACCGACGAATCCTGGCGGCACGGCATCGACTATCTCTATCAGAACGTGCTGACGCCTAGGCTGGAGAGACTTCACTGATGACGCAAATGCTGGCCAGTGTCGTTGACCTCGCGGAGGCGGAGATCGCCATCGCCGGTGGGGCCGACATCATCGACCTAAAGGACCCGAAGGCTGGCGCCCTGGGGGCCGTGGAGACGAGCGGCATCCGCCATGTCGTCCAGGCAATTGCCGGGCGCCGGGCCACCAGTGCGGTCTGCGGCGACCTGCCCATGGAACCGGGAATCGTGCTGGCCAAGGCCGAGGAGATCGCGGCCACGGGCGTCGACTACGTCAAGGTCGGCTTCTTCCCTTCGCCCGATGCGGCCGCTTGCGCCGAGGCGCTTGCAGGGCTCGCCCACAAGACGAAGCTGATTGCCGTCCTGTTCGCCGATCTCGAACCCGATTTCGGCCTGCTGGACGTCTTCGCGCGCCTTGGCTTCCATGGCGCGATGGTCGATACGGCGGACAAGTCGAAGGGGCGGCTGCTTGACCATATGCGCCCCGAACACGTTCCGGGTTTCGTCGGTCGTGCGCGCGCACTCGGCCTGAAGGTCGGCTTGAGCGGTTCGCTCGAAGAGCCTGACATTCCGCGTCTCTTGCCATTCGCCCCAGATTTCCTGGGCTTCCGTGGCGCGCTTTGCGACCGCTCGCAACGCACCGCCGCGATGAGCGCAGAGGCGGTCAAGCATATCCGCTCGCTCATCCCGGAGGAGCGGCAGGCAAGCCGGCCGGCCACCGTCGACTATCGCCTGCTTGCGGCGCGAGGCTATTCGCCGAGCGCCGGCGATCCCACGCTCGGGACGGACAAGATTTTCGTGCGTGACTTCGTGCTCCCCGTCCAGATCGGCGCCTACAGCTTCGAGCACGGCCACACGCAGAAGGTGCGGTTCGACGTGACGGCGGAGGTGCTGCGGGTGACGAAGCATCCGGAGGACATGCGCCACGTGTTCTCTTACGACGTCATCATGGACGGCATCCGCGCCATCGTTGCACGGGGCCATGTGGAGCTCGCCGAGACGCTGGCCGAGGATATCGCGGCGCATGTGCTGGAAGAACCACGCGTGACGCGGGTGACGGTCAGGGTGGAGAAGCTGGAGCTCGGTCCGGGCGGTGTCGGCGTGGAGATCGAAAGGCGGCGCGAACTGCAGCAGCCGTCAGCGCTGACGCCCGACACGCAGCCAGGAAAGAGCGAGGCAGCGCTTCCGTGCAGCAAGAAGGGCGTCACCTGGTGATGCCAGCCGTCGTCAAGCTTGGCGGCAGCACGGCCAGTCATCAGGAGTTGGCCGTCTGGATAGAGGCGCTGGCGGGCGCCAGCCTGTCGCTGGTGATCGTTCCCGGCGGCGGGCTTTTCGCCGACCAGGTGCGTGACGCACAGAAGCGCATCGGCTTTTCCGACGATGCGGCGCACGTGATGGCGCTGCTCGCCATGGAACAGTTCGGCCAGGTCATTCTCGAGCGGCATGCACGGTTCCGTCCGGCGAGGACGCTGGAGGACATGCAGCGCGCGCTGGCCGAGGGAAAAATCCCGGTCTGGCTGGCGTCCACACTGGTTGTCACGGCGCCGGACATTCCTGCCTCATGGGACATCACCTCGGATTCGCTGGCGGCGTGGCTGGCGGGCAGGGTCGGCGCAAGGGGGCTGCTGCTCATCAAGCAGACGGACGCGTTGTCGGAGCGCGACGACGTGCAAGGCCTGACGGGAAGGGGGATCGTGGACCCGTGCCTCGCCACCATGCTGCCGAGCGGCATCAACCTGTACCTTGCGGGTCCGCATCATGCAGCGGCCGCGGCGCAGGCACTGGCGGCCGGGACGCTGCCGGGCACACGCATCGAATCCTTGGTGCCGGCCGAGAAGGCGGGATAGCCATGCGCGCCTCCGTCTGTTTCTCTCGCCCTGCGGCTGTTCCTCGACGGTCCTGACCATGCTGGAGACCCTTCATACGCCACGCTGGGCATGGGTCCTGACCGGTTCGGGGCACTTCTTCACCGAGAGCTTCGAACTCATCCACGAGCTCGTGCACTGCGACGTCTTCGTTTCGAAGGCGGCGAACGAGGTCCTGCGGATGTACAAGCTGAAGCTGGACTTTCCCGACACGATGCGGGTGCTGCACGACAAGACGGCGAGCGCGGTGCCGGTGGGCGCCTTCTACCACGGCGTCTACCACACCGTGGTGGTGGCGCCGGCGTCGTCGAACACCGTTGCGAAGTGCGTGCTGGGCATCTCCGACACGCTTGCGACCAACGTCTTCGCGCAGGCCGGCAAATGCCGGGTGCCCTCCATCGTCTTCGCCTGCGATACGGCTCCAGAACTCGAGACGATGGCGCCGCATGGGCTGGTGAAGGTCTATCCGCGCAGGATCGACCTGGAGAACACCGAAAGGCTGAAGGGCTTCGAGCGGACCAAGGTGGTGGAGTCGCTGGCCGACCTCAGGGAGTCCATCCGCCAGCGCCAGGCCGAACTCGCCCTGTCCGAACCGGACGCCCATGGCTGAACGGCTGGTCTTCCTCACCGGCCATCTGGCAAGGGCGCGGCTCGAAAGGATGCTCGCCGGCCTTGGCAAGACGACATTCGCCTGGGAGGTGTTCGACATCGGCGTGAAGGTTGCCGCGCTGATGACGGAGGAGATCATCCTGCGGCGGCTGACGCTGCCGGAGGGCGCCGGCCGCGTCATCCTGCCCGGCCGTTTTCGCGGCGATGTCGAACGGCTTTCCGCGCATTTCGGCATCCCCTTCGTCCGCGGCCCGGACGAGATCGCCGACCTCCCGGCCTTCCTCGGGCGGTCCGGCAAGCCCCCGGATCTTTCCCGGCACGACATGCGCATCTTCGCCGAGATCGTCGATGCGCCGTCGCTGTCGATCGACGCGCTGGTGGCTCGGGCGCGGACGCTTGCCGCTGCCGGGGCAGACGTCATCGACCTCGGTTGCCTCCCCGAGACGCCGTTTCCGCAGCTCGCCGAGGCCGTGCGGACGCTGAAGGCCGAGGGTCATTCGGTCAGCGTCGATTCCGCCAATGCGGAGGAGTTGCAGGTCGGGGCAGGAGCCGGCGCGGACTTTCTCCTCAGCCTCGACGAAAACACCCTTCCGCTGGCGCTTGAGCATCAGGTGACGCCGGTCCTCATCCCCTCCGTTCCAGGCGATCTGGATTCGCTGGGACGCGCCATTGCGTCGGCCCAGAAGGCCGGTATCAGCTTCATTGCCGATCCCGTCCTCGACCCCATCCATTTCGGCTTTGCGCAATCGCTCGGCCGTTTCATCGAGGCGCGCCGCCGCTGGCCGCAGGTCGAACTGCTGATGGGCACCGGCAACCTGACCGAGCTCACCGACGCCGACAGTTCCGGTGTGACGGCGGTTCTGGCCGGCATCTGCTCGGAACTCGATATCCGCAACGTGCTGGTGGTGCATGTCAGTCCACACACGGTGCGGACGGTCGAAGAGCACGATCTCGCCCGCCGCATCCTGTTCGCGGCGAAGAACGATGGCGCACTGCCGCGCGGCTATCACCCCGGCCTGCTTCAGCTTCATGACCGAAAGCCCTATGCGGCGACGAAAGAGGACATTGCCGCGCTGGCGGCCGCGGTGCGGGACGCCAATTTCCGTATCATGACGGCTGACGACGGCATCCACGTCTTCAACGGCAAGGGCCATGCGGTCGCGCAGGACGCGTTCGCGCTCTTCCAGGGGCTCGGCGTGGAGACGGATGGCGCGCACGCCTTCTATCTCGGTGCCGAACTGATGAAGGCCGAGATTGCCTGGCGACTCGGCAAGCGCTACGCGCAGGACGAGCCGCTTTCCTGGGGCGTTGCCGTGCCGGGACCCGAGACCGACCGGACGCGCCTCGCGGAAGCCGGCCACACCTTGCGGAAAAAGAAGGAGCAATAGAGCTGCCCTACATCCGCGAAACCATCGTCACGACCGTCGACAGGGGCGGAAAGGTGCATATCGCGCCCCTCGGCATTATTGCCGAAGGGGACGGCTGGGTCATCGCTCCGTTCCGCCCTTCGGTTACGCTGGACAATCTGGGCGAGGTGCCATTCGCGGTCGCCAGCTATACCGACGACGTGCGCATCTTCGCCGGCTGCCTGACCGGCCGGAAGGACTGGCCGACGGTTCCGGTCGAAGGCTATCCGGTGCCGCGGATTTCGGCCGCGCTCGCTCACTCGGTGCTGGCGGTGGAAAGCGTCTCCGATGACAGCCTGCGGCCGCGCCTCTCATGTCGCGTGGTGCAGGAAGAGACCCATGCGCCGTTTACGGGCTTCAACCGGGCCAGGGCGGCGGTGCTGGAACTGGCGATCCTGGTGAGCCGCCTGCACATGCTCCCACGCGAGAAAATCGAGACGGAAATCGCCTACCTCTCCATCGCCATCGAAAAGACCGCCGGTCCTGACGAAAAGGAGGCGTGGGGCTGGCTGATGCAAAAGGTGACCAGCCATTTCGGCACGGCCAAGGGGCGGAATGCGAAGGAATAGCGTCGCGCGTTTGTGTCCGACTTCCGGTCAAGGCCCCTTCGTCTACCCGGCCGCCAGCAGCGCCACCGCGCTGGCCGGGGCTGCGCTGCTTGCTTCGCCGCGCACGGCTTCGTCGGCCGGTATGAGCCCGGCGAAGTCGATGAACCGCCGCTCCATGCGTTCCGCGAGGCGCCTGATCTGCCATCGTCCGATCCCCGCGCCGAGAATCGGGGCGTCGGGCGCCAGCTTGCCGGCGACGCGGAAGGCGGCATCGTAAACCGTGCGCAACTGGCGCTCGCTGAACCAGGCGGCGACGTGGCGCCACTCGCCGGGAAGCAGGTCTCCCGCATCACGCCCTACCATCCGCGCAAGCCGCGCGATCGAGCCCGCAACAGTCTTTTCCTTGCCGTCCGCGGAGGGGTGCCTGTCATCGGCCTCGTCGAGAACGCCGAGGATGCGGTGCACGTCGGCGATCGATGCGAAGTATTCGTTCATCAGCGGCGTCAGCTTTCCACGGACGGGCGCGGAAGAGGCGATGCCGAACAGGAAGGTCCGCGTGAAGCCGGTATAGACGAGCTCCCCGGTGAGCAGCCGCTCGGCGTCACTGTAGCCCTCATTGGCGAGTGAACCGGCCTCCAGCGGAATGATGTCCGTGGTCGTGGAGCCCATGTCGACCAGCAGCCCGTCGCCGGCGAGACGCGCCGCGAGCGTCGCGGTCGCATGCCAGTTTGCCGAGGCCACGTTCATTGCCAGGTTCGCGGCGGCGTCGATGCTGACGAAGCTCTCCGGGCCGGCATAGATCAGGCTGTCGGCGGGGAACCGCGCGGCGATCTGATGAAGCAGCCCGGCCACGCCCGCCTCGCGGGAAGGGAAGATGTCTGACAGTTCGCCCGTCATGGTGAAGGCGTTGAGCTCGGCGCCGCGGTAGATCGGCTCCGTCTCGCGGAAGCCTGCCGCGAGCTTGTCGAGCCCTTGCCAGAGCGGCGTAGCGACGGTCGAGGCCGCGACGATGCGGCCGTTCTCGGCGCGCGTGACCTTCAGGTGCGCGCCGCCGACATCGAAGCCCGCAACGATGCGCTTTTCTTTCTCCACGTTTCAGGCTCTCATCGCTGGAACGTACGGTTCGGGGGAAAAGCGTTGCGTATCATTCCCGTTCTCGACCTGAAAGGCGGCGAGGTGGTGCGTGCCCAGAAGGGGCAGCGTGACCACTATCGCCCCATCGTGACGCCGCTCTGCGACGGCTCCGATCCGGTCGCTGTCGCGGTGGGGCTGCGCACGCTCTTTCCGTTCCGCACCTTCTACATCGCCGACCTTGATGCCATCGAAGGCCGCGCGCCCAATACCGATGCGTTGCGGCGCCTGCGCGCCATGGCCGATGCGCCGGAACTCTGGCTGGACGCCGGATTCTCGGATGCCGAGAGCATCGATGAATGCCTCGCAGACCCCATGCTCTGCCCGGTGATCGGTTCCGAGTCCCAGCGGGACGGCACGCTTCTCAGGCGTTTCCGCGATCATCCGGGCATCATCCTCTCGCTGGACTACTTTGCCGACGGGTTTCGCGGCCCGTCTTCTCTTCTCGATCAGCCGGAGCTGTGGCCCGAACGGGTCATCGTCATGACGCTCGCCAGTGTCGGGACCGCCGCCGGCCCGGATCTGGCGCGTCTGGGCGAGATCAGGCGGAAGGCCGGAAACCGCTCCGTGATCGCAGCTGGCGGGGTTCGCGACGAGGCCGATATCCGTGCGCTGTCGGAGCTGGGGATCGCTGCGGCCCTGGTCGCAACCTCCCTGCACAACGGTACCCTTACGCCCGAACAACTCGCGTCGCTCTGACGTCGTCAAGGCACAAACCTGAAGGGGCAACCGCTCCGAAGGGGAACGCAGTCTTCGGAGCGGCAGCGTCAGAGGCCCAACAACGCCTTCAGCCGGCGCAACAGACCATCCGGTTTGGCAGAGGGTTTTTCCTGTGCGGGGCTGTCTCGTGTCTAGGCAGCGAACGGATGCTTGACCTGGTCGCGCTGGGCTGTTGCTTCGGCAGCGGTCGGTTTGCCTTCCACCGCGCGTTGAATCGCTTCCTTCGTGGCCTGGTAGTTGTACTGCTGGATCTTGGCGTCGTCCGCGGCATCCCAGTGGATGAACACGCCGACGCAGACGAACACATCGTCCGCCTCGTTGGCCGGAATGATCCCTTCGGCGACGGAATCCTGGACGGCCTTGGCAACGGCGTGCTGGGCCGGGCCGAACATCTGGACGGCCTGCTTGGCGCCCTTGATGGTGACCTTGTTGAACATGACCGTGTTCGGCTTGCACGGAAGATTTGGCGCAATCACGGCCAGAAGAGACGTGAAACCGTCCTTGTTATTCGTGAGTGCATTGCAGAAGGCCGCTTCGACAGCGCTCCCCCGTGGTCCGATGAGCAGGTCCACGTGAGCAACTTCGTTGCCCTCGCCAACGAGAGATTCACCGACCATCACTTTCGAGATCTTAGCCATGCCAATTTCCTCCAAGACAAAGTTATGGAGTCCAAAGACGCCGCTACCGAGCGGGCGCTCGATGGACGACTATCCTTGTTGGCAGCGTCCTAACTTGTCGGACCGGTTGGCTGGATAGCCGTGGAAGCACTGCTTCCACGCCGAAATTCAACCATCAACGCCTGATTTATGCAAGGCGAACCTATAGTGATGTACCAAGAGACTCGCCACGGTCAGGTCGGCCGATGTGCCGGGATTGATGGCGCGTTGCTTGAGGTTTCGGTCGAGATCAATGAGGAGCGCGATACGTGTCGCCTCTTCGTGAGTGGAACCGAGCGAAGCAGAGACGGCTGCAGCTTCTTCCTGCACGGTTCTGGCGATTTCGGCGCCGTGCCGGCGCGCCACGTGGCTGTCCTGGAAGCGTGCGAGAAACGCCATGTAGGCGAAGACGGTCGGCCACATGCCGCTCTCGCCCCGGACGGTCGCGGCTTCAAGCGTGGCGAGGCCCACGGCGAATACGTCATCGTAGCGTGTCACGTATTGCCGGGCTATGCGGTCACGTCCTGCAGCTTCCTGCATGGCTTCGAGAAGGCCCGCCTTTGGCGCGTCGCGCCCGTCATGCGTATCCGCTGCCCCCAGCCCGCCCGGAGAGGCGAGCACGATCGCCTCGAACACGGCAGCGGTGTCTGCCAAGTCCAGTCCGTCGAGGACCTTGCCGAGATTGTCGCGAAGGTCGCCGCCCGGCATCTCGGCAGCACGGATGAGTGGGGCGCACAACAGGATGATGCCGAGGTTGGTGTTCGTGTTGACCGCGGCCCGTGTGGCGCGCACCGCTTCCAGAATGCGTCTCCCGACCGGCAGGTCAGGATCGGTCAGCGGGGCGGAAGAGACGCTGGCGCTGATGTAGAAATGTTCGGCGGACATCTCGTGTCCGTCAGCGAAGACATGGACGTTGCCAGGCTTCAGCGCCCTGATCTCGGCGCGGCAGGCGTCTTCGTAGCCGGCCCGCAACTCTTCGCGCGACAACCTCATGTCACGAGTTCGCCCGTGCGGCCATGCGGTAAGGGCGCACTGACGACGACTCCGTCCTCGCAGCCACGAATTCCAGCAGGGCCTCGGCGATGGCGTCAGCGATGTTCACGGCGGCGACGGTTTGCAGGCCCGACCAGGCCGGCATGCTGTTGACCTCGAGCACGAGCAACCTGCCGTCCTGGGCCGGCAGGATGTCGACGCCCGCGAAGTCCGCGCCCACGGCGGCCGCCGCGGCGATGGCCACGAGGTCGCGCTGCCGCTTCGCCTCGACGAGCCGGCCGACGTTGAGCACCAGCAGCTGCGAACCGTCCGCGCCGAGCGCCGAGCGGACGGCGTCGACATCGACGTCGGTCGGTAGGTGTGCGAGGTCGACCGCGTTGTCGATCGTGACGAGCCGATCCCCGTCCTGCGGTCGCTGCCCCAGCCGGGCGGCCTGCACCGCGGGCCCGACCGCGACGAGCGCGTCGACGCCGTAGCGATCCACCGCCCCGAGGCCGAACCGACGGAGCAACGCCCGGGGACGACGCCCGCCGGCGGTACTCGGGGGTCCGGGCGCGGAGGAGTGCAACGTCGTCACGTGTGCCCGAGGCGTGCCGAACGTGGCGAGGCCGGTGATCACCTGGGCCAGGAGCAGGTGGCTGTGGGCGACCTCGAAGCGACCGGAGGAGAGGAGCCCGCGAAGGCGTCGGACGGTCCGCGGCAGATCCCCGATCCCACGATGGCCGAGGCACCGGACCTGCACGCCCGCCGCCTCGAACCGCTCGGCCAGCGGTCCCCGCCTCGTGAGCGTGCAGACGACCTGGGGTCCGCATCGGTCCTCGAGCGCCACGAGGTTCGTCAGCAACGACCGGGCCACCCCGCCGGTGTAGAGGCTCCGGACGACGTGGAGGACCCGCGGCGCCGGCACATCGGCCGACCCCGCGCTCATCGGGCGACGGCCCGATCGAGCTGCTCCTGGAACCGCTCGATCGCCACGGCCTTCTCGTCTTCGTAGTCCACGACGGGCGGCTCCCAGTCGACCGAACCGAGGAACGCCCGGTTCAGGCGACTCCGGTTGAGGGTGCGCCGCACCCGCCCGACCGGATGGCGGAACTGGTTCACGGGGAGCATGCGGGACACCGGCTCCAGACGAGGGTTGCCCTGCACGTCGCCGATGAACACCGTCGGGATGCCCATCGCGGCACACGGCATCGCGCAGTGGATCTTCGTGGTGATCACCAGGCGAGCCCGGTCGCGGTACGTGGCCAGGAGGTCCTCCGCCAACGCCCGCTGGGTGGACGGCCGCAACGGCAGGTGGACGTTGTGGTCCACGCGCACCGCACCGCGGGCGAGCGCCGACGGGACCGGCACGTAGTCGGCGTTGACCAGGAACACCTTGCCCTGCGACGGCGCCCGATCCCGCCGCGGCAGCGTCATCGTCGCGCACCAGGACGTGAAGGCCTCGATGCCCCGGTCCTCGAGGAGGGCACGCGTGCGATCGTCCCGGCAGCCGATGGGGCCGGACCCGCGGAGGTGCTCGACCCCGTCCGGGGACAGGACCCGCTCGACGGAGTCGTGACGCGCGGTGATGTGGAACCCGAAGTAGACGGGATGGACGTGCGGCGAGGGGGGCCAGGACAGGTCGCGCGGGCCGAACCAGCCGTTCAACACGACGACCGTCGCCACGTCCACCTGGTCCAGCCGCTCGCGGGGCACGAACCCGTCCACCCGCGGGAGCAGGCGAGCGGCCGCGATGCCCTGGATCTCGTCGCCGAGGTTCCGCGACCGCTCACAGATCATGGATGCGTATCGCACGCCTACCTCTACCTCCCGGGGAGCGAGCCTACGACAGACCGCCGGGGTGCTCCCCAACCGCGCGCCGCCGTCGAGGTGCGCGGCCCAACCGACGGCTGGCGGGACGCGACGCCGCGGCCTCCTGGTAGAGCCCGACGAGCCGCTCGACCACCGACTCGATCTCGAAGTGCTCCACGAAGCGGCAGCGACCGGCCGCCGCGGCGCCCGCCCGTCGGTCCTCGTCGGCGAGGACCGACGCGATCGCCCGCGCCAGGGCGGGCGGTGACCCCGGCGCCACGAACGCCGCCGCCGCCGGACCGACGGTCTCCCGCACCGCCGGGACCTCCGTCGCCACGATGGCGGTCCCGGCGCACATCGCCTCGATCACGACGCTGCCAAGGCCCTCGTAGCGGGACGGCAACACGAAGAGGTCGGCGGCGGCGAGCAGGGCCGCCACATCGTCACGATGCCCGAGCACGCGGACCCGCGAGCGCAGCCCGAGCTCGTCCACCGCGGCCTCGATGGCCGCGGTCTGGGTACCCGGGCGTCCGGCCAGCCACAACACCGCTCCGGGCTCGTCGCCCCGCAGCTCGCCGAGCGCGCGCACGAGGGTGAGCTGGTCCTTCTGGAGATCCTGACGACCGACCGCCAGCAGGACCGGCGCGCCCTCGACCGCGCCCAGCTCGGCCCGCAGGGCGTCCCGTGACGCACCCGGCGCGACCGACGCGGGACGACCGCGCGGGATGACCGTGAACCGTGCGGCGTCCAGGTGCAACGCCGCGCCGGCATCCGCGGCGACCGCTCCGGTGAGCGCGTGGAGCCGATCGACCCGGCGGATCGTCACCGCATCGACCAGGCGCACGACCTGCGCCTTCCACGTCGATCGACCGAGCGAGCGGATGCGCACCGGGTCGTAGCTGGCGTTCACGATGCTGTTCACGAGGGGAACCGGCCGACCGAGCAGGGCCAGCCGGCTCACCAGGCAGGCGTCGAACAACGAGGCGTGCACGACATCCGGCGCCTCGGCGTCGACGAGGCGCCGGAGGAGCCGGGTCGACCGGACCAGCCCACCGCCCAGCACCCGGACCTCGACGCCCGACGAGCGGATGCGGTCCGCGAGCCCGCCCGCCGCCCTCGACCGGAGGCACACCACCGTCGACTCGACGCCCCGTTCGGCGAGGACGGGTAGCTGCTGGGCCAGCGCGTGCTCGGCACCACCTCCGAGGCCGAGCGCGTCGATGACGTGGAGGACCTTCACCCCGCCCCATCCCGACGGTGGCGGCCGAGGGCCCCGCGGCCCAGCAGCGCGAGCAGACCGAGCCCGGGGCGTGGGTCGCGCCAGGACCACACCGCCCGCACCCGGCCGGGGGCGCGCTGGAAGCGCCACCAGTCACCGGCGGCGGTCGAACGCCCGGCCGGGCTCCGGAGCTGGTCGAGGAAGGCCGCGCCGACCCACGCGCTGGCCCGGCCGGCCGGCCGGACGGGCGGGAGGGGCAGGCCGGGGGGCTCCCGGGAGGCCAGCCCCCCGAGAACGACCCCCGCCGCGGGGGGGGGGGGGGGGGTGGGGGGGCTCCGTCCGGGGGGGGGTTGCGGTTCCCTCGGGGGAACCCCCCGCCTCGAGGCCATCCACTTCCTCGCGACCGCGGCGGGGGTCGATCTCGTGGGGCTGGCCTACCGGGAGCACGCCGGCCTGCCCC
>Ga0182793_1001654_pt1 | contig 13518 bp, 11 predicted proteins | sample Passage237A_FD_130498 | JGI IMG/M metagenome (GOLD analysis project Ga0182793, IMG submission 130498) | Cellulose adapted compost microbial communities from Newby Island Compost Facility, Milpitas, CA, USA - Passage2 37A (version 2) (version 2) ... | reverse complement strand
GAGCCCGGCCACCGCACCCGCGGGGGAGGCCACCTCGCTGCGCTTCAGCTTCGGCCACGGCTGTGACGGCGAACCCACCACCGAGCTGCGCTTCGCCATCCCGGCCGGCGTCGAGGCGGTCCACCCACACGCGAACTCGGGCTGGACCATCACGCAGACCGCCACCGAAGTGGTCTACACGGCCGTCACCCCGCTGCCGGACGGAGTCCGGGACACCATCGAGCTGCAGGTCACCCTGGCGCCGGACCTCGCCGTGGGGACGCAGATCCCCTTCACCGTGCACCAGGCCTGCACCGTCGGCAGCTATGACTGGGCCGAGGTGGCCGAGGCTGGCCAGAACGCGCACGACCTGGCGGAGCCGGCTCCGATGCTCACCGTGAGTGCCGCGAGCGGGGTCGAGGGGCACGACGGTCACGGGGACCAGCACGGCGCGGGTGCAGCGGATCACGAGGCGGCCGAGGCTGCCGCTGGCGACGCGAGCACCGCCTCGCTGTGGCTGGCTGGGGCAGGTCTCGCTGCTGGCGTCGCCGCACTCGCGGTGTCCCTGACGGCACTGCGTCGTAGCCGCAAGTAGCCGCCACGGAACCAAGAAGGCCCGCCAGGAATACCTGGCGGGCCTTCTTCGAGCGTGAACGCTACGGGCGACCCCGCAGCACTGCCGACTTCACCTCGGCAATTGCCTGGGTGATCTGAATGCCACGCGGGCACGCCTCGGTGCAGTTGAAGGTGGTGCGGCAACGCCACACACCCTCACGGTCGTTGAGGATGTCCAGACGCACCTGCGCCTCGTCGTCGCGCGAGTCGAAGATGAAGCGGTGGGCGTTGACGATCGCGGCCGGACCGAAGTACTGGCCGTCGGTCCAGAACACCGGGCACGAGGTGGTGCAGGCCGCGCACAGGATGCACTTGGTGGTGTCATCGAAGCGGGCGCGGTCGGCGGCCGACTGGATACGCTCCTTGCCGGCTTCCGGCTCGGAGTGCGACTGCAGGAACGGCTGCACCGCGCGGTAGGCGTCGAAGAAGGGCTCCATGTTGACCACGAGGTCCTTCTCCAGCGGCAGACCCTTGATGGCCTCGACGTAGATCGGCTTGGACAGGTCCAGGTCCTTGATCAGCGTCTTGCAGGCCAGGCGGTTGCGGCCGTTGATGCGCATGGCGTCCGAGCCACACACGCCGTGCGCGCAGGAGCGACGGAAGGTCAGTGAGCCGTCCTGCTCCCACTTGATCTTGTGCAGCGCGTCCAGGATGCGGTCGGTCGGGTAGAGCTCAACGTCGTAGTCAACCCAGCGCGGCTCCTCGTCGACCTCGGGGTCGAAGCGACGGATGATGAGGGTCACGACGCTCGGCTTGAGTTCCGGCATCGGCGCGACGGTACCGGCCTCGATGGTTGCGGTCGACATCAGTACTTCCTCTCCATCGGCTCGTAGCGGGTCACCGTCACCGGCTTCCAGTCGAGTCGGATGTGGTCCTCAGGGGTGGACGAGTGCGGGTCACCGCTCAGGTACGCCATGGTGTGCTTCATGTAATTGGCGTCGTCGCGGTTCGGGTAGTCGTCGCGCATGTGGCCGCCACGGCTTTCCTTCCGGTTGCGGGCGCAGTAGACGAGCACTTCGGCCAGGTCCAGCAGGAAGCCGAGCTCCACGGCCTCGAGCAGGTCCGTGTTGAAGCGGCGGCCGCGGTCCTGGATACCGACGTTCTTGTAGCGGTCACGCAGGTCGTGGATCACGGCGAGCACCTCGGTGAGGCTCTCCTCGGTGCGGAACACCTGGGCGCCGCGGTCCATGGCCTCCTGGAGTTCACGACGCAGCGCGGCCACCTTCTCGGTGCCGGTCGAGCCGCGCAGGCTCTCCACCATCTCGCGGACGCCGGCGGCCGGGTCAGCCGGCAGCGGCACAAAATCGGCCTCGGCGGCGTAGGCGACCGCGTTGCGGCCGGCGCGCTTGCCGAAGACGTTGATGTCCAGCAGCGAATTGGTGCCCAAACGGTTCGAACCGTGCACGCTCACGCAGGCGCACTCACCGGCCGCGTAGAGGCCCGGGACAACGGTCTCATTGTCGGCGAGCACCTCGGCGTCGGTGTTGGTCGGGATGCCGCCCATGGCGTAGTGCGCGGTGGGGAACACCGGCACCGGCTCGGTTACCGGGTCCACACCCAAGTACGTGCGGGCGAACTCGGTGATGTCCGGCAACTTGGTCTCGAGCACCTCGGCACCAAGGTGGGTGCAGTCGAGGTAGACGTAGTCCTTGTTCGGACCGGCACCGCGGCCTTCGAGCACTTCCTGCACCATGCAGCGCGCGACGATGTCACGCGGGGCGAGGTCCTTGATGGTCGGGGCGTAGCGTTCCATGAAGCGTTCACCCGAGGCGTTGCGCAGGATCGCACCCTCACCACGCGCACCCTCGGTCAGCAGGATGCCGAGGCCGGCAAGGCCGGTCGGGTGGAACTGGTAGAACTCCATGTCCTCCAGCGGCAGGCCCTTGCGCCAGATGATGCCGACGCCGTCACCGGTGAGGGTGTGGGCGTTCGAGGTGGTCTTGAAGATCTTGCCGAAACCACCGGTGGCGAAGATCACCGACTTGGCCTGGAAGACGTGCAGCTCACCGGTGGCCAGTTCCAGGGCCACAACACCAGCAACGCGCTGCTTGCCGTCCACCTCGGTCATCACCAGGTCGAGGGCGTAGAACTCGTTGTAGAACTCAATGCCGTGCTTGACGCAGTTCTGGTACAGCGTCTGCAGAATCATGTGGCCGGTGCGGTCCGCAGCGTAGCAGGCGCGGCGAACCGGAGCCTTACCGTGGTCGGCAGTGTGACCACCGAAGCGGCGCTGGTCGATCTTGCCTTCGGGGGTGCGGTTGAAGGGCAGACCCATGTTCTCGAGGTCGATGACCGCGTCGATGGCTTCCTTGGCCAGGATCTCAGCGGCGTCCTGGTCCACCAGGTAGTCGCCACCCTTGACCGTGTCGAAGGTGTGCCATTCCCAGTTGTCGTCTTCGACGTTGGCCAGTGCGGCGGCCATGCCACCCTGCGCGGCACCGGTGTGCGAGCGCGTCGGGTACAACTTGGTGATCACCGCGGTGCGGGCGTTGGGGCCCGCCTCGATGGCGGCGCGCATACCGGCGCCACCGGCGCCGACGATCACGACGTCATAGCGGTGGTAGTGCACGCCATCGATGATCTGGCCGTCCTCGAAATCGACGGTCTGTGCTGACGTGGTGGAAGGGGTCATCTACAGCTCCGAACAGAACGAGGCGAGCAGGTCGGCGGGTGCGCCGGCCGGGCAGGGGTCAAAGGTAACGATCACCAGCGTGCCGAGCACGATCATGGCGGCGACCAGCGTGAACAGCGTTACCTTGAGCGCCTTGAGCAGGCGCGGGCTGGTGACGTAGTCGTTGATCAGGGTGCGCACACCGTTGCCACCGTGGATGAAGGCGAGGGTGAGCAGGAAGAAGTCCCAGACCTGCCAGAACGGGTCGGACAGTTTGCCGCCGACGAAGGCGAAGTCGATCTGCTTGATACCGTCGCCCAGGAACAGGTTGACGAACAGGTGGCCGAAGATCAGGAACAGCAGGATGACGCCGGAGAAGCGCATGTACATCCAGCCGATCTTCTCCCAGTTCACGCCCTTGCGGCGGGGGCGGGCGGCGTTCGGACGCTCAATGGTGATAGCCATTAGTGACCCACCTCGCTGAAGACGTTGATCAGGTGGCGCGGAGCGAAGCCAGCCAGCAGCACGATGCACAGGCCGATCACGATCCAGAACATCACCCGCTGATACTTGGGGCCGTGCTTCCAGAAGTCGATCAGGATGATGCGCAGACCGTTGAAGCCGTGGAACATGATGGCCGCGACCAGACCGAGCTCGGCGAGGCCCATGATCGGGTTCTTGTAGGAGCCGATGACGACGTTGTACGCCTCAGGGCTCACACGCACCAACGAGGTGGACAGCGTGTGTTCGACAAGGAAGAAGAAGATCGCGACGCCAGTGATCCGGTGCAGAACCCAGGACCACATTCCCTCACGACCGCGGTAGAGCGTGCCAACCACTCGCGTGGGTTGGGTCGCACTCGGCTGCTGCTTTGCCACCGGGCCATCCTCCAGTTGTAGGCCCCGCAGCAGGCTCGCCACAGGGCGCGGAATGGTTCCATCCTACGTCTGCTTTTGGGAGCATGCTGGTTAGGCTTCCCTAATCCGGGGACATCGTTCCGCTGGGCGGGACGGATTCTGCGCTCTTGCGACCCGCTTGAGGGAAGGCAGCACGTTGACTGTGATGCTGCTGGCCGCTCGTGCCGACCCTGCTGCACCCCGCTACGCTGACTGCTATGGCCACCTCCAATCCCATTGACGGATTCACCGCTGTTATCCCCGCTGGCGGTGTAGGTTCCCGGCTCTGGCCGCTCTCGCGGACCAAGGCACCGAAGTTCTTGCTGGACCTGACTGGCGCGGGACAGAGCCTGCTCTGCCAGACCTGGGACCGCCTGGTTCCGCTGGCCGGACCAGACCGGATCATGGTGGTGACCGGTCGCGACCATCGCGCCGCAGTGATGGGCCAACTGCCGGATCTCAACGAGTTCAACGTGCTCGTGGAGTCGAGCCCCCGCGATTCCACTGCGGCGATCGGCCTGGCCGCCGCCGTGCTGGAGCGCCGCCAGCCGGGCATGATCCTTGGCTCATTTGCCGCAGACCATGTCATTGAGGGTCAAGAAGCATTCGAGCACGCGGTCCGTGCCGCGGTCGAAGCGGCCCGCACCGGCAAGATCGTGACCATCGGCATCCGCCCCACCGAGCCGGCCACCGGATTCGGGTATATCCACGCTGGCGAGCCGCTCGGCCCGGACACCCCGGACGCGCTCACGGTGGAGCGCTTCGTTGAGAAGCCGGACCAGGAGACCGCCGAGGAGTATCTCGCGGACGGCGGGTACCTCTGGAATGCCGGCATGTTCATCGCCAAGGCGAGCGTCATCCTCGACTTCATCCGCGCCTACAACCCCAGCCTGCACGCGGGGCTGATGCGCATTGCTGAAGCCTGGGACACTCCGACCCGCTCCAGCGTGGTGCACCGCGAATGGCCCCGTATCGGCAAGATCGCGATCGACTACTCCGTCGCGGAGCCCGCCGCGGAGCAGGGCCAGATGGCGGTGATCCCGGGTTCGTTCTCCTGGGACGACGTCGGCGACTTCGCTTCGCTGGCGCGCCTGCGCACCGGTGGACGTGAGGGGGACCTCGCGATCTTGGGTGAAGATGCGCGCGTGTTGACCGAACTGGCCAGCGGCATGGTCGCCTCGGAGACCGGTCGCCTGGTCGCGGTCGTCGGCATCGACAACGTCGTGGTGGTCGATACCAAGGACGCGCTGCTGGTCACCACGGTGGAGCACGCGCAGCGGGTGAAGAAGCTCGTCGAGGCGCTGCGCAATAGCGGTGACGGCGACGTCCTCTAGCCAACGCCGTCGCACGGGATCGCACTCTTCGCAGCATGCTCTCGGGAATCGGCCTGCGGCCGAGCCCGTACACTCATGGCATGACCTTGCTGCTGGATGAGGACGCCCTGCGCGCCCTGCCGAAGATTGCTCTGCACGACCACCTCGACGGCGGGTTGCGCCCCGGAACGGTGCTGGAATTGGCCCGTGAGGCTGGCGTCGAACTGCCGGCCGAGGACCAGTCGGGCCTGGCCACCTGGTTCGCCGAGACCAGCGACTCGGGCAGCCTGGTCGATTACCTCAAGACCTTCGATCTCACCGTGGCGGTGATGCAGACCGAGGCGGCACTGCGTCGGGTCGCCCGTGAGGCGGTGCTCGATCTCGCCGCCGACGGCGTCATGTACGCGGAGCTGCGCTGGGCGCCCGAGCAGCACCTCGCCGGTGGCTTGACCCTGGACGAGGCTGTGGTTGCCGTCACCGATGGTCTCGCCGAGGGCGTGGCGGCTGCGGCCGCGCAGGGCTCGTCCATCGCTGTTGGTCAACTGCTGACTGCGATGCGGCATGCCGACCGTGGCCTGGAGATTGCCGAACTCACGGTGCGCCACTACGACCCGGACGGCGTGGGCGGCGTGGTCGGTTTCGACATCGCTGGCGCCGAGCTGGGCTTCCCACCGAGCAAGCACAAGGCTGCCTTCGACCACCTGGCCGAGGAGCTGGTGCCCACCACGATTCACGCGGGCGAAGCTGACGGCATCGACAGCATTCGCGATGCGCTGGTCGCCGGTCGCGCGCTGCGCATCGGACACGGCGTGCGCCTCGCCGAGGACATCCGCAACGAGGGTGAGGACGACGTCGAAATCGAGGTCTCGCTCGGCCCGGTGGCCGACTGGATCCGCGATCGTGGCATCGCCCTCGAGGTCTGTCCCTCGTCGAACTTCCAGACCGGCGCCGTGGACAGTGCCGAGGGCCTGGCCGGGCACCCCTTCGACCTGCTGTACCAGCTCGGCTTCCGCGTTACCGTCAGCAGCGACAACCGCCTGATGAGTCGCACCTCGCTGTCGCGGGAACTGGCGCTGTTGGCCGACACCTTCGGCTACGACCTCGACGACATCGCGCAGTTCCAACTGAACGCTGCCGAGGCCGCTTTCCAGCCCCGCGAGGTGCGCGACCTGCTGGTCGAACGCATCCACGAGGCCTACGCGGCTGCCGCCGCGGAATAGTCCGATTGTGCGGGCGAGCCGGGTTGCGATCGCACCCGGCCCGTCTGCATTCCTAGGACGCTTCGCTTGCCGCGAGCACGTCCTCGGCGATCCGCAGCGCTAGGTCGGGCAGCGGCACCGCGGTATCTTCGGGGTTCGGACCGCGGTCCAGATAGACCTTGAGCTTCGGCTCGGTGCCACTCGGCCGCAACTGCACCCGGGTGCCATCCGCCAGGACGTAGCGCAGGATGTTCACGCCACCGCCGATGCGGTCCGTGTCGACGCTCAGATCGACCGCGGACTCGATGGCCAGTCCGCCCAGGCTGGCTGGCGGGGTGGCTCGCAGCGCGGCCATGGCGGCGCCGATCTGCGGCACCGGCAGGCGCAGCGAGTGCTGGTGCGAGCTGAAGCGGCCGAATCGCGCCGCGAATTCGGCTCGGTGCTCCTCGAGGGTCTTGCCCTGCGCGTGCAGGCGCGCGAAGAGGCCGAGCGCGATGACCGCGGCCGAGATGCCGTCCTTGTCGCTGAGGTTGTGCGGGTCGACCAGGTAGCCGAGCGCCTCCTCGTAGCCGAGGACCAGGTTCGGCACCCGGCCGATCCACTTGAACCCGGTCGGGGTCTCGGCGAAGTCGAGCCCGTATTCGGCTGCGATGGTCGCTAGTGCCGGAGACGAGACCAGGGTGGTCGCCATCGTGCCGGTGCGGCCGGTCGCGCGCAGCTGCTCGGCAACCTCCCACGCCAGCAGCGTGCCGAGCTCGTTGCCGGTCAGACGCTCCCAGCCCGCGGCACCGCGCACCGCGACGGCGAGTCGGTCGGCGTCTGGGTCGTGGGCCAGGATGAGGTCGGCCCCGTTCGCATCCGCGGTGGTCATGGCGAGGTCCAGCGCGCCCGCCTCTTCGGGGTTCGGGAAGGCCACGGTTGGGAAGTCGGGGTCCGGTTGCATTTGCTCGGCGACCAGGATCGGCGGCCGGGCTCCGACGGTCTCAAGCACGTGCAGGAAGATCGCGCCACCCACACCATGCAGCGGCGTGTAGACCCAGGCCGGCAGGCCGCGCAGATCCATCGGCGGCATACCGTCAGGCAGCGCCAAACTGGCGGTGGTGCTGATGTAGCCATAAACCAGCGAGTCGGCTGCGCGCTGGAATTCCTTGCTGCGCGGGGCCCCGTCCAGGGGGCGCGTTGCCGCCTCGGCGATGCAGGCAGCGATCTCGGCGTCCACCGGCGGCACGATCTGAGCGCCGCCGCTCTCACCGCCCAGGTAGACCTTGTACCCGTTGTCGGCGGCCGGGTTATGCGAGGCGGTGACCATGATGCCGGCCGTCACCCCGAGCGAGCGCACCGACTGTGCGAGCACGGGCGTGGGCAGGGCGGCCGGCAGGAGCGTCACCTCGATTCCGGCGCCAGCCAAGAGTTCGGCGCTGTCGAGGGCGAACTGGTGCGAGTTCTTGCGGGCGTCGTAACCGATCACGACACTGGGGGTGGAGCGGATCGGCTGCGCGGCGACGTGCTGGTGCAGCCAGGCGGCGAGGCCGAGGGCGGCTTGGCCGACCACGACTCGGTTCATCCGGCGTGGGCCAGCACCGAGCGCGGCGCGCAGTCCGGCCGTGCCGAACGTGAGGCGGCCCGCGAAGCGATCCTGCAGGTCGGCAATCGCGCCCGGCTCGCCCGCGTCAGCCTGCTGCAGCAGCGCGTCGAGCTCAGCGCGGGTTTCCGGGTCCGGGTCTTGCGCGATCCAGGCGAGCGCCGCTTCGCGCAGGGCTGGATCGAGGCTCGCCTCGCTCACGCGACGCTCCGGTGCACGATCTGGGCCAGCAACTGGCTGATCCGGTCCTGTGCCTCGAGGCCGGCCGCGATCACTTCCTCGTGACTGAGTGCCTCGCCGGTGATGCCCGCGGCCAGGTTGGTCACCAGGCTGAGCCCCAGGACTTCCATACCGGCGGCGCGAGCCGCAATCGCCTCTAGCACCGTCGACATGCCGACGAGGTCCACACCCAGCGTGCGCAGCGCACGGATCTCGGCCGGCGTCTCGTAGTGCGGTCCCGGAAGTTGCACGTAGACGCCTTCTGCGAGGGTGGGATCGACTTCGTGGGCGATCGCGCGCAACCGCGACGAGTACAGGTCAGTCAAGTCCACGAAGGTGGCGCCCTCCAGCGGGGAGCGCGCAGTCCCGTTCACGTGGTCGGCGATCAGTACCGGCTGCCCCGGCGCGTAGGCGGGGTTGAGGCCGCCGGCACCATTGGTGAGCACCAGCAGCTGGGCGCCATAGGCGGCGGCGGTGCGGACGCCGTGTACGACGGCACGGACGCCATGGCCCTCGTACAGATGGGTGCGCGCCCCGATGACGAGGGCGTGCTTGCCGGTGGGCAGCCGCAGCACGGTGAGGGTGCCGACATGGCCGGGAACGGCGGAGGCGCGGAAGCCCGGCACCTCGGTGGCGGGCACGGTGGCCACCACGTCGCCGATCAGTCCGGCGGCAGCACCCCATCCGCTGCCGAGCACGAGGGCGAGGTCGATGTGGTCCACGCCGCTGGCGGTGCGCAGTGCGGCGGCGGCAGCCCGCCCCAGCTCCTGTGGGTCCGGGGCAGCGGCCGAGGAATCATCACGGGCATCGTGCGCAAGCGGAAGCATTTTCCCATGGTACGCGGCAGCGAGTGGGGTGCGTCGAGGGTGGCTCGCGCCCCGCGATGGCCCGACCTGAACCTGAGTGTCGAGTCCTGTTCATTTGTTCCCTCGGGAAACGGGCCTGAGAATAGAGGCATGGCATCCGCATTCGTCCGCAATCACCGGCTCGCAGTCATCGGCGGCGGTCCCGGTGGGTACGAGGCAGCGCTCGCCGGTGCCCAGCTCGGCGCCGAGGTCACTCTGATCGAGCGCGAGGGTGTTGGTGGCTCTGCGGTGCTCACCGATGTGGTGCCCTCCAAGAGCCTGATCGCGACTGCTGAGGCTACCCGTGCTATCGGCGAGGCCGCCGACCTGGGCGTGCAGTTCTTCATCCGCTCGGAGTCCTCCGACCGGCCCCGTCGCCCCGATGTCGCCATTGACCTGGCGGCGGTGAACCGCCGACTCCTCGCGCTGGCCCGGCAGCAGTCCGAGGATATGAAGGCCAACCTGGTCAAGGCTGGCGTGCAGGTCGTGGCCGGTTCCGGTCGTCTGGACGGCCCGCGCAAGGTCGTGCTTTCTGCTGGCCGTAAGGACTTTGATGAGCTTGACGTGGACACCGTGGTGGTTGCCGTCGGCGCGCGTCCCCGGGTACTCGAGAGCGCTCAGCCTGATGGTGAACGCATCCTGACCTGGACCCAGCTCTACGGGTTGAAGTCGGTGCCGGAGCACCTGATCGTGGTTGGTTCCGGTGTGACCGGAGCCGAGTTCGCCTCGGCATATACGCTGTTGGGCGCGAAAGTGACCCTGATTTCCTCGCGCGAGCAGGTGCTGCCGGGTGAGGACGCGGATGCGGCTGCCGTGCTCGAGGCGGTGTTCCGCCGCAACGGCATGACCGTACTCTCGAAGTCGCGCGCCGAGTCGGTCGTCCGCGACGGGGATGTGGTTCGCGTCACGCTGGCAGACGGCCGCGTGGTCGAGGGCAGCCACTGTCTGATGGCCGTGGGTTCGATCCCGAACACGTCCGACATCGGCCTCGCCGAGGCGGGGGTGCAGATGACTGAATCCGGTCACATTCGCGTGAACCGTGTCGCTCGCACCTCCGTGCCGAACGTCTATGGCGTCGGTGACTGCTCCGACTTCCTGCCGCTGGCCTCGGTGGCCTCCATGCAGGGCCGCACTGCGGTGTATCACGCACTCGGTGATGCGGTTACCCCGACCGAGCTGCGCAACATCACCTCGAACATCTTCACCCAGCCTGAGATCGCCACCGTCGGCTGGAGCCAGCGCCAAATCGAGGAGGGTCTGGCGCAGGGTGAGATCTATAAGCTGCCGCTGGCCTCGAACCCGCGCGCGAAGATGCTGGGGCTGCGAGACGGTTTCGTGAAGCTCTTCGCTCGGACCGGCTCGGGCACCGTGATCGGCGGTGTGATCGTCGCACCGCGCGCCTCAGAACTGATCTTCCCGCTGGCCCTGGCCGTGGAGCACCGCCTCACGGTGGACCAGCTCGCATCAGCGTATTCGGTCTACCCGTCGCTGACGGGCAGCATCACGGATGCCGCCCGCGCGATGCACATCGTCTCGTAGCAGCAGCCCGACCACACGACAGCGCCGCCTCCCTGCGGGAAGCGGCGCTGTGTCGTTCTGTGCGGCCTACTCGTCGACGATTTCGAGCAGCACGGTGCCGGACGCAACCGTGGCGCCGATCGGCGCGTTCACGATCTTGACCACACCGTCGCGGTGGGCGCTGATCGGCTGCTCCATCTTCATTGCTTCGAGCACAATCACCAGGTCGCCCTTGACCACGCGGCTGCCGTCCTCGACTGCGACCTTCACGATGGTGGCCTGCATCGGGGCCTTGACCGTGTTGCCGGTGTTGCCCTCGACGTGGGTGCCGGTGGAGCTGCGCTTCGGGGCCGGGGCGAGCGTGCGGGCGCCGACCGGGGTCGGCAGCAGCTTCTCGGGCAGGCTCACTTCCAGGCGACGGCCATCCACCTCGACGGTGACGCGGTTGCGCGGGGCGACCGGGCCGAGGTCCTCAGCCTCGCCGCTCCAGGGCTCGATTTCGTTGATGAACTCGGTCTCGATCCAGCGGGTGTGTACCCGGAACTGGCCATCCTCGGCGACGAAGGCCGGGTCGTTGACGATGGCGCGGTGGAAGGGCAGCACGGTCGGCAGACCAGCCACTTCGAATTCGCCGAGGGCGCGGCGGGCGCGCTGCAGCGCCTCGGCACGGTCCTTGCCGGTGACGATCAGCTTGGCCAGCAGCGAGTCGAAGGCGCCGGAGACGCTGTCGCCCTGGGTCACGCCGGAGTCGAGGCGCAGGCCCGGACCACCGAAAGTCTTGAACACATGAATCGGGCCGGGGGCCGGCAGGAAGTTGCGGCCCGGATCCTCACCGTTGATGCGGAATTCGATCGAGTGGCCCGAGACCACCGGGTCGTCGTAACCGATCTCCTCACCCTCGGCCAGGCGGAACTGTTCCCGGACCAGGTCGAGGCCGGTGACCTCTTCGGACACCGGGTGCTCCACCTGCAGGCGGGTGTTCACCTCGAGGAAGGAGATGGTGCCGTCCTGACCGATCAGGAACTCGCAGGTGCCAGCACCGACATAGCCGACCTCCTTGAGGATGGCCTTCGATGCGCGGTACAACTCGGCGACCTGCTCGTCGGTGAGGAAGGGCGCGGGCGCCTCCTCGACGAGCTTCTGGTGACGGCGCTGCAGCGAGCAGTCGCGCGTCGAGACCACGACCACGTTGCCGTGCGCGTCGGCGAGGCACTGGGTTTCGACGTGGCGCGGGCGGTCCAGGTACTTCTCGACGAAGCATTCGCCGCGACCGAAGGCGGCAACCGCCTCGCGGGTGGCCGACTCGAACAGTTCCGCGACTTCGGCCTCTTCGCGGGCCACCTTCAGACCGCGACCGCCACCACCGTAGGCGGCCTTGATCGCCACCGGCAGACCGTACTGGGCCACGAAGTCGAGCACCTCGGAGGCGTCCTTGACGGGGTTCAGCGTGCCCGGGGCCAGCGGTGCGCCGACCTTCTCCGCCACGTGGCGGGCCGACACCTTGTCGCCGAGGCGCTCAATAGCCTCCGGCGAGGGGCCGATCCAGATCAGGCCAGCGTCGATGACCGCGCGGGCGAAGTCAGCGTTCTCGGCCAGGAAGCCGTAGCCCGGGTGCACGGCGTTCGCGCCGGAGCGGCGAGCGACGGCGAGCAGCTTCTCGACCACGAGGTAGGTTTCGGCACTGGTGGTACCGTGCAGCGCGTACGCCTCGTCGGCGAGGCGAACGTGCAGGGCATCCCGGTCCTGATCGGCGTACACGGCCACGGACTGCAGGCCAGCGTCTCGAGCGGCACGGATGATGCGGACGGCGATCTCGCCTCGGTTGGCGATGAGGACCTTCGTAATGCGCGACATGATGCCCCAAGCCTATTGCTCGGGCGCAGTTCGAACGCGGGGATGGGTGACAAAAAGCGCGCGAGTCGCCTTGTCGGGTTCTACAACGGCCGCGCCGGCCTGATCCGGCGTGGCGTCAGTGCCCGGCGCGGTTCCACAGCGAGGTCCACGGCACGCCGAGGGCCCGCCCCAGGCGGCGGATCGCTGGCAGGGACACCCCGATCACGGTGCTCGGGTCCCCCTCGATACGCTCAATGAATGGTCCGCCGAGGCTGTCAATCGTGAAGGCGCCAGCCACCGCGAGTGGCTCGCCGCTGGCCAGATAGTCCTCAATTTCGGCCTCATCCAGATCGGCGACGAAGTGCACCGTCGCCTGGGTTGCGACCCCGACCCCGAGTAGATCGCCCACCATTCCCGACCGGATGCCGTCCGGCAGTGTTGCGGGGCGCTGCGGGTCCTTGCGAGCGTCCACCAGCCAATGGCCGGAATGCAGGACTCCGGCCTGGCCGCGCTGGGCAAGCCAGCGCTCGCGGGCGCGTTCGACGGTCTGCGGCTTGCCGTGGATGACGCCGCCAATCTCGAAGGCGGAGTCGCCGCCGAGCACCAGGCCGTCCAGGTTGGGCACCGAGGCGGCGACCGCTTCGGCCTTCAGCCGCGCCAGATACTGCACCAGTTCCGGGGCTGACAGCGCCCGGCCGAGGCGGGCTTCTTCCGCGGCCACCGCGGCCTCCTCATCCACGCCGGGTGAGTACGGCACCGGCTCAATGCCCGCTGCACGCAGCGTGGCCAGTCGGGCGGGGGAGGTGGAAGCCAGGTAGAGCCGCATATTCGCCATCGTAGTCGCGGCTGGTTCGTGGCTCGCGGGGGGTTGTGCAGCCGGGATAGGGGAGGATGGAGGGCGTGGAACT
>Ga0182793_1001646_pt1 | contig 13561 bp, 12 predicted proteins | sample Passage237A_FD_130498 | JGI IMG/M metagenome (GOLD analysis project Ga0182793, IMG submission 130498) | Cellulose adapted compost microbial communities from Newby Island Compost Facility, Milpitas, CA, USA - Passage2 37A (version 2) (version 2) ... | reverse complement strand
TGGTGTCACTGAACTGGCCGAGCTTCTGCAAGGCGATGACGAACTGCTGACGCTCGCGCAGCAGCACGTCCATGGCGGGCGGGGTCGTGTTCAACGCCTCGGTGATCTCGTGCTTGTCGTTCGCGCCGGTGCCCATCAGCCGGTTGAGTGAATCGATGGCTGCGTTGAACCGGTCCCGTTGTCCGTCAACGGTTCCCACCGCGTTGTTCAACCGGTCGATCAGCGCCCGGATTTCGAACTCGCGGCCGGTCAGCGCCGTCGACGCGCTGTGGATGAAGTCGCCCAGCTGGCCGAGTCCGCCGGCATTGACGACCATCGACAGTGCCGCCAGGGTCTGCTCGGTGGACGGATACGTCGAGGCGTTGCTCAGGCCGATCGTGGCTCCCGGTTGCAGTCGGCCCCGCGGCGGCTCGCCGAGCGGCGGATTCAGCGCCAGGTGCATGGACCCGAGCAGGCTGGTCTGGCCCACGGTGGCGACCGCATTGGCTGGCACCACCACATCGGGTTTCACGCGCACCTCGACAGTTGCGTGCCAGTCCTTGACGGTGATGCGCCCGACACTGCCGACGACGACGTCGTCGATCATCACCGGCGAATTCGACTCAAGGGTACCGATATTGGCGATCTCGACGTGGTAGACGGCGTTGCCGGATCCGCTCGCTACGGCACCGGGCAGTGGCAGCGAGTTGACCCCGCCGAAGGCGCAGGAGGTCACCGTCAGCGCGACACACAGCGCGGCGGCGACCGCGCCCTTGATCCTGCCCGTGCTCATGGTGTCGGCGTCCCTTCTGCCGGCGGGGGTGGCGAGGCCGGCGGAAAGCCCAGCGGCGGCGGGACATCGCCTGCCCCGGTGTAGGCCGACACCGCGGGTGGTGGCTCGGGCGGATCCTTCAGTTTCGGCCCGCCCGGCATCAGTTCGGGGTCGGGGTAGATCAGCTTGTCGGGCGTCATGGCCGAACTCAAGAGGAAGTTCTGCGGGATCGGCAGGTAGTTCAGGCCCACGCTGTTCAGCGCCGGACCCAGATACTGGGCACACAGCTTGCCGGTTTCGGCGGCGGTGACGTTGGCCGCACCGCCGATCGCGCTGCACAGGAAGGTGAGCGGATCCGACACGTTGTTGAGGATGAATGTGCCGACCGCGCCCGGGAAGTTGGGGTTCAGGATGTTGTAGGCGTTGGCGAACGACGTGGGTGCGATGTGCAGAATGTTCTCCACATCCAATCGCTGCTCGACCAGTACGCGGGTGGCGTCGGCCAACCGGGCCACCTGCTCGCTGGCCTTGTCCCGAGTGCCTGCGACGAACCGCTCCACGTCGGCAACCGCCACCGCGAGTTCCTTCATTGCGGCATCCAGATCGCTTCTGCTGTCGGCTAACACGGTGCTGAAGGTGGCGAGCCGATCGCCGAAGAGCACGAGCTCGTCACTGCTGTCGCGAAGCGCGGTGACGAAGGCCTGCAGGTTCTTGATCGTGGCGACGACGTCACCGCTGCCCTCCGACAGGATGCGTGCCAGCGCCGACAGCTGGGCCAGCGTCTGCCGCAGCTTCTCGCCGTTGCCGTCCATCGCCGCGGCGGCGCTGTTGATGAACCTGCTCACCGAGGTGTCCGACAGCTCGCTGGTGGGACCCAATTCTGTTGCGAGCCTGGCAAGTTGAATCTTGACCTCGTCCCACTCCACCGGAACAGCGGTGCGTTGCAGCGGGATATTGGCGCCGTCGACCATCACCGGCTGGCCGCGCTTGTACAGCGGCGCGAGCTGGACGTAGCGGGCCGCCACCAGGTTCTGCGCGACGATGACCGCCTTGGCGTTGGTGGGCACCTTGACCCCGTGGTCGACCTCCATGGTGACCACGGCGCGATCGGGCTGCGGGGTGATCGCGCGGATGGTGCCGACCTTGACCCCGGCGATGCGGACCTCGTCACCCGGATACAGCCCGGTTGCCGACGTGAAGTCGGCGGTGATGGTCGTCGGGGCGAAGGCCACGCCGCGCACCACCAGCGCCGTGCCCGCGAACAGGCACACCGCCAATACGGCGAACAACACGTTGCGTACTCGCGGTTTCACCGGCTGCCTCCGGGAATACCGTTGCGCGGCCACTGGATTTCGGCGCGCGGCAGGTTCGGGTCGCCCCGCCGGAAGCCGAAGGCGTAGTCGAAGAACGGTTGCACCAGTCCGGGCAGTGCGAGGTTGGGCACGTACGCGCTGTAATACGGTCCATTGGCCACCGCTTCGCTGGCGGTGATCTGGAACTTCTTCAGCCCCGGCAGTGCCTTGGCGATGTTGTCCCGGTTCTTCTGCAACATCTCCGTCACCCGGTTGAGGTGCTCGAGCGTAGGCGCGAGCTCGGCCTCGTTGTCGGCCACCAGGCCGCGCAGATGCCGGGCTACCGCGGCGGTGTTGGCCAGCAGTTCGCTGATGGCCTGCCGACGCTGCACCAGCACCGCGAGCAGGTCGTTGGCGTTGAGGATCAAGGTGTTGACCTGTTGGCTGCGCGCCGCCAGCACCTCGGTGGCGGCCGCCGCGCTCTTCAGCAACCGCTGCAGGGTCTCACTGCGGCTGTTCAGCGAACGCGACAACCGGGACAACCCATCGAACGTCGGGCCCAGCTGCGGCGCAATCTGATCCAGGGTCATCGACAGCGTGTCCAGCGACTGGTTCAGCGCGTCCATGTCGGTGGCGGTGACATTGGTGGTCAGGTCGTTGACCGCCTCGTTGAGGGAGTACGGCGAACCGGTCCGCGACAGCGGAATCGTGTCGCCCACCCCCATCGGCTTCGCCCCAGCGGGCTCCAGCGTGAGGATCCGGGCGCCAAGCAGGGATCCGGTCCTGATGTGGGCGGTCGTCTGGTCGCCCAGTCGCACCTTGTCCCGTACGACGAATGTCACCACCGCGCCGTTCTCGCCGAGCGACACGTCGGTGACGGTGCCCACGTCGATGCCCGACACCTTGACCTCGGCTCCGGTGGCCAGCCCACCTGCCTCGGCGAACTCGGCGTGGTAGTGGATGCCGGTGGCCCACGCGACCAGACGTTCGGGTGACAACCCGACGGCGATGATCAGGGTCGAGAGCACGACGCCGAGAATCCCGACCCGGATGAGCCGCGCGGCACGATATTTAAGCATCGGGTTCGGCGCACCTCCCATCCTTCTGCTCGATCCACGGGAAGACGGCGGCGCGGCCCTGCAGGTCGGTCACCCGGATCGAGAGCCCGCACAGGTAGTAGTTGACGAAGCTGCCGTACGCGGCCGGCCGGATCAGCTTGCGGTAGTTCTCGGGCGCCCGCTGCAGGGCGAGGTCGATCTGGTCCTTGCCGTCGTCCAGAACCGGTGCCAGCCTGCTCAACTGATCAACGGTGTCCGCCAGCGACGGCCTGGCGTCGGCCAGCAGCCGGGCCGTCGAGGCGGTGCCGTTGTTCAGGGATTCGATCGCCGAGCCGATGGTCAGCCGATCGGCGGCCAATTCCGTTGTCAGCCGCTCGAATCGGTCGAGCGCGCCGGAAAACCGTTCGCTCTCGTCACTCAACGTCGAGATTACGGTCTCGAGGTTGCCGACGAGTTGCTCGAGCACCTCGTTGTTGTCGGCGAGTGAGGTGGTGAACGACGAGGTCCTGTCCAACAGGGATTGCAGCGTGCCACCCTGGCCCTGAAAGATCTGCAGCAGCGCGCCGCTCAGCGCGTTGACGTCCCGCGGGTCCAGGCCGCGGATCACCGGTTTGAGACCGCCGAGCAGCAGGTCGAGGTCCAGTGCGGGCTCGGTGCGCTCGATCGGAATCTGCCCGCCGCGGGGCAGCAGTGTCGTCGAGCCCGGGCCGTCGAGCAGTTCCAGGTACCGGTCGCCGACGAGGTTGAGGTAGCGCACCGCCGCGCGCGTGCCCGTCGTCAACACCACGTTGTCGTCCGCGTCGAAGTTGACCAGCACCGTGTTGTCGTCGCGCAGCGTGACACCCCCAACGGTGCCGACGCGCACCCCCGCCACCCGGACCGAATCGCCCGGTTCCAAATCGGAGGCGTTGGCGAAGACCGCGGTGTAGCCGTGCGTCGAGCCGCCCCGGAACTCGCCGAAGGTGAGGAACAGCGCGACCGTCAGGAGGACCATCGCCACGGCGAAGGCGCCGAACTTGACCAGCGTGCGGCCCGCGCTCATCCCGGCATCCCCATCTGCGCGGTGTTGCGGGGCGGGCCGTCGAGGGGACCGAACAGGATCTGCTTGAGCAGGTCAGAATTCACCAGCAGGCCCTGATGGCCGTAGTTGTACGGGCCCGACCCGACGTCGGCGACGACCTTGGGCGGCCAGTAGTTGTACTGCACCGGCAGCTGCCCCTCGCACTGCGGCGGCCCGGTCGCGGCGACCTTCGGCAGGTCACCGGGATAGCGGTAGCGCTCGACGCCCCACGCCAGCGCGCCCAGGTCGACGACGCCGGGCCTCGGCGCCGGCGGCTTGAGGACGAAGTTCTGGTGGATGCCGACCAGGCTGCACTCGAGGGCTTCGCGGTACTCGAACAGCAGATCGGTGGTGGGCACGAACAACCGCTGCCAGTCGGCGAGCGCGTCGGCGTTGCCGCCGAGCACCTCCCGGCCGGTGTCGGCCAGCCCGATGCTGGCGGCCAGAATCCGGTCGAGGTCGGCCTGCTGGTCGATCACCGTGGCACTGATGCGCGTCGCGTTGGACAGGGTGCCCATCAAATCTGGCGCGGCGTCGGCATAGGACTCGGCGGCGTCGGCGAACATCGAGATCTCGTCGCCGAGGGTCGGCAGACTCGGTTCGATCGTCGCGAGGAACTGGTTGAAATCGGTCAGTGAGCGCCCGAAGGCCTCACCCCTGCCGCCCAGCGCGGTGGCGATCGCACCGAGCGTCTGGTTGAGCTTGGCCGGATCGATATGCGACAGCAGCGATTCCAGATCGTCGAAGATCGTGTTCGCCTCGACGGTGACGTGCCGGGAGGTGATCACCTGCCCCGGGCGTAGCGGGGTAGGCGCGGGCTCAGGTGGCGGCAGCAGTTCCACCGACTTCGCGCCGAACACCGTGGTGTTGGCGATCTCGACCCGCACGTTCGACGGCACCAGCGCCAGCCGTTTCGGTTCGATCGCCAACCGGAGTTCGGCCCGCCCGTCGGTGGTCTGGCGCACCGATTCCACGGTGCCCACCTGGGCGCCGTGCAGTTTGACCCGGGCGCCCGGATCCATCAGCAACCCGGCCCGATCGGTCATCACGATGACCGGTTCGGACCGCGCGAACGCCCCGTTGAAGAGGGCGACGGCAAGGCCGACGACCGCGACCGCGGCGATCACGGCGATCGCTCCGGCCAGCGGCCGCCGATAGCTGCGAGCGCCGAAATCGCGGCCGGTCCGCGCGGCTACCGGGCGCGCTCCGGTGGCGGCGCGGACCGGGCGGCGGATCATCCCCGGCATGGGGAGGGAGCTGGGCAAGCGGCCAACGATGTACCGGCCCGCGGCGACATGTTGGCGGCGAACACGTGAGTTTCTCTCCCTGAATGTGATCTAAATCGCATACTCGTAGTGACGAGAAGCGTACCTAGCCCCTATCAGAACCTCAAGATTGTCAACTGGATTGGACAGTCTCGTTAACATGAGAGTTTTATTCTACCTTATACTGGGTTTTCAGTGTGCTCTATTTGGATCCAGGGCCGGATCGGTGCTCAGCAGAGATCCGGCCCGCGGAACGGCTGGGTGGGCCTGCGGTCGATGTCTCTCTTCCGAAAAAGAGTTGTGATCTCGAAATCAATAGAATAACGTTCTACTGCGAACAGCAGATATTAGGAGCGATGTGGTGATGCTCGCTGAGCAGCGGACGTTCGTGGCGGGCCGCTGGGTGACCGGCGACGAGATTCTGCCGGTCGAGAACCCGGCCGACGAAACCCACGCCGGTGACATCACCGTCACGCCGTTGTCCGAGGCCGAGCGCGCGATCGCCGAGGCGCGCCGCAGCTTCGACGAGGGCGTATGGGCGGATTTGCCGACGGCGTCGCGGGCCCGCGTGCTCACCGACTTTGTCGACTACATCGAGGCGAGCATCGACGACCTGGTGCCGACCATCGTGGCCGAGGCCGGCCAATCCACCCGGTTCGCCGAACTGACGCAGTGCCGGGCGGGCACCCAACTGGCGCGCCAGACCATCGACCTCTACCAGTCGATGAAGCATGAGGAGGCCGGCCCGGTCCCCGTCGACGACCTGGTGCGCGGGCGGGTGGCCCTGAGCATCCGCAGGCACGAGCCGGTGGGGGTGGTCAGCGCCATCACGCCGTACAACGCCGCGGTGATCATGGGCTTCCAGAAGCTCATCCCCGCCCTGATGGCAGGCAACTCGGTGATCCTGCGGCCCAGCCCGCTGACGCCGATCTCCTCGCTGATCTTCGCCAAGGCCGCCGAGGCCGCCGGGCTACCCGCCGGGGTGTTGAGTGTGGTCGCCGAATCCGGCACGGCCGCAGCGGAATTGCTCACCAGCCACCCGGCGGTGGACATGGTGTCGTTCACGGGTTCGACGCTGGCCGGCCGCAAGATCCTGGCGCAGGCGGCGCCGACGGTGAAGCGGGTGTCCCTGGAGTTGGGCGGCAAGTCGGCGCAGATCTATCTACCCGACGCGATCGACAAGGTTGCCGCGGGTGCCGCGATGGTGGTGATGAGCACCGCGGGCCAGGCGTGTGTGGCGGCGACCCGCATGCTGGTGCCCGAGGAGCACCGCCAACAGGTGGTCGAGACGGTCAGCGGGCTGTACTCCACGATCAAGGTGGGACCACCCAGCGCGCCGGACGCCATGATGGGCCCGGTCATCAGCGCCGCGGCGCGGGAGCGCTGTGAACGCATCGTCGCCGCGGCCGAGAGCGACGGCGGAAAGGTCGTCTGCGGCGGCGGTCGGCCCGCGGGACTCGATCGCGGGTACTACTTCGAGCCCACAGTGCTGGACCTACCGAGCAATTCGAATCCCGCTGCGCAGGAGGAGATTTTCGGCCCGGTGATCGCGGTGCTCGGATACCGCGATATCGACCACGCCGTCGCGATCGCCAATGACAGCATCTACGGGCTGTCGGGTCAGGTGTACGGAGCCGATGTCACCGCCGCTGTCGCGGTGGCCCGGCGACTGCGCACCGGGGCGGTCAACGTCAACACCACGGTGTTCTCCGCGTACGCGCCGAGCGGGGGATACAAGCAGAGTGGGCTGGGCCGCGAACGCGGGCCCGACGGCATCCGCGAATTCCAAGAGGTCAAACACATGTCGATTGGAGAGTTGGCGAAATGACGATCACCGATGTACGCAGCGCCGAAAGCGACGGGGCCGACATCGATCTGAACTGGTTGATCTCCGTCGACGACCACATCCTCGAACCGCCGAACCTGTGGGTCGATCGGGTGGCGCGCAAGGACCGCGACAAGGCGCCCCATATGGAGAAGGGGCCCGACGGCAAGGACATGTGGGTCTACGACGGCAAGCGGTACCCGAACTCGGGGCTGAGCGCGGTGGTCGGCAAGTCCAAGGAGGAGTTCAGCCCCGAGCCGCTGTCGTATGACGAGATGCGCCCGGGCTGCTATGACGCCAAGGCGCGCATTGAGGACATGGACCGTGCGGGTGTGCTCGCCTCGCTGTGCTTTCCGACGATCACCCGGTTCTGTGGGCAGCTGTTCATGGAGGCCAGCGATCGGGAGTTCGGCTTCGAGTGCCTGCAGCACTACAACGACTGGCTGGTCGAGGAATGGTGCGCCGCAGCACCCGGCCGTTACATCCCGCTGATGCTGATCCCGATGTGGGATCCGCAGCTGGCGGTCAAGGAGATGGAACGCATGGCGGCCAAGGGCGTCACCACGTTCGCGTTCTCAGAGAACCCGGAACCGTTGGGGCTGCCGACCATTCACGACCCCAGCGGGTATTGGGAGCCGGTGATGGCCGCGGCCAACGACCTCGAGATGGTCGCCAGTATGCACGTCGGTTCGTCGTCGCAGCTGCCGAAGATCTGCAGCGACGCCCCGTTCATGGCGAACCTGACCTGGGGTGCGTCCCGCACCTCTGGGACCATGCTGTCCTGGTTGTTCAGTGGGCTGTTTCAACGCTATCCCAAACTGAAGATCGCGCTGTCGGAGGGCGAGGTCGGCTGGATGCCGTATTTCCTGGAGCGCGCCGAGCAGGTGCTCGACAAACAGCGGTACTGGGTGATGCGCGGTGCACAGTTCGACACCCACGCCGGTGCGGGCAGGCACATCGACCTGAACACCCTCGACATCCGGGAGACGTTCCGCAACCACATCTACGGCTGCATCATCGAGGACCGCCACGCGATCAAGAGCCTCGATGAGTTGGGCGAGGACAACATCATGTGCGAGACGGACTATCCGCATTCGGACTCGACGTGGCCGAACTGCATCGAGGTCGCCCGCAACACCATGCGAGACCTGCCACCGGAGACCCAGTACAAGCTGTTGCGGGGCAACGCCGAGAAGCTGTACCGCTTCACTCCCGCAGAGCCGCCCGCTCGGACCGGCGCATGAGCGGCCTGCTGGACGGCAAGAGCGCCGTCGTCACCGGAGCCGGCTCGGGCGTCGGACGGGCCGCGGCGCTGCGGTTCGCCGAGGAAGGTGCCCGCGTCGTGGTCGGCGACATCGACCTCGACGGCGCGAAGGAGACGGTGCGCAAGATCGAGGCCGCCGGCGGCACCGCGGCGGCAGTCGGCGTCGACGTCTCCGACGAGGCGCAGGTGCAGGCGTTGGTCGCCGCGGCCGTCGACGCCAACGGTCGGCTCGACATCATGTTCAACAACGTCGGCATCCCCACGCCGCGGCTGGGCATGAGCTTCGAGGACCACACCTGGGAGGACTTCAACCGGCTGGTGGCGGTCAACCTCGGCGGGGTGTTCCTCGGCTGCAAACACGCTGTGCTGCAGTTCAAGAAGCAGGGTTCGGGCGGCGCAATCCTCAACACCGGGTCGGTGGCCGGTCTGGTCGGCTGGGGCGGCGCCGTATACGGCGCGACGAAAGGCGGTGTGTTGCAACTGACCCGCGCAGTCGCGGTGGAGGCGGCTCCGTTCGGTATCCGAGTCAATGCGATCTGCCCAGCCGCGATGCCGCTGACCGGTTTCATGGCCGCGGGTGGGTTGACCGTCGACGAACAACAACTGCCCGACCTGGCCGCCAAGGTCGGCGAACAACACCCGATGGGTGAACCGATCACCGCGGAGGACTGCGCGGAGGCCGCGCTGTACCTGGTCTCCGACGCCGCGAAGAACGTCACCGGGGTGGCGTTGCCGATCGACGGAGGATTCGTGGCGAAATGACCACCACGACGCTGGACCGGGAGCGGATCAGAAAGCTTTTCGATCTGCGCAGCTCGTTCAACGAGTTCGTCGGAGGTCGCTACACCGATGATCCCTACCCGATCTGGCACGAGCTACGCGAACGCGGACCGGTGCTCGAAGGCACGCTGCACGGCCTGATGGGCATTACCGACCACCTGTTCTTCCACGGTCTGCCTGAACCGGATCGCCCGCACTACACGATCTTCGACTACGAGACGGCCTTTGCCGCGCACCGGGATACCGAGACCTTCGCGTCCTCACCAGGGCCCGTTGACCTGGAGAACGGCCCGCTGAGCATCATGAACAGCATGCTGTCGATGGACGGCGACCGGCACAAGCGATACCGGGCGCTGGTGCAGCCGGCGTTCATGTCGTCGAACGGCAAGTGGTGGATCGACAACTGGATCTCCGACTCGGTACACCTGCTGATCGACAGTTTCGAGCGCGACGGCCGCGCCGAGCTCAACGTCGACTTCTGCGCTGCCATCCCGATTTTGACGATCACCGGTAGCTTCGGGGTGCCGGTGGAACGGGCGCTCGACATCCGCGAGGCGCTGACGCGTGATCCGCAGAAGGTCGTCGAGATCATCAGGCCGATCATTGCCGCACGCCGGGAGGAACCGCAGGACGACCTCATCAGCATGCTGGTGACCGCCGAGATCACCGACGACGACGGCGTCCGGCACCGGTTGACCGATCGGGAGATCGACTCGTTCGTACTGCTGCTGCTCGGCGCCGGCTCGGGCACCACGTGGAAGCAGATGGGTACGACGCTGACCGCGCTGCTGCAGCGCCCGGACGCGCTCGACGCGGTGCGCCAGGACCGGTCGCTGCTGCGTCTGGCAATCGAGGAGTCGGTGCGCTGGATGCCGACCGATCCGATGTTCTCGCGATGGGTGACCACAGACATCGAACTGGCCGGCGTCGAGATACCCGCCGGTTCGGTGGTGCACATCAATCTCGGTGCGGCGAACCGCGATCCGGCGCGCTGGGAACACCCTGACGACTACGACATCCACCGGCCGCTGCGGCCCAACCTCGGGTTCGGCCAGGGTGTGCACATCTGTCTCGGCATGCACGTCGCGCGCGCCGAGATGTCTGTGGCCATCTCGGCGCTGTTGGACCGGCTGCCGAACCTGCGGCTGGACCCCGACGCCGAGCCACCTCGCTACGTCGGTGTCTACGAACGCGGCGCGACGGCCATACCCGTGCTCTTCGATCGACCGTGAGGTGACCATGTCCGAGACGCAGTACACCGCGCCCGATCTCACCCTCGTCGGCGAGAACCACATTGCCGCCTATCGTGAGACCAACGGCGAGACAGGATATCTGTGGAACGGCGTGCCGACCCTGCTGCTGACGGTCACCGGCAGGCGCAGCGGCGAAGCCCGCACCTCCGCACTGATCTTCGGCCGCGACGGCGATGACTACCTCGTCGTCGCGTCGATGGGCGGCGCGCCGATGCACCCGCAGTGGTACCTCAACCTACAGGCCAATCCGCAGGCAGAGATTCAGGTGCGGGACAGGCGAATTACGGTGACCGCACGCACGGCAACGCCGGACGAGAAGCCGCGACTCTGGTCGATCATGACCGAGCTGTGGCCGAATTACGATGTGTACCAGTCGCGCACCGACCGCGACATCCCCGTCGTGGTGCTCTCGCCGACATGACGAGCGCGGACGCGCACTCCTCGGCGTGGGTGCAACGGGCGGTCGAGCGGTCGGCGGCCGTGCAGCGGTCGCGGTCGCGGATCGCCGAGCAGATGCGGCAGATGCTCGATGCCGCGGGCTCGCTCATCGAGGAGAAGGGCGACGAGTTCACCACCCAGGAACTCGCGGCCAGGGCTGGTGTCGCGCTGCAGACCTTCTACCGCTACTTCAGCAGCAAGGACGAGCTGCTGCTGGCGGTGATCGGCGACGCCATGACCGACGCCTGCGAGCGGTGGGCCCAGATCGCCGCGGATCTCGCGGATCCGCTTGCGCGGGTGCGGTTCTTCATCCTCTCCGCGCTGGACCGCCACAACGCGGCGATGTCAAAGTTCGTGGTGTCGACCCGCTGGCGGTTGCACCGCCAGTTCCCGAAGGAACTGGCCGAGGCCGAGCAGCCGTTCATCGACCTGCTGCGGGAGGCGATCGACGATGGCGCCGCCGCGGGACTACTCAAACCGACTGACAGTCAGTGGGATTCCTGGTTTCTCGGCGAGCTGGTGCGGTCGGTGTACCACTTCTATGCCTTCGTCGACCCCGATCCGGGGGAGATGGATGTGGTCAAAGAGCAGCTGTGGCGCTTCTGCCTGAACTCGTTGGGCGGCACCGTTGTGAAAGGAGATGGGCTGTGACAGATTCCGATCTCGCTGCGAAGGACTTCTTCACCGATCCGTCGTTCGTGCCCGATCCGCAGCCCTTTTTCGACTACCTGCGCAGCCTGGGGCCGGTGGTCCCGCTGCCACACCACGGCGTGGTCGCGGTGACGCGGTACGAGGAGACCCTCGAGGTGTACAAGGACGCCGAGCAGTGGTCGAACTGTGTGTCCGTCGGAGGCCCGTTCCCGCCGCTGCCCTTCACTCCCGAGGGCGACGACATCAGAGACCAGATCGAGGCGCACCGCACCCAGATGCCGCTGCACGAGCACATGGTGGCGATGGATCCGCCGCGGCACACCAGGGCGCGCTCGCTGCTGAGCCGGCTGCTGACGCCGAGCCGGCTCAAGGCGAACCAGGATTTCCTCTGGGGGCTCGCCGATGAACAGCTCGACGAGTTCATCGACGACGGCGAGTGCGAATTCCTCACCGCCTACAGCAAGCCGTTCTCGCTGCTCGCGGTCGCCGACCTGCTGGGCGTGCCCCGCGAGGACCACAGGGAGTTCCGTGACGCGCTGGCCAACCCTCACCTGATGGGCAACATCAAGGGTGAGGCCGCGGCCATCAATCCGCTGGAGTTCCTCGACGACAAGTTCAGCGCCTACGTCGAGGAGCGGCGCGCCAAACCGCGTGGGGACGTGCTGAGCGAGCTGGCCAACGCCGCCTACCCGGACGGGTCGGTGCCGACGGTCACCGAGGTGGTGCGCACCGCGAGCTTCCTGTTCGGCGCGGGCCAGGAGACGACGGCCAAACTGCTGGGTGCGGCGCTGCTCATCCTGTGCGAGCGTCCGGAGCTGCAACAGACACTGCGCGACGATCCCAGCCTGGTGCCGATCTTCATCGAGGAGACGCTGCGGATGGAAAGTCCGGTCAAGACCGAATTCCGGCTGGCTGTGCGTTCGACAAAGCTTGCGGGCGTTGACATCCCGGCCGGGACCACCGTGATGATCGCGCCAGGAGCGGCCAACCGCGATCCCGAGCGGTTCGAGAACCCGCACGAGTTCCGGTTGGACCGCAAGAACGTCCGCGAACAGGTGGCGTTCGCGCGCGGGGCGCACTCGTGCCCCGGCGCGCCACTGGCCCGCGTCGAGGGGCGCATCTCACTGGAGCGGATCCTGGCGAGGATGTCGGACATCAACCTCGACGAGCGCTTCCACGGGCCGGCGGGCGAGCGCAAGCTGACCTACGAGCCCACCTACATCCTGCGTGGTCTGACCGATCTGCACCTGACATTCACCCCGGAGCGTGATGAGAGGCGTTAAGCTACCCGCCGCCGCGGTCTGCGCCGCGGCCGTCGCCGTCGCTGCCGCCCCGGCCGCCTCCGCCACCGCGGACTGGGCGCTCAACGGCCGCTACCTGGCCACCTCCAACGGCGACTGGGCCAAGACCAACCTGGTCTACCGTGACCTTCCGACGGTGCGCAGCATCTGGACGATCGCCATGACCTGCACCGCCTACATCGTCTGCGCGGGCCGGGTGGACAGCGACGCCGGCTGGAGCGCGGACATCACGATCACCAACGGTGAATACGTCGTCAAGGTGGACCGGCCCGGGTGGGAGCCGTGTCCGGACGGCACCACGGTCGACGGCCATCAGCGCTACCGCTTCTTCCCCGTCGGGCCCGACGGGTTCGTCCAGCCGGGATCGCGGGTTTTCGCCGGCTTCGACGTCACCACCGGCCGCAGCGGCGGGTGCGGCATCAACGACAAGCTGATGATCGAGATGCCGTTCCGGCTGGAGAAACTCGACTGATCCTCACCTGCCTGGCCGCCGCGCCGGGGCGATAGAGTTTTCCGGTGTCCTGGGTGGAGCGTGCGGTCGAGCGTTCGGCCGCGGTGCAGCGGTCGCGCGAGCGCATCGCCCAGCAGGTGCGGCAGATGCTCGACGCGGCCAGGGCGCTGAT
>Ga0182793_1001645_pt1 | contig 13564 bp, 12 predicted proteins | sample Passage237A_FD_130498 | JGI IMG/M metagenome (GOLD analysis project Ga0182793, IMG submission 130498) | Cellulose adapted compost microbial communities from Newby Island Compost Facility, Milpitas, CA, USA - Passage2 37A (version 2) (version 2) ... | reverse complement strand
CGACCTCGACGCCAGCGTCGCCTGGTACGAGCGGGTGTTTCGCGCCGAGCGGCTGCCGATGACGTTCCCGCACTACGACTGCGAGGACACCGGTTACGCGGTGCTGCTCATCGAACCGCGCTCCGGGTTGGCGTTCGGTCTGCACACCAACTCCGGCAACGACGGCGCGCCGTTCGACGAGGCCCGCACCGGGCTGGACCACGTCGGGTTCAACGTGGCGTCGCGGGCGGAGCTGGATTCCTGGGTGGCGTGGCTGGACGAACTCGGCATCGCGCATTCGGGCGTGCGCAGCGTCGGCGAACCGTTCCCGTTCGCGACGCTGGTGTTCCGCGATCCCGACAACATTCAGCTGGAGCTGTTCGCGGTCGGCTGAGTCACCCGCCGGGCTGCAGGGTCACCACGGTGATGTCCGGGGGCGCGCCGACGCGCACCGGCGGCCCCCAGAACCCGGCGCCCCGCGTCACGTACAGCTGGGTGTCGGCGACCCTGCTCAGTCCGGCGAGCGCGGGCTCGGACAGCCGGACCAGGTAGTGAAACGGCCACACCTGTCCGCCGTGCGTGTGCCCGGACAGCTGCAGATCCACCCCGCGCGCGGCGGCCTCGTGCACCTGGACGGGCTGGTGCGCGAGCAGCACCGTCGGCCGCGCCGGCTCCATCCGGGCCAGCGCCCGGTCGAAGTCCGGCGGATCGTCGCGCCGCCCGCCCGCGCGGTCGTTGACGCCGGCGAGCAGGACGGTCGCGCCACCCCGGCGCAGCAGCGTGCTCTCGTTGCGCAACGGATGGACGCCGAGGCGGTCCAGTTCGTGCAGCCAGTCGACGGTGCCGCCCGCGTAGTACTCGTGATTGCCGGTGACGAAGAAGGCGCCTTCGCGCGAGTGCAGGTCCCGCAGCGGTGCGGCCGCGGCACCGAGCCGTTCGACGGTGCCGTCGACCAGATCACCCACGATCGCGATCAGATCGGGTTCGGTCTCGTTGATCATGCGCACGATGCGTTCGGTGTGCGCGCGGCCGGCGAGCGGCCCGAGATGGATGTCGGAGACCACCGCGATGCGAAACCCGGTGAACGCCTCGTCGAGTCGGCGCAGCCCGATCGGCACCCGCAGCAGTCGCGGCGGCCCGAGTGCGGCGGGCACGCCGGAGCCGACCAGGCCGACGGACACCGCGCCCGCGGCCACCGCCGTGGCCCTGGCCAGAAACAGTCGGCGATCAAGACGCGGTGCCGGGGCCGATTCGGGTGCCCGCCTGCGGAGCCGAGCCAGCAGCCGCACCGGTTCGGCGACCAGCAGCGCCAGCACCAGATAGAAGATCACCGCCAGCCACAGAAACCCCGGCCACGCCAGCCATCTCGGCCCGTCGGCGGACAGCAGCATGGCCGCGATCAGCATTGCCGCCAGCGCGATCAGCCCGATCGTCAACGCCAGGCGTGCCCGCCCGCGCCGAGTGGTGTCCCGCACCATCCGTTGCCACACGTAGGCGTGCATCAGCGCGAGCACGGTGAAGACGACGACGAGGAACAAGGCCGACCGCTACGCGCTCACGCCCTGGCTCACCCCGCCAGTATCGCCGAGAAGTTGCCGGAAGTCCGCGTCTGCGAACCGTGACCGTGGGTACCGTGTGCCCATGTTTCGCCCTGATCACGTGGCCCGCGGTGCGGTGGCGGTGGTGGTCCTGGCGTGCGCCGTGCTCACCGGGTCGCCGCCGGCCTCGGCGTTCCCCGCCGCGGGGCTGCCCGGTCAGCTGATGTTCGGCGGGCTGCCGCGCACCTATCAGGTGCACGTGCCTGCGGGCCTACCGGAGCCGGCGGGCCTGGTGCTCAACCTGCACGGCGCCGGGCAGACCGGGGCGATCCAGGCCGATCTGACCAACTACAACGCCGTCGCGGATGCGCACGGCTTCGTGGTCGCCTACCCGGATGGCATCGACATGGCCTGGGCCGACGGGCGCGGCGCGTCGATACCCGACCGGGAGGGCGTCGACGACGTCGGCTTCCTTGTCGCACTTGCCGATCGGCTCGCCGACGAGCACGGCGTCGACCCCGGCCGGGTGTACGCCACCGGGATCTCCGCGGGCGGGTTCATGGCCTCCCGGCTCGCGTGCGAACGCGCGGACGTGTTCGCCGCCGTCGCGCCGATCGCCGGCTCCCTGGCTGCGGGGCTGCCGTGTGAGCCGACGAAACCGGTGTCGGTGTTCCAGGTGCACGGCACCGCCGATCCGGTCGTGCCGTTCAACGGCGGCAGGATGCTCGGCCGCGGGGGACACAGCGACGTCGTCCCCCCGCCGGAGATGGCGCAGCGCTGGCGCGAGCTCAACGATTGCCCGGCTCCGCCCGCCGAGGAGGTTCGGGGCCAGGTGCGGCTGTACACCTCGGTTGGCTGCGCCGACGGCACCGAGGTGGTGTTCGTGGCGGTCGAGGGCGGCGGTCACACCTGGCTGGACGCGACGGCGGCCAGCGCGCAGTTCTTCGCGACGCACGCCCGACCGGACGAGGAGCGGGTTACGTACCGCCGCGGCGACGATCAGCGCGTTTTCCCGCCACTGCGTTACGTAACGGCCCTCGATTGACACGTGACATTTTGACCGGCTAAATGTATTGCGCACGTGGTACCGGTTCCGCGTGTTCGGCTCCGGCGGTGCGCCGGCGTTTGTCCTGTTCAGGGGGCATAGACGTGGAAGGTTCCGGTGGCGCTGCGAGCCGCTCGCGGATCGCCCACGCCATCCGGCTGTTAGCGGTGCCGATCGTCGTCGGCTGGGTCCTGCTGACCATCGCGACCAACGCCTTCCTGCCCACCCTCGAGGCCGTCGGCGAGGCGCAGGCCGTCTCGATGAACGCCCACGACGCCCCGGCGTTCATCGCCATGCAGCGCATCGGCGCCAACTTCGAAGAGTTCAGCTCCGACAGCAGCGCCATGGTCATCCTCGAGGGGGAGCAGCCGCTCGGCGCGGAGGCGCACGCCTACTACGACGAACTGGTCCGCAAGTTCCAGGCCGATGCCGAGCACATCGAACACGTCGCCGACTTCTGGAGCGACCCGCTGACCGCACCGGGCGTGCAGAGCAACGACGGCAAGGCCGCCTACGTGCAGCTGTACCTGCACGGGAACATGGGCGAGACCAGAGCCAACGAGTCGGTCGCCGCGGTGCGCGACATCATCGAGCAGACCCCGGCCCCGGAGGGGGTCAAGGCGTATGTGACCGGTGGCGCGGCGCTGATGAGCGATCAGCGCGTCGCTGGTGACCGGGGCGCGGTGAAAGTCACCGTGATCACGCTGATCGTCATCGCGATCATGCTGGTATTCGTCTACCGCTCGCTGGTCACCATGGCGCTGATCCTGCTCATGGTGTTCATCGAGCTCGGCGCCAGCCGCGGCATCGTCGCGTTCCTCGGCCATCACGGCATCATCGGCCTGTCCACGTTCGCGACCAGCCTGCTGACCCTGATCGCGATCGCCGCGGGCACGGACTACGCGATCTTCCTGGTGGGGCGCTATCAGGAGGCGCGCCAGCTCGGCGAGGACCGAGTAGCCGCCTACCACACGATGTTCCGCAGCACCTCGCATGTGGTGCTCGGCTCCGGGCTGACCATCGCCGGGGCGATGCTGTGCCTGAAGTTCACCCGGCTGCCGTGGTTCAACACCATGGCGGTGCCGTGTGCCGTCGGCATCCTGGTCGCGGTCATCGCGGCGCTGACGCTGGGGCCGGCGATCATCGTGATCGGCAGCCGGTTCGGGCTGTTCGAGCCCAAGCGCGAGATCAACTCCCGGCGCTGGCGCCGCATCGGGGTGACGATCGTGCGGTGGCCAGGACCGATCCTGGTGGCCACCTGTGCGCTGTCGCTGGTCGGACTGTTCGCGCTGATCGGGTACAAGACCGACTACGACGGCCGCCACTTCATGCCCGCCGACACGCCGTCGGTGGTCGGCTACGAGGTCGCCGACCGGCACTTCGACCCGGCCCGGATGAACCCCGAGTTGATGATGGTCGAAACAGACCACGACCTGCGCAACTCGGCCGACTTCCTGGTGATCGACAAGATCGCCAAGGCCATCTTCGACGTGCCCGGCATATCCCGGGTGCAGACCATCACCCGCCCGCAGGGCAAGCCGATCGAACACACCACCATCCCGTTCATGCTCGGCATGCAGGGCACCACCCAGCAGCTGACCCGCAAGTACCTGCAGGACCGCATCGCCGACATGCAGGTGCAGGCCGACGAGATGCAGAAGAACGTCGAGACGCTGGAGAAGATGTCGCAGCTGACCGCGGAGATGGCGGCGACGACGCACTCGATGGTCACCAAGATGCGCCAGACGACGGTCGACATCGCCGAATTACGGGACCACATTGCCGATTTCGACGACTTCTTCCGGCCGCTGCGCAACTACTTCTACTGGGAACCGCACTGCTACGACATCCCGATCTGCTGGGCGCTGCGCTCGATCTTCGACACGCTCGACGGCATCGACACGATGACCGACGACGTTCAGCAGCTGTTGCCGGACATGGAACGTCTCGATTCGCTTATGCCGCAGCTGGTCACGCTGATGCCGCAGCAGGTCGAGACCATGAAGACGATGAAGACCATGATGCTGACCATGTACGCCTCCCAGAAGGGGCTGCAGGATCAGATGGCGGCGATGCAGGAGAACTCGAGCGCGATGGGCGACGCGTTCGACGAGTCGATGAACGACGACTCGTTCTACCTGCCGCCGGAGGTGTTCGAGAACGAGGACTTCAAGCGCGGCATCAAGAACTTCGTGTCCCCGGACGGCAAGTCGGTGCGCTTCATCATCAGCCATGACAGCGATCCGGCCACCCCGGAGGGCATCGCCCGCATCGACGTCATCAAGCAGGCGGCCAAGGAGGCGATCAAGGGCACCCCGCTGGAAGGCTCGACCATCTACCTCGGCGGCACCGCGGCCACGTACAAGGATATGCACGACGGGTCGTACTACGACTTGATCATCGCCGTAATGCTGGCGGTGGCACTGGTTTTCACCATCATGCTGGTCATCACGCGCAGCGTGGTGGCGGCGGCGGTGATCGTGGGCACCGTGCTGTTGTCTCTGGGCACCTCCTTCGGTCTCGCGGTGCTGGTGTGGCAGCACGTGCTCGGCATCCGGCTGCACTGGATCGTGCTGGTGATGTCGGTAATCCTGCTGCTCGCGGTGGGCTCGGACTACAACCTGCTGCTGGTCTCCCGATTCAAGGAGGAACTGCACCACGGCTTGAAGACGGCAATCATCCGCGCGATGGCCGGTTCGGGCACCGTGGTGACCAACGCGGGTCTGGTGTTCGCCGCCACGATGGCGTCATTCGTGTTCGGCGACCTGCGCAGCATCGCCCAGACCGGCACCACGATCGCCATTGGTCTGCTGTTCGACACCCTGGTCGTGCGGGCGTTCATGACACCGTCGATCGCCGCGCTGCTGGGACGCTGGTTCTGGTGGCCGCAGCAGATACGATCGCCCGCGTCGCAGCGCAGGCTCGCGCGGATGGGCATCACTCCCGAGCCGAGTTCTCGATGATGATCTCCCGCGCCGCCTCGTAAAACGCGCTGATCAACGTCGAGTACGACAACTCGAACGGGTAGATCATGTGTACCTCCAGCGGCTCCAGCCGCCAGTCGGGCAGCACCGGAATCAGCGTGCCGGCGCGCAGTTCGTTGGTGCAGAGGATCTGGGTGGGCATCGCCCCGATGCCCAGACCGGACAGGATGTACTGCTTGCACACCTGAAAGTTGTTGGCGCGCGCCCGTACCGGTGCGTTCAGCTGGTGTCGACGCTTGCTTCTGGTCACCGTGAGTCTGCGCGGACCGGCGAAGCCGAAATCGATGAACGGCAGCGTGTCGAGTTGGGCCGGTTCGGTGACCGGTTCGGGCAGTTGCCGCACGAAATCGGCCGAGGCGCACAGGAACAGTTCGAGGTTGAACACCTTGCGCGCGATCAGCGTCGAGTCCCGCAGCGGTCCGGTTCCGAATACGACGTCGAAGCCGTCCTTGACCGGGTGCACGGCGCTGTCGACCAGTCGGATGTCCAATCGCGACTGCGGATAGCGCCGCAGGAACGCCGCGCCCACCCGCGACGCGTAGTCGATCCCGACGAACACCGGGATCGCGACCCGCAACTCGCCCTGCGGTTCCTGTCTGCTGCCCTCGGCAAGCGCGCGCACGCCGTTGGCCTCCGACACGATGTTCACCGCGTGCCGGTACACCTGTTCGCCGAGGTCGGTGACCGTGACCTGATGGGTGTTCTTGCGCAGCAACTTGATTCCGAGATCGGACTCCAGCTTTGTCAGCCGCCGGCTCACGGTGGACTTGGGCATGCCCAGCAACGCCGCCGCCCGCGACAGGCTGCGGGTCTCGACGACCTTGCCGAACACCAACAGCGCGTCGACGTCGAAGGGAAGGTTCTGCGTCATCGCCGTCCTCTCTGGTGATCCAAATATGCAACATGGTGTTGCACTCATGGGCCTGTTTCGGCCATTTCCGCAGCTGTTACGGTCGCGCGCAGGAGGAGGCGCCATGAGTTCCGACAGCAGCGCGAGTTTGGTGACGAAGCCCACGAGCGGCCACTGGACCGATGCCTATCCCGAGCTCGGTCGCGGCCCGGTGTCGCTTGCGGACTGCGTATCCGAGGAGTTCTACGAGAAGGAACGCGAGCACGTCTTCCGCAAGACGTGGCTCTACATGGGGCGGGTGGAACGGGTGCCCAAGCCGGGCAGCTACTTCACCCGCGAGCTGAGGTTCCTCAACACGTCGATCATCATCGTGCGGGGCAAGGACGACAAGATCCGCGCCTTCCACAACATCTGCCCGCACCGCGGCAACAAGATGCTGTGGGAGGACGACCCGTTCCGGGAGGTCCAGGGGCGCGCGCCGCTGCTGTACTGCCGCTTTCACGGCTGGCGCTACCACCTCGACGGCACACTGCACTCGCCGACGCGCAAGGACCTGCTGCTCGACTTCGACGCCGAGAGCTGTCGGGTGCCCGAGGTGCAGTGCGACGTGTGGGAGGGCTTCATCTTCATCAACCTCAACCCGCACAACACCGAACCGCTGCGCTCCTACCTCGGCGAGCTGGCCCACGGCATCGAGGGATACCCGTTCGCCGGGCCGCACCAGGTGTACAAGTTCCACGTCGAATTGCAGTGCAACTGGAAGATTTTCGTCGACAGCTTCGCCGAGAGCTACCACGGGCCCTATCTGCACGCGATGTCGTTCGGCACCCTGACCGCCGAGGCCAGAGACGCGCTGGACAAGCCCAACCCGTTCACCGACGCGCTGGCCTACCAGATCAAGGGCCCGCACCGGATGTTCTCCTTCTCCGGTGAGCCGTCGACGAAGACGCCGTACTCCAAGCCGATCGAGTGCGTGATGGAGGCCAGCGCCGCCGGCCCGTGGAACAAGAAACTGGACCGCTCGGCGATGCCGCCGGGACTCAACCCCACCCGCTCGGAGCGGTACGGGTTCGACTCCTTCCAGTTCTTCCCGAACTTCGTGCTGATCTTCGGCTCGTCCGGCTTCTCCACCCACACCCACTGGCCGACCGGGCCGCACTCGCACCTGTTCGAGGTCGAGATGTTCTACCAGCCGCCGACCACTCACAAGGAACGGCTCGGCCAGGAACTGACGGTGACGTTCCTCAACGACATCATCCTTGAGGACGCCAGCCCGTCGGAGGGGCTGCAGGCGATGCTCAACAGCGGGGTGCTGACGCACTTCACGATGAACGACGAGGAGATCCTGCTGCGCCACCTGCACAAGACGGTGGCCGATTACGTCGCCGCGGGGGAGGCGGGCAAGTGAGCGGCATGCTGCCACCGCAGTTCTCGCATCTGGAGCATCTCGTCAAGGAGTGGGCCATCGAGGACGGCCACCAGCGCTACGTCAAGCGGGTCAACAGCACGATGGAGCAGATTCGGGCGTTCTACGACCAGATGATGCCGTGCGCCGAGGAGGCCGTCGCCTACGTCGACAAGTTCGACTACACCGAACCGTTGCCCGAGGATGTGGCCAACCTGCGCAATCTGCTGTACTCGCTGATCACCGTCTCACTGGCGGTGGAGTTGTGGGGGCAGCCACGGGTGAAGCACTCGGCCAACACGATTCTCACGAGGGTGAGCTGACGCATGGCACTGGCACATCTCGACATCGTCGACATGACCCCGAGGATCGGCAGCGAGATCCGCACCGATCTTGACACCCTGCTGAGCGGCCGCGAGGCGCCGAGAATTCGCGAGGTCCTCGAACAGCGCGGGGTGGTGTTCTTCCGTGGCCTGCAGATCAGCGACGAGCAGCAGGTGGCGATCGCGGCGACGTTGGGCGACATCGTGGCCGGCGAGGGCGAGGGCGGGATCTACAAGATCTCGTTGGACACCGGCGTGAACCAACGCGCGCAGTACCTGAAGGGGTCGCTGTTCTGGCACTTCGACGGTTCCCTGCAGCCGTACCCGAACCTGGCGACCCTGTTGCGCGCGGTCCGGTTGTCCGACACCGGCGGCCAGACCGAGTTCGCCAACACCTACGCCGCCTATGACGACCTGCCGCCGCAGGACAAGGAGCTCATCGCCGATCTGCGGGTGGTGCACAGCGCCGAGCGCTCCCAGTACTACGTCACCCCGGAGATGAGCCACGAGGAGATCGTGTTCTGGCAGCAGCAGCCGACGAAGGAGTGCCCGATCGTGTGGACCCATCGGTCCGGTCGCAAGTCGCTGCTGCTGGGTGCGACCGCGGATTACGTCGTCGGCATGTCGCCCGAAAAGAGCCGCGCTCTGCTTGCGCGCCTTCGGGACTGGGCCACCCAGCCCCAGTACGTGTATCGGCACGAGTGGCAGGTCGGCGACCTGCTCATCTGGGACAACACCGGCACCATGCACCGAGCGCTGCCGTACGCCGCCGACAGCGGCAGGCTGATGCACCGCACCGTGCTCGCGGGCGAAGAGCCGCTCAATTGAAACTCGGTCTCGCGACACCGGTGGTCACGAACGTGGCCGGTGCGGCATTGACGTGGGAGAAGACCGCCACCATCGCCGACATCGGCCGCGTCGCCGAGGCGGCCGACCGGCTGGGCTATCACCACCTGACGTGCAGCGAGCACATCGGTGTTCCCGTGGCGGAGACCGCCCGCCGCGGTGCGCGCTACTGGGATCCGTTGGCCACCTTCGGCTACATCGCCGCCCGCACCGAGCGGATCGGGTTGGCGACGATGACCCTGGTGCTCGGCTACCACCATCCGCTGGAGATCGTGAAGCGGTACGGCACGCTCGATCACGTCAGCGGCGGCCGGGTCATCCTCGGGCTCGGCGTCGGCTCGCTGCGCGAGGAGTTCGACCTGCTCGGCGCGCCGTTCGAGGACCGCGGGCCACGCGCCGACGACGCGCTGCGCGCGCTGCGGGCGGCCTTGGCGAGCAACCAGCCGTCGTATCACGGTGAGTACTACTCTTTCGACGGCCTGATCGTCGATCCCTGTGCGCTGCAGGCGCATATGCCGTTCTGGATCGGCGGGCGCACGAAGCGGTCGCTGCGGCGGGCCGTGACGCTGGCCGAGGGATGGTGTCCCTTCGGGATCCCGGTGGCGACGGCCGCGGAATGGCTGCGCGCGCACGACCTGCCCGCCGGATTCGAGGTGGTGCTGGCCGCGGATCGCCCCCTCGATCCGGCCGGCGACCCCGACGGCACCCGCCAGACGTTGTCCACCATGGCCGCCGCAGGCACGACGACCGTATCCGCACGGTTTGTGCACCACTCGCTGGAGCACTACCTCGAGCAGCTGCACGCGCTGGCCGAACTGCACGACCCCACCGGAGGAACCATCAGTGACCACTAGTACGACCGGCGACCTCTACTACGACCCCTGGCATGCCGAACTCAACGCCGACCCCTATCCGATGTTCAAGCGGCTGCGCAACGAATCGCCGTTGTACTACAACGAGGTTCACGATTTCTACGCGGTCAGCCGGTTCGACGACGTGAACCGCGCCCTGGTCGACCACCAGACGTTCAGCTCGGCACGCGGGGTCGTGCTGGAGATCATCAAGTCTGGCATCGAGATTCCTCCGGGCATGCTGATCTTCGAGGACCCGCCGATCCACGACATCCACCGCAACCTGCTGGCGCGGGCGTTCACCCCGCGCAAGATCAACGCGCTGGAACCGATGGTGCGCGACTTCACCCAACGCTGCCTTGACCCGCTGGTGGGCGGCGACCGGTTCGATTTCGTCAAGGACCTCGGCGCGGTGATGCCGCTGCGGGTGGTCGGCATGTTGTTCGGCATACCGGAGGACTACCAGCGCCGCGTTCAGGAGGACGGCGATCGGCACGTGCGCACCGAGCGGGGCGGACAGATGACCGACAACCCCGACGGGGCGCTCAGCGACGGCCAGATCTTCGCCGACTTCATCGACTGGCGCGTCGACCATCCGGCCGACGACCTGACCACCGAACTGCTCAACGCCGAGTTCTCCGACGAGACCGGCACCGTGCGCAAGCTGCGCCGCGACGAACTGCTGATGTTCATGAACGTCGTCGCGGTGGCCGGCGCCGAGACCACCATGCGGTTGATCGGCTGGGCCGGCAAGTTGCTCAGTGAGCATCCGGATCAGCGCCGCAGGCTGGTGGCCGACCGGTCACTGCTGCCCGGCGCGATCGAGGAGATCCTGCGGTACGAGCCGCCCGCGCTGCAGGCCGGCCGCTACGTCACCCGTGACGTCGAATTCCACGGCGTCACCGTGCCTGCCGGCAGCGCGATGCTGATGCTGATCGGGGCGGCCAACCGCGACGAGCGTCGGTTCGGCGACGACGCGGAGGTCTTCGACATCGGCCGAGCGCCGCGGCAGCACCTGACCTTCGGGGTGGGCGCGCACTACTGCCTGGGCAACGCGTTGGCGCGCATCGAAGGTCGGATCGCGTTGGACGAGATCATGAATCGGTTCCCGGACTGGGAGGTCGATCTCGACAACGCGGTGTTCTCGTCCTCCTCGGCGGTGCGCGGCTGGGACAGCATGCCCGCCGCGGTGTGACGCCGGCCCGGCTCGGGGTGCAGCCAGTCCGCGATGTTGCGCACGTAGTCCATGAAGACCGCGAGCCGGGTGGGGTCCGCCGCGATCTGGCTGCCCGGCGGTTCGGTGACGAACGACGGTGCCCCGCAGTCGAGATCCCAGTTGTAGTCGGCGAAATGATGGAAGGTCGACGCGGCGACCGCGCGTCCGATCGGACTGCCGTCGGCGGTGCGCTCACCGTCGAGCGCGACGGCCAGTGCGAACCGCCGACCGGTGGCGGTGCTGCGGCCCTCGGCGACCACGGCCGCGTGCGGCACGCAGGCGGAGACCGCGCCCTCGTGCGGATGGGCCGGGAACCACTCGACGCGTCCGCTGGCGGTGCGCGTGCTGCGCAGCAGTGGATGCGCGGGCGTCGTCGCGAGCACCGGTTGGTAGTCGCCGTTCGCGCCGGAGTGGTAGTTGGGCCATGAGATCTCCGGGGTGTCGCGGTCGTCGCGCATGGCGCGGGGATCGGGGTTGTTGGCGTGGAAGTGATTGACCCCGCCCAGCGAGCCCAGTGCCAGCAGACAGCAGCCCAGATCCTGGTGGTCACGCGCGGTGAGCACGCCGCCGCCGTCCTCGCGGAGCCGCACGATCGCCGCGGACTCGGCCGCGGTCAGGCCGTCGCCGGCATCGACGGCCATCAGCCACAACTGGTCGAAGTCGAGTTCGTCGACGCGGCTCAGGATCGGGTCGTCGGCGCCGCGGACGGCGCGATCACGGGCGGTGACCTCGTGGCCGGCCGCCCGCAGTTCCTCGGCCAGCAGGGCGAACCGGGACACGTCCCAGTCGTCGGGATGCTCCGGAATCGTGGTCTGCAACAGAATTTTCGACATTGGTCAGCGCTTTCGGTCAGGGGCGGCGGTCGCGATGGGAGTGCAGTTCGTCGTCGTCGACGAGGACGAGCATCGGCTGGTTCGGATCGCAGATCATCGTGACGACGAACCGCAGTGCCGCGTCGTCGCGGTGATTGCCGTCGGAATAGTGGATGACGTCGCCGCCGGGTTCCCAGAACGCCTCGCCGGCACGCACCACACGCGGCGCCTCGCCCTCGAGTTCGAAGCGCATCTCGCCCTCGATCACGTAGCCGAACGCGGGCCCGCCGGGGTGGCGGTGCGGCGGTGCGCCCGGATCGCCGGGCGGGTACTCGATCACCACCGTCATCGCGTGCGCACCCTCGGGCAGGAACGGCGGGGTGACTTCCTGGATCACGGTGAGGGCCGACCGCCATGCGCTGCCGGTCGTCGTTTCGCTGGTCATATCAGTCGAGACAAGACGATCAACGATTTTGTGACGCGGGGCGATCTGTCACAGTCCGGGCCGCTGTCTGGTCTTCGTGGTGACGGTGTCGCATACGCAGAGAGGAATCGTCATGAAAATCGTCGTGATTGGGGGAACGGGCCTGGTGGGTTCGCAGGTGGTCGAGCGCCTTGCTCAGCGCGGCCACGAAGCGCTCGCCGCGTCGCCGAACACCGGGGTGAACACGCTGACCGGAGCGGGCCTCGAGGAGGCGTTGGCCGGGGCGGCGGTGGTGGTCGACGTGTCCAACTCGCCGTCGCTGGACGGCGATGCGGCCAAGGAGTTCTTCGCCACCGCGACGTCGAACCTGCTCGTCGCGGAGAAGGCGGCCGGCATCGGCCACCACGTGGCGCTGTCGGTGGTCGGCACCGAGGAGCTCGCGCAGGAGCGCGGCTACTTCCAGGCCAAACTCGCCCAGCAGCGGCTGATCGCCGCCTCCGGTCTGCCGTACACCATCGTGGCCGCCACTCAGTTCTACGAGTTCGTCAACGGAATCGCCGATCAGGCCACCGACGACGACACCGTGCGCGTGGCACCGGTGCAGTTTCAGCCGATGGCCTCGGCCGACGTCGCCGAGGCGGTGGCGATGGCCGCATTGGGCGAACCCGTCAACGGCATTGTCGAGACCGGTGGTCCGACGACGTACCGCCTCGACGAGTTGATCCGCAAAGCCCTAGCCATACAAGAGGATTCCCGCACCGTGGTCGCCGATCCCGCGGCCGGGTACTGGGGGGCTCCCGTCGGTGAGTACACGCTCACCCCCAAGGCCGGTGCGCGGCTGTCCGAGACCCGGTTCGAGGACTGGATTCTGCAGGCGGCCCCGGCCTAGCCGCGCGGGGACGGTTCGTCACCGGTGCGCCATCTGCGGTAGGCGCGCCGTGTGGCGAACGCCCCCAGGATCGCGGTGACACACCACACCGCGACCGCGGCGTAGGCCAGCGGCGACGACAGGTCGCCGATCGACGCGCCCAGCGCGGTGTAGACGAACGCGCGCGGCGCCGAGCCGATGAACGCGCCGACGGCCATCTGCCACAACGGAACCCCGAACGCCCCGAACGCGTACGAGGCCAGCGCGTCGGAGACGCCGGGGATGAACCGCTGTCCCACCACCGCCCACAGGCCGCGCCGCTCGATCAACCCGTCGAGTCGATCGGCGCGCCGGGTGCCGAGCAGCGCCCGCGCACTGTCGCGGCCGGCCCGCCTGCCGACGGCGCTGGTGATCACCGCGGTG
>Ga0182793_1001637_pt1 | contig 13592 bp, 11 predicted proteins | sample Passage237A_FD_130498 | JGI IMG/M metagenome (GOLD analysis project Ga0182793, IMG submission 130498) | Cellulose adapted compost microbial communities from Newby Island Compost Facility, Milpitas, CA, USA - Passage2 37A (version 2) (version 2) ... | reverse complement strand
CGATGACGCCCAATATCGAGCAAACTCCTTAAAGCGCACTTAACCTAAAGATTTAACCCTAACAGGCAGACAACCATAATGCTTACTGAAGTCTTACTGACGAAGGCCGGAAGAGTGCTGTGGAGGGTGGGTGTTGTTGGGGGTGGGTGTTGTTGAGGGAAGCAGAGCGCCGATTCCGTTCGGGCGCGGGCTGTTCCAGGTTGTGTGGACAGTGCCCCCCCTTGTCACACTCGGGCTTGCCCCGAAGGCGTTTACGATGCCGGCAAGAGCCCTCGGGTCAGGCCCGAGGGGGACGATCTGGGGGGAGCGAGGGTGACGATCCGTGGATGAGAGGGGCCGCACCAGCCCAACTGTCCACGCGCCCTAGGCCACCTGCTTGATGGCCGCTTCCACCTGGCCGACCACGGTTTCCACCAATCGGGCGTCGTCGGCCTCGCCCATGACGCGGATGACCGGCTCGGTGCCGGAGGCGCGCACCACCAGCCGGCCCGCCTCGCCCAGCAGGGCCTGGCCGTCGGCGATGGCCTGGATGACCTGCTTGTGCTCGAGCGGCTTGCCGGACTTGAACTTCACGCTGCGCAGCAGCTGCGGCACCTTCTCGAAGCGGGCGCAGATCTCGGAGACCGGCCTTTCCTGCTGCTTGAGCACGGAGAGCAGCTGCAGGGCCGCCACCAGCCCGTCGCCGGTGGTGGTGAAGTCCGACAGGATGATGTGGCCGGACTGCTCGCCGCCGACATTGAAGCCCTTGGCGCGCATGGTCTCGAGCACGTAGCGGTCGCCCACCTGGGTGCGCTCCAGGGTCAGGCCCAGCTTGGTCAGGTGCCGCTCAAGCCCGAGATTGGACATGATGGTGGCGACGATGCCGCCGCCCATCAGCATCTGCCGCTCCAGCCAGCTCTCGGCGATCACCGCCATCAGCTGGTCGCCGTCGACCACATGGCCCTTCTCGTCGATGATGATGACCCGGTCGGCGTCGCCGTCGAGGGCGATGCCGATATCGGCCCGCACCTCCTTGACCTTGGCGGCCACCGCCTCGGGCGCGGTGGAGCCCACCTTGTGGTTGATGTTGAAGCCGTCGGGCTCGGCGCCGATGGTGAACACCTCGGCCCCCAGCTCCCACAGGGCGATGGGGGCGACCTTGTAGGCGGCGCCGTTGGCGCAATCGAGCACCACCCGCAGCCCGGCGAGGTCGATGTTCCGCGGCAGGGTGCGCTTGGCGTATTCGATGTAGCGGGTGCGGGCCTCCTCGTCGCGATGGGCGCGGCCGATGTCGCGGCCCCGGGCGAGATAGCGGGTCATGTCGCTGTCGATCAGCCGCTCGATCTCCAGTTCGATCTCGTCGGAGAGCTTGTAGCCGTCGGGGCGGAACAGCTTGATGCCGTTGTCGTCGAAGGGATTGTGCGAGGCCGAGATCATCACCCCGAGATCGGCGCGCAGCGAGCGGGTGAGCATGGCGACGGCCGGGGTCGGCATGGGGCCGAGCAGGTAGACGTCCATGCCCACGGCGGTGAAGCCGGCGGTCAGCGCCTGCTCGATCATGTAGCCGGAGCGGCGGGTGTCCTTGCCGATCACCACGCGGTTGCGGTGGTCGCCGCGCACGAACTTGGTGCCGGCGGCCATGCCCACCTTGAGCGCCAGCTCGGGCGTCAGCTTGTCGCCATTGGCGAGCCCACGGATGCCGTCGGTGCCGAAATATTTGCGGGCCATTTCCGGATCCCCCGATTCACTGCTGGTACGGATCATACCACTTTGCGCCTGGATAGCGGAGCGGCAAGCAAAGAGAAAGGGCCACCCCGAGGTGACCCTTGATGGCGGCGATGAAGGCGCCTCAGCTTTCGGGCTGCGGCTCCATGCCCGGCTCGGGCGGCGCATCGGGACGCTTTCGGCCCGGCTTGCCGGCGGTGGGCACGCCCGAGGCCTTGGGCGCGGCCGGGCCGGCATCGTCGGGGCGCACCGGCTGCTTGCCGTCCATCAGGGCGCGCAGCTCGTCGCCGGTCAGCGTCTCGTATTCGAGCAGCGCCTGGGCGATGGCCTCCCACTCCTTCTCGTAGGTGGTGAGGATCTCGCGGGCGGTGCGCTCGCCTTCCTCGATCAGCAGGCGGACCTCCTCGTCGATCAGCTTGGCGGTCTCGTCCGACATGTGCTGGCTCTGGGTCACCGAGTGGCCCAGGAACACTTCCTGGTCGTTGCTGCGGTAGCGGACGCGGCCGAGCCGCTCGCTCATGCCCCATTCCATGACCATGGAGCGGGCGAGGTTGGTCGCCATCTGGATGTCGCCGGAGGCGCCCGAGGTCACCTTGACCGGGCCGAACTTCTTGATCTCGGCCTCGCGCCCGCCGAACAGCATGGCCAGCCGCGCCAGGGCCTTCTCCTTGGAGAAGGAATAGGAATCGTTCTCGGGCAGGGTCATCACCATGCCGAGGGCGCGGCCGCGCGGGATGATGGTGGCCTTGTGGATGGGGTCGAGCCCGGCCAGCTTGAGCGCGATGATGGCGTGGCCGGCCTCGTGATAGGCGGTGAGCTTCTTCTCGTCGTCGGTCATGGCCATGGTGCGGCGCTCGGCGCCCATCATGATCTTGTCCTTGGCGTCCTCGAATTCCTGGTGGGTGACGAAGCGCTTGTTGCGCCGCGCCGCCATCAGGGCGGCCTCGTTGACGAGGTTCATGAGGTCGGCGCCGGAGAAGCCGGGCGTGCCGCGGGCGAGGACCTTGAGGTCGACATCGGGGGCCAGGGGCACCTTGCGGACATGGACCTTGAGCACCTTCTCGCGGCCGGAGACGTCCGGGTTCGGCACCACGACCTGGCGGTCGAAGCGGCCGGGACGCAGCAAAGCGGGGTCGAGCACGTCGGGACGGTTGGTGGCGGCGATGAGGATGATGCCCTCATTGGCCTCGAAGCCGTCCATCTCGACCAGCAGCTGGTTCAGCGTCTGCTCGCGCTCGTCATTGCCGCCGCCGAGGCCGGCGCCGCGCTGGCGGCCGACCGCGTCGATCTCGTCGATGAAGATGATGCAGGGCGCGTTCTTCTTGGCCTGCTCGAACATGTCGCGGACGCGGGAGGCGCCGACGCCGACGAACATCTCGACGAAGTCGGAGCCCGAGATGGTGAAGAAGGGCACGTTGGCCTCGCCGGCCACGGAGCGGGCGAGCAGGGTCTTGCCGGTGCCCGGGGGGCCGACCAGCAGCACGCCGCGCGGAATGCGGCCGCCGAGGCGCTGGAACTTGCCGGGATCGCGCAGGAACTCGACGATTTCCTCCAGATCCTGCTTGGCCTCGTCGACGCCGGCCACGTCCTCGAAGGTCACCTTGCCCTGGGTCTCGGTCAGCAGCTTGGCGCGCGACTTGCCGAAGCCCATGGCGCCGCCGCGGCCGCCGCCCTGCATCTGGCGGATGAAGAAGAACCACACGCCGATGATGACGAGGAAGGGCAGCCAGCTCGACAGCAGGATGGACCAGAACGGGCTCGATTCGGGCGCGCGGGCGGTGATGCTCACATCGCGCGCCTCGAGCTTGGAGATGAGGTCGGCGCCTTCGGGCACGATGGTCTCGAAGCGCGAGCCGTCGTTGAGCACGCCGGAGACGACGTTGTTGGTGATGGTGACGCTGGAGACCCGGCCGGAGTCCACGTCGCTCACCAATTGGCTGTAGCTTTTCTCGGCGACGGAAATCGACCGCGTGGACGACTGGAAGACCTGGAACAGGCCCATCAGCATGAAGAGAATGACCAGCCAGATGGCAAAGTTGCGGAAGTTTCCGTTCATCAATCCTGTCCCGGGAGGGGCGTCGGCACGCAATGCGGCGACAATGGCCCGAATGTAAGCCCCGCAATGGGGCGTTACAAGGGCAAGACCTGCGGCCTTGCGGCCGCCGCGTCCAGTCATAATGTCGCGATGGGGTTAACGCGCCCTCACGCGGGGGCCTGAAACGGCAAGGGCCGCCTCGCGGCGGCCCGGTCATCCGGTCGGTTGGGCCGGCTCAGTGCGCGCGGGCGGCCTCGCGGACGGCTTCCTGCACCTTCTCGAAGGCGCGGACCTCGATCTGGCGGATGCGCTCGCGGCTGACCTCGTATTGCTGGGCCAGCTCCTCGAGCGTCGCCGGATTCTCCTGCAGGCGGCGGGCCTGGAAGATGGCGCGCTCGCGCTCGTTGAGCACATCCATGGCCTGGGTCAGCAGGCCCATGCGCTCGTCGAACTCCTCGCTCTCGCCCAGCGCCGTCTCCTGGTCGGGCGTGTCGTCCACCAGCCAGTCCTGCCATTCGGACGAGCCCTCGTCGGCGCGCATGGGCGCGTTCAGCGAGGCGTCGCCGGACAGGCGCGCATTCATCTCCACCACGTCGTCCTCGGTGACGTTGAGGGTGGTGGCGATCTGCCTGACCTGGTCGGGATGCAGCGAGCCGTCGTCCAGCGCGGCGATCTGTCCCTTCACCTTGCGCAGGTTGAAGAACAGGCGCTTCTGGGCGGCGGTGGTGCCGATCTTGACCAGGCTCCAGGAGCGCAGCACGTATTCCTGAATGGCGGCCCTGATCCACCACATGGCATAGGTGGCGAGGCGGAAGCCCTTTTCGGGCTCGAACCGCTTGACCGCGTGCATCAGGCCGACATTGCCCTCCGAGATCACCTCGGAAATGGGCAGGCCATAGCCGCGATAGCCCATGGCGATCTTGGCGACGAGGCGCAGATGGCTGGTGATGAGCTTCTGGGCGGCGCCGGGATCGCCATGTTCCTTGTAGCGCTTGGCCAGCATGTATTCCTCATCCGCCTCCAGCATGGGGAACTTGCGGATTTCCTGAAGATAGCGGCTGAGCCCCCCTTCGGAAGAGAGGACCGGAAGATTGGTTTGGGCCATGGACGCACCCCCTTTCGGCATCCCCCGCATGGCGCGGGCGGAAAAATCCCCTTCCGTCCCTGAGGGCACAGTCGGGGATATGGTTCATATATAGGTGCCAGTTTGACGATTTTAAGAGGTCCGAACCCGTTCCAACGTTACAGATCGGATAAGGTTCCCCGGACCCCGGCTTTCATCGGCATAATACGATAGATAGCGGAAAGGTTCAAACACGATAGCGTGAGACGGCGCGGGATTGTGCGGATTTCGCGGCAGGGGGCCTCCGCTTTCCGGCTCATCGAGCGTCGTGCGGCCGAACCGGAAAGGTCCGCAACCAGGGGTGGCGTCGATGGCTCGCCGGGCCAGTCCCGGACCAGGCACAGACCCGCCACCATCCAACTGTCCACACAACCTAGCCGCCCTTCGCCCGGTCATAGGCCTCCAGCGCCTGCTGCAGCGCCGCGAGATCGGCGGGCAGCGCCGCCTCGAACAGCAGCTCCTCGCCGGTCGCGGGGTGCTCGAAGCCCAGCTCGGCGGCGTGCAGCGCCTGGCGGCCCAGGGCGCGGATGGCGCCGGCCACCGGGGCGGGCAGCTTGTTGATCTTGGTGGCGTAGCCCGAGGCATAGGTGGCGTCGGCCACCAGCGGGTGGCCGATATGGGCCATGTGCACGCGGATCTGGTGGGTGCGGCCGGTTTCCAGCCGGCATTGCAGGCGGGTGACGTCCCAGCCCTGCTCGCCGAAGCGGGCCTCGACGGCGTAGTGGGTGATGGCCTCGCGCCCCTGGCGCAGCACGGCCTGCCTGAGGCGGTTGCCCGGGTCGCGGCCCAGGGGCGCCTCGACGGTGCCGGCGGCCGACCCGGTCGAGCCCCAGACGAAGGCGATATAGGCGCGGTGGAGCGGGCCGGTGCGGCCGTGATCGGCGAACTGCCCGGCCAGGTGCCGGTGGGCCTGTTCGGTCTTGGCGGCCACCATGACGCCGGAAGTGTCCTTGTCGAGCCGGTGGACGATGCCGGGGCGCCGCACCCCGCCTATGCCCCTGAGGCTCTCCCCGCAATGATGGATCAGCGCGTTGACCAGCGTGCCGCCCGGCGATCCGGGGGCGGGGTGCACGACCATGCCGGCCGGCTTGTCCACCACGATCAGGTGCTCGTCCTCGTAGAGGATGTCGAGCGGGATGTCCTCGGGCTGCGGATCGGGATCTTCGGGGGGCGGGGCGAGAAGCACGATTGTCTCGCCGGCCCGGAGCCGGTATTTGGGCTCGCTGACGGTCCTGCCGTCGATGGCGACGGCCCCGGCCAGGATCAGCTCCTTGATGCGGTTGCGGCTCAGCGCCGCATGCGCCCCGGCGAGCGTCGCATCCAGCCGCCCGCCCGCCCGGTCCGCCGCGACCACAACTTCAACGGGTTCGCCCGCAAACTCGAGATCGGTGTCTTCCGCCATGAGTGATCCTGAACAGCCCGGCCAAAAGAGCGGTGACGACGAGACCAAGCTCTCGCCCGAAGCGCTGGCCCTCCTGGGAAAAGCGCGCCGCTCGTTCGGCATCTCGATCGGCATCCTGCTGCTCGGCTTTATGGCGATCGGCGTCGCGCTTGTCTATCGCGTCATGCGCGACGCCCCGCCGCCGGCGGTGGCCGAGGCGGTGCGGCTGCCGGCCGGGTCCGAGGTGGTGTCGGCGCTGAACGTGGACGGCACCGTGCAGGTGACCTGGCGGGCGGGCGATGCGGTGACGCTCACCGTCTTCGACGCCGCGACGGGCGAAATGCTGCGCAGCGTCGGGATCGGGACGGAATAGGCGGGTGCGGGCCGGGGCCTACCGCCCCTGAATCTCGCGCAGGGCGGCGAGCCGGTCGGAGACCGAGCCGCGCTGGTTGTCGGCCGGGCGGGGCGGCAGCAGGTCCTCGGTCTCGCCGTCGTCGGCGAAGCGCTGGACGCGCTCGAACAGGCTTTCCTCGACACCGCCGCCCACCGGCGCCTCGTTGTCTACCGCATAGACCAGGCGGCTGACGCTGGCGGCGATGTCGTTGAGCTTCTCGCGCAGATAGGCCTCCTCCAGCCGCTCGCTCTCCCAGTCGGAGAGGATGCCGCTCTCGACCTCGGCCACCTTGGCGCGGAGCTTTTCCAGCTCCTCCTCCATGCTCAGCTTGTCGGCCAGCAACTGCCCGGCCCGGCCCTCGGTCTGCTCGACCACCTGGCTGGTCTCGGCCAACAGGGCGTTGAGCCGGTTCTCGGCGCTGGCGATGCGGGCCTCGGCGGCCACCAGCTCCTGGGCGCTGGCCTCGCGCTCGGCGTCGCGGCCGGCCAGGGCGTCGCGCATCCGGGCGATGGCGGCCGTGGTCTCGGCGCTGCGGCGGTCCGAGCTTTCGAGGCGGGCGATGAGGCTGCGGGCCTGGTCCTCGAGGAAGGCGGCGCGCTTGCGCTCGATGGCCAGCGCGGTGGTCAGCCGGTCCACGTCCTGGTCGTAGCTGCCCGACAGGGCGATGCCGTCGACGGTGGTGGCCGCGGGCAGCCCGCCGCGCAGCGTGTTGCGCAGCGCCTCGATCTCGCCGTTGCGCGTCTCGATCTCGCGGTCGCGCATGCGTAGGCGCTGGGCTAGGTCGGTGCCTTCCTTCTCCAGCTCCAGGATGCGGGCGCGCAGCTCGACCTCGCGGCTTTCCAGCTCGCGGACCACGGCGAGGTGCTTGTCGCGCTCGGCCTTGAGGGCGCCGAGGTCGGTGCGCTTCTGGTTGACGTCGCCCAGCTGTTCGGCAAGGCGCTTGCGCAGGGCCTCGACATTCATCTCCAGGCGGCGGGTGGACAGGGCGAACTCGGCGCGCAGCTGGTCCTTGTCGGCGCGGAACTCGGCCATGGTGATGGGGGTCGCCGCCTCGATGCGGCGCTTGGTGAGGCGCACGGCGCGCTTCCACACCGCCGGCATGACGACGAGCGCCACCAGCCCCGCCACCAGCAGGCCCAGCGCGAAATACATGATGTTCTCGATCAGCATCGAGCGCGTCTCCGACGGCGGAAGATGGCGGCAGCCCTGGAGCCTCGATCCCTATGTGGCAGCAAAGCGCCCGGGAGGCCATCTTCGGCAAGCATTAACCCTAACGGGTTTGCGGCTCCGCGTCACGACCAAGCGGCGCCGGGGGCGGAGTTGTGAACGGCCGGGAACATTGGGCGGAGGGGAGTCGTTTCTCCGCCAGGTCGATCCACTGGAACCTGCCGCCATGCCCGCAACCCGTCCGATCTGGAAAGGCCAGCTCCGCCTGTCGCTGGTGTCCATCCCCGTCGAGCTGTTCAGCGCCGCCCGCTCGGGGGCGCGGCCGAGCTTCCGGCAGATTCACGAGCCCACCGGCAAGCCCATCCACTACGAGAAGGTGGTGGCCGGCATCGGCCCGGTGGACAGGGACGAGATCATCAAGGGCTTCGAATACGAGAAGGGCGACTACGTGCTGCTCACCGACGCGGAGATCGACGCGGTGAAGCTGGAGACGCGCAAGACGCTGGAGCTGACCCAGTTCGTCGGCGCCTGCGAGATCGACCCGATCTATTACGACAAGTCCTATTTCGTGGTCCCCACCGACGACCTCGCCGAGGACGCCTTCCGGGTGATCCGCGACGCCCTGCGCGAGACGCAGAAGGTGGGGCTGGGGCAATTGGCGCTGCGCGGCAAGGAATATCTGGCGGCGATCAAGCCGAGCGGCACCGGGCTGATGCTGGAGACGCTGCATTACGAGGACGAGATCCGCAAGGCGGACCCGTTCTTCTCCCAGATCTCCCGCAAGAAGGCCGAGCCCGACCTGCTGGAGGTGGCGACGGCGCTGATCGAGAAGAAGACCGCGCCCTTCGACGCCTCCGCCTTCAAGGACCACTACCAGAGCGCGCTGCGCGAACTCATCCGGCGCAAGATGAAGGCCAAGGGCCGCAAGATCACCGCCACCGAGGAGGAGGCGCCCGAGCGGCCGTCGGGTGCCAATGTCGTCGACCTGATGTCGGCGCTCAAGGAAAGCCTGGAGGGCGGCGGCGGCAAGCGGTCCGCCTCGTCCGGAAAGTCCACGCGCAGGAAGGCGGGCTAGACATGACGCTTCCGGCCGGCGGGCGGCGGAGCGCCGCCCGATGAAATCCACCCCGCAGGACCTGCTCAAGGACTACAAGGCCAAGCGCAATTTCGCGCGCACCCAGGAGCCCTCGGGCGATGCCTCGTCCGCAGACCGGCAGGGGCGCGGCGCCTTCGTGGTGCAGAAGCACGACGCCACGCGCCTCCACTACGATTTCCGCATCGAGCTGGACGGCGTGCTCAAGAGCTGGGCGGTGACCAAGGGGCCGTCCAACAATCCCGCCGACAAGCGGCTCGCCGTGCGGGTGGAGGATCATCCGCTCGACTATGGCGGGTTCGAGGGCACCATTCCCGCGGGCGAATATGGCGGCGGCACCGTGATGCTGTGGGATCGCGGCACCTGGGAGCCGCTGGAGGACCCGCATGAGGGGCTCGCCCGGGGCGAGCTCAAGATGCGGCTGTTCGGCGAACGGATGAAGGGCGAATGGGTGCTGGTGCACATGAAGGGCCGCGACACGAGGCGGCGCGGCGGGCCGGACCGCGAGAACTGGCTGCTCATCAAGCATCGCGACAGCTATGCCCGCGACAAGGATACGCTGACCACCCGGTTCACCCGCTCGGTGGCCTCCGGCCGCGATTTCGACGCCATTGCCAGGGGCGCGCCGCCGGCCCGGGAGACCGGCGTGCCCGCCAGGGCAGTCTGGCATTCCGACGACAAGGCGGCGGCGAAGGCGAAGCGGGTCAAGGCCGCCGCCGCGGCGCTGCCGGCCTTCCGGCCGCCGCAGCTGGCGACGCTGGTCGATACGGTGCCCGCCGGGTCGAACTGGCTGTTCGAGATGAAATATGACGGCTATCGGTGCCTGGCCGCCGTGGCGGGGGAGGCGGTGCGGCTCCATACGCGCAACGGCAAGGACTGGACGGGCCAGTTCGGCGCCCTGGCGGCCCCGCTCGGGGCGCTGGGGATCGGCTCGGCGCTGATCGACGGGGAGATCTGCGCCTTCGACCGGCGCGGCCGCACCGATTTCACCGCGCTCAAGGCGGTGCTGTCGCATGGCGGGCGGCTCGAATTCTTCGCCTTCGACCTGCTGGAGCTCGACGGGCGGGACCTGACGCGGCTGCCGCTCGCCGAGCGCAAGCTGAAGCTCAAGGCGCTGCTCGCCAAGGCGGGCAGGGGCTCGCCGGTCCAGTATTCCGAGCATGTGGCGGGCCATGGCGAGAAGGTGCTGGCGGCGCTGTGCCGCGACGGGCACGAAGGGGTCATCGCCAAGCGGGCCGACGCGCCCTATCGCAGCGAGCGCAACCGCGACTGGCTCAAGGTCAAATGCACCAGGCGCCAGGAATTCGTCATCGGCGGCTGGTCGCCCTCGGCCAAGCGCAACGGCTTCGCTTCGCTGCTGGTCGGCGCCTTCGAGGATGGTAAGCTCGTCTATCGCGGCCGGGTGGGCACCGGGTTCGACAATGACAGCCTGATCGAGCTGGGCGCCGAGTTGGACAAGCGGCGGCGCAAGACCAGCCCCTTCACCGGGGTGCCGGCGGAGATCGCCCGCCGCGCCCGCTGGGTGGAGCCGGAGCTGGTCGGGGAGATCGCCTATGCGGAACTGACCGGGGACGGGATGCTGCGGCATCCGTCCTTCATCGGCCTGCGCGGCGACAAGCCGGCGGCCGAGGTGCGGATGGAGACGAGCATGACGCAGGATGCGAGCGGCGCGGAGAGCCCCGGAATCGAGGACGGCGAGGCGGTGGCCGAGCGGCTGGGGGGGCGCCTCACCAGCCCCGACCGGGTGGTGTTTCCGGGCCAGGGCGTCACCAAGGCCGATCTGGTAGGTTACTACGAGGCGGTGGCCGAGGCCATGCTGCCGCATATCGCCAGGCGGCCGCTGAGCCTGGTGCGGTGCCCGCAGGGGCGGGCCAAGGCCTGCTTCTTCCAGAAGCACGACACGGGCGGCTTCCCGCCGCAGATGCAGTCCATGCCCATCGCCGAGAGCGACGGGGAGAGGCAGGACTATTTCTTCATCGAGGACCTGGCGGGGCTGGTGGCCGGCACGCAGATGAACGTGCTCGAATGGCACATCTGGGGGTCGCGCTGCGCCGATGTGGAAAAGCCCGACCGGCTGGTGTTCGACATCGACCCCGATGTGGGGCTGGATTTCGCGGCCGTCCGCGATGCCGCCGTCGAGATCCGCGAGCGGCTCGACGGGCTCGGGCTGGTGAGCTACGCCATGGTGTCGGGCGGCAAGGGCATCCATGTGGTGGTGCCCTTGCGGCCGCGGCTCGAATGGGATGCGGCCAAGGCCTTCTGCCGGGCCTTCGCCCAGCAGCTCGCCGCGGCGGCGCCGGAGCGGTTCACCGCCCATCTCTCCAAGGCCAGGCGCAAGGGCCGGCTCTTCCTCGACTATCTGCGCAACGAGCGCGGCTCGACGGCGATCTCGCCCTGGTCGGTGCGCTCGCGCGAAGGCGCGCCGGTGGCCGTGCCGGTCTCGTGGGACGAGGTGCCGGGCCTTGGGAAGGCCAACGGCTTCTCGCTCGCCGCCGCCGCGGAACGGGCCGGCGAGGACGTGTGGAGCGGCTATTTCGACCAGAAGCAGTCGCTCACCAAGGCGATCCTCGGCAAGCTCGGGGGATAGGCCGGTTCACCGCCGCGTCGGGGCGCGGGTTCCGGCTCATCGGCAGCGCTGAATCAGAACGGGTTCCAGGTCGGCTGGTTGGTGAAGTTGAGATAGCCCACATTGATGCCGAGGCGGGCGCCGACGCCGGAGCGGATGGGCACGACCACCACGTTGCCGCGCTTGACCACGGTCATGCCCAGTCCGCCGATGACATAGGCGGAGCCGTCGACGCCGGGATAGCGGCCGAGGATGTCCTGGATGGTGGAGAGGTTGTAGACCAGCATCATCACCTTGGAGCCGTCGCCGCCGACATCGAAGCCGATGCTGGGGCCCTGCCAGTAGATGGAATACTGGCCGGCATTGCGGGTGTAGAGGGTGCCTTCGCCGTATTTGGCGCCGACGATCAGGGCGCCGCCGGCCTCCTCGCCGAGAATGTAGCCGTTGGGCAGGCCGAACTGGCTCACCGCGCGCTCGACCAGGGAGGCCAGGCCCTGCGCGGCGGCGCCGAAGAATTCGTGGCCGCTCTGGACCAGCTCCTCGCCCGAATAGGTGTCGCTGAGCGATCCCTGGGCATAGGCGGGGGCCGCCGGCAGGGCGAGGGCCAGGACGAAGGCGGCGATCTGGGCAAGGCGCTTGAACATGACAGTCTCTCCCGGGCGATGGGTGGGCCGGTTACGAAGACCTTAAGGTCTTTGCGGCATGGTCAAGGCCGCCGGCGCGCCGATCATTGGGCAGATGATGAAGCAAACCTCTAAACAAATCTTAACCATGCTTGCCTTGGTTCTGCCGCTTTTCGGGCCGGTGGCGGGCCTTGTGCCGCCGGCCCTGGCGCAGTCCATCGTCTCCTATATCCAGACCGACCCGCTGACCGGCATCGCCATCGGCGGCATGGACCCGGTGTCCTATTTCACCGAGCCGGCGCCGCTGCCGGGCAAGCCCGAATACGAATATGAATGGATGGGCGTGCCCTGGTATTTCGCCACTGCCGCCAATCGCGACGTGTTCATGCGCAATCCCGAGATCTACGCCCCCCAATATGGCGGGCACGGCGCCATGAGCATGGCGCGGGGCTTCGTCTCCGAGGCCGATCCGCTGATCTACACCGTGTTCAAGCAGCGCCTGTTCCTGTTCTATTCGGCCGCCAACCGCGAGGCCTTCCTGCTCTCGCCCGACGCGGCGGCGCGCCGGGGCGCCGAGCACTGGCAGGTTCTGTCCAAAACGCTGTCGTTGCGGTAGTGCGCGGCGCGCCGGCCCCCTATTCTGCAACAACTGATTCTCGCCCCCGGGCGACGCATGGAGACCTGACGATGGCCGATATCATTGAGCTCAAGGCAACGGATCTCGCCGCGATGCTGTGCTCGAGGGTCTGCCACGATCTCATCAATCCCATCGGCGCCATCGGCAACGGCCTCGAAGTGCTGTCCGATCCGGCCCAGGCCGAGATGGCCGAGGGCGCGCGCGAGCTCATCGCCAGCGCCGCCCGGCAGAGCCGCGCCAAGCTGGAATTCGCGCGCCTCGCCTATGGCGCCTCCTCGACCTCGGGCACCGATATCGACACGCGCGAATGCGAGCGGGTGGCGCGCATCCTGTTCGAGATCGAGAAGGCCGATCTCGAATGGAACGTGCCGCTGATCCTGCTGCCCAAGCACAAGGCCAAGCTGTTCATGAACATGCTGCTGATCGCCGCCGGCTCGGTGCCGCGCGGCGGGGGGGGGACGGCCTCGATCTCCGGCCCGGCCGGCGAGGAGACGTTCGAGTTCACCTCGCGCAGCGATCCCGAGAAGCGGCAGAAGACGCTGGTGCCCTCCGGCTCGGCGGGGCTGCTCTCCGGCCATCCCGAGGAAGGGTTCGTGGATGCGCGGGGCATCCAGCCCTTCTATACCGGGCTTCTGGCGCGGATGACCGGCATGGAGCTCGACATCGGGCTCGAGAACGAGGTGTTCCACTTCACCGCCGTGCCCAAATCCGCGGCGGCTGCCGCCGAATAGCCGGCGGGGCGCTAACCATTCCCCAACGGTTTGCAGGCCATAGTGGCGGGGAGGGGCCCACCCCCCCCAGAGCCGCAAGCCACGCGTAGCGGCCTCCTCGTGCGCGCACCCCGCGGGGGGCGCGGGGGGGGGGGGGGG
>Ga0182793_1001631_pt1 | contig 13620 bp, 10 predicted proteins | sample Passage237A_FD_130498 | JGI IMG/M metagenome (GOLD analysis project Ga0182793, IMG submission 130498) | Cellulose adapted compost microbial communities from Newby Island Compost Facility, Milpitas, CA, USA - Passage2 37A (version 2) (version 2) ... | reverse complement strand
GCTGTACAAGGCCAGCCCCAAGGACCTGCGGATGCTGATGATCGATCCGAAGATGCTCGAGCTGAGCGTCTACCAGGACATCCCGCACCTGCTGGCGCCGGTGGTCACCGACATGAAGGAGGCGGCCAACGGCCTGCGCTGGTGCGTGGCCGAGATGGAGCGCCGCTACAAGCTGATGAGCGCGGTAGGCGTGCGCAACCTGGCCGGCTTCAACAAGAAGGTCAAGGACGCCCAGGACGCCGGCCAGCCGCTGATGGACCCGTTGTTCCGGCCCAACCCGGAGCTGGGCGAGGCGCCGCGGCCGCTGGAACCGCTGCCCTACATCGTCATCATCATCGACGAATTCGCCGACATGATGATGATCGTCGGCAAGAAGGTGGAGGAACTGATCGCGCGCCTGGCGCAGAAGGCCCGCGCCGCCGGCATCCACCTGGTCCTGGCCACCCAGCGCCCCTCGGTGGACGTGATCACCGGCCTGATCAAGGCCAACATCCCCACCCGCATCGCCTTCCAGGTCTCCAGCAAGATCGACTCGCGCACCATCCTGGACCAGTCCGGCGCCGAGACCCTGCTCGGCCACGGCGACATGCTCTACCTGCCGCCGGGCACGGCCATGCCCGAGCGCATCCACGGTGCCTTCGTCAGCGACGACGAGGTCCACCGCGTGGTCGAACACCTCAAGGCCGGCGGCAAGGCCGAATACATCGAAGGCGTGCTGGACGAGGTCCAGACCCTGGGCGATGGCGTGGTGGTGGGGGCCAACGGCCTGCCGGAGGCCAGCAGCAGCGGCGACGAATCGGACCCGCTGTACGACGAGGCCGTGCGCATCGTCACCGAAACCCGCCGCGCCTCCATTTCCGGCGTGCAGCGCCGGTTGAAGATCGGCTACAACCGGGCCGCGCGCCTGATCGAGGCCATGGAAGCGGCCGGGGTGGTCAGCGCCCCCGAGCACAACGGCGACCGCAGCGTGCTGGCCCCGCCGCCGCCCCGCGACTGAGCCGCGCCTGCGCCCGCCAGGTTCCCGGCGGGGCGGGGCGCCGCTGCCGCCTGTTCAGGTTCCAGCGCTCACACTTCGCGCCAGTCCCGCTACGGATTGCCCCAATGACCCATTCCCGCCGCCCCGTCCGTCTTGCCCTGCTTGGCCTGGCCCTGTTCGCCGCCGGCTTCGCCGGCACCGCGCTGGCCGGCGCGCGCGATGAGCTGACCCGCTTCACCTCCGGGCTCAAGGGCCTGGAAGGGCAGTTCACCCAGCAGGTGTTCGACGCCAACGGCCGCGCAAAGGAGAGCAGCAGCGGCAAGGTGGCCGTGTCCGCCCCGCGCCTGTTCCGCTGGGAATACCTCAAGCCCTACGCCCAGCTGATCGTGGCCGACGGCCGCAAGGTCTGGGTCTACGAGCCGGACCTGCAGCAGGCCACGGTCAAGGCCCAGGGCGAGGAGGAGCGCAACAGCCCGCTGGTGGCGCTGTTCGAGCCGGCGCGCCTGGACCGCAGCTTCGACGTCAGCGAGGAGGCGGTGGCCAGCGAAGGCCTGCAGTGGCTGACCCTGACCCCGAAGGTCGAGACCGAGGCCACCTTCCAGATGGCCCGCCTGGGCTTTGGCGAACAGGGCCTGGCGCGGATGCAGGTGGTGGACCTGGTCGGGCAGAAGACCGAGATCCGCTTCCAGGGCTGGAAGCGCAACCCGGCCTTTGCCGCCGACACCTTCCGCTATGTCCCCGGCAAGGGCGTGGATGTGGTTGGCGAATAGGCCGCCGGCGGCATGAAGCGCCGCCGCGCACGGTAGGATGGCGGGCATGAGCCGTACCCGCCGTACCGAGACCCCACCCGACGACGACCTGCTGGCCGATCCGGCACGGCAGGAGGCCATGCGCCCGCTGGCCGAGCGCATGCGCCCGCGCAGCCTGGACGAGATGGTCGGCCAGCGCCGCCTGCTGGCCCCGGGTTCGGCCTTGCGCCGCGCGGTCGAGGGCGGCCGGGTCCACTCCATGATCCTGTGGGGCCCGCCGGGCTGCGGCAAGACCACCCTGTCGCTGCTGCTGGCGCAGTACGCCGACGCCGACTTCCGCGCCATCTCCGCGGTGCTGTCCGGCCTGCCGGAAGTGCGCCAGGTGCTGGGCGAGGCCGCCCAGCGCTTTGCCCAGGGCCGGCGCACCGTGCTGTTCGTGGACGAGGTGCACCGTTTCAACAAAACCCAGCAGGACGCCTTCCTGCCGCATATCGAGCGCGGCAGCATCGTTTTCGTCGGCGCCACCACCGAGAACCCGTCCTTCGAGCTGAACTCGGCGCTGCTCTCGCGCTGCCGCGTGCACGTGATGGAGGCGGTTTCGGCCGAGGACATCGTCGCCGCCCTGCGGCGCGCCATGGACGACCCGGAGCGCGGCCTGGGCGGGCAGGGGATCGAGGTGGAGGAAGCGGCCCTGCGCGAGATCGCCGCGGCCGCCGATGGCGACGTGCGCCGCGCCCTGACCCTGCTGGAGATCGCCGCCGAGCTGGCCACCGACGAAGGCGGGCGGATCACCGAGGCCACCCTGCTGCAGGTGCTGGCCGACCGCACCCGCCGCTTCGACAAGGGCGGCGAGGAGTTCTACGACCAGATCTCGGCTTTGCACAAATCCGTGCGCAGCTCCAACCCCGACGCTGCCGTGTACTGGCTGGCGCGCATGCTCGATGGCGGCTGCGATCCGGTCTACCTGGCCCGGCGCCTGACCCGGATGGCGGTGGAGGACATCGGCCTGGCCGACCCGCGCGCCCTGCAGATGGCCGTCGATGCCTGGGACACCTATGACCGCCTGGGCAGCCCGGAGGGCGACCTGGCCCTGGCCCAGGTGGCGATCTACCTGGCCAGCACCGCCAAGTCCAACGCCGCCTACATGGCCTGGAACCAGGCCCGGGCCGACGTGCGCGAATACGGCACCGCCGAGGTGCCGATGCACCTGCGCAATGCACCCACCAGGCTGATGAAGCAGCTGGGCTACAACAAGGGCTACCAGTACGACCATGATGCCGAAGGCGGCGTGGCCCTGGACCAGACCGGCTTCCCCGAGGTGATGGGCGAGAAGGTCTACTACCGCCCGGTCGAGCGCGGCCTGGAGATCAAGCTCAAGGAAAAGCTTGACCGCCTGCGCCAGGCCCGGGAACAGGCCCGCGGCAAGCGCTGAGCAGGCGCCTCAGTAGCGCACCTGGCAGGCGGGGCAGAAGAAGCTGCGGCGCCGGGTCCTGCCCAGATGGGCCTTGCCAAGCGCCTGCCCGCACTCGGGGCAGGTCCGCCGGATGTGCCCCTGCCAGTGCTTGCGCAGCTCGAACCGCTTCTTCCACTCCAGGAAATCGAAGCTGTACTGGCGTGCCTGGTCGATCAGCTGGCCCAGCTTGCGCGGCGGCAGGTCGCCGATCCGGCTCAGCGGATGCACACGGATCCGGAACAGCACCTCGTTCTTGATGATGTTGCCGACCCCGGCGAAGACCTGCTGGTCCAGCAGCGCATCGCAGGCCAGGGTATCGGGCATGGCCTTGAGCTTCCTGCGCGCCAGCCCCCGGTCCCAGGCCGGGTCCAGCACGTCGGCACGCCAGTCGTAGGCGGCATCCAGCGCGCCCTCGATGTACTTCACCGAGCACGAGTAGAAGCGGATCACGCCATTGTCGAACTCCAGGCCCAGGCGCTCGGGCGCCTCCTTGGCTTCGTCGATCCGGTAGCTGCCGAACATCAGCAGGTGCACGCGCAGGGCGAAGCCGCGGAACTCCAGCAGGAAGTGCTTGCCCCAGCTGCGCACCGCCACCACGCGCCGGCCCTGCATGCGCGCCACGTCCAGCCGGGTATTGCCGGTGGCGCGGCGCACGGTCTTGCCGCGGAACCGGGCCGCGGTCTCGCGCAGGATCAGGATGGAGGGACCTTCAGGCACGACGCCGGCTCCTGGGCGGCGCGCAGGCCAGCAGCGCCTGCAGCCGCGCGGCATTGGCCACGGCATGGCCGTGGGCGGTGTTGTCGAAGATCACCCAGGCGCCAGCAGGCGGCAGCCGCGCCGCCGCTGCCGTGGCCAGTCCGGCCAGGGCCGCTTCGGGATAGTCGCTGTAGTACATCCGCGGCGCGCCATGCCAGCGCCAGTAGGCCCAGGGGGAGGCGGGGGAGGGCGTGGCCGCCGCCGGCACCCGGGCAGGGTCGGCCGCGGCGCGGGAAACGCCATGCCGGGCCAGCAGTTCGCTGGCCCGCGGTGTGAACCAGGAGCCATGCCGTGGCTCGCACACCAGCGGCGCCTGGCTGCGCCGGCCGAACATGCCGAGGAAAACCGCGACGGTACGCGCATCGAACACCAGGCTGGGCGGGAGCTGCAGCAGGTAGCCAGCCAGCTTGCGGCCCAGGCCCGCGCTTTCATCGAGGAAGCGGTCCAGGGCCGGCCCGGCCCCGCGCAGCGCCCCCTCGTGGGAAATGCTCCGCGGCAGCTTGACCGAGAAACGGAAGGCGGCCGGCACCTGGGCCGCCCACTTGGCGTAGGTGGCCTGGCGGTGCGGGCGGTGGAAGGAGGAATTGATCTCCACCACGTCGAAGCGGCTGGCATAGCGCGCCAGCATGCTGTCCCCGCGGCCAAACAGCGCCGCGTGCCGGCCCGGGATCGACCAGCCGGCGCAGCCCACCCGGATCCGCGGGCGGCTCATCCCGCCACCGCGGCGCGGGCTGGCGTTGGGTGTCGCGGCATGGCCCGGCCTCCCTGTGCAACAAGGCCACAGTGGAACCGGGACAGGGCCAAGAGCGGGTGAAGCCGCCGGCGGCCTGCGCTCCAGGCCGCCGTGGGCGGATGCGCCATGTCCTGCCCTGCGCCGCCAGGCAGGGCCTGCGCCTACTCCTGTCCGGGCTGGCGCTGCGCCGCGGCCAGGGCCAGGAACATGAAGTTCTCCGCGCCGCCGCCAATGACATATTCGCGCTGCTGCCAGAAATAGGGCCAGTGTTTGAGTTCGGGCAGGTCCGGGCGGATCAGGGCGGTACCGGAAATCACCCCGCCGGGGATGTAGCTCCAGTCGGCGCGGTTGGTGCCATAGGCCACGGTGGCCGAGCGGGCGCCCACGCCCGATGCGAAGGATTCGGTGACGTTGCCCGGATGCACGCCCAGCACGAAGTTCAGCGCGTCCAGCTGCAGCAGGTCGCTGGTGTGCTGCGGCCAACCCTTGCGGAAGTAGTACTGGTCCACGCCAAAACGCTGGATGTCCCAGCCCGCGCCCCAGATATAGGGCACGTAGGGCACGCGGTAGGGTGTCCGGGTGGCCTCGTCGGCCAGCTTGGCCTGGTGCGCGGCCACGGCCGCGTCCACCTCGCGCAGGAAGTCCGCGTCCTTGACCAGGTGCAAGGCATTGGCCAGGGACGGGCCGGTCCTGTCGATGGCCTCCACGATCTGCGGCTTGAGCGCGACCAGCTTGTCCACGTAGGCCGGATCACCGGTGCTGACCGCCAGCTCGGACAGGGCAGCGACCTTGGGGCCGATGCGGCTGGCCCGGTCCAGCGCCTTGCCCGCCAGGTCGATGGCCGCCTCCAGCGCTTCCCGGGCCATGGCCGGGTTGGAGGCCTTGAGCACGCGCGCGGCCACGGCCAGGCCCGAGGCGGTATCCAGCTCGCGGTCCGGGTTGTCCTCGGTGAACACCAGGCGGTCGTCCTGCATCGAGGAGGTGGTGCCGGTGCGGGCGCCCGGGGGCAGGGCAGGGTCGTAGGCGAGGTTGTCGGTCTGGGTGGTGACGTCGCCCAGCAGTACGTACTGCTCCAGCGTGGGCTCGATCACGCCGCGGTAGGTGCGGCCCAGGGCACGGTAGCCGGCCAGCACGTTGAGCAGGCCGTGCTCGATCTGCTGGATGGCATCGTTGACCCCGTCCGGGCGCAGCAGGTGGGCTTCCTTGCGCGCCTGGTCGATGGTGGTGGCGTCATGGTCCAGGCCGAACTCCTCGACCATCTGCGCCAGCAGCTTCACCGTGCCCATCTGGCTTTCGATGCGCAGGTCGTAGTCGCCGGCGTCATGCCAGCCGCCCACGGCCATGCCCGGGATGCGGTCGCCGGGCTTGAAGCGGGTGAGGGTGTCCGGCCCCTGCTCGTAGCCGTCGAAATGCACGCCTGGCGGGGCCATGCGTGCATCGTCCATGTGGTCCAGGCCGTGCCAGGTGCGGTAGTTCTCCTTGACCAGCATGTGGCACATCTGCGCCGGCAGGAAGTACTCCAGCGTCGGCTGCCACACGCCGCGGTCGAACACGTCCTCGCCGATGCGGAAGGCATGGCTGCGCTTGCCGCGGTAGGACAGCTCGTACATGCCCGGCTCACGCACCGCGCTCAGGTCGGCAGTCAGGTAGTGGTAGCGCAGGAACCGACCCCAGGCCTTGGGGGTGTAGCGGGCGACCTCCCTGGGGCCGTCCTCGGTGATGCGGTAAAGGACCAGCGGATCGGCGCGGGTATCACGCTTGTCCTGTTCGATCACCACGGTCTTGGTCTGGCCCGGCCGGTAGCCGACCTGGGACACCTGGATGACTGGCTCATAGCGCCATTCCGGCACCACGTTGGGGGTCACCACCCAGGTGATGGCATCGCGGGTGGCTCCCGGGCGGGTGAGCTCGCGCACGATGTACCAGCCGTTGTTCATGTTGCCGCGGCCGTCGATCAGGTCCAGGCGGCCGCTGCGGCTTTCGATCTTCAGCCGCTGCAGCGGGCTTTCCGGCGCCACCACCAGGCTGCGGCCGCTGGCCAGCGGCGCGGTCACGGTGTGGCCTTCCAGGGTGGTCACCGGACCATTGGCCTGGCGCGGGAAGCTGCCGGCCTGGCCATCCATCAGGAAGGACTTGCCAAACAGGTCGGTCGGGAACAGCTCGAAGTTGAAGCCGACCTTGCCTTCCCATTCCGGCGGCAGCGGCTTGTCCAGGTGCACCGAGACCTGGAAGGCATTGCCGTCCAGCGGTGTCACCGCAACCTGGTAGCTGAACTCCAGGTCGGGGTACTCGATCGGGTTGAATCCCTTGCGGTTCTTGCTCTCGTCGGGGAAATGCAGGGTCTGGCTGACCGAGCCGGTGGCCGGGTCGAATTTCGCCTTGCCATCGCCGGCCGGCATCGGCGACCACTGGCCCGGCGACGGCTCCAGGCGCAGGTCGCCGTTGGCGGCCACGCGCTCGCCATGCTGGATCACGGTGACGCCGGTCTGGTGCCCATCGGGATAGATGTCGGCGAAAACGGTGACATCCAGGCCGGGCGCCTCGAAGTAACCCTGGTCGTTGTATTTGAGGTTGGAGGCGGCGTGGGCCTGGAAGGCGAGCACGGCGGCAATGGCCAGTCCGATACGGCGCTTGTACGGCATTGAATCTCCCCTGGTCTGCGCGACAAGGCAGCGGCCGGCGAGGGCGGCTGTCCGCGCAGCAAGGTAGCAGTACCGGGGCGCGCAAGGCTAGCTGCAGTGTGTCAAAGCTAGAGCGGCACGATCGGCTGGCAGGCCACTTTATCGGCCAGGCATCCGCCGGTGCTCGGGCAATAGCGGTAGCCCGGGCAGCAGTCGGTCACGACCGTGGCCGGTTCATTCGGGTTCCAGACCACGGACAGGTTCGCCACCTCCGGCCTGGCGTCGGGATCACCCCACCATTCCACCCGCATGTCGAGCACCGGCGAGGTGAGCTCCCAGTGGTCCGGGGCGTTGCTACTACAGGCCTGGGTGCAGACGACCGTTGCATACCAGGGCCCATACCGCACTTCGCAGCCCCAGGGCACCTGCAGGGGGCGCCCGCCGAGGCGCGTGAGCTTGTAGAAGTGCCGCTGGCTCGCGATCCGGACCAGATCGCCGGCATGGCGCGGCGTCCCGGCGTCCGCTGCCGGCCCGATCCGGGCCAGGAGCTCAAGGTCGGGGACTGGCGTGCAGACCACGTGCGGGTAGATCACCCAGGCATGGTAGATGCGGACCTCATGGCTGCTGCGCTTGTCTGCCGCAGCCTTTGGCGCTGGAACCCTGGGCTTCCTGGGTTTGACCGGGGCCGGCCGCAGCTTGAGCACGGGCGCGTCGGCAGACCAGTCGAGCTTGCCCGACAGCTGCAGCTGCTCCACAGGGAGCTCGGCAAATCGGCTCCACGGATCCTTGCGCCTGCTCATGGGGGCAGCCTCCTGCAATGTCTGGCGCCGTGGCCCGTCCACCCGCGCTAACTCTGGAAACGGGGTGCTCGCAGGGCGAAGGACAGATGGGAGGATCGGCTGGCCCCGAGGCGGTGGTCAGTTGGCGGGTTCCAGCAGGGAGCAAGTCAAGCTCGCCAATATATTCAGTGGCTTGTCGAAACTATCTGGGATCCATCTCAAGTCTCTTTATTGACATAATGTGCATTATGCGAAATTACGGATGGACTGGCTGGCCCTTGGGCTGGCATGGAATCGGCCCTCCCAACCGTCCTGGCCAGCCAGGTCCAGCAGTCCGGGCCGGGCCGCGAACCGCCTGCGCTGTACACTGCCGCCGCACCGGGGGGAAGCGTCATGGACGAGCGTGAGCGACCGCCATACCTGGGCGAGCTGCGCCAAGCCCGGCGTGGCAATTGGGCAATCCACCTGCTGGCAGGCGTGCTGGCGGGCGTGCTGGTGATCGCCCTCGTCGGCGGCTGGCGGATCCATTCGGACACGGTGTCCGCCTGGCAGCAGCGCTTCCAGGCCAGGCCCGCCCCGGTGGCTGCCGCCACCACGCTGGCGGAGCCGCCGCCGGCCATCGACCAGGCCACAATCGACCGCCACGCCCAGCAGATCATCAAGGCCGCCCGGCGCGAATCGCGGGCCGGCTGGAAATGCATCGACGGGATCGCGTTCCGGCCGTTGCCGGAAGGCGGCTGGGAAAACGTGCCCGGCGACAAATGCCAGCGCCCGCAGGCGCCGCCCTAGTCGCCCCACGGCCCGCTGCGCGACCTGCCCGTACGGCGGCGGACGGCCTCATAATGCCGGACTTTTCCGCCAGCAGTTGCCGTATGTCTTCCTCCCCCCGCCCCCTGGGCTTCTGGTCCACCACCGCCCTGGTCGTGGGCAGCATGATTGGCTCGGGCACCTTCCTCCTGCCAGCCGCGCTGGCGCCGTATGGCGCGGCCTCGATCCTGGGCTGGGGCATCACCCTGGGCGGGGCGCTGCTGCTGGCGGTCACCTTCGCCCAGCTGGCGCGGCGCTGGCCGCAGACCGGGGGGCCGTATGTGTATGCGCGCAATGCCTTTGGCGAGCTGCCCGGCTTCGTGATCGCCTGGAGTTACTGGATCTCGATCTGGTGCGCCATCGCCGCCATCGCCGTGGCCTTTGCCGGCAGCATGGGCGCGCTGTTCCCGGCCCTGACCGCAACCCCGGTGCGCGCGGCCGGCTGCGCCCTGGTGGCACTGTGGCTGTGCGCGGGCGTCAACCTGGCTGGCGTGCGCGAGGCCGGGCGGGTCCAGCTGCTGACCACCGTGCTCAAGGTGGTGCCGCTGCTGCTGTTTGGTGGCGTGGCCTTGTGGTTCGTGGACAGCAGCCATTACCTGCCCTTCAACCCCAGCGGTGAAAGCCTGCCCGCGGTGGCCAGCGCGACCGTGGCCCTGACCCTGTGGGCCATGATCGGCCTGGAGGCGGCCACGGTGCCGGCCGAAGCGGTGCACGATGCCCAGCGCACCGTGGCCCGCGCCACCGTGGCCGGCACCGCCCTGGCCGGCATCGCCACGATCCTGGCCTGCACCACGGTCATCGGCCTGCTGCCGGCCGAGGTCCTGAGCCAGTCCTCCGCGCCAATGGCCGACGCGGCCGCCGCGCTGTGGGGCCCGGCCTTCGGCCAACTGCTGGCGGTGGTGATGGCCATTTCCTGCCTGGGGGCGCTCAACGGCTGGATCCTGCTGTCGGCGCAGCTGCCGCTGGCCGCGGCGCGCGACGGGGTGCTGCCGCGGGCCTTTGCCAGGGCCGATGGCCGCGGCACCCCGGTGTTCGGGATCCTGGCCAGCAGCGCGCTGGCCACGGTGCTGGTGGTTGCCAACTACCACCGCTCGCTGGTGGCGCTGTTCACCTTCTCGGTACTGCTGTCCACCGCCGCCACCCTCCTGCCCTACGTGGCCGGTGCCGCGGCCTGGGTCTGGCGCGGCACCGGCCTCGCCACCCGGATCCTGGCCGGGGCCGCCCTGGCCTATGGCCTGTACGCCCTGGTGGGCGTGGGCAGCGAAGCCCTGCTGTGGGGTGCGGGCCTGGTCCTGGCCGGGCTGCCGATCTACTTCTGGCTGCGCCGGGGGCGCTGACCGGCCGCCGCCGCCCTGCCCCGGCCTCAGTCCATCGGCGCGGCCAGGTGCAGCAGCAGCCGTGACAGGGTGATCACGTCCTGCCGGTTGTGCGCCAGCACCCGCCGCAGCAGCGTGCTGGCGCCGCCGCGGATGTAGTCCAGCCACGCCGCCGGGGCTTCCGATCCGGGCAGGTCGTCCTCGCGCACGATCCGCAGCACCTGGCGCTCGATGGTGGCCAGGCGGCAGTTCTCGTACACCCCGCGGTAGCTGCGCCGGGTCGGGTACAGCAGGTCCACGTGGCGCAGCCACGGCAGCGGACTGGCACGGCGGGCCAGGCGGTAGCGGGGATTGAGCAGCGGCGCGTCGTAGCACTTGCCGTTGTAGCTGCACAGGATGGTGGACGGCTGCAGCCAGCTGGCAAAGGCATCGAGCATGGCAGATTCCGCCCCCATGCTGGCCAGGGTGAGCTGGCGCACGCGCAGCCGCGCCCCGCACCAGTCGGCCGCGCCGATCATGAAGGCGCGGGTGCCGGTGCCGCCGGCCAGGCCGGTAGTCTCGGTATCGAAGAACAGCACTTCGTCGCTGGCGATCGGTTCGCCGCGGTCGAAGCCGCCATCCAGCAGCGCCGGCACTCCCGGCACGGGCAGGAACTCCTCGACCAGGAACAGGCCGGGCGCGATCTCGCTGCCAGGCAGGCTGCGGTCGCCGCGCAGGGCCGGCCCGGAGCTGCGCGCGCGCACCCGCAACAGGCCACGCAGGTGGTCCAGCGACAGCGAGGACGCCGGCGGCGGCTTGCTTGCCCGCGCCGGAGCCGCGCCCGCCTGGCGCTTGAGCTGCTGCAGCTTGGCCAGGGACAGGCTCATGCCGCCTCCAGCGCCGCCAGCACGCGCAGGGCCAGGGCCCGCGGCGTGGTCTGCGCGTCCTCCTGCGCGGCGAGCACGGGGCCGACGCAGGCCGGGCAGCCGGCCTTGCAGTCGCAGGCCTCCACCAGCTCGCGGGCACGGCTGACCAGCTCGGCCTGGCGCCGCCACAACGGTTCGCTCTGGCCCATGCCGCCGGGATAGTTGTCGTACAGATAGACCGTGGGAACGAAGCTGGCCTGGCGCTCCGGGTCCACCATGCTCCCGTCCAGGCCCCGCAGCTGGCCCCTGCCCCGCCCGTCGCCGGTGGCGAACCAGGCGCCGTCGCCGCTGCCCACCGCCTTCTGCAGGTCCACCGACTCGGCCATCACCGCCACCTTGGCCACCACGTGCAGGGCGTAGCCAGCGCCAAGAAAGCCGTCCAGCGCGTCCTGGCGGCTGGCAAAGCGCGCCTCCAGCTCGGCCTGCGGCAGCTGCCACCACAGCGACGAGGTGTGCAGTTCCTGGTCGGGCAGGTTCACCGGGCCGTAGCCGATGTTCTCGTGGGTGTAGTAGCGGATCTTCTTGTAGCCGGACACGCGCCTCACCACGTGCACCTCGCCATGGTGGCAGGTGCCGGCGCCGGCGATCACCCCGTCGAAGCGTTCGAGCACCTTGAGCCGGGTGTAGTCGATGGCGTCGGTGTAGTAGTCCACGTGGGTGCGGGTGACATAGGCCTTGCGCCCTTCCCAGTCCAGCCGCTCCACCTGGTAGGGCACCGACTGCACCATGTGGATCGCGCCCTCGTAGAGCATCAGCGGCGCGGAGCTGAAATCCACCTCGGCGATGATGGTCTGGCGGCCGTCGGTGCGGTCGACCACCACGAAGTTGCCGTCGGCCACCGAGCGCAGGCTCACCGCGTTGGCCGGGTAGCTGTCGGCGATCCATTCCCAGCGCCCGCCTTCCGGGTGCACCACCCCGTCCTCGGCCAGCAGCTGCAGGTACACCTCCGGTTCCACGCTGCCGAAGCGCTCGCCCTGCAGGAAGGGCAGCTCGAAGGCAGCGCAGCGGATATGGTCCAGCAGGATCACCGGCTGGTCCGGCGCGATCCGCGCCTGCTCGGGCGGAGCGGCGCTGAAGAACTCCGGGTGCCGCACCATGTACTGGTCCAGCGGGTCGGAGCTGGCCACCATCACCCCCAGCGAGGCCTGCTGGCGGCGGCCGGCGCGGCCGAAGCGCTGCCAGGTCGCGGCCACCGAGCCGGGATAGCCGTTGAGCACCACCAGGTCCAGGCTGCCGATGTCCACGCCCAGCTCCAGCGCCGAGGTGGAGACGATGCAGTCGATGCGCCCGGCGCGCATGGCTTTCTCCCCCTCGCGCCGCTCGGTGGGCAGGTAGCCGCCGCGATAGGCGCGCACCCGCGCCGGCTTGCGCGGGTCGTTGTCGAACACGTCCTTCAGGTACTTGGTCAGCACCTCGACCATGGTCCGCGACTGGGCGAATACCAGGGTCTTGAGCCCGGCCTTGAGCGCGGCCCGGGCGATGCGGTTGGACTGCGAGCGCGCCGAGGCGCGCAGGCCCAGGTCCGGGTTGACCACCGGCGGGTTCCACAGCAGCACGTGGCGTTCGCCACTGGGCGCGCCGGATTCGGTGATGGCGCTGACCTCGTCCTCCAGCAGGGCCTCGGCGTGTTCCTTCGGGTTGCCGATGGTGGCCGAGCACAGGATGAACTGCGGCTTCGAGCCGTAGAACGCGCACACGCGCTTCAGCCGCCGCAGCACGTTGGCCAGATGCGAGCCGAACACGCCGCGGTAGCTGTGGATCTCGTCGATCACCACGTACTGCAGCCCCTCGAAGAACTGCGCCCACTTGGTGTGGTGCGGCAGGATCCCCTGGTGGAGCATGTCCGGGTTGGAGACCACGATGTCGCCATTGAGGCGGATGGCCTGGCGCTGGTCGCCGGGGGTATCGCCATCGAAGGTGGCCGGCTTCAGGCCCAGGTCGCCGGCCTTGTTGAGCTCCAGCAGTTCGGCCACCTGGTCCTGGGCCAGGGCCTTGGTCGGGAACAGGTACAGCGCCTTGGCCTTGCGCGTCATCACCCCGGCCACCACCGGCAGGGTGTAGCACAGCGACTTGCCCGAGGCGGTGGGCGTGGCCAGGACCACATGGCCGCCGCCGGCCACCGCCTCCCAGGCCTGGGCCTGGTGGGCGTAGAGCCGCTCGATGCCGCGGGCACGCAGGGCCGCGGCCAGGGCCGGCGGCAAGGCCTCCGGCAGCGGCGCGTAGCGCCCCTCCCGGCCCGGCTGCACGAAGTGCCCGGTGACCCGGCCGCTGTACTTCACTGCCAGGCGCTGGGCAAAGCCGCCGCCGTCGGCAGGCGCGGCAGGCAGGCGCGGCGGTTCGAAGGCGGTCAATGCGGACATGGGCGGCTCCGGTCTGGGAGCGGCCTTTCTACGCAGCGCCGATCTCACCGGGTGAGACCGCGGCGGGGGCCGGAGGCGGCGCAGCCAGCGTATCCACCAGCAAGGGCTGGGTGGCCGCTGCCGGCTCGCGTGCGGCCAGGGGCCGCATCCGCCCCCACGGACGTG
>Ga0182793_1001630_pt1 | contig 13629 bp, 9 predicted proteins | sample Passage237A_FD_130498 | JGI IMG/M metagenome (GOLD analysis project Ga0182793, IMG submission 130498) | Cellulose adapted compost microbial communities from Newby Island Compost Facility, Milpitas, CA, USA - Passage2 37A (version 2) (version 2) ... | reverse complement strand
CAGGCCCTCATCTTTGCTGGCGCATGAACTGGTTCGATCAGCGGGTAGATCCCAGCCTGCTGGTGCCGCCTATGCCCAGTGTGGAGAATCCGGCAACGCCCTGATGTAACCCCTAACACTCTCGCCGGGCCGCAGTGTAAGATACGGCCCCTTGTGAACTTGTCTGTGACTTCGCCTTATGATCGACAAAAAGCTCCTGAGCATCCTGGTTTGCCCGGTTTCCAAGGCACCTCTGGAATATGTGCCGGAACAGCAGGAGCTGATCTGCTGGGCCAGCGGTCTGGCCTATCCGATTCGCGATGGGATTCCGGTGATGCTGGAAACCGAAGCGCGTCAGATCAGTCAGGAAGAAAGAGAGCGGCGCCAGGCGGCTAAACCTCACTAATTTTCCGGGAAATCCTTTTTTACATCCATGTTGGAAGTCTTATGAAGAGCGCTGAAATTCGCGACGCCTTTTTGAAGTTTTTTGAATCCAAAGGTCACACCATTGTCGCCAGCAGTTCGCTGGTACCTGCCAACGATCCCACTCTGCTGTTTACCAATGCCGGGATGAATCAGTTCAAGGACTGCTTCCTCGGTCTGGAAAAGCGCGCCTATACTCGCGCCACCACCAGCCAGAAATGTGTACGCGCCGGTGGCAAGCACAACGACCTGGAAAACGTCGGCTACACAGCGCGTCACCACACCTTTTTTGAGATGCTGGGCAACTTCAGTTTTGGCGACTACTTCAAGCGCGATGCCATCCTTTATGCCTGGGAATTTCTCACCAGCAAAGACTGGCTCAATATTCCAGCGGAAAAACTTTCGGTCACTGTTTACGCCACCGACGACGAGGCCTATGACATCTGGCACAAAGAGGTGGGTATCCCCGCCGAGCGTCTGATCCGTATCGGCGACAACAAGGGCGCTCCCTACGCCTCCGACAATTTCTGGGCCATGGGCGATACTGGCCCCTGCGGTCCCTGTACCGAAATTTTCTACGACCACGGTCCCGACATCTGGGGTGGCCCACCGGGTTCACCGGAAGAGGATGGCGACCGCTTTATCGAAATCTGGAACAACGTGTTCATGCAGTTCAACCGCACTCCCGACGGAGTTCTGCATCCGCTGCCTGCACCTTCGGTGGATACCGGCATGGGTCTGGAACGGATTTCCGCAGTTATGCAGCATGTGCATTCCAACTATGAAATAGATCTTTTCCAGCACCTGCTGAAAGCCGCCGCCGAGGCCACTGGCACTCAGGATTTGGAAAACAAATCCCTGCGGGTTATTGCGGACCACATCCGCTCCTGCTCCTTCCTTATCAGCGATGGTGTACTTCCCTCCAACGAAGGCCGCGGCTATGTGCTGCGCCGCATTATTCGTCGCGCCATTCGCCACGGCAACCAGCTGGGGCAGAAGCGGGCCTTCTTCCACACACTGGTGAAGGCGTTGGCGGAGGTGATGGGTGGAGCCTATCCGGAGTTGTACAAAAACCAGGCGCATATCGAACGCGTCCTCCTGCAGGAAGAAGAGCAGTTCGAGAAAACCCTCGACAAGGGTATAGCCGTGCTGGAAGAAGCGTTGGCTGGCCTTTCCGGCAGCGAAATTCCCGGCAAGCTGGTATTTACCCTCTACGATACCTACGGCTTCCCGATTGACCTCACCGCTGATATTGCACGTGAGCGGGGCCTGACGGTGGATCTGGCCGGCTACGAAGAGGCCATGGCTGAGCAGCGCGCCCGCGCCCGTGCCGCGGGTACCTTCAAGGTGGATTACAGCCAGGCCGGTCTGGAGTTGCCTGATACCGAGTTCCTCGGCTACAGCCACCTGGCGGAAGAGGGCCGGGTAGTGGCGCTGATCAAAGACGGTCAGAAGGTTGAGCAGCTGGTGGAAGGCGACGACGGGGTAGTGGTGTTGGATCGCACACCTTTCTACGCCGAGTCCGGTGGTCAGGCAGGTGACTGTGGCTATCTGGAACTGGGCGGCAACCGTCTGGAAGTACGCGACTGTCAGAAGCAGGGCGGCGCCCATATGCATCTGGTGCGTGTACTTCAGGGTGCGGTTTCTGTCGGCGACAAGCTGAGTGCCAGAGTGGATGCCGGTGTGCGTCAGGCAACTGCGCTCAACCACTCGGCCACCCACCTGTTGCATGCGGCCCTGCGCAAGGTGCTGGGTGAACATGTCACCCAGAAGGGTTCGCTGGTGGATTCCGAGCGGCTGCGCTTTGACTTCTCCCATTTTGAAGCCGTGACTGCCGAGCAGCTCAAGGCCATAGAAACCCTGGTCAATGACCAGATTCGCGCCAACTCGGCGGTAGCAACCGAGATCTGCGACATGGCCACCGCCAAGGCCAAGGGTGCCATGGCGCTCTTTGGTGAAAAGTACGGTGACAAGGTGCGGGTACTCACCATGGGTGACGGTTTCTCCGTGGAGCTTTGCGGTGGCACCCACGTGAAGCGCACCGGTGACATAGGCCTGTTCCGTATAACCTCCGAGTCGGGTGTGGCTGCGGGTGTGCGCCGTATCGAGGCCATTACCGGCGCCAAGGCGCTGGCACTGTTTGATCAGGTTGAAAACCTGGTAGATGCTGCCGCTCGTGGCATTAAAGCCAATCGCGATAACCTGCTGGAAAAACTCGAAGCCCTGGTGGCCCAGAACCGCAAGCTGAAAAAAGCCCTGGCGAGCCTCAAAACCCGCCTGGCCACTGCCGGCTCTGTGGATCTGCTTAGCCAGGCGCAGGAGATTGCCGGGGTCAAGGTACTGGCACTGAATCTGGAAGGTGCAGATGCCAAGTCCCTGCGGGATATGGCAGACCAGTTCAAGAACAAGCTGGGCAGTTCCGTAGTGTTGCTGGCAGCCGTTGAGGGTGACAAGGTGGCGCTGGTAGCTGGTGTTACTCAGGATGTCACCGCCAGGGTCAAGGCCGGGGATCTGATGGCTCATGTGGCTGGCCAAATTGGCGGCAAGGGCGGTGGTCGTCCCGATATGGCCCAGGGTGGTGGCACCCAGGTCGACAAATTGGCAGAGGCATTGAATTCTGTGGCGCCTTTCGTCACAGCTCGCTTGTGTCAGTAACAGAGGTATTCGGGTAAAACTGCGTAAAAATGGCGGCTTTTTTGCGGGTTTATGCGGCTATCTGATTAACTTTTGACGTAATTTGTTGTTTAATTGCCCGCCATTTTGTGACCTGGTCATGGAATGGCGTAATTCGCCACATTTTTGATGAGGAATAGGCCCGGAATGAGCTTATTTGTGCAGAAGTACGGTGGTACCTCCGTTGGTACTATTGAGCGTATAGAGACGGTTGCTGACAAGGTTGCCCGTTTCCGTGCCGAGGGGCATGACATAGTTGTGGTGGTATCCGCCATGAGCGGTGAAACCAACCGACTGATCGCCCTGGCGCAGCAAATTCAACAAACTCCCGATTCCCGTGAATTGGATGTTCTGGTATCTACCGGTGAGCAGGTCACTATTGCTCTGCTATGCATGGCGCTCAAGAAGCGCGGTGTCGATGCCCGTTCCTACACCGGCGGTCAGGTGCGCATTCTCACAGACTCTGCGTTTACCAAGGCTCGTATTCAGGCGATAGACGAAGAAAATATCCGCGCCGACCTCAATGCTGGCCGTGTGGTTGTCGTTGCCGGCTTCCAGGGGGTTGATGAGAAGGGCAATATCACCACTCTGGGCCGTGGTGGCTCGGATACTACCGGTGTTGCGCTTGCCGCTGCTCTGAAAGCGGATGAATGCCAGATCTACACAGACGTGGATGGGGTCTACACCACCGACCCGCGTGTGGTGGAGGGGGCTCGCCGTCTTGACAAGATTACCTTCGAAGAAATGCTGGAAATGGCCAGCCAGGGCTCCAAGGTCCTGCAGATCCGTTCAGTGGAATTTGCCGGCAAGTACAAGGTGCCGCTGCGCGTACTCCACAGCTTCCAAGAAGGCCCTGGTACCCTGATTACCCTCGACGAGGAAAATTCAAACATGGAACAACCCATTGTTTCCGGTATCGCGTTTAACCGCGATGAAGCCAAAGTAACCGTTGCCGGTGTGCCAGACACCCCGGGTATTGCCGCCAAGATTCTCGCTCCTATCGGAGCTGCTAATATTGAGGTGGACGTCATTGTTCAGAACGTTGGTGCAGACGGTACAACAGATCTGACCTTCACCGTTAACAAGAACGAAATGAGCAGGGCTGTCGCTGTTCTTGAGAATGTTGCCAAAGAGATTGGTGCCCGTCAGGTATTGAGCGATGACAAGGTGGCCAAGGTGTCCATCGTGGGTGTGGGCATGCGTTCTCACGCTGGTGTGGCTTCGCAAATGTTCACTGCTCTGGCCAAAGACGGCATCAATATTCAGATGATCACCACTTCTGAAATCAAGATTTCGGTCATCATTGATGAACGTTATCTGGAGCTGGCGGTGCGCTGCCTGCATACCGCTTTTGGTCTGGATGCGGAACCCGCTGAAAGCCGCTCCAGAGGCTGAAATCAGGGCCCTGTGCCCTGATTTGGCTCACGTTTTAAATTGTTTGGGGGTTTTCTTCCTTTTCGCCAAAAGTAGGTAATACTTACCCAAGATGTCTTGGTGGCGATAGGGGTTAGTCGAGAGCAGCGCAAGGCGAGGATCTTGGTCTGTTCTTACAGGATGAGTGAAGGAGAAATGTAATGTTGATTTTGACCCGCCGTATTGGCGAAACCTTGATGGTTGGTGATGAAGTTACCGTGACTGTACTGGGTGTAAAAGGTAATCAGGTTCGTATCGGTGTGAATGCACCTAAAGATATCGCAGTACACCGCGAAGAAATCTATCAGCGCATTCAGCGCGAAAAACAAAATCAGGATGATCAGGACAACTGAGCCCTCCGATTTCCCGCTTTTTTGTGATCAATATAACCGGCGACTTCTGTTGAGGTGCGCCGGTGGATCCAGTCTCGTGAGATACCCGCGTACAATTATTTGACTGGTCAGTTACGGATAGCTGGTCTTGGCTGCGCTATAACCAAATTTAATGTTGTGAAAAATTTTTAGCGCTTTAAATTGCAGCCAAGCCTTTGATTTTTAGTTGGATATGCTATTATGCCGCACCTACCGAGACGGGAGACCGGCTCGGTAAACGTGGAGAAGTGGCCGAGTGGCCGAAGGCGCTCCCCTGCTAAGGGAGTATACCTCAAAAGGGTATCGGGGGTTCGAATCCCCCCTTCTCCGCCATCCTTTCAAACAAAAAAGCCCAATCGCAAGATTGGGCTTTTTTGTTTTTGTCGGCCGGCAAATTACAGCGAACTGATTTTCTGAATTTGCTCGCGCAACTTTTCCAGAGCCAGTTTGTTGTCGGCCAGAATGGACCGCTCTTTTTCCACCACTTCAGCAGGTGCCTTGTCGACAAAAGCTGCGTTGGAAAGTTTGCCTTCGAGCTTCTGAATATTTTGTTCCAGCTTGCCCGCTTCCTTGGTCAGACGTGCAATTTCTGCTTCCTTGTCGATAAAGCCCGCCATGGGAATCAGAATTTCCATTTGTCCTACCAGCGCGGTGGCGGACATGGGCTCCTCTTCGTTTGGTTCCAGCAGGCGAATGCTGTCGAGTGATGCCATCTTTATCAGGAATTGACTGTAGTTGTTGATGCGTTCCGCATCCTTGGCATCAGCATTCTTGATCACCACCGGCAGGGTCTTGGCGGGCGAGATATTCATTTCGCCGCGAATATTGCGCACACCCACAATCACCGCTTGTAGCCAGGCCACATCGTCCAGCGCCTGCTGATCAATCTTGTTGGCCTCGGCAACTGGATAGGGAGCGAGCACAATGGTATCGCCTGTTGCTCCAGCGAGCGGTTTAATTTTTTGCCAGATCTCTTCGGTGATGAAGGGCATCAGCGGATGGGTGAGTCGCAGAATGGTTTCCAGCACGCGAATCAGTGTGCGACGTGTGCCGATACGCAGAGCTTCATTCTCCGGTGATTTGTCCCAGAGTACAGGCTTGGAAAGTTCCAGATACCAGTCGCAGTATTCGTTCCACACAAATTCGTAAATGGCTTGTGCCGCCAGATCCAGACGATAACTATCCAGCGCTTCGGTCACTGCCTGTTCCGCCTGTTGCAACTTGCTGATGATCCAGCGATCGGCAACAGACAGTTCGTATGTGGAGCCGCTCTGGCCGCAATCCTGATCCTCGCACTGCATCAACACATAGCGGGTTGCGTTCCAGATTTTGTTACAGAAATTGCGATAGCCTTCGACGCGGCCCATATCAAATTTGATATCGCGGCCAGTGGATGCCAGTGAGCAGAAAGTAAAGCGCAAAGCATCTGTACCATAGGCCTGGATGCCTTCCGGGAATTCTTTGCGGGTCTGCTTTTCGATCTTGGCGGCATCTTTGGGATTCATCAATCCGGTGGTGCGTTTTTGCACCAGGGTTTCCAGATCAATGCCGTCGACTATATCCAGAGGGTCGAGCACATTGCCCTTGGATTTGGACATCTTCTGTCCCTGGCTGTCGCGCACCAGACCGTGAACATAAACGGTTTTGAATGGAATCTGGGGTGTGCCATCTTCGTGTTTCACCATATGCATGGTGAGCATGATCATGCGCGCAACCCAGAAGAAAATAATATCGAAGCCGGTTACCAGCACATCGGTGGGATGGAATTTTTTCAAAAATTCGGTTTGCTCTGGCCAGCCCAGGGTAGAGAAGGTCCAGAGACCGGAACTGAACCAGGTGTCGAGCACGTCTTCATCCTGACGCAGGGCAAGGTCCGCACCCAGATTGTATTTCTGGCGAACTTCGGCTTCGTTGCGACCAACGTACACATTGCCGCTGTCGTCGTACCAGGCGGGGATGCGATGGCCCCACCAGAGTTGGCGACTGATACACCAGTCCTGAATATCGCGCATCCAGGCGAAGTACATGTTTTCATACTGCTTGGGCACAAACTGGATGCGACCGTCTTCAACGGCGGCAATGGCGCCTTCTGCCAGCGGCTTGGTGCTCACATACCATTGATCAGTCAGCCAGGGTTCAATTACCACGCCGGAGCGGTCGCCGCGCGGTACCTTGAGGGCGTGGTCATCCACTTTTTCCAGCAGGCCGGCGGCTTCAAAGGCGGCCACGATTTGCTTGCGCGCTTCGTAGCGATCCAGACCCGCATATTCAGCGGGCAGGCGGTTATCCAGCTCTGTGTTGACGCTGCCGTCCAGGTTGAAAATCTGGGCGCTGGCGAGTATAGCGGCGTTTTTGTCGAGCACATTGATCAGCGGCAACTGATGGCGCTTGCCAACTTCATAGTCGTTGAAGTCGTGGGCGGGAGTGATCTTCACGCAGCCAGTACCGAACTCGCGATCCACATAGTCATCCGCCACTATGGGGATACGGCGGCCAACCAGTGGCAGCTCCACATACTTGCCGATCAGGGATTTGTAGCGCTCATCTTCCGGGTGAACTGCCACGGCGCTGTCGCCGAGCATGGTTTCCGGACGGGTAGTGGCTACCACCAGATAGGTCTTGCCTTCGGCGGTAGTAGCGCCATCGGCGAGGGGATAGCGCAGGTGCCAGAGGTGACCTTTCTCGTCGTGGTTCTCGACTTCGAGGTCAGAGATGGCGGTGTGCAGTTTGGGGTCCCAGTTCACCAGGCGTTTGCCGCGGTAAATCAGATCGTCGTCGTAGAGGCGTACAAAGGCTTCCAATACGGCTTTGGACAAGCCTTCGTCCATGGTGAAACGCTCGCGGCTCCAGTCCACAGATGAACCCAGACGGCGAATCTGACGGGTGATGGTGCCGCCGGAGTGGGCCTTCCACTCCCACACCTTTTCCAGAAACTTCTCGCGGCCCAGATCATGGCGACTGAGGTTCTGTGCACCAAGTTGGCGCTCCACCACCATCTGGGTGGCAATGCCTGCGTGGTCTGTACCCGGCTGCCACAGGGTAGCCTTGCCCTTCATGCGCTGATAGCGAATAAGCGCGTCCATCACCGCGTTGTTGAAACCGTGGCCCATGTGCAGGCTGCCGGTGACATTAGGCGGCGGAATCATGATGCAGTAGGACTCCTGCGAGTCCATCCTGGGTTTGAAATAACCCTTTTCTTCCCAGTTCTGGTACCACTGGGATTCTATGGCGTGAGGTTGGTAGGTTTTTTCCATAGTTTTGACCGGTGTTTAACAGCGCCTCGTGTAGAGCGGATATGGGGCAAATTCAAGGCGGTCGATTATACAGACAGCGGCAGATGAAGTCCTGTCTAACAATCCGGTATCTGTTGGCGCGGCGATCACTGGTTGTGAGTATTCTCTATGCTGGGGCATAATAAATAGCCTCACATTTCAGGGCAGCAAAAGCACCATGGCGATAGAGCGCGTGTTGATTGTGCGATTTCGACGTGTTGGAGATGCCGTTTTGACAACGGCCTTATGTAACAGCCTCAAACAGAGCTTTCCGGGTGTACAAGTGGATCTGATCCTCAACTCGGGTATGGCTCAGCTGTTTCAGGGGCACCCCTCCATCGATAATGTCATCACCTTCACCCGACAGGAAAATCGCAGCCTCATCCCTTATATTCAACGTGTCTGGTCGATTGTCAGACGCGGTCAATATGATGCAATCATCGATATGCGCTCGACTTTTCGCACGTTGGGATTCTCGCTTTTTTCCCCCTCTTCGAAATACCGGATTGGTTTGCGCAAAGCCTACAATCTGGGAATTTACACCCATACTGTCGATTGGGAAGGACTTGGCAACCTGAGCGCGCTGGATCGCTGGCTGAAGATGCTGGAGCCGCTGGCCGCCGAAACCAATCTCTCGCTTACTCGCCAGTTCAGTCTGCATGTGATCGACGAAGAGCGATTGCACATGCGCGAAAAAATGCTGGCGGCGGGTGTGGATTTTTCCCGTCCGGTTATTCTGGCGGCAGTGGCTACTCGGATACCGCACAAAAGCTGGCCACTGGAGTTGATGGATCAACTGTTGAGGCGCGTGATGGAAAAGTATCAGGCGCAATTGGTATTCAACTATGCTGGTGCTGCGGAAGAGTCCCGGGCGAGGGAGCTGTATCAGCGCATGGGCGCCAACAGCCGGATACTGATAGATCTGCGTGCAGATTCTCTGCGGGAGTTGGCGGCGCTGTTGGCAAATTGCCATTTCTTCTTTGGCAATGAAGGTGGTCCAAGACACATGGCTCAGGCGCTGGGCATTCCTGCCTTCGCCATCTATCCACCCGGCACGGCCAAATCTCGCTGGCTGCCCGCAGCGGGTGACGCCTATCAGGGCATTGAGCTGGACGACTGTCTGCCAAAAGAACAGCAGGTGGGCCTGGAATATCAGGCGCAACTCAGAGCCATTAGTGTTGAACGGGTGTGGGCCAGACTTGAACCAATGCTTGATCAGTATCTGGTGGCAACGTCTGCCACAGATACTGCGTATTTTCCCTATTCAGCTGCTTGAATCAGATAAACAGGCGCATCACCCAGTTGCAGTGAATTGGCATCCAGCGGCTGTCCCAGAGCATCAAGCGTTTGAGCGCAATCAAACCCTTCGGGTAGCGGAACCTGTTTTCCATTGGCCCAGGCCATGACTATTCGGCAATCCGGTTTGTGAAATTCAAGCACATAGGTGTGATCCGGAGCAGGATGCTTTTTCACAAATTGCGCATCGCCCAGCAGCGACAGAAAAATTTTCAGCGCAGCAAATGCCGGGCGAATACGAAATTGATTCAGATCATCCACCAGCCCATAGCCGTGCGCTGAAAGCCGCCACCAAAAAACCTGATCAACATGCCCTGAGCAGAGGGCAATCACCAGATAGCGCAGCATGTACCAGGCATAGACATCTTCAGTCTCGCCCGGCTGGGTGTGTCGCCAATGAGGGGCTTCATAAGGGCAACCTATTGGCGACCAGATGCCGGTGTATTTCACCGGCCAGTTAACTTCCGACACAATAATTTTTTCTTCGCAGGCTTGCGCCCAGCGGGCGTGGGCCTTGAGCAGTGCGCATTTTTCCAGCGTGGAGTATTTGCCCTGCTTGTTTTCCGGTGCGCCGCGACGATCAACGTACAGCAGATGAGAAAGTGCAGCCAGACACTTACCCTGCGGAATAGTCTTGAGCGCTGCTATCACCGGAGAATATTCAAAGTCGATGCAGGCAGGGCCGGTCAGGCGAATCTGTGGCAGACGTTCCTGCAGGGCAAACGCGGGTGCCATCAGCTGTGCGTATTCATCGGCACTCCAGATACCCCATTTGACCCGGTTGAAGGCGTGAGTAATTTCGATATGACTGACCTTGCCCGCCAGCGGTTCTATCACTCGCGACAAAAAATGCTGCCAGCGCTCAGGCTCAAGCAGAGCGCGTCTGTCTTGCAGCAGGGCAATCATCACTTCAATATTTTTTTTACGCAGCTGCTCAACCAACTGAATGCCCAGTTCCCAGTCCGTTTCCTCTTCGTGGTGATAAAAGCGAATCAGTACCGGTGGATTTCCCAGCTCTTCCAGCAGCTTCAGTTCATGAGCTATGTATTCGGATTTGGGGTGCAACGCCACACCTATGCGGTTGGTGAGCTGAACCGGGTTTTGGTAGCTGCTGTTCAGCAGTTGGCGGTAGTGTTTGAAAATGCCGGGCGCAGCCGTCAGCACCTGCCAGGCGGATTTGAACACATAACCCAGATGACGCTGCTGGTGTTTTTCCCTGCGGCTGAGCACAGTCATGGGTTGTGCTGACTTTTCATCCCACAGCCAGATATTTTGCGGTTCCGGGTAAATCGGGCGCTGAGTGCCGGTCTGACGCGCGCGGCGCAAACTGCGAATTGGATGGCGCCAGCGTCTTGTGCGTGTGTGCCATTCAAAACGGCGGCGATATTTTTGTTCTTCCCGGTCCAGTTCCCGCGGAATATCCTCGTGATTGGAGTAGATGAATTTGAAAATTTTCAGATAGGCACCGGGCAGAATGATACGGGAAAGATCAAAGGCCCGCTGCTTGTCGTTGAGTCCTGTCTTTTGCAGAGCGTAGCGATTGAGATCAATAAGCTGGGGTTCACCCCATTGGCCGAGCTCGTCCCTCGGTACCAGAATATTTTGGTTGCCCAGGTCGCCGTGCATAAAGCCCGCATCGTGCATAGCGCGAATTGCCGGAGCCACCTTGTACAGCAGGTCCATCAGCGGCGCATTGTCACGCTGGTTGTAGTAGATGTCTGACAAGGCATCGCGAAAACAAATCGCAGGTTCGAACAGGCAGAGATAATAGCTTTCGATCAGCCGGCCATTTTCCCATCTGTCCAGCCAGGCGATAGGTGCCGGTGTCCCAATGCGGTTTTGCTGCAAGAAAATGGCGGCATTGAAGGATCGTTCCGCTTTGGACTTGTTGCGTCTGTCGTACCAGTCCTTGATAAAACTCTGGCGTTTAAAAACCTTGATGGTAACTGTCTTGCTGCCATCGGCAAAGGTCAGCGGATACTTGACGACATAGTCAGCTCCGTGGGACAAGCGTTCGGCTTTCTCACTGCGCAGCAGCGCGGGAATATCAGCCAGTTGTTCGAGCAGCAGCTGATGATGAAAAGCGCTGGCGATGGCACCAGTGTAAGGTCCCAGATTCAAGGGTGTGATGGATGACGAATTCACTCAGGGTCCTCAAGCCTTTCGGCATCAGTTAGGATGATTGATGGCGGTCAGGAATCCCACGGCTTGCTTTGAAGGCGTGTTCGTAGAGTTTGGCTTCTGTCAGCAGAAAATAATTGGCTTCGAGATGGGCCTTGATCAGTCCGCGCCAGCCGCACAGGCAAAAGCGGTGCAAAAAATAGAGCTTCAAAAACATCACCGGATAGATCAGCAGCATTCTGAGCGCGGAAAACCGCCGCGATTTCTGCAGCCGCTGTTGCGCCTTGAGCGTGGAGTAGCGGTTTTTCTTTGCCGCCAGGATTTCGGTGGAGTCGTGGCCATAGTGCTTGATAATCACCGGCAGAATACGCATGGGCAGGGCGATATCTATATGCTCATGCACCAGATCTGTTTCACGCCATTTGGCTGCGGACTTGGGATAGACCTTGCGAAAGTATTTCATCTTCGCAAAGCGCATGCTCGCACCCATGAAATAATCGTCGCGATGAAAGGCAAAGCAATGCTCAGGATACTGTGCAATAGCCTGCTTGATAGCCGCTACACCTCCTGCTGGCAAAACCTCATCGCCATCCAGATTGATTACCCAGTCGTGCTGACACTGGCTCATGGCAAAGGCTTTTTGCCGGGCAAAACCCAGCCAGTCCTGATGAATCACGCGTGCACCGTGACGCTGGGCTATGGCCAGGGTTTGATCAGTAGAACCGGAGTCCACAATGACGATTTCATCCGCTCCAGCGAGACTGCTGAGCACCTCGTCGAGATGAGCTTCCTCGTTCAGAGTGATGATGTAAGCGCTGAGTTTGATGGAGTCGGACATCAGCTTCCCCAGTAGCCCAGATTTTTTCTGATTTTGAATTTTCGCCACAGATTCCAGGGCTTGGACCGTGGGTTTTTGCCACCTTTGGCAATAAAGTCGTCGATGGCTTCCAGGATGCGCTCGGCGGATCTGCCGTCGCGATAGGGATGTACTTCCTGACCGAAATGATGAATGGCCTGCATCAGTTCTGCGGGGCGCGCCAGCGCGCGCTCAATGGACGACTCGAAGTCTTCCACCCGATCAATGTCAATCAGCTGTGGGCCTGGACGGCGATTCTTGAAGGTGACAACCGGTTTGCCTGTGAGCAGGAATTCGGTGATGGCGGATGAGGTGTCCGAACACATCATGTCAACCAGAGGAAAGAGTTCGAGAATATTGTCGTTGGTGGCAAAGTGCAGGTGCTCACTTTCCAGCGCACGATATTTGGTCACAGTTTCCCTGTTCATCTTGGGATGCAGGGTCACTATCCATTGCCAGCGTCCTGACGCTGACAGACGTTTGATTTCCTCATACAAGAGCTCTGCTGCACTCCACGAGGGTGAAAAAGTGGAGTGGTAGAGTACTACGGGCTTCTCGCGCACGGGAGGCAAGTCTGCGGGAAGCTCCTTGAAAAAACTATCCAGCTTGGGCCAACCGGTTTCCACTACGCTGAAGTGTTTCATCCTGTCGGCCAGAGCCTGAAAGGCGCGAGTGTCCTGCGGGCCAGTGGTGCAGTAAAGATCGAAGAGTCCGCGAATATAAATATGTCTGGGTTTGCCTGCATCAAAGCCGTGAAAGGTCTGCACTTTGACGCCGGGGAAAAAATGGGGCACCAGATTGTTGGGTGTGATCACCGCTATGGGATTCCAGGCTTTGACCGCCTCCACACTGGTCAACAGTTTATCTTCAGGGCTGAGGTCTTCGGCACCGGGGCCGCCAAAAAACCAGGCGACCTCCTCACCCCGCGCCTTGATGGCGGCATCAATGGGTCGCATGATGGCCTGGGTGTAGCGTTCAGAGCCGTAGAACAGATAGTGTTTTTTCATGGTCGGTTTCTATCAGTGCAAACCTGGCTACCGTGAGCCTTGAGGTTTTTTAGACGTTTAGTTTGGATTGTAACTGATGCCAGACCTGTTCCACCTGAATGGAGGTCATGCAGGTGGGAATCTCGGTGGAATTCTCCGGCAGCCATTTGCATTGGCGTTTGTGGCAGGGCATGCAATCCAGTGGCGGGTCCAGCTGCAGATTGACCGTGTGAGGGCCT
>Ga0182793_1001626_pt1 | contig 13672 bp, 11 predicted proteins | sample Passage237A_FD_130498 | JGI IMG/M metagenome (GOLD analysis project Ga0182793, IMG submission 130498) | Cellulose adapted compost microbial communities from Newby Island Compost Facility, Milpitas, CA, USA - Passage2 37A (version 2) (version 2) ... | reverse complement strand
TGCGCCAAGTCAGGGCTGCAGGGTGCGCAAGTATGCGGCCAAATTGTTATGAATTCATCACAATATCTCTTACTTTGCGAGAAGCTGTAAACACTTTGCATCAAATATAGCCTTTAAATTCCGTATTTTGGGGGCTGTTCCTCATCCGAAGTCTCACCTTGTTTCACCCCATAACTGTTTGTATCCTAGCGCGCTCAGTTGGGAGGTACCTGCATGCAAGAGGTCTACATCATCCGCAATCAGGATCATCTTTACCTGGACAAACACGGGGAGTGGGTGGATGGTTGCGACAGTCACAGCCTGTTCCGCACAGCTCACAAAGATGAAGCACTCAACATGAAAGTGGAACTGTCGGTGCGTCATCCCCAGTTACGCCTGACCCTGGTCTCCGGCGCTCTCGATGAAAAGGGCCATCTCGCCTTGAACAGCGGTGATGCACCCGCTATTGACTCAGGCCGTCGTGGTTTGTTCAGGTCCGCTGAGGCGCAAGAGCCGGAATCCGGCACAGATCACACATCCGCCACTAGCGACACCATGCAACAAACGGCTGACTCGGACGCCTGAGCCAACCACACCTTCAACCGACTCCCCGGCCTAAGATTTCTTAAGACTAGCCGCAAATCCCGGGGCCGTTTCCCCGAATATTGAGGATCCCTGAGTGCGTAAATACGTGGAACTTGGCCGGGAGCAGATACCGGCCGGTCTGTTCGACCGGGAGAATGCCCCTCTGCTGAGCGGCATTTTGCGTGGCGTGGAAAAAGAAAGTCTGCGGGTGACGCCTACGGGGTGTATAGCGCTGACTGACCATCCCCGCGGTCTCGGCTCCGCCCTCACCCACCCGCAGATCACCACCGACTTCAGTGAATCCCTGTTGGAATTCATCACCCCGCCCTCTCACCGGGTGACCACGCTGCTGGATCAACTCACAGCGCTGCATCGCTTCACTTATCAGCACATTGATAACGAACTTCTCTGGGGACACAGCATGCCCTGCCTGGTCGGCAGCGGCGACGATATTCCAGTAGCCCGTTATGGAACCACCAATCGCGGCAAGATGAAGACGGTTTACCGCATCGGCCTCGGGCATCGCTATGGCCGGGTGATGCAGACGGTTGCAGGGGTGCATTACAACTTTTCTCTGCCTAACTCTTTCTGGGCTTTTATGCATCAGCACGAAGGTTCGGTAGAAGAACTCGACCAGTACACCACGCGCCGCTACTTCGATCTGATCCGCAATTTTCGCCGCCACTACTGGCTGCTGATCTATCTCTTTGGCGCATCTCCGGCGCTGTGCAGCAGCTTCGTCAAAGGACGCAGCCACAATCTGCAGTCTTTCGGCGCCGATGAGCACACCTTGCATTTGCCCTACGCCACATCTCTGCGCATGGGCGATCTCGGCTATCAGAGCAAGGCCCAGGAAAAGCTCTACGTCTGCTACAACTCTTTGGAGAGTTATGTCAGAACTCTCGGCCGGGCCATTTCGACGCCTTACGAACCCTACGAACACATCGGCGTGCAGGACGAACAGGGCAATTTCAAGCAACTGAACACCAGCCTGCTGCAAATCGAAAACGAGTTTTACAGCGCCATTCGCCCCAAACGCACCGCGCAAAAAGGCGAAACCGCACTCACGGCGCTGTGCCGTCGCGGTGTTGAATACATCGAAGTGCGTTGCCTTGATATAGATCCTTTCTCGCCCACCGGCGTCAGCGCAGCACAAGTCCGGTTTCTTGATACCTTCCTTATTTATTGCGCGCTACAGGACAGCCCGCCGTGCGACACGGCGGAGTTTCAGCTCATTCTCGCCAATCAAAAAACCGTGGTGACCGAGGGCAGGCATCCAGGCGCACAACTGCGTACACGAACCGGGGAGACGCTGTCTTTACAGACCTGGGGTAGTGAACTGCTCGACGCGCTGCAACCTATCGCCGAACTGCTCGATCAGGTTCACGGCGGCTCCGACTACATCGACGCCTGGCGCGAACAATCCGCACGCATGGCAGATCCGGAGCAGACGCCATCCGCGCGGGTATTGCGGGAGTTGCGCGCGCAAGGTTTGACGTTTCACCAGTGGGCTATGCAGCAATCGCAGGCGCATCGCGAACATTTTCTGGCGCACCCGCTATCGCCGCGCCAGGAAAAACGCTATGCCGATATGGCCGAGGAATCTTTGGCGCAGCAAGCGGAAGAAGAGAGCCGTCCGCAAGGTTCATTCGCGACTTATCTGCGCGCCTATTACGAACAGTATCGGGAGTGCTGCGGCGGGCAGAGCCAAACGTCGGGTGACAATTGTTAGGGACCGACGTTTATTTCTGAATAAGAAAGGCGTTGAAGTAGAGATCGACCACACCCTCGGTCTGATCTTCTTTCATGATCACTTCTCTGACAGCTTGCAGGGCTTCCTGGCGCAGAGCTTCTTTACCCTCTTGCGACGAAATACTTTCATCGCTCTGAGCGGAAAACAGCATAACCAGATTATTGCGTATATAAGGCATGTGATGGCGCACCGAATTGGCGGCGGCGGCGTCCTGCAGGCGGAGGGAAATATCCGCCTTGATGTACTTGAGGCGCCCGGTGCCACCGTAATTCACAATAAATGCCGGCTTCAGCGGAATATAGATAGCACCGGCATTGGCCATGGCATCGCCCTCCTTCTCCGCTCCGCCAGAGGCAAATGCCTGGGATACTGACGCCAGCAAAACCACCATAAGCGCGAGCGCCGATTTGAATAACATGTCACAACCTCACCAAATTCAACTTCAAAAGAATAGTTGAAGAGGTCGCTGCCCGCCTGCCCGAACAATTCCAGCCATGCGCCCGACTTGAGTTGGCGGGAAACTTTCACTAACGTACGGCATCCATAACGAACCACTGCATTCGGACGCCTTTATGTCTTTCCTTACTCCGCGCTTAACCTTCTTATTGATTTTCCTCGGCTGTACCGGCCTTATGGCGACCGGTTTTTATATGCAGTATGTGATGCACCTGTATCCCTGCCCTCTGTGCATCACTCAAAGAGTTTTTATTGTTGCGGTGGGCATCACAGCGCTGTTGGGATTTTTGTTCAACCCCCGCGCCACCGGGCGCAAAATTTTCGGGATCTTCGGAATATTGTTCGCGGCAATCGGCAGCTGTTTTTCCATTCGCCAGCTCTGGCTGCAAAGTCTGCCGGAAGATCAGGTGCCCGCATGCGGACCTGACATTGCTTACCTTTTGGAGAATTTTCCGCTACTGGACGCATTGTCGGTGATGTTGCGCGGTGACGGTAACTGCGCGGAAGTGGTGTGGACATTTCTCGGCATCAGCATCCCCGGTTGGACACTGGTCGCTTTTATCGGTCTCGCCAGTTTTAACCTCTGGCAGGTATTGCGCCGTCATTGAGCGGTTCGGAGCCGATCGATAAAACGATTGATCGGCTCCTCTACATGCGACGTCTTCTATTCAGTCTTTTCCTCACCCAATTAAATTCCCTTTCATTTTGTTATAACGGCTGCCCATCTGAGGCCGCAGGTTAAGAACGGTTTAGGGCTTGCCCTGGATCTGCAGATCCCCTATCTTCTCCTCGAGTCGACAATAATTTTATCCAGAAATGACTCTTCAACCGAGGAATATTGAATGCTAGATAATTGTCAATCGGCGCGAGAGCGTTGGGGCGGGGTCAGTGAAATCATCGATCGCTGGCTACAGGAACGCCAAGACCTGCTAGTGCTTTTCTGCAAACTCTCGGCGCAAAAAGACGGTAATTTTTCCAGCGAGTCGGAAGCTCTATTGCGGAATTTTTGCCAGATTCTTGTCGACTATGTGTCTGCCGGACATTTCGAAGTCTACGAACAATTGGTCAATGAAGGCCGTGAATTTGACGATCAGGAAGGCCTGTCAAAAGCCAAAATTCACTACAAAACCATTGATTCCACCACTGAGCTGATTCTGGATTTCAACGACAAATATCAAGAGACCGATGACCTGGGCAGCCTGCTGGCGGACCTCTCTCGTCTCGGTGAAACGCTCGAAACGCGCTTCGAGGCGGAAGATCAGATGATCGAAGTCCTGCATCATTCGCACAAAGATCAGGTCGTCTGAATTTACTCTGGTGATGAAACATAAAAAAAGCAGCTGAAGCTGCTTTTTTTATGTCCGTTCCTCCGACCAGATTTGCTGTGCCTGCTAAGCTTGCTGATAAACCTTTCCATTGGCGATGACAGACTGCCAAAGCAAAACGTAAGGCGCTGGCTTATGCACCGTCTAGCTAAAACATTTTTCCATTCGTTGATTGCGCGCTTGCGCTTATCTGCCTCGGCATTTCTGCTGATCTCTGTGACAACGGCTTGCAGTAATTCCGCCCTCGATCCCACGAGCCACATTACCGTTGCTAAAGGTGGTGTTTACGCAGGCGCCATAGATGAACAAGGAAAGTTTGCGGTGGTGGGTTCGATTCACCACGGGGTCAGTTATTGGCGCCTGAGTGATGGCGAACGCCTCTATGACTGGCAACACGCACAGGGTACGGACACCACACTTGCCGCCGCTGATTTTTCTCCAGAAAGCGCCTGGGCGCTGACGGCGGATAAAAATACTCTCGCGTTATGGAATACCGGCACTGGCGAAGGTTTACGTTATTGGCAGGCACCAGGGGAAATTCTCTCCGTGCAATTGAGCAAAGACGGCGATCGTGCCCTGCTGGGATTGAGCGATAACACGGCCGTTCTGTTCGACGTAAAACGCGGTGGCATTCTACGCACGCTACGCCACAACAGCCCCGTGCGCAGCGTCGCCCTCGACGCTTCCGGCGACTTGGCTGCAACAGGTTCGGAAGACCGCACCGCCACCAGTTGGGATTTATCAAACGACAAACGCCTCACCACGATTCGCCACAACGAAGAAGTACAACTGGTGGCCATGTCCGCCGATGGCGAATTGGTGTTATCGGTCAGCAAATACGATAAGGCGGTTGTGTGGAACAGTCGGGACGGAATAGTCGTAGCGGAAATGCCATTGCGCGCAGGACGACTCAAACGCGGCCTGCGCTTTACCAGCGCACGTTTCAGCATCGACAACCAATTTTTATTGACCGGGCAGACTGATCAAACCATTACGCTGTGGCGAATGGATGATCTGAACAATTCCATCTCATGGAAAGTGGGTGAGCGACGGCTGTGGAAACCCTACGCGGCCTCTATTCTTGATGTGGCTTTTAGCGAAAAACCCGGGGAGTTTTTTGCACTCGCGTCGAATGGATTGATCTATCGCCTGCAGCTACCGAACGTAGAGCAGAAATAAAAAACGGGGCCTAAGCCCCGTTTTTTCTGACAATAGAAGGATTAATGGCCTTCGATTTCAGGATTGATTTCCAGCAATTCCACTTCGAAAATCAGCGCCGCATTGGGGCCGATTTTTCCAGAAGTACCGCCTTCACCGTAGCCGAGCTCTGGTGGGATGTACAACTTGAATTTGTCGCCCACTTTCATCAACTGCAGAGCTTCCACCCAACCGCTGATTACACCTTTTACCGGGAAGCTGACAGGCTGACCGCGCTCGATTGAGCTGTCGAAAACAGAACCGTCGACCAGAGTACCGTGGTAGTGAACTTTGACGATGTCGTCTTCGCTAGGAGTCGCTGCACCTTCGGGTGCCGCTTGCAACACTTCGTATTGCAAACCGCTTTCAGTCACGGTCACACCTTCTTTTTTCGCGTTCTCAGCGAGAAACGCCTGCGCTTCTTTCAGGTTCGCATCAGCGGCAACTTTGCGCTCGCCTTCGCGCTTATTCTGCTGCTCTTCCTGGAAGGCCATCATGATTTGCTGCTGGTCAGCCTGAGCAATACGCGGCTCTTTGTCGTCGAGTACGTCCTGAATCGCAGCAGACATAACGTCTTTCTCAAAATTGAGACCGTTTGCCTGCGCCTGCTTGGCCATGTTGTAGCCGACGATATAGGTAACTTTCTGTTCAGTGGTATCGAGTTTCACCTGGGCGGGAGACGCGGATGTCTGGGACTCCTTGTTACAGCCCGCAGTCACCAGCAACGCGGCAACCGTGGCGCCCAGAACACTTGCTTTAGCTAAATATAACTTCTTCATAGGGATTTCCAATGAGCATGTCTATTTGAGTGGGTTCTCAGCTCTGACGGACACGGCATACACCCAGGGGCGCCGAGAAAGCTGCAGGTGCGCCATGGTAACGCAAATCCTCGCGAGATCGCAGACCGGGCGCACATTTTTTTTGCAATACCCCCGCATTTATCTCCGCATGAAAGGCGACGACCCGCGCATAGACACTCCGATCGGAGGGCAATTCCATTGCTCAGCCACGCGGTGGACAGATGGTGATTCGGTGCGTTTACAACGGCAAAAGACACCACTCACCACATCCAAGAGAAAAGCAAATTACGGCTTTATATTGCATACGCTTGCGCAGCCGATAATGCCTCTTCCAAAAATTTTGCGATCAATACACCTGTTTAGTGATTGCATTCGCTCTCGATTCGCCTGCTGCACATACAAAAATTTTCACGAATTTTTTAATGCTGACCTTGCAAATCGAGCAAAAACCGTACATTTTTTATTTGAATCACGCTATTATTTTATGCGTTGACCCCAACTCCCTCTCGTTAAACATCACACAGGTATCCCCTATGGCTGCGCAGAAAAAAAAGAAGGTAGATCCCGTTCTTGATCTCGAAAAACAGATAGCAAAGTTACAGGAACAATTGGCGAAAGCCCGTGCGAAAAAAGTCGGCACTGCAGAAAAAGCGCTGAAAGCAGCACAAAGTGGCGCGGCGAAAAATAAAACCGCTCTCGCCAAAGCTAAAGAAAAGCTGGCCGCTGCTACCGCTGCCAACAAGAAGAAAAAGTCCGCTGCAACTCAGAGCCGCGTTAAGGCTGCACAGGCCGAACTGGCAAAACTGAAAGCCGCATCCGCTCAATTGAAAGACTCCGTGGAAGCTGCCAAAGCTGAACTGGCCGCAGCTAAGGGTGGAGCCAAAGCCGAAACAGCAGCTGCTAAACCGGCAAAAGCCACCGCCAAAAAAGCCGGCGCGAAAAAGCGCGGCCGCAAACCAAAGGCCGCAGCAGCAGCGACCGTAAGCACCAAGAAAGAAAAGCCCGCTAAAAAAGAAAAACCAGCCAAGAAAGAAAAGGCGGTAAAGAAAGAGAAGCCAGCCAAAAAAGAAAAACCCGCAAAGGCTGAAAAAAAGAAACCAGGCCGCAAGCCCGCCGCAGCTAAAGCCGCCAAAGTTGCCGCTCTAGTCGCTGACGCCGCTGCTCCCAAAAAGCGTGGCCGCCCGAAAAAAGGCGCCGCTCCAGTGGAAGCCGCTCAGTCGGAAGTAAAACAGGAACCGAAAAAAGTTAAAGAAAAGAAAGAGAAGAAGGCGAAACCAGCCGCAGAGAAAAAGCCGAAGAGCAAACCGGCACCGGTCGTAGAGCCACAGGAGCCACCGGTAACCGCTGAGGAAGCACCCGTTGAAACGCCTCCTCCGGCACCCGTAGCTGCCTCCGAAGAAGCGCCTGCTGAAGCACCAGCAACACCAAGCAGTTTGTTCGATAGCGAAGTGTAATTTGTGAATGTCCGCCACCTGTACTCAGGTGGCGATTTCTTTTATCCCGCAACCCTTTCCCACCAAACCTTCGCGTCCTCGAAGATTAGAACCGCACCTGGTAGCCGACAAAGAGATAGGAATAATCCACGCTGTTTTTGGTGTCCACGTCGCGTATAGCCTCATTCCCACCTTCCAGACGCAGTTCCGTATTGCGCCAAGGGCGATAGCTCAGCGCCAAACTGCCACGCACATTGGTTTGCGCGGTGTCGTTGGATTTTCTCTCGTCGTATTTGAAATGGATTCTCGGTGTCAGATAAACGCGGTTGTTGAACAGGCGGAAGCGCTCACTGAAATGAATCATGCTCGAGGTCGCCTGCGTGGTATCGGCCGTGCGCACACCGAGAGTGGCGGAATCGCCGAAGCCAAAGAAATCATCCACGATCGCTTGTACCCCGGCAGAGGAATAGCGGTATTCCGCATCCTCGGATTCCACTTCAGCCTGCCAATCGCCAACCGTGGTTAGGCTGAAAATCGGCATTTCCGAGCTAACCGATTGGTAGAGATCGACCATGATTTGGATAGAAGAGTCGACCTGCCACTGGTAATTCAATGAACCATACTCAAAAAGCGAGGTGCGCTGCAGAGCGTAATAAAGCAGGTAATCGCGATTGATCTGGTTGCGCAGGTACTGCTCGAGATTCAGATAAGGCTGGCCGATCAATATGTTGGTGGCCGTCAAAAATGGTGAGCGCTGCCGACCGTAATGGGCGGAGATGCGATTGCTCGCGTTAAATTGATAAGAGCCCTGCCAACGCAATACGTTGAGTTCGGCAAATTCGTAGTCGTAATCGAGATTCAAATAGCTGGAAATCTTCTGCGAGACGTACTGTGCGCGGCCGCCGTAGGCAGCGCGATCGGTTTCTCCGTACACCGTCTGCTGCGTGACATAACCAGCGAAGCTCCAATTTGCATTCAAATCAAAGCTCGTCTGCACGCTATAGAATTCGATGTCCATATGATCGTAAAAATCGGAAAACTGCACTGGCGAACCGGCATTAAATCCGACCTTCCAGCGCTGCGTCAGCGGATATTTCACGCTCAGCCCATCAAAATAGCTGTACATCCCACTGTCGTAATCTCGCTGTCTGCCACCGACCAAATTCAGACCGGTATCCACGTGGGTGTAATTGAGATAAAACCGTTTGATCGCGGTTTTGTCGTCATCCACATGGTCGAGCAAATCCGCTTGGTCATAGCCGTTGAGGCGAACTTCGATATGGTGCTCAGGATGGCGATAACCGGCGGTGAAATCGAAGTTGGTGGCGAGTACGGCGAAGACATCTTCATCCGGGATATTTTTGCCGCCTCGTTCCATATAGTTGTATGACTGTCCGAGCATGCCGCGCCAGTAAAAGCGCGGACTGGCTTCCGTCGCATACTTGGATTTGCGCAGCGCATTCTGGCCGTCATCCGCCGCCGTTTCCAACGCGCGCAAACGCTGATTCACCCGATTGACCCAACTGCCTTCAGGCCGGTTTGTCAGCAGTGTGCGATAGGATTGCAGCGCCAATTCCGTCTGCCCGAGACGCTCGTAGGTCAACCCCATCAACTCCTGTCCCCACGCCGAAATTTCCGTGTCCGACGCCAGCGACAGCACTGCGTAATAATTCAATGCCTGCTGATATTGCTGATTCATATAAAGCGTTTTTGCCTCCGCCAGAATCGCTTGCACGCCGGCGTGGCGATCTTCGGCGGCGGGACTCAACCAATAAAATGATTTTTGCTCGGTTCCAGAAAAAAGCTGGCGATGCTGTTCGGGCGTCACACCGACGACGCGCAGTCCTGCAAAAGCGGAAGCGTTATCGATAACGAATTTTTCCGCCTCGGTGCGACTGCGGAAAAATCCCATGGTCACTAACGGCAAGGGCTTGTTTTGCAGCTGTTGCGGCGAGGTATAAAAACCGAGATACGCATAGCGCCCAAGGCGGCTGCGCACCGCGTTAACGCCGCCGGCGCTCACCGGCCACTCCACGGCAAAACCAGCATTGATGTAATCACCGTAAAGCGTCATCACCGATGTTTTTTCCAGCGTGGCAGCATTTTCGCCATCGGCGGCAACAGCCGAAAACGTCAGGCACATCAAGCTGACCGCGGCGATCAGAGTGCGCATAAATTGCAGGTGTTTATTGTTCATTAACAAATCCACAAGACACTAAAACGCGAGCAAGTCCAGGTCTATTTCCCTCGGTGGGTTCCAGACATCTGTGTCATGGCAGCGGTGACAGAGCATCTCTTTCAGCGGAAGGTGGTTGAGATGCTGACCGGGGGCCACTTGGTTGTTGTGGCAACTGAAGCAGTCACCAATCACTTTGTTATGGTCCACATCCTGCGCCAGGACAGGGGCAAAGGAAATCGTGTTCTTGTGGCAAGAGTCGCACTCTGGCTGCACCAAGATATGGTTTTGCGGGCGCCCAATAGCTGATACCCCGTCGTGGCAACTTGCGCAATCACCCAACACAACTCCGTGATCAACCTTATCTGGCGGCAAGAAACGCGTAGTGTTATGACAGGCACCGCACTCTGACTGCACCGAGATATGGTCTTGGTCTTGACCAATTGCCAATTGCCCATTGTGGCAACTTACGCATGTGCCTTGCACTTCTGCGTGATTCATATTCACCGGCAGGAAGGCAATGTTGCTATGGCAGGCGCCGCACTGGTTACTGGTGGGGATATGGTTCAACGGCTGACCTGTTGCACCGATGTTGTTATGACAGGAGACACAGTTATCACCCACCTTGTCGTGATTGAACCGCGTAGGCTGCCAGCTAAGATCGGAGTGGCAATCCGCACATTGATCGTGCACAGGAATATGGGTGGCCGGTTTACCCGGTACGGTGATGTTGTTGTGGCAATTTTCGCAACGGCCGAAGACTTCGTGGTGATCGACGATCGGTACCGCTTGCCAGGCAATGGTGCTGTGGCAGGCGTCGCAACGCTCACTGGCAAAGATGTGATTAACCGGTTTGGGGGTGGCGTTGAAACGGCCGTTGATGCTGTGGCAAGCAGCACATTCCCTCGGCGTTCCGGCGAACTGTCCGTTGACGTGACAGCTTTCGCAGGGCACAAAATTGTGACCGCCGGTGAGTTCAAACCCGGTTCTGGCGTGATCGAAAGGCTTGTCCTGGGGCAGCGCCGCTCCGGCATAACCCAGAAGCATCGCCAGACCAAGAACCCGCAAACACCACTGCACTGCTCTCATCATGGTCTAGTCCTGCAATATCAACTGGAAAAACTTGTTCTGGCTATGGCAACGGCCGCAGTTTTTGCCGAAGCCACCGTTGTGAATATCCTGGCGTTCATGACATGTACCACAGACGGCCGAGGTCTTGTGCGGATCGGTTCCCGGAGCATGACAGGCATCACAGGCGAGGCCCTGGTGTGACCCCAACAGCGGGTAGCCGGTAAATTCTTCGTGATCGAATTGCCACAGGTTCCAGCCGTTCGGTGAATGGCAAGTGTGGCAATTGCTGCCCAGAGCGCCTTTGTGGTGATCATCCTGCTTATGGCAGCTCACGCAGTTGGTGCTGGTGCCGGCAAACTGATTGCCGATATGGCAGCTCTGGCAGGGCACCGTATTGTGCAGCCCCACCAGCGGGAAGGCGGTGAAGTGGTGGTCGAACTGATTGACCCTTTTCCAGCCGTCAGTGACATGACAGGTGGCGCACATCTGCATATCCGGATTTTTGTGGATGTCGTCCGCAGCGTGGCAGGAGGCGCAATCCCGCGGCAGATCATCCTGCAGAGCGCCGACGTGGCAGTTGGTACAAGCCAGGGTCTGGTGGTGGCCGGTGAGCGGGAAGCCCGTCACTTTGGCGTGCTCAAACTTCGCCTGTTTCCAACCCACGGTGCTATGGCAAGTCTCACACTGCTTGCCGTTGCGACCCAAGTGGATGTCGCTGTTGGCGTGACAACTGTGGCAGGACGTGGGCAGGTTTTTCTCGACTACGCCATTGGTGTGACAGGCGCGGCAGGGCAGCTCCGCGTGATGGTGGCGCAGCGGAAAATCGGTGGTGTTGTGATTGAAAACGCGCTTCTCCCAACCGTCGACCGAGTGGCAGGAGTCACACTGTTTGCCGTTTTTGCCAGCGTGAACATCGGCGGCTTTGTGGCAGCTGACGCAGGTGGTTTCCTCAAACTGATAACGCTGACCGGCGTGACAACCGCTGCACGCCACCTGAGTGTGTTTGCCGCGCAGATTGAAGCCGGTGGTGGAGTGGTCGAACTCCTGGCGTTTCTGCCAGCCCTGGGGTGAGTGGCAGGTTTCGCATTGAGTACCCAGAGCGCCTTTGTGGAAGTCATCTTTCTGGTGACAGGTTGCGCACTGCGGCTCCGCATCGCGGAATTTTTTGCCTTGCTCGTGACAATTGGTACACGCCAGGGTGGTGTGTCTGCCCTCCAGCGGAAAACGCGTCCATTCATGACTGAACGCGTCGATGGCGATGCCCACTATGTCCGCATCGCGGCCGAGGTGATCGGTGTGACAGGTGTTACAGGGTTTGACGCTGGCCAGCGGCGATTGGCCGTGGAAGCCGGTTTTGCTGTTGCGGTCGTTGCGAATTTCGTCGTGACAATCAAGACACAGATTGGGCATGGCCGCCTTGTCGAAGGAAGAGTGGCATTTTTCGCACTGGGCTTCGTACTTGGCGTGGCCTGCGATCAGATCCCCCGGCATTAGCGCCCGCTGCTTAATGGACATTTCCTGTGCCCAGGCGCCGCCACTAAGGAAGAGACTTAGCAATAACATCCAGCGGAAAAATTTCATCAGCTTTCCCATCAATACTTATGAACGATCACAAGGGGTAATGATCCTCAGGGTGCGCGATACCTCAGCACAGTCGGCGCGCGCAGCGAATGCGTTAACTCTAGATGTACTGTAGGCCGGGGCTTAACTCCGTCCGAAGGTAGTCAACCAGATGTTGGGCGGCAATCACTATAATATGTTAATTTCCGTGCCAGCGCTTAAGTTCAAATCCACCATAAGAGGAATGCAGCAGAGAGTGGTGTCGCTTTAACACCCCGCTCGCTGATTCTTTCCTCTTAATATCTATGTTGAGGATAGCCAAGCTGCTCAACTCGCGGAGCGCCACTCTCTTAAAATTTGGTGTTTATTATACTTTTTAGACTCGCGGCTTATACTTTTGAGGCTGACCGGATCGCCAACCATTCGACAAATGACGAAAAAAAGGATTGGGATTATAGGCGACGCCGACCTTTCAAAGTGAGCGCTGCATCGCACTCACCGGCTATTCCCGGACTTTCTTTGTGGTGAATAGCACGCCGGGTCATTACACTTACGCAGCTGCGAATTCTCCCACAGCGTTTGAAACATGTGTACGTCCCCTGTGAACCGGGGACCTGTAACGCCGATCAAAGTACCGCTCCGCACAGTGGCAATGGCCCAAAGGCGAGGCGCAAGGTGTGACGTTTTGACTATATCTCAGGGTCGCCACGGCAATTGGCTGCCAAAGATCCTTTGCTGTTCCGTGAGACACGCAAGGAACCGCCTGGGGATTTCTGGCACCATGAATCAAAAGGACTGAGCATAAAAATTCGATCTTCTGCACGGTGTTGGACGATACACAGGGGTTTGCAGACGATGGCAAATGAATATGGGGTGAGTGCGTGGGCCGTTTGCCGACACGTGTTCACCACAGTGCAGGTACTTCAAGTGGAGGCACAATTTGGCACCGCGTAAGCTCTGGATTCATCTGGCTGGTTCCGTCCTTTTTACCGTCAGCGCCGGCTTGAGCCCGCATCTTTGGGCCGACGATCTCGCCGAGGCGCGCAAGGCGATTCGCCTGCAGCAGTTCGCTCAAGCAGCCGAGCTCTATCGCAGCAGCGCCGAAGCCGGCAATAGCGAGGCCCAATATCAGCTCGGCAATTTGTATTTGCTCGGCCGCGGCGTGAAGAAGGATGAAAAACTGGCGCGGCGCTGGCTCGAACAGGCTGCACAGCAGAACCATCCCGGTGCCCAATTCACCCTCTCCCAACAACTGCAAAAAGACGCCCCGGAACGCGCCAATGAGCTGCTGCGCGCCGCTGCCGCACCAGGGGAGGGTCCGGGGCGGGGGCGGGGGG
>Ga0182793_1001625_pt1 | contig 13683 bp, 13 predicted proteins | sample Passage237A_FD_130498 | JGI IMG/M metagenome (GOLD analysis project Ga0182793, IMG submission 130498) | Cellulose adapted compost microbial communities from Newby Island Compost Facility, Milpitas, CA, USA - Passage2 37A (version 2) (version 2) ... | reverse complement strand
CCCCCCCCCCCCCCCCCCCCCCCCCCCCCCCCCCCCCGCCCCGGGAAACGACCTAAACCCCGCGCGCGCCGGGGAGCCGATCCGATCATTCACTTCGCAACCACCCCATCCCTGGATCGCACGCGCGAGTCGCGAGGTGTTGCGCCGCAACGTCTCACGGTCGCCATCGCCGACCCATGTGCACGCAGCAACCTGCATCCCAACCCGCACTTCCTGCTCTCGCGCCGCATCCGCCGCTTCTGCCAGCGCCTCTTTCGCGGTGCGCGTGGTACTCACATACGCAACGATCCTGCGCATGGTGTACTCGACCGTTTCCGTGCCCGATCCGGTAATCCGGAACGAGATCCGGTATGGAATGCCCGATTCGCGCAAGCGCGTGAACAACTCGCTGAACGGCCGCAGCGTAGCCGGCCCCAGCGACATCACGACAGGCTGGCACAGGCGCCCGCCGACTCTTGCCACCGTCGGAGCCACGACCTCGAAACCTCGCGGAATCAACTGCTGCGCCAACGGTGTCCAAAGACCACATGACGCGTCGTCGCGGGGCACGCCCCGCTCCGGCATCCGCAACCGTTGCAGCAAATCCACGCCATCACCAGGGTACGATGGCCGCCACGATTCGTCCGTCCACGCCGCATCGACCATCATCCGGATCGAGCGCAGCGCATCTTCACACGACAACACGTTGGTTACGACACGCTCGGACCGCAAGTCTCGCGACAACGCACCGACGAGCGACGCATGCAGCTCACGCAACGCCACAATGCCGGCGCCCTCGACTTGGGAGAGCATCGCCGGCGGGCGCGAGCGGGCGAGTGCCAACCGCTCTTTCGCCGCCGCATGACGGTCCGCAACCGTCAATGCGGATGGCAACGTCCACGCAACCAGATACGCATTTTCGATCGCGCAGTACCGTGCCAACGCCGCCAACTTTTCTTCTTCCACGTCATCGAGCGCCAATCCAAGCCTGGAAACCGTTGTGCGGGACGGTTCCATCGCCGCGCGAATCGCGCGCTCGACCAGGCGAGGATCGGTGTCGCGCTCGAATACGAATTGCAGATAGTGTCCGGGTGTGCGCATGTACGCGCCCACTTGCTCGGAGATGCGCTCGATCAACTTATCGATGTTCGCAGGACCGATCGTGTCCTTTGTGCCCTCGATGCGCAGCACCGAGCACAAGCTGCCATCCGACGCCGCCAGCGTCGTGGCATCATCGACTGTTTCGAGGTCGCAGTATGCGTTCGCCGCCTGCCAGGTACGCGTGCGCAACTGCCAGAGCGCCATGTCGGTCTCGAACAACACTCGATCCAGCCATCGAAATCCCATTCCGCCCCCTCGATCATTGCAACCGTAGCCAATCGCCTACCAGCGCCGGGTTGCCAAGTACAGCCAACGCGCCCACTGCCAACGTAGGATCGTGTGGATACTCACGCGCAGAGCGCGACGCCATTTCATCCGCGACAGACAGTCGTCGCGTGTTCGGCTGCGCAACCGGCATCACGGGCGGTACAAGCCGGCAACACGCCGCCGCCGTCGCCAGCACCTGCTCGCTTGAATCCGGCGAGTCGTCGTCGCGCACTGCGACCCAGATGCGCCCCCGCGAAAAGCCGGTAACGCGGATCGGCAGCCCGAGATCGAAAAGTTGCAACGCAGTCCGAATGCACTCTGCGCGATCCAATGCGCCAAGCCACATCGAAGTCGCGTCCTTGCGTTTGCCGCTTTTCAGCAGACCCACCCACATGGACTCGCAAAGCAGCCCAACCGCGTAAGACATGCGCCTCCGACCGTTGAGTTGAACGGGGCCACACAGCACCGCTTCCGCGATCGCGCCAGATGGTTCGGTGTCGAAACCGATCGACCGCATGCCCGCGAATGGGTTGAGCCGGTAGCGGTCCGCAGCAAGTGCGCCATGCACCTCTATCCGGGCATAGGGGCAGAGCACCAGATACTCCGGTGCCGCAATCCAACCGCGACTCGCTCGCGAAGGTCCACCCGCAGGCGTTGCCGATAGCCCGGACAATGCCGCCAGGTCCGCCGCTCGATCGCCCTCGAAATGCGCACTGACGCGCAACAGCATCGGTCGTGACTCGTTCATGTCACGGACCCAACGAGGAACTTGCGCCGGCTCCACGGGCGGGAATACCTCGCGCCAATCACCTGCTGGAACCTGCGCCTCCAACATGCCGATGGCGTAGTCCTGCCGGTGGTGCCGCAAAACGGCCCGACGCTCCGTCATCCCTGTACTGCCGCCAGGTGGCGGAACAAACGTCACATCCTGCGCTGCGGAGTTGAACGCATATTCAATTTCCGGAGCCACGGACTGTTCCGGGAAGTCGAATAGATGCTGCCGCAGTGCGAGCGCAAGATTGTGTCCGGGTGGCGGCATCGGCAAACCGAACCATTCCCGCGCAACGTGCAGACACCGCCCCGCTTGTACGGCGACTTCCGCAGCCTGCTGCTCCACCGGCGCGTTCCGCAATCCCATTTCCGCTGCCAGCCCATCCGGACGCGTCAGCAGGAATGCGTCGTCTCGCAGATCGTCTCGGGCGAGCAAGCCCAACCGCCGCATAACCGCAAATGGCAGGTTGGTCATCCAAAACGTGCCATCCCGTAGCGACCGCAATGCGTCATCGACGTGCCGCACGGACCCGTCATCGCGGCAAGCGATGACGGGTCCGATGCCGTCCGCATCGGCCAACGCAACGGGATCCAGCGCCCATAGCAAGCCCGCCCTCGTGGAGAGCATGCGTCACCTCGCGGCTTAGTCGTCGCCCCCGGTCGAAATCCCGAGGTCCGACAAACCACCAGCCCCCTCGTCCAGCGTCGACTGCGTGGCAACGCCAATTACAGTCGGCAAAGCCAGAAGCACCGCACCCAACACGGTGGAGGCAATTGCCATCCCTTTGGGTTCATGGGTTTTGGCGGAATTGATGAGTTTCACGATTCCGCCGCCGGCGAACAGCACCCCCAGCACGTAGAACACATACAGCAGTCCCTTGGCGACGCCGGCACCCTGTCCGGCAACGTGGGTACCAATCTCGCCAGCGTTTTTGGGCGCTGCCCACAAGACCTCCGGGATCGCGACCATTGCGATCGCAGCGGCAAAAAGAGCCAAACTCATCGCCATCGGCGATTTCATCACTTTCATTTTCACGGTCATACTCCTTGTCAGGGCGGGGACGGAATCAACAAACTCACGGTCGCCGTTGCCCCTAACGACGCACCGATTGCGTACGCGAACACGTGTGCGTTACACAGCAGCACGCCCGCCACGAATCGAGCAGCACCCGCCCCCCAACCGCCCTCTTGGCGATTGTGTGCAGTGGCGAGTGCATACAGTCCACGACCTGCGAAATACCAACCGATGACAACCACGATGTTGAGCAACACCGTGATCCACGTCTGCATCGTGTCGCCGCCGGTGCTTACGGTAGACAGCACGTATTCTGGTGAAACGCCTGGACCGAACAGCGTCACGGTGCCCGCCGCCACCGTGCCGATCAGGTTCAGCATCAAAGACCCGCAGATCGCCATCGCAATGCCGACGCGCGGAGGATGCGAGGCGGCTCCGCGCGACATGCCCGCAGATGCCAGACGCCATATCCCGCCACCAACGAGCGCGAGTCCGATCACGTACCACACGATCATGATGCCGCGTAGGATCGACGGCAGTTGCGATGACACGACCAGCAACGTGTCCGTACTGTTCATGTGCCGCCTCCGACGATAATCGGCGTTCCGTCCGGCGCGTACGTTGTCGAGGGTGCCGCAGCGCGGCGGAACGAGCCGCCGCCAACGCCCTGATTCCTGTCTCCATCGTTTGCAGGCATGGACTCGCGGCCAGACTCCAACGCCGTCGCGCCGATCGTACGAACCGGCCCGATCAGCACGATGCCGACGGCAGACCCCGCCGGGAGCGTGACCGTAGGCTGCCGATATGCGCCGTCACGCAATGAGGACGCCAGCGTTTCCGCACCCGTTGCACGCAGCAGATCCGAGGTGCGATATGGGTTGTACGATTGCACGGTGCCATCCGACGAAACGGTGACGCCCACGTACGGATTGCTCGCGCGCGTACCTGATGCGTAGCCAACAAGGAACGCCGCACCTGCCTCATGAATCACGTTGTGCACGATGTGACGGTTGACATCGCCCTCCACTGCCGGGATCCGGGTGCCCGGATCTACCGCGATCGCGTTCACGTCGTACCAGCGATCACGCCACAACATCCGCTCGAACCGCATCATCACGCGATCCACGGTCGCCTGCCCCTGCGTCCCTGTGGACTGCGTACGCCCCAAAAGTTTGGCTCCCGCCGCAGGACCGCCCGTCAATCGCACGATCATTTCGGCGGGATAATCCGTGTTTGCCCCCACCTCGACGACCGCAGTCAACACCGTCAGCGCCGGAATGCCGAGGTCAACCGCTTCGCTACCGTCCCTGTCACCGAGTGCCGCAGGCTGCCGCACCGAAACCGGACGCCCCTTCACCTCGCCCTGCGCCGGCAACGCTTGCCAGCGGGACGCCAACTCCCGCAGGGCATTGGCGCGGCGGGTCACTTCGGCTGTTCGGTCGCGATCCACTTTCACCGGCGGCGGCGTCGGCGGCTTTTCGCTCGGCGTCGGTTTGCCCGCTCCGACCAGTGGTGCCATCACGACTGGCTGGCCCGACTGGCGAGCCGAGTCCAGTTGGATCTCGTTTTCGGTGGCAATCAGGTCGACGTAATGATCCGACGGGTCCGAGCGCGGCGATGTCGCGCGCCCGGAAGGCGCAGCAACCCCCGAAACATTCGCTCGCTCCGGCGTCGTTTTGGCCCGCCGCGCCGTCGCGATGTAACTCGCCGCAATCACGATGATTGCCATGACGATGAATGCGAGCAGGATCAACCCTTTCATGCGCCCGCCATCTGCGGCGCGATCAATTTGGACGGACGGAGAAGGACTTTCGCTGCGGGCCTCTTCGCTGCTCACGGCGCCCCCCCGATGTGCTCCACGTCCGAGTTTGCTCGTACGCTCACGGACATAAGTCGACCGTCATCAAGCAATACCACTTGCGGCAGATACCGCATTCGGAAGGCCCGCATTGATCCAACGCCCGTAACCGCGTCCGGCGCCGGAGAAATCACGCGGTGCGGAGTTCGCAACCAAAGCACATCCTTGGCATGCCACGCCCGCATGCCATCCGGCAACACGCCCAGGATCTCGGTAGCCTCCGGAACCGGCGCCTGCCCGACCAACACGCGTCGCAAATCGTCGCCCACATCAATGCGATCGTAGCTAGGCGTAATCGGCATCTCCGCGAGCGGCCCGTTGCCCGCCACGAGCAACGTGATGCGATCCCCGAGTGCCGAGGATTCGCTTGCCTCAGCCGTCGTCAACACGACAGATACCGGTCGGGATTCGCCTTGCAACATCAGCAGCAGGTTGCTCACGACGAACCGCCGCTTCGCCGTGATCGTTACGACGTTCGCCGGCGTACGGTGCGACCGATCCTCCACGCCCGTGACGCCCTGATCGATCGGCACGCCATCAGGATTCGACGAAACCGCCCCACTGCTGTTCGCCGTAGCGCCAACTGTGCGGACATCGAATGCGGATTCATCGCCACTCCTGGCCTCGACGACAGGCCACGGCTGTCCGGTGGAATCCAGCACCTCGATTGCCATGACAAACCCGTGCAGCAGTTCCAGTCGCGGCGAACGCGCCCCCGGCTGCAACGAGACCGGAATCGCCCGTGACATCGCTGCCTGCGGGGCTACGCGTGGCGCGGATGCACGATCTTGCTCGATCGTCTCTTGCCGATACGCCTGAATTTCGTGTGGCTGCACGGGCAGCAAGGCATCGCGCACCTCGGCCCATACTTGGTCGCGTTCTCGCGCAGCGTCCGCACGAGCGGACTGTTCCGTCGAGTCGACCGTCGATTTTGGCTCAGGTACCGACGGTGGCTCCGTAGCCGATTTCGGCGTCTCCGTCAGAACCGGATCCACCACGATGCCATCGCCTGCCGCCAAAGGCGGCATCGAAACCTCCTCAGCTCCTACGTGGTCCACCATCGGCACGATGACAGCCATTGCGACTGCAAATCTCCAAAATTGCCGCATCATCCAACCCTCGCCAACATGGTAGTCGCGACAACGCCCGACTCCGGCCGGAGTCGAACGTCGACCCTTTTTATCTCCATCGTTACCAGTAGCCGCTGCACGCGACGGTTCGATCCACCGTAGTGCGTGACCACACTCATCGGCACCTCGACCGACCAGGTAAACCGTGCATCGGGTCCGAGTCCGGATTTCACAATGCGCGGCGGTTCCGTAACGCTCTCGATCACGACACGATCATCGCGCACGAGCGCCAAGTTCCCCGACGCATTCAGTTCACGAAGGTACTGACGGTAAGCCGCCTCCGACAGACGTGGCTCCAGTCGCGAAACCTGTTCCCGCCAGTTGACGAAATCGAGCGAATAGGCCATGCGCGCGGTATCTGCGGCCCACTGTGTCAATGCGTCGCCGCTCAACAACGGATCCCTCAGCGGGACAATCTCGATGACGTAGCCCTTCCCGTCGGTTGCAAAATACCTCGGCTCGGGCCGCATCATGTAGATGATGATCGACAATGCGATCAATCCCAGAATGATGAGTCCCTGCACAAGCACAACGCGCAGCAAGGATGTGTACCGCGCTCGCCAGAACGCATTGGCGGCCACCACGGCGTCGACGCCGGGCGGGATCACCTCCGTCGGCCCTGTGGGTGCCGCACCCGCGTTGGTGGTGGATGGCTTTTTTCGGAACATGGCCCAAGTCTCGTATGTAGTATGATATACGCGAATGGTTGCGCTAAGCTACCGGACGCCGGAACACGTTACATCTGCCGGCAAGGGCAGTAGTTCGCCGGGATCGGCATCTACTGCGGCAGACGGAATGCCCACAATCTCAACCGGTGCCCCAATCCCGGATGGCGCGGGAGCGGCCAAAGACGACGTGGAGGATACCGGCGTGGACGGCCGAACGAACCAGAGCACAAGCAGCACCGCAGCCACCGTCCACATCCATCGCGATTTGCGCTCGGGCGATCCTGGCGCAATACGCCGTTGCGCGATGCCTGCCAACGCGCGGCGCGCAACGCGCCGGTTCGGATACGCGGCCAGCAAGAGCGATTCGTCGGCGTTGCTGGTGTTGGTCATACGCAACGTGGAGCCGTCTATCCAGTATCGGACAGTCGCGCCATTGGACCCGACGACCGGAATGACACGAACCTCATCGACCGTATCAACGACCGTCGCGCAATCCGACGCGATGCGCACGCGCTCGCGTGGCTCCAGCAGGCCAAGAGAAACCAAGATGCTCATACTGCGCACTCCTACGTGGAGTGCGCAGTATGCACTACTTGCGCAATTGCGCGCAGCTACTCTCTTGATACCGATAGGAATCTCCGGACGAATGCGCCCGCGGCGGGGCCGGGCCTGTAGCGCGGGCTGGAATGCGGTTTCACTGCAAGGAGAAAACGGGATGAGGATGTGGCATTACGACGACAACGGCCAGCACGTCGAAGGCCCGCACGAGCGGGTGTTCGGCGACCTGTCGGGCGTGCGCGGCGGCGATGTGTCCGGCGTGCGCGGCGACCTGACGGGCGTGCGCGGCGATGTGACCGGCGTCCGCGGCGATGTGTCGAACGTGACCGGCGACCTGACCGGCGTGTGTGGCGACCTGACGGGCGTGCACGGCGATGTATCGGACGTAACCGGCGATCTGCAGGGCGTGACCGGTGATCTGACGGGCCTGCGCGGCGACCTTTCGGACGTGGCCGGCGATGTGTCCGGCGTGACCGGCGACGTGTCGGGCGTGCGAGGCAACCTTTCGGACCTGTGCGGCGATTTGTCGGATGTGACCGGCGATCTGCAGGGCGTGGTCGGCGACCTGACGGGCCTGCGCGGCGACCTTTCGGACGTGGCCGGCGATGTGTCCGGCGTGCGCGGTGACCTGGACTGCCTGCGCGGCGATGTGACCTACATGATTGGCGATCTGTCCGGTGTGTGGGGCGACGTTTCGGGCCTGCGCGGTGACGTTTCGGGCGTGACCGGCAACCTGTCGCGCGTGGAAGGCGACCTGTCGGGCCTGCGCGGCGATTGCACCGGCGTGTGCATCGACCTGGACGCCTGCGGCCTCACGCCGGCCATGCGCGAGCGTGTCGTCAACATTGATGAACTGATCGGCGAGCCGGCGCCGGAAGAAGCCCCTGCGCCTGCGCCCGCAACGGGGCCGGGCCTGTAGCGCGGGTGCGAATGCGCTTAACCTAGAGCGGCCTCGATAGCGGATTTGTAGACGTTTTCATCCGGCGGGTATTCGTAAAAGTGGGTTGTAGAGCGCCCTGCTGCCCGTCGATGCGCAAGCATCAACATTCGTAAAATCGTGTTGCTTTCTACTGAAAGACGGCGCATAGTTATACCATCACAAATCGCAAAATGGTGTTGGTCATGAGTGCAGAAATCAAGTCTCTTGTTCTGGATACTTGGGCAGGCCGCCGCTATTACGCCGTCGAACTGGTTGGCCAGACTCCAAAGAAAGCGCGAGTTCGTGTTCTCACGCCGGGCGGCGTCATGCTGCCCGGTCGGCGCTACGTCAATTGTGGCGAGACTGTTTTGGTTCCCAAGCACGCAGTTGTTGATCTCCCCAAAGATGCTCACAAGGTCGAACAGGGGTTCTACGACGGCCATTTAAATGGCTATGGAGGCGTGGTTGATGCCCGCGAACATCCTGAATCTCCCGCAGTACCGTGTGCTGCGGGTTGAGGAAACCGACCATGATTACCACGTCACCGCCGAGCCGGTGGACGTGACCGCTGCCTGCCCACATTGCCAGTCCGACCGCCTGAACTCGTGGGGCACCCGCGAGCAGGTGTTCAAAGACCTGCCCATGCACGGCAAGCGCGTGGGCATCTACATCGACACCAAGCGGCTACGCTGCCAAGCCTGCGGCAAGACCTTCTCGCAGGCGCTGCCAGTGCTGGCCGAGAACCGCATGATGACCGACCGGCTGGTGAAGTGGATCGGGCAGCAGGCCCTGAAACGCACCTTCACCTCGCTGGCCGACGAGACCGGCGTGGTCGAAGGAACGATCCGCAACATCTTCCGCGACTACATCAACGAGCTTGAGCAGACCGTCCGCTTCGAGACGCCGAAGTGGATGGGCATCGACGAAATCCACATCATCAACAAGCCGCGCTGCGTCGTCTCGAACATCCAGAACAACACCATCGTGGACATGCTCCACAACCGGAACAAGGACACGGTGGCGAAGTACCTGTTCAAGATGCCGAACCGGGACAAGGTGCAGTACGTGGCGATGGATATGTGGACGCCCTACCGCGATGCGGTGGGCGCGGTGCTTCCAGACGCCACCATCGTCATCGACAAGTTCCACGTCGTCAGAATGGCGAACGACGCGATGGAAAAGGCCCGCAAATGTTTGCGGGCCGAACTGACGCTGAAGCAGAAACGCAGGCTGATGCACGACCGCTTCGTGCTTTTGAAGCGCGAGCGCGACCTGAACGACCAGGAGCGGCTGCTCATGGACGGCTGGACAAAGAACTATCCAGCTTTGGGTGAGGCCTACCGGCTCAAAGAGGACTTCTACGGCATCTACGAGGCCGGGACGCCAGAGGAAGCCATGCGGCGCTACGAGGCGTGGTACAGGGCAATATCGACCGAGATCAGACCCTACTTCGCCGACCTGATCCGCGCCTTCACCAACTGGCAGCCCTTCATCCTCAACTACTTCGAGCACCCCGTCACCAACGCCTACACCGAGAGCCTGAACAGCCTGATCCGGGTGATGAACCGGCTGGGGCGTGGCTACTCGTTCGAGGCGCTACGGGCCAAGATTCTCTTCACTGAGGGCATCCACAGCAACAAGCAGAAGCGACCACGGTTCGAGCGCAAGCGCGAGGCGGAGCCGGTCGAAATGGGATATGGACTGCCGGACGATGCCATCGGCTACGGGTTGCCGGTGATGGAGAAAGTGCGCTCGATGCGTCCGCCCGAAGCCTACGACCCACACAAGCACGAGAAACGGGAGAAGAACTACGGGGCGGACATTTCAACACTCATCCGCATGATCGAGGCGGGGGAGCTTTGACCCCCGCTCCAACCCGCTTTTACGAATACCCCATCCGGCAAGGTGACGTTGTTGAACGCCTCTTGCACCCTGTAAACCGTGGTCGAATGTGGTGGCAGTGCTTTCAGCGGAACCGTGGCTCCGTCGATGATGCCAACTTCTTCGTATTCGTAGGCAAGAAAGGTGATCGACGCCGGTTGCAAGGCATAGCGGATCAAACATCGCTTTTCTCTTGCTGCACGTTCAGTTCGTAGCACGTTGCCGACGAGCGGCGAGCGCCCTCATCGGCCACTCGCCGCTCCGTCGTCTGGTTGCTCGTCGTCTGGTCGCTGCGATTCCGATCCTTCTTCCGATCCTTCGCGCCCCGGATCATCCGACATCGCGGATTCCAGAATCGCGACCGTCGCCAACGGTGGTGCCTCCCAGCCGGTTTCTTCCATATCCTGCCGCAACGCCGTGACCGCTGCATCGACGTGCGGATCATGTAGCCGCACGCCCGCAGTTCGCTCGGCCAGAAGATGTGCTCGCACTCCTGCAGCCTCCGCGCTGGCTACGCGGCGCCCAACGTCATTGAGTGCGTAGTGCAACGCACGGTCGACCGCCTTGAGCCAGCGGAAATCGCCGCTCGTGAGAATGCCATGAATATCCTGCGCCCGCTGCAACATTGCCGCCAGCAACGGGCGCACGTAGGCATGCTGCTGCAACATCGCTTTCACGGCAGTGTCTTTCGCCGCATTGGCGAGTGCAGCGGCAAGCGTGGCCTCGTCCGTGCGCGTCAACGCGATCCGCCACGGTCCTGTGGCGGGCCAATCGTAATAAAGACGCCCACGCAAACGCTGCCACACACGCCTGGCCGCAGACCAGCCCGCAGGTCCGAAACCTATCGACACGGCATCCAGCAACGCGTCGGATTCGGCTTTGCGATCCATGATCCGCGCGGCGAACACCGCAAACAGAATGCGCTCATGCACATCCATCCGATCCACGGCGGAACGCACATCGTCCGGCAATTGCCGCCCCAACTGCGCCGCAAAGGCCGTCCGCGCGGCGCCTTCGGCCCACGACTGTGCAACCGCATCGCGCTCGCCCGCGCGAATCGCGCCAACTGAAACCGCCCATTCGTACGGCGACAACGATCGTGTGTAGTTGCCGCGATCCTCCGGTTTCATTCGCCCCTGCAACCAAAGCGTCGGACGCATCCGAACGAACGTCCGAGCCTGCTCGCGCAGCAAAGACTCGTAGTCGAACGTGCGCCGGTACCGGACGACGGGCGAGCGAACAATGACCCATACGCCGAAGCCGATCAGTACGACACCGATCGGCCACCGCACCAGTCGCCCGCCGACATCCAGAATCGTTCCGATGCGCTCGTAGTTGGCCGTTGCCGGTGGCTCGCCGCGGAATCGCGCATCCAAGACGTCCAACCACGACTGCGCGGATGACGGCAGAACGGGTGACACGACGCGCAGGGTTGCGACCTCGACACGGACCAGTATCCACGCTGCCCTCTGCACGGCCGACTGAAAATAGATGGCGGCACCGAACACGACACCGATCAACAGCGCCCACACCATCCAGCCGTCACCCGCATCCTGCTGCTTCACCGTTTATCACCTCGCTTCGTCGCCGGCTTCTTCTTTGACGCTTTCGCGGGCGCTCGTCGACTCGCTCGTGCCCCTGGCACATACGTGACCGCAACATCCGGTGCCGGAACGACAGCATCCTCATCCATCGCCCATTCCTGCGCCGCCAGCAGTGCACCGCGGTTATAGCCGCGGGTTTCTGCCTCATCCGCGACGATCCCGAACAATTCCCGCAGCACACGGGGACGATCCTTGGCCGGCGCCTCACGCAAAGCCTGCCACGCCGTCAGTATCCACCGCGCAACGGCAGGCCGAAGTGGCGCAGGCGACGGGCCAGTTCGGAACCACCGATAGGCGGCTGCCCGACTTCGCGTCGCCAGCACAGCGAGTTTGCCAGGCGAGAAGTTGGGATCGATGGTGCGGCAAAACTCGAAGAACTCCCGAGGATCCGGTTGCGGCGGCAGCGGAGAAAACTCGGGATGCAGCGTCAGAAATCGCACATTGAGCGCAATCGCCAACGGCAACGGCTTTCGTGCATTCGTGCGGTTGGTGAGCTTGTAGTACTGCGCCGGTATGATGCCTAGCACAAATGCCATGTCGTGTGCAGTGCACCCGAGCCGTGTCTGAAGCGCCGTGATGTCCTCCCCACGCATGGCTCGGCGCAGTGGCATGGGCGACGCGCCAAATGGCGCTGAAGTGCGGTTCGTCATGACCCCCCCAGGGGACGCGATGGCGTATGATGGTCATTATACGCAACCGACACTAGGTACCTACGTGGCACAATTCGAGACCAATCTGGCCAGTTTCATCCGCACGTCCACGACGACCGCAGCAGGCGCGAACGGCGACGTTACCGTCGACCTCGACAATGTTCCCTTGATCGGACTGGAAGCGCGGCCACTGGAGTATCCTCGCCACGGACTCTCGACCTACTTCGGCCGGCGCGATGCCTCCTTGGCGCTCATGCAACAAATCACCGAAGCCGAAGCGGCCGGAGATGTGCTCTATGAGGTTAGGATGCGCGTCTCGTACACAAGTTCCAAACTGGCGTCCGACGGCATCACGCCGCGGGATCTGGCCCGCGCCGAAATGCTGAACCTGCCGCGCGCAAGTGTCGAACTGACGGCATGGATCGAGGATTTGATCCGCGACGAAATCGCGGAGATCGGCGACTCGGCAATCTCCGATCTCCGGCTGCCGCGTATCGTGAGCCGCTATCCTCACCTGCTCGACGCGCTCATCGAACAACGGGAACTGGCACACTTGGCCTTGATTGTCTGGGAAGCCGACGTGCCAGGCGTCACGTCCGCGAAGATCGCGACCTTGTATAACCCGTCTGCGGTGCGCGAAGTGTATACCGTAAACTCCGATCACGTGCGGGCCGTGTTGCCAGCCCGCCTCTACGATGCACCCGCATCGCCTGCGGGCATCGTGGTCCGATCACACGGTGGCCCAAAACTCTAACCTCCTTACCACACACACGAAAATCAGCCCACTCTGTTGCCGCAGGGTGGGCTTACTTTTTCGTCGAGTTCGGTCTTGATGTCGGCAAGCTCGCATGTCGCGAGATTCAATTCCACGGTCCCGCGCCATCCATGCCACGCGCCAGGTTCTCGAACTTCGTGTACTTGCCGAGGAACGCGAGCTTGACCACGCCGGTCGGGCCGTTCCGCTGCTTGCCGATAATGACTTCGGCAACGCCCTTCTCTGCCGACTCCTGGTTGTAGTACTCGTCGCGGTAGATGAACATGATCACGTCCGCGTCCTGCTCGATCGCGCCCGATTCGCGCAGGTCCGCCATCACCGGCCGCTTGTCGGTGCGCTGCTCCAGCGAGCGGTTGAGCTGCGAGAGCGCGATCACCGGCACGTTGAGTTCCTTCGCCAGCGCCTTGAGGCTGCGCGAGATCTCGGAAATCTCCGTCGCGCGGTTCTCCTTCGTGCCCGGCACCTGCAACAACTGCAGGTAGTCGATCACGATCAGGCCGAGGTCAT
>Ga0182793_1001622_pt1 | contig 13707 bp, 15 predicted proteins | sample Passage237A_FD_130498 | JGI IMG/M metagenome (GOLD analysis project Ga0182793, IMG submission 130498) | Cellulose adapted compost microbial communities from Newby Island Compost Facility, Milpitas, CA, USA - Passage2 37A (version 2) (version 2) ... | reverse complement strand
GCCATGCAGAAGCTCGACCCGTACCTCAACGTCGACCCCGGGACGATGAACCCGTTCCAGCACGGGGAGGTCTTCGTCACCGAGGACGGCGCCGAGACCGACCTCGACATCGGTCACTACGAGCGCTTCCTCGACGTGAACCTCGGGGCCACGGCCAACGTCACGACAGGCCAGATCTACTCGAGCGTGATCGCCAAGGAGCGGCGCGGGGAGTACCTCGGCGACACCGTGCAGGTCATCCCGCACATCACGGACGCCATCAAGGAGCGCATGCGCGCCCAGGCGAACCCCGAGCAGGGCGAGCCGCCGCACGTCATCATCACGGAGATCGGCGGCACGGTCGGCGACATCGAGTCGCAGCCCTTCCTCGAGGCCGCGCGCCAGGTCCGGCACGACCTCGGCCGCGAGAACGTGTTCTTCCTGCACGTCTCGCTCGTGCCCTTCATCGGCCCCTCGGGCGAGCTCAAGACCAAGCCGACCCAGCACTCCGTCGCGGCGCTGCGCTCGATCGGTATCCAGCCCGACGCTCTCGTGCTGCGCGCCGACCGCGAGCTGCCGGAGTCCACGAAGTCCAAGATCGCTCTCTTCTGCGACGTCGACACCGAGGCAGTCACGACGGCCGTGGACTCGCCGAGCATCTACGACATCCCGCGCGTGCTGCACACCGAGGGGCTCGACGCCTACGTCATCCGCCGCCTCGACCTGCCCTTCCGGGACGTGAACTGGGAGGCCTGGGACGACCTGCGCCGCCGGGTCCACCAGCCCTCGCGCGCGGTCGAGATCGCGATGGTCGGCAAGTACGTCGACCTGCACGACGCCTACCTCTCGGTCTCCGAGGCCCTGCGCGCGGGCGGCTTCGCCCACGACGCCAAGGTCACGATCCGCTGGGTCCCCGCCGACGAGTGCCAGACGGACGCGGGTGCGGAGCGCGCCCTGAGCGGCGTCGACGCGATCCTCGTCCCGGGCGGCTTCGGCGTGCGCGGCATCGAGGGCAAGCTCGGCGCGATCCGCTGGTCGCGCCGCACGCGCACCCCGCTGCTGGGCATCTGCCTCGGTCTGCAGGCCATTGTCATGGAGTTCGCGCGCAGCGAGCTCGGCCTCGAGGGCGCCTCGAGCTCGGAGTTCGACCCGGGCACGAAGCACCCGGTGATCGCGACGATGGAGGAGCAGCAGGAGATCGTCTCGGGCGAGGGCGACATGGGCGGAACGATGCGCCTGGGCGCCTACGACGCCGTGCTGGCCCCGGGCTCGCTCGCCGCGGAGGTCTACGGCACCGAGCGTGTCTCGGAGCGCCACCGCCACCGCTACGAGGTCAACAACGCCTACCGTCCGCAGCTCGAGCAGGCCGGCCTGGTCTTCTCGGGCACCTCGCCCGACGGCAAGCTCGTCGAGTTCGTCGAGCTGCCGCGCGAGGAGCACCCGTACTTCATCGCGACCCAGGCGCACCCCGAGTTCAAGTCGCGCCCGACGCGCCCGCACCCGCTCTTCGCAGGCCTCGTGCGCGCCGCGCTCGACCGCCAGGACGGTGCCGAGGCCGCTGCGGAGACCGCCGAGGAGGCGTCCGCCCGGTGAGGCCGCTCACCGACGAGTTCCACGCGCGTCCCACGCTCGCCCACGAGGAGGTCTTCTCCGGGCGGGTGTGGGACGTCGTCGCGGAGGACGTCGACCTCGGGCACTCCGTCGTCCGGCGCGAGTTCGTCGCGCACCCGGGCGCCGTCGCCGTGATCGCTCTCGACGAGCAGGACCGCGTGCTCCTGCTCAAGCAGTACCGCCACCCCGTGGGCGGCTACCTGTGGGAGCCGCCGGCCGGGCTGCTCGACGTCGAGGGGGAGGACCCGCTCGACGCCGCGCGCCGCGAGCTCGCCGAGGAGGCGGACCTCGAGGCCGAGGCCTGGGAGCACCTCGTGAGCTTCCGCTCGACCCCGGGCGGCTCGAGCGAGCAGATCATCGTCTACCTCGCGCGAGAGCTGCACCCCGTCCCCGAGGGCGAGCGGCACGAGCGCACCGAGGAGGAGGCGGACCTCGAGCCCGCATGGATCAGCCTCGAGGAGGCCGTGAGCGGCGTGCTCGAGGGGCGGCTGCACTCGCCGACCACCGTCGTCGGCGTCCTGGCGGCGGCCGCGCAGCGCGCTCGCCGCGCCTAGTCGCGCCCTCCGGGAGTCGCAGCTACTCGCCGACGCTCCCGTCGATCGCCTCGCGCAACAGGTCCGCGTGCCCGTTGTGGCGCGCGTACTCCTCGATCATGTGCACGAGCACCCAACGCACGGAGAAGCGCTCCCCGCGCTTCGAGGTGCCCTGAGAGAGAGCGTCGAGGCCGCGCTCGGCGAGCAGCCTCGCGGTGATCTCTCGCGAGCGGCCGACGGCGGCCTCGAGCAGGGCGGCGAGCTCAGCGGGGGAGTCCTGCGCGGCCGAGTGCCAGTCCCAGTCCCGGTCCTCGTCCCAAGGGGCGGAGTCGAAGGGCGGCGCGGCGGGACGCCCCTGGAGGATCTCGCCGAACCAGTAGTCCTCGACGCTCGCGAGGTGCTTGAGCATCCCGCCGAGGGTCATGGTCGAGGGAGCATGCGCCTGTGCGAGCTGCTCGGCGTCGAGCCCCGAGGTCTTCCAGCGCAGGGTGTCCCGGTGGAACTCGAGGAAGCCGAGCAGGGTCGCGGCCTCGTCGGCTGCGAGGGGCGGGTCGGTGCGGGGGGCCTCGCTCATGTCCCCGAGGCTACGCGCGGAGGCTCCGCGGGGGTCGGTGCCTCGACGGCAGGGCCGATCGGCCGCAGCGACTGGTACGCCCAGGTGGTGCTCGCCGCGAGGAGCCCCGTACCGAGCAGGTGCGTGCCCACGATGATCTCGGGCAGCCCCGTGAAGTACTGCACGTACCCGATCACGCCCTGCGCGAGGGTCACGCCCACGAGCACCCACCAGCTCCTGCGCACCGGGGCGGGAGCGCCGTCACGTCGCACGAGCCACACGATCGCGGCCACGAGCAGCACGAAGGCCCACGCGGTCCACGCGTGCGCCTTGGCCACCGCGACCGGGTCGAGCTCGTAGCGGTAGGCGTACTTCTCGTCCCCGCCGTGCGGTCCCGAGCCCGTGACGATCACGCCGAGGACCATGAGCACCGAGCCCACGCCGAGCAGCACGCGGGCCAGGGTGAGCGTCGTGGGGTCCGGGAGCCAGCCCGCCGCGGCGGCGCCGGGCCGCGTGCGCAGGTCCGCCGCGACGAGCAGCGCGGAGGCGGCCACGAGCCCGAGGCTCACCACCATGTGCAGGCCGACGACGGCGGGGTGCAGCTTCGCGAGCACCGTGATGCCGCCGATGACGGCCTGCAGGGCGACGCCCACGAGGGGCACCCAGGCAAGGCGGCGGAACCAGAGGGGGCGCCACCCCTCTCGACGGATCAGGAGGATCACGGCGAGCGCGAAGATCCCGAGCACTCCCGTGAGGGTGCGGTTGCCGAACTCGATGAGCGAGTGGATCGACATCGCCTCATGGAACTGCGGGGTGAACTGCCCCGGCTCGCACTGCGGCCAGGTCGAGCACCCGAGGCCAGAGCCCGTGAGGCGCACGGCGCCGCCCGTGACGATGATGCCGATCTGGGCCGCGAGGTTGGCCCACAGGGCCCGCCGGGTCCACGGCGAGACGGAGTCGGGGGCGGGGGAGGAGGCGGAGACGCTCACCGCTCCAGGCTAGTCGCGTACCTCGTGCAGGGAGTCCGACGGCGGTCCCAGGGCAGCGGGTGTGCTCAGCACCACACGAGAGCGAGGGGCCGGTCAGAACCAGCGGAACCAGCGCCGCGCGGCGAGGCTCGCGAGCACCGCCCACACGGCAAGGACGGCGAGCTCGCGTCCGGGGAGGGCTCCCGTCGAGAGAGCGGTGCGCAGGGCCTCGCCGAGCGCCCCGGAGGGCAGGAGCGTCGCGAGCGCGGCGACGGGACCAGGCAAGCGTTCCGCAGGGATCAGCACGGCACCGCCCGCGGCGAGCAGCACGAACACCAGGTTCGCCAGACCCAGCACCGCCTCGGCGCGCAGGGTCCCCGCGAGCAGGAGAGCGAGGGCCGTGAAGCTCGCCGTCGCGAGGGCGATCGCGAGCAGGGCCCAGCCGAGCCCGGCGAGGGCGGGGCTCCAGCCGAGGACGAGCGCGATCCCTCCGAGCACGAGCACCTGGAGGAGCTGCACGACGAGCACCCCGCCCACGGTCCCGCCGAGGAGCCCGCCCGGGCCGAGGGGCGTCGTCGCGAGGAGCCGCAGCACCCCCGCGCGCCGGTCGAAGGCCGTGAGGATCGCCTGGGAGGTGAAGGCCGTCGCGAGGACGGCGAGGGCGATGACTCCCGGGGCGACCACGTCGACGCGGCGCCCTTCGCCGAGGCCGAGCTCGACCGCGTCCGTCGCCGAGAGAGCGACGAGGGCGAGCGCCGGGAGCACGAGGGCCAGGAGGACCTGCTCGCTGCGGCCCAGCAGGGCCCGCGCCTCGAAGCCGGACTGCGCGAGCACGCGGCGCAGCGGGGGAGCGGGAGCGCTCATCGCAGGTCCCTCCCGGTGAGGTCGAGGAAGACGTCCTCGAGGGTCCGTCGCCCGACGTCGAGCGAGGTGATCTGGGCGCCCTGGGCCGCGCAGGCCGCGGTGATCGCGGCGAGCAGCTCGGGGGAGGCGTCGGCGTCGACGACGAAGCAGCCCGGGCCCGTGCTGCGCACGGGAGCGCCGAGCGCGGCGGAGAGCTCCGCGGCCTCGAGGCCGTCGGGCACCGTGAGCCGCACGAGCCCCGTCGAGCGCGTGAGCTCGGCGACCGTCCCGCGAGCGATGACCGTGCCGTGGTCCACGACCACGACGGCGTCCGCGAGGGCCTCGGCCTCGTCCATGAGGTGCGTCGTGAGGAGCACCGCGACGCCCTCGTCCCGCAGCTCGGAGACGAGGTCCCACACCACGCGGCGCGACTGGGGGTCCAGACCTGCGCTCGGCTCGTCGAGCAGCACGAGCTCGGGCCGGCCGACGAGGGCGATCGCGAGAGCGAGCCGTTGGCGCTGACCGCCCGAGAGGACGCGCACCGAGGTGTGCCAGAAGTCGTGGAGCCCGAGGCGCTCGACGAGGTCCTCGACGGGCCGTGGCTCGGCGTAGAGCGAGGCGACGTGGCGCAGCACCTGGCCCGCGCGGGCCCCGTTCGGCAGCCCGCCGTCCTGGAGCATGACGCCGATGCGGGGACGGAGCCGTCCCGCGTCCCGCTGCGGGTCGAGGCCCAGGGCGCGGACCGTCCCGCCGTCGGGCCGGCGCAGGCCCACGAGGCACTCGAGCGTCGTCGTCTTGCCCGCCCCGTTGGGGCCGAGCACCGCGGTGACCTGGCCTGAGAAGGCCTCGAGCTCGACGTCGACGACGGCCTGCGTGGGCCCGTAGGCCTTGCTCAGCTGGCGGATCTCGACCGCGGGTTCGGGCACGCGCTGAGGTTACCCTTGCTTGCGGGGAAGGATTAAGGCAACGACGATGTTGCCAATACCAAGAGGCCGCGTGCGCCCGCGCGCTCGCCCTCGGTCCCCGCCCCAGTCCCGACGCCGGAGGAGGTCGCCCGTGCCTGTGCTCGACGCGCCCGCCACCGAGCTCCAGGACACCACGCGCGCCCGCGTGCTGCGCCTCGTCGCCTCGACGGGGCCCGCGACCGCCTCGGCCCTCGCCGAGCAGCTGGGACTCACGCGCGCCGGCGTGCGCCGCCACCTCGGCGAGCTGCTCGAGGACGGGCTCATCGCCGAGCACGAGGTCCCGCGAGGCGCCGCCCGTCGCGGTCGCCCCTCGCGGCACTACGTCGTCACGGCGCGCGGTCACGCCGCGCTCCCGACGGGCTACGCGCAGCTCGCGAACCAGGCCCTCGAGTTCCTCGCCGCCGTCGGCGGGCCCGAGGCCGTCGAGCAGTTCGCCGCGAACCGCGCCGCGCGGCTCGAGGAGCGCTACGCCGAGGCGGTCGCGGCCGCGGGCGAGGACCCCTCCGCCCGGGCCCAGGCCCTCGCCGAGCTGCTCTCGCGCGACGGCTACGCGGCGAGCGCCCGTCCCGTCGGGCGCACCCAGACGCTCCAGCTCTGCCAGGGCAACTGCCCCGTGCAGGACGTCGCGGCGGAGCACCCCCAGATGTGCGAGGCCGAGACGGCCGCGTTCTCGAGGCTCCTGGGCGTCCACGTCCAGCGCCTCTCCACGATCGCGGGCGGCGGCCACGTCTGCACGACCAACGTCCCTCTCACCACGACCACGCCCCGAACGGAAGGAGCGACGGCATGAGTGCACCTACCGAGAGCGCCACGCCGATGACGCAGGACGAGGAGATCATCGCCTCGATCGGTGCCTACGGCTACGGCTGGCACGACCCGGACACCGCCGGAGCCGAGGCCCGTCGCGGTCTCGACGAGGACGTCGTCCGGAACATCTCCGCGCTCAAGAACGAGCCCGAGTGGATGCTCAAGATGCGCCTCAAGGCCCTGCGACTCTTCGAGAAGAAGCCCATGCCGGGCTGGGGCTCGGACCTGTCGGGGATCGACTTCGACCAGATCAAGTACTTCGTGCGGTCCACGGAGAAGCAGGCGACCTCGTGGGAAGAGCTCCCCGAGGACATCCGCAACACCTACGACCGGCTCGGCATCCCCGAGGCCGAGAAGCAGCGCCTCGTCGCGGGCGTCGCGGCCCAGTACGAGTCCGAGGTCGTCTACCACCAGATCCGCGAGGACCTGGAGGAGCAGGGCGTCATCTTCGTCGACACCGACACGGGCCTGCGCGAGCACCCGGAGATCTTCCAGCAGTACTTCGGCTCGGTGATCCCTGCGGGCGACAACAAGTTCGCCTCGCTCAACACCGCCGTGTGGTCGGGCGGCTCCTTCGTCTACGTCCCGCCGGGCGTGCACGTCGAGATCCCGCTGCAGGCCTACTTCCGGATCAACACCGAGAACATGGGCCAGTTCGAGCGGACGCTGATCATCGCGGACGAGGGCTCCTACGTGCACTACGTCGAGGGCTGCACCGCGCCGATCTACAAGTCGGACTCGCTGCACTCGGCCGTCGTCGAGATCATCGTGAAGAAGAACGCCCGCGTGCGCTACACGACGATCCAGAACTGGTCGAACAACGTCTACAACCTCGTGACCAAGCGGGCGACCGCGGCCGAGGGCGCGACGATGGAGTGGGTCGACGGCAACATCGGCTCCAAGGTCACCATGAAGTACCCCGCGATCTACCTCATGGGCGAGCACGCCCGGGGCGAGACGCTCTCGATCGCCTTCGCGGGCGAGGGCCAGCACCAGGACGCGGGCGCCAAGATGGTGCACGCCGCGCCGCACCCCTCCTCGTCGATCGTCTCCAAGTCGGTCGCGCGCGGCGGTGGTCGCACCTCCTACCGCGGCCTCGTGCAGGTCCTCGAGGGGGCCGAGCACTCGAGGTCGACGGTGCTGTGCGACGCGCTGCTCGTCGACCAGATCTCCCGCTCCGACACGTACCCCTACGTGGACGTGCGCGAGGACGACGTCTCCCTCGGCCACGAGGCGACCGTGTCCCGCGTGAGCGAGGACCAGCTGTTCTACCTGATGTCCCGAGGCATGCCCGAGACCGAGGCCATGGCCATGATCGTGCGTGGGTTCGTCGAGCCCATCGCGCGCGAGCTGCCCATGGAGTACGCGCTCGAGCTCAACCGCCTCATCGAGCTGCAGATGGAAGGGTCCGTCGGCTGATGACCACCACGGCACAGACCGGCCCCGAGGGGCTGGTCACCGATCACTCGCGCGCCGTCGCCGACGGTGCGCACTCCCACGGCGCGGTCCCCGGCACCTCCCGGGCCGAGCGTGCGACGAGCTTCGAGCTCTCCGACTTCGCGGTCCCCACGGGTCGCGAGGAGGAGTGGCGCTTCTCGCCCGTCGACCGCATCGCCCCGCTCTTCGCCGAGGGCCTGACGAGCACGGCCGTGCAGACCACGGTCGTCGCGCCCCCCGAGGTCGCGGTCGAGATCGTGGATCGCACGGACTCGCGCCTCGGTCTCGCGGGCGAGCCCGGCGACCGCGCGGCGGCAGCCGCCTGGAACGGCTTCCAGGAGGCCACCGTCGTGACGATCCCTGCGGGGGCCGTCGCCTCGAAGGTCACCTCGATCCGCGTCGAGGGGGTCTCTGCCGACGACGTCGCCGCGAGCCACCTGCTCGTGCACGCCAAGGAGAACTCCGAGGCGGTCGTCCTGATCGACCACGCGGGCGCGGCGACGCTCTCGCAGACGGTCGAGGTCGTGGTCGAGGCGGGCGCTCACCTGAGCCTCGTGACGATCCACGGCTGGGACGCCGGCACCGTGCACAACGCCGCCCACCGCATCTCGATCGGTCGCGACGCGAAGGTCAAGCACACCGTGGTCACGCTCGGCGGCGACGTCGTGCGCGTGACCCCGGACGCGAAGTTCACGGGCCCGGGCGCCGAGATCGAGATGTTCGGCCTGTACTACACGGACGCGAGCCAGCACCAGGAGCACCGCCTCTTCGTCGACCACGCGGTCGAGCGCTGCACCTCGCGCGTGACCTACAAGGGCGCGCTGCAGGGCGAGGGTGCGCACTCCGTGTGGGTGGGCGACGTCCTCATCCGCGCGAACGCCGAGGGCACGGACACCTACGAGCTCAACCGAAACCTCGTGCTCACGGACGGCGCGCGCGCCGACTCCGTGCCGAACCTCGAGATCGAGACCGGTCTCATCGAGGGCGCGGGCCACGCGAGCGCGACGGGTCGCTTCGACGACGAGCAGCTGTTCTACCTGCGCTCTCGCGGGATCCCCGAGATCGAGGCGCGCCGCCTCGTCGTCCGCGGCTTCTTCGCCGACCTCGTCCACGAGATCGGCATCCCCGAGGTCGAGGAGCGTCTCATGGCCGAGATCGAGGACGAGCTGTCCCGGAGCGACGCATGACCGCCCAGCTGGCCTGCATGGCCGAGGACCTTCCCCCGGGCTCGGCGCTGCGCGTCGAGCTCGAGGGTCCGAACGGTGTGGTCGAGGTCGCCGTCGTCCGCGACGAGGACGGCGAGATCCACGCGATCAACGACATCTGCTCGCACGAGCAGATCTCCCTCGCCGACGGCGAGATCGAGGGCTGCACCCTGGAGTGCTGGCTGCACGGCTCGAAGTTCGACCTGCGCACCGGCGTCCCGCTCTCGCTCCCCGCGACCGAGCCCGTGCACGTGTACCCCGTGACGATCGACGGCGACCGCGTGCTCGTCGACGTCGACGCCCCCCTGAACGCCTGAGACCCACACGACTTCTGAGGAGAACCATGTCCACCCTGGAGATCCGCGACCTGCACGTCAGCGTCGAGACGAAGGAAGGCGCCAAGCCGATCCTTCGCGGTGTCGACCTGACGATCTCGTCAGGCCAGATCCACGCCATCATGGGGCCCAACGGCTCCGGCAAGTCCACCCTCGCGTACTCGCTCGCGGGCCACCCCAAGTACGAGATCACGGGCGGCACCGTGACGCTCGACGGCGAGGACGTCCTCGCGATGAGCGTCGACGAGCGCGCCAAGGCGGGCCTGTTCCTCGCGATGCAGTACCCCGTCGAGGTGCCGGGCGTCTCGGTGACGAACTTCCTGCGCACGGCCAAGACCGCGATCGACGGTGAGGCCCCCGCGCTGCGCACCTGGACCAAGGAGGTCCGCGAGGCCATGGAGCGCCTGCGCATGGACTCCTCCTTCGCGGCACGCTCGGTCAACGAGGGCTTCTCCGGTGGTGAGAAGAAGCGTCACGAGATCCTCCAGCTCGAGCTGCTCAAGCCGAAGTTCGCGATCCTCGACGAGACCGACTCCGGCCTCGACGTCGACGCCCTGCGCGTGGTCTCCGAGGGCGTCAACCGCGTCCACGAGGCCACGGACGCCGGCGTGCTGCTCATCACGCACTACACGCGCATCCTGCGCTACATCAAGCCGGACTTCGTCCACGTCTTCGTCGACGGCAAGATCGCCGAGGAGGGCGGCCCCGAGCTCGCCGAGCGACTCGAGGACGAGGGCTACGACCGCTACGTCTCCGCGGCCCAGGCGGGCTGAACAGGCGTGACCGCGGTGCACGAGGGATCCCGCCTCACGGCAGCCGAGCTGGCTGCCGTGCGGGCGGACTTCCCCCTGCTCGCGCGCACCCTGCGCGGGGGCAAGCCGTTGGTCTACCTGGACTCCGGGGCGACCTCGCAGAAACCCGACGTCGTCCTCGACGCCGAGCAGGACTTCTACCTCCAGCGCAACGCCGCCGTGCACCGCGGGGCGCACCAGCTCGCGGAGGAAGCCACCGCGGCCTTCGAGGAGGCGCGAGCGCACGTCGCGCGCTTCGTCGGGGCGGACGAGGGCGAGATCGTCTGGACCTCCAACGCGACCGCCGCGATCAACCTCGTGGCCTACGGCATCTCCAACGCGAGCCTCGGCCGCGGGGGAGAGGCCGCCCAGCGCTTCGCGCTGAGCGAGGGCGACGAGATCCTCGTGACCGAGGCCGAGCACCACGCGAACCTCGTGCCCTGGCAAGAGCTCGCCGCTCGCACCGGGGCGCACCTGAGGTGGGTCGAGGTCGACGAGGACGGTCGCCTGCGCACCGAGCAGCTTGGTGCGCTCGTGAACGAGCGCACCCGCGTGGTGGCCTTCACGCACGCCTCGAACGTCACGGGCGCGATCACGGACGTCGCCGCCTTCGTGGCCGCGGCCCGCTCGGTGGGTGCCCTCACGGTGCTCGACGCGTGCCAGTCGGTCCCGCACCTGCCCGTGGACCTGCACGCCCTCGGCGTGGACTTCGCGGCCTTCTCGGGGCACAAGATGCTCGCGCCCACGGGCGTCGGCGCGCTCTACGGGCGCCGCGAGCTGCTCGAGGCCCTGCCTCCCGTCACGACCGGCGGCTCGATGGTCAAGGTCGTCACGATGGAGCACACCACCTTCGCCGAGCCGCCCCAGCGCTTCGAGGCGGGCACGCAGATGGTCTCCCAGGCCGTCGCGATGGGTGCGGCCGCGCAGTACCTCTCCGAGCTCGGCATGGAGGCCGTCGCGGCCCACGAGCACGAGATGGCGCGACTCCTGCTCGAGGCCGTCGCCTCGGTGCCCGGTGTGCGGGTCATCGGCCCCACGGACCTGAAGGACCGCCTCGCGACCGTCTCCTTCGTGGTGGACGGCGTGCACGCTCACGACGTCGGCCAGGTGCTCGACGAGGCCGGTGTCGCCGTGCGCGTGGGTCACCACTGCGCCCAGCCCTTGCACCGTCGCTTCGGGGTCGCCGCGACCGCCCGCGCGAGCGCTGCGGTCTACTCGAGCCCCGAGGACGTCGAGGCCTTCCGGGAAGCACTCGCGGGGGTCCGAGCGTTCTTCGGGGTGACGGACCGATGACGGAGGCACGATGAGCCAGGCGCGCAGCGCGATGGAGCAGCTCTACCAAGAGCTGATCCTCGACCACGCGCGAACCCCCGAGGGGCGCACCCTCGCGAGCTCCCCGCTGCCCGCGGACGGCCTCGCGTGGGCCGAGTCGCACCAGGTCAACTCGACCTGCGGCGACGAGGTCACGCTGCGCGTCGAGCTCGACGGCGATCGCGTCGCGGCCGTGCGCTGGGACGGGCAGGGCTGCTCGATCTCGCAGGCCTCCGTCTCGGTGCTCACGGGCCTCGTCACGGACGCGAGCGTCGCCGAGGCCGAGCGCCTCGGCGAGGACTTCCGCACCCTCATGAACGGCCGAGGCGGCGAGGTCGAGGCCTCGCTCGCCGAACGACTCGGGGACGCGACGGCCTTCACCGGTGTCGCGCAGTTCCCTGCCAGGATCAAGTGCGCGCTGCTCGGCTGGGCCGCGCTGCGCGACGCCCTCGCCCAGGCGAGCACGAAGGAGAACGCATGAGCACCACCACGCCGACGCCGCCCACGGTCGCCGACATCGAGGAGGCACTGCGCGACGTCATCGACCCCGAGCTCGGCATCAACATCGTCGACCTCGGCCTCGTCTACGGCCTCGTCATCGAGCAGGGCAACAACGTCGTCATCGACATGACCCTCACCTCGGCGGCCTGCCCGCTCACGGACGTCATCGAGGACCAGACGGCGCAGTGCCTCGACGGCCTCGTCAACGGCTTCCGCATCAACTGGGTGTGGATGCCGCCGTGGGGCCCCGAGCGCATCACCGAGGACGGCCGCGAGCAGATGCGGGCGCTGGGCTTCAACATCTAGTGTTGCGTGTCGTAAGTGACTTTATGGTTGGTGTTCGGGACCATGGGGTATGGCGAATCGACCTGCTGCGGCGTTGATACTGCGTGAGGGTGAGCGCGGTGAGCTTGGGCGGTGGACTCGGTCGTCGACGATCGAGGCGTCAGAAGCGCGCAGGGCGTGGATCGTGCTGCTCGCGGCTGAGGGTATGGCGAACTCCCGGATCGCTGAGGCGGTCGCAGTGTCGGTGCCGACGGTCTTGCTGTGGCGGGGGCGGTACGAGTCAAAGGGGTTGGCCGGCCTGGTCGATGAGTCACGCTCTGGGCGCCCGCGCACGATCGATCACGCCGCGATCGTGACCGCAACGTTGAAGCCCCCGCCCAAGAAGTTGGGGGTGACGCACTGGTCCAGTCGGCTGCTGGCCGAGCGGCTGGGTGTCAGCCCGGCCACGGTCGCCCGGGCGTGGCGGGCCTACGGGATCCAACCCTGGCGCGCGGAGTAGTTTCGGGTCTCCACCGATCCCGAGCTGGTCGGCAAGGTCACTGACGTGGTCGGGCTCTACCTGGCCCCGCCGCAGAACGCGGTCGTGCTGTGTGTGGACGAGAAGTCCCAGATCCAGGCGCTGGATCGCACTCAGCCGGTCCTGCCGATGCAGCCTCACCTGATCGAGCGCCGCTCCCATGACTACATCCGACACGGCACCGCGACCCTGTTCGCTGCGCTGGACGTCGCCACCGGGAAGGTCACGGCCGTGATGAAGCCGCGCCACCGCGAACAGGAGTTCTTGGCGTTCTTGCGCCAGATCGCCCGCGCCTACCCCGACCAGCAGTTGCACCTGGTGATGGACAACTACGCCGCCCACAAGACCCCCGATGTGCGCAAGTGGTTGGCGGCCAACCCTCGGATCACGGTCCACTTCACCCCGACCCACGCCTCCTGGATGAACCTCGTAGAAGTCTGGTTCGCCATCGTCGAACGCCAAGCCATCCGCCGCGGCGTATTCACGTCCGTCAAGGACCTCAACGCCAAGATCCGCACCTTCATCGACGGCTGGAACGACCGCGCCCACCCCTTCATCTGGACCAAGACCGCAGACGAAATCCTCAAGAAGGCCAACCCGAAGAAGACTTCAAAGACGAGCCACTAGACCTCCGGACCGCAGCTAGTCGGGACCGAGACTTCGCTCGTCATCGTGCACTCGTCCTCCAGAAGTGTCCGACTAGTTACCGGTTGGCGAACCAGATGATGGCTGGAACAAGCCAGAGCGCACTAATCACCAAGCCTGAGATCGCGAGGCCTCGGCCCCGTTGCCCACCCTCGCCTGTCTGTACGAGTCCACCGACGCAGAATGGGATCGCGATCACGATAAGGCCGGAGAGCGCCGCGACGAAGCCTATGAGCGCTCCCCTGGAGAGGCGCTCACTCCAAGATCGTTCGGTCGATTCGTGCATATGCGCAATCTACTAGCCTCGATCTTTCATGGGCGGTCCGTGAGGGTGCTGTTGGCGTCGTTGCCGGGGTCAGGGGCCTGATTTTTGCATTGGGGTATGACATTGGCCGCGATGCGTCGCGGTGGCGGGGTTCTG
>Ga0182793_1001618_pt1 | contig 13718 bp, 13 predicted proteins | sample Passage237A_FD_130498 | JGI IMG/M metagenome (GOLD analysis project Ga0182793, IMG submission 130498) | Cellulose adapted compost microbial communities from Newby Island Compost Facility, Milpitas, CA, USA - Passage2 37A (version 2) (version 2) ... | reverse complement strand
TCTAAATTTGCACTCCCATTACAACGGTAATGGTTTTAAAAAATGATCCCGAATAGCTCAGTCGGTTAGAGCATCTGACTGTTAATCAGAGGGTCGCTGGTTCGAGCCCAGCTTCGGGAGCCTCAAAATCAAGCACTTACGAGATAAAACTTGTAAGTGCTTTTTTATTTGCACAAGATTTGCACAAGAAATTTTGATGTAAAAACTTTCTATTTTTTTGATTTCCAATTCAGATCTGAAAACTCTATTTTTGACTAACTGATCAAAAATATCCTCTATGCAAGTCATCTGTCTGGAAGAAGCGGCATTCTATGAACTCGTCGAGCAGGTTGTCGCGCGGATGCAAGAAAAAAACGGAGCCGCTGTTGATAAATGGATTGCGGATGATGAAGCAATGCGGTTGCTCAATATAAAATCAAAGACGTCTCTTCAAAAACTACGCGATGAAGGGAAAATCCGATTTTCTCAACCGCAGAAGAAAATCATTCTTTATGACCGGGATTCGATCCAGGACTATTTGAATAAACATGCCCGAAATACTTTTTAACCGATGGAGCAAGAAACCCAGCAACCGGATCCAGTTTATTTAAAAGGATTTAACGAAGGCTATGCCTTTGCCAAGTATATGCCCGAACTATCTGAACAGATTTCAAAGTCAGACGCTAAATCGCCACGTATGATCGGCATGCAAGACGGACGGAAAGAATATTTAGCGGAAATTGCGAAGGATAAATTTCCGGATTGGCTGAAGCGTGATTTGAGTTTACCTAGCCGGACTGCTTCAAAAGACAAAGATCTCGATAAGGAATAAATAATTATCGATCATCTCTATCAACCGTCCTTTTAGGTGTCGGCGTATCCCTCTCAGTTATATCCTTTCCATTTTTGATTGCCTGAGTATAGGTGAGCGAACCATTAAATCGTTCAGAGGCAGCGGGCGGAGCTGATGGCTCTTTTGGGATAGGGGCTACTTTTGCATGATCATCTTTTTTGCTTGCCTGATCACGATAGTTTTTCAGCTGCATCATATTGTAATTTTGGGAAAGCGATAAATCTTTACGCTCCTCTTTAATCTTATCGAGTTCCTCTTTTGATTTTCCAGCAAAGGGATTCCGATCAACATCATTGCGCACGGCCTCTCGAACTGCGGCCTTTTCATCAGGTTCCAGCTCTTTGATTTCCACACCTACGCGTTTGTCTAATTGCTGTTGGATATCTTCCCGTTGGCCAACTAGAATATCTCGATTATAAGCAGGAGGAACGCGCGAGCGTAGATAGCCCGGCGGGTTGAAGGTCATGGTGTGTTTATGCGGCTCTTGTGCTTGCTTTTGATCCAACTTGTCGATCTGATCATTCAATTGCCAAATTTTTTCCCGATAAGGCGTTACAATATCCCGTATATACTCTTGGTGTTCGGGATATTCTATTTCTTCCGGCTGCTCTTTGTCGTTTTCTTTATCCTTATAGCTTGCCACTTTCTTGATATTAAAATATTGACATATAATATAATCATGCTAATATAAAAAGAATGCTTGATATTCGAAATCTCAAGTGAAAGGGCTAGCGATGAGTGATGTAAACTCTAACCACCTGCTCGACCCAGAGCCTGTTTCCTGGAAAGATTTATTGCAGGACGAGCAATTCCCCTCGTCTGCAAATGAAGATTTAGCTCGTCCGGGCATCTTGGATGTTAAGAGCTGGGAACAACTCAGTGTTTCTTCTGAGCTCTTTCCGCAATACAAAAATCGCGCCCGAACCATTATCAAAACACGTTTAGGTTACCTTCCCAGCCCGAGCATCATTTTAGCGTATGACAGTTTTTTACGTTCAGCAGCCCATGCCCTCGATCACGGTCATTTAAAAATTGAGCAATACGACAAAACAGCCGACGAGCTTGTGATACAAATCCGGAATAAGGATATGCTATGGTTTGATGAGTTAGAAATTTGTGAGTCAGACTACGCCAGATATGAACAGCAAAAGGACAGCTTTAGTAGCCTGTTTGTAAGAGATCGCATTACCAATCTCTTGGGCGAGACGCTAGATAAAGAGATTACAATTCCAGCAGAATTTCTGCTTCAGTTTATGGTAGACGATGGAATTGTTTTTGGCGACAAGCCTAATGAGTATGACATCAGAGCCCTGACGATCATCGGTTACCGCAAAGAATTGTTAGAGAACGGCAAAGCGGCAGCCAATCAATCGCCGCTATGGTATTACGAATTTGCTCAGTCCAATGGTTATCTTGAAGAGGAATCCGAATACGCAAGAATTCCTAACGTTGTCAGACCTCAGTGAGCGGGCTCTTACACGGGAAAAATAAATTTCGATTTGCAATAATTATAAAAATTATTTGAATTGCTATAAAAAATAACGATGTTCACCTATTCAAACCCATAGAAACCCCTCTATGCTTATGAATAGCTTTCCTCTTGACCAGCCCATTATTGAGCTGGCTTCTCAAACATCGCGTAACTATTGGACGCTCCGCCACGCTTTTGAAGGTTTACAAATCTTCGGAGGCATAGGTAGTGGCAAGACATCGGGCTCGGGCCGTTTTGTGGCATTGAAATACCTACGTGCTGGCTTTGGCGGTTTGGTTCTAACGGTAAAACCAGACGAAAAAGAAATGTGGCAAGAGTTTTGTTCCATCACCGGGCGATCACATGATTTATGTGTGATTGAGCCGGGCGGCAAACACAGTTTCAATTTCCTGGACTATGAGTCTCGTTCTGCTTACGGACAGGATGCACTCACGGAAAATATCGTCCAAGTTCTAAAAACTGTCATTCGGGCTGGTGAAGAAAAATCGTCTGGCAAATCGGATGATCCATTTTGGGAAACGGCATTGGATATGCTGATTTTCAATGTGATTGACTTATGCCGTCTTGCCTACGGACGGATTTCTATTCTGGACATGTACAACATTGTCCAGACAATCCCGAAAAGTGAAGAAGGACTGGCGCAAGAAGGTGCTTCCGGAAAAGCATTTCAACAAGCATTCGAAACAGCCAGGCAACGTGTCACGCAGCAGATCGATAAATGGTATACCAATCTGCCTTTGGAATATCGAAAGCACCTGGACGAGCATGAAGCCATATTCGAAGAACAACTGATTGAAAATATCCCTGATGCCAGGATGTTGAAGTTTTTGGATCAATTCTTCTTTGATAATTTTATCTCTCTCAGCGACAAAACGCGATCCATCATCGATTTTACGTTTGCCGGATTTTTATTTCGGCTTTTGCGAGAGCCTGTATATTCCCTCTTCTGTAAAAATCTGTCTACGGTCACGCCACAAGATAGCTTGAATGGCAAAATCATCCTGATCAATCTGCCCACTAAGCTCTATCACAAAGTGGGTCGTGATTGCCAGATTTTGTTCAAATATATTTGGCAACGGACGATGGAGAAACGCAACGTCAAAGAAAACGGTCGTCCGGTTTTCCTTTGGGCAGACGAAGCGCAAAACTTCATCCACGAACACGACGCCGATTTTCAGGCAACCGCCAGATCCAGCCGGATCGCTACAGTCTATATCTCCCAAAACCTACCCAACTATTACGCGTCAATGGGAGGGGATAAAGCAGATTACAAAGTCAAAAGCTTTATGGGGACGCTGGGCACGAAGATCTTCCACGCGAATGCGGATATTGAGACCAATAAATATGCTTCTGATCTCGTTGGTGAAGCGTTCTTTGAAGATCGCTCAGACAGCCTAACCGTATCAAAGGATTTTTCCCGGACACGTTCCCGTTCACTCCTGGTCGATAAAGTGATGCGCCCGGAAGAGTTTGTAAAACTCAAGACGGGCGGTGAAAATAATAACTTCCGTGTGGAAGGTGTGCTGCACAAACAAGGCGATATGGTACTCAACGGTCAAAATCACACCAAGATGGTGTTCAATCAGAATTACATTCCTTCCTGATTTTTCCCTTTTAAATCTAAAAACCTCTAACCGATTATGAAGAAGAACTTGTATTACTCGACAATGTTCCGTCGACACAACCGATTCAAAGAATTCGTCTACAACTTTTTTAGAGGGATATGTTCTATCCCAAGACTGCTATTGGAGGTCTTTGTTAGGAGAAACTTAGGTGAGCGATATTTTTCGTTTTCTACGGCGATGCTCATGGCATTCATCCTATTCATTGTCCCAATGATTGTAGTTGACTATTACCCTTACGCAAAACAGTGGAGTTTTTGGGGCTTTTGGGGGCGATTTCTAACATGGTATATATACGTGGGAGGATTTATCTATATGTGTATCCAGCGGCGGAGAGAAGTCAGTCGTCTCCCATCCGTTTTTGATTTTGGACGGTATAGTTTGTCAACTGGTAGCTATCAGGCATTTTTTACGAAATACATAATTGGAGGCCGCACAGTGGATATCAGATTGACGGAAACAATAATTGAACCAGCTTTCTTCGGACTAATAGGCCTTGCGCTAATGATCATTGGACAACCTGTCGGATTTCTAATTCTTATATGTGCGATTTGCTATTCGCTCAGCTACTTTGCGACGTATTGGCAAGGCGACAATTTCATCATGGACAAGATCGATGAGATGATCCTCAATGAGGAATACGTAAATGCCTTTGTCGATGGCATGGATCCCGATGACACGCGTGGTGTGCGTTATTATGGGCGTGCTCCAGTAGATCCGGAAGTGCGTCGGCAAATGGTCGATAGCATTATTGTCGATACGGATTTTGTTGAGGCGAAATGATCCTAAGCTGTGTTAGGGAAGATGTCTGATGCTTTTTGTTTTACGCTCATATATCATTTTTCTACACAGCCCTGAGCAGTGCAAGCTCTTTTACCCACATTAATCGTGCGCAAAAAACGAAAAACCACCCGGCGATTTTCGAAAGCTGGTCTACACTGCACGTTATGATACGGATGATCCAAAGCTCCTCTTCTGCGCATGCCAAAGATTACTTCTCGGAAGCTTTGGCTAAGTCGGATTATTATATCAATGATCAGGAGCTCAACGGTAACATCCAGGGAAAATTAGCAGAACGTTTAGGCCTATCCGGCCCCGCAACAAAAGAAGTCTTTTTTGCCCTGTGTGAAAATTCTAATCCGAACACCGGAGAGTCTTTGACCTTACGCACCAAACAGGAACGGACAGTGGGATATGATATTAATTTCCACTGTCCGAAATCTGTATCGATTTTGCACGGCCTTTCAAACGATGATCATATCCTTAGATGCTTTCAAGACAGTGTTGCCGAAACGATGAAAGACATGGAGGCGGATATCAAAACCCGTGTCCGCAAAAAAGGGCAGTATGATGAGCGTGATGCCGGGGAATTAATCTGGGCCGATTTTATCCATCAAACCGCTCGCCCGGTTGATGGCTCCCTTCCCGATCCGCACTTGCATGCCCATTGTTTTGTTTTCAATGCCACCTATGATCACGAAGAAAAGGCCTTTAAGGCAGGGCAGTTCCGCGACATTAAACGGGACATGCCCTATTACCAGGCTCGGTTTCATAAGCGCTTATCTGATCGTTTGATCGAACAAGGATATCAGATCAAGCGCACCGCCAAATCCTTTGAGATTGTGGGTGTTCCCCAAGAGGCAATTGATCTGTTTTCAAAACGCACGGATGAGATTGATCGGGTTGCTGAGGAAAAAGGCATTAAAGACGCCAAGCGCAAGGATGAGTTAGGCGCGCGGACCCGTGCCCGAAAACAAACCGGGCATACGATGGATGAACTGAAAGCTGCCTGGAAGAAACAACTGGCTGAACTGGAACTGAAGGGCAAGGATACAGGGGCTGCCGTCGTTCGTTTTGCGCCAGAAAAAGAACGCGTACAGTTAAGTCCGGAACGTTGTGTTGAGCATGCCTCTAAACACGCCTTTGAGCGGGCTTCTGTCATTCAAGACAGACGACTGCTCCTGGCAGCCTACAGGCATGCTATCGGCCATCAGGAGGTCTCTCTGGACCACATTAACAACACCGTTGAACAAGACCCCAGGCTGCTTCGTGTACAAGAAAAGGGAAAAACCATGTGCACCACCCAGGACGTCCTGTCCGAAGAACAGCGCATGGTTAATTTAGCGCGAAGAGGACAAGGACGTATGATCCCTGTTTACAGCAATGCGCCGGAGATTGCCCTTAAAGGTCAACAAGCCGAAGCGGTCAAACATGTTCTGACCACAACAAACCAAGTCTCGATCATCAGAGGGGCTGCTGGATCCGGAAAAACCACCCTGATGAAAGAAGCGGTATCCCATTTTGAAAAGGCTGGCAAAGACGTGATTGTCGTTGCTCCCACCTCACAAGCATCCCGTGGGGTATTACGGGATGAAGGGTTTGACAAAGCCGAAACCGTAAGCAAACTTCTCATGGATGGTGAGCTTCAAAACAAACTCAAAGATCAGGTGCTATGGGTTGATGAAGCCGGGTTATTGGGGACTCAAGATATGACCGCCCTGCTCCAGCTTACCCAGCAGAAAAACGCCAGGTTAATTTTAGGAGGCGACACCAGGCAGCATTCTTCTGTGGTCCGTGGAGACGCTTTGCGTATTCTCAATACGGTTGCAGGGATCCGCACATCCGAGGTCAGTAAGATTTACCGTCAGCGCTATGAACATTACCGCCAGGTGGTCCAGGATTTAGCGGACGGAAATGTTGGTTCTGCATTTGAGAAGTTAGATGGTATGGGAGCCATTGAAACTGTGGATCCATTGGATCCCAATGCAAAGCTGGTCGATGATTACGCCAAAGCCGTTGAGAAAGGGAAATCGGTACTGGTTATATCGCCTACCCATGCTCAAAGTGAAGTTGTGACGGCGCAGATCCGTAAGAAGCTGCGGGAGGAAGATCTGCTGGGTAAAAAAGAAATCACGGTTGATCGCCTGACCAATTGTAATTTCACGGAAGCGGAAAAAAGAGACTGGAGAAATCTGCAACCGGGTATGCTCGTGCAGTTTAATCAGAATATGCCCGGTATCAAACGCGGCAGCCTTTGGACGATTGAAGACGCATCCGAAAAAGACGTTCTGATCAAAGATGAAAGCGACACCTACGCATCATTGCCACTCGAACGAAGCAAAGATTATGACGTTCTTGAAAAAGACACCATGGAATTATCAAAGGGTGATAAGATCCGCCTCACCCGCAACGGCTTTGATAAAGACGGTAAACGCTTGCATAACGGCCAGCTTTTGGACGTTGCATCTGTTAGCAAAAAAGGAGCGATCAAGCTGATCAGTCCTGGTACAGAAACGACCTATCAACTTGATCAAGAGTATGGACATCTCACGCATGCCTATTGTATCACCAGCCATGCCTCTCAAGGTAAGACGGTAGATGAAGTTTATATCGCTCAGCCCGCTGCGACCTTTCCGGCCACGGATGCAAAACAGTTTTACGTGTCGGTTTCGCGTGGGCGCGATATCGCAAAAATTTACACGGACGACAAAGAAGAGCTTTTAGCGCATGCCTCTCGTTTAGGGGATCGACAATCCGCCATCGAACTCATGAAGGGTGCGCAACCGGACCGGACCAAAGACATGAATTTTGACCATGTAAGGCAGAACATGCAGCAGATTCCATACTTGAATAAACGGCCAGAGAAAGACTATTTGCCCCCTCCAAAAGCAGACCCCAAGAAAATAAACCGAGACTATGAGCCAAGGATTTAATCTCAAGTTTGACCGAATGCGGGAAAACCTTCCGGCAAATACGGATTCCGATCAACAGGATCATACCAATCCTGCGCGATATGACACGCCTGGCTATACACGTAATGTGTGTTTTGTTTGGCCGGATGGAAAAAGGATTTTTTTTAACTATGCCTATCTGGTGTCAGCGGAATTTATCCCAAAGGAGGATATGAATGAGATTAAGCTGGAGTTTTCAGGCCAGACTGTCAGTTTGAAAGGGTATGGGTTAGAAGGGTTATTTATGGAGTTCCTGGATCATTTACCGAGGATCGTAATGGCTGTTGATGGAAGGTATACATTGGTCAGAAATTCAGGTATGCTGACAATTATCGACATTGGTGTTCAAAAGAGCTAAGATCTTATGATTGAGAGATCCCCCTTATCTCTGTGACTGTTAACAATATAAATTGAAGATGGAATTCCCCAATCTTGATCGTGCAAATAATTAAGATTCCATTCTTTTATCACCAGTGCCAATTTATAGTAAGATTATCCTGTCTTTTTAAGCTATTCGATTCGTATACAACTGTTGGTCTCTTGTCTTCCCCATATATATAACTTAGATGCGATTTTTCGTCACTTTTTTTATCCATTGGGCTATTTCCGACGTAAGCAGCTAAACTCTTGATCGGCCTGGAATCAGGGAACTTAAAAGTTGCTCTTAACAAGTCTCCCTCGTAAAATTTATAAAATTCCCAAAACTCAAAATCTTGAGTATAACTATCTTTAACTATGTATTCGACATGAAAACTTGCAATCTGACCCACACTAAATTCTTCCAGAAATTCAATAATTATATAGTAATTATTCCCATCTCTCTGGATGTTAACTGGTGCCGATGGTGAAACATTAACTTTCAACTCACATTGAGCATTACTAACTGCGAATTTAAAATATGAAATCGGTACTAGACACTTAATTTTCATTTGATGAGAATGACGAACTGCTGAGCCTTTTTCATCAAAGTCAAGGGTCAGAAGCGAACTTTCGACAAACCATTTTTTATGTTCGTTTTTCTCTTCATTTTTTTCCCTTTCGGAAAGATTAACCTCCTCGGGGGTACTTACCTGTCTGGCATTCGCTTTTTCTTTGAATTTAATAACTTTATAGACCAAGAAGCCACAAATTATAGTAGATACTGCTGTAGTCAAAACTACATACTGGCTAGCCATAATTGCTGATGTTCCTTGAGCAACTCCAGGAGGAACGACAACGAGCCCACAAATAGCGGCTATTTTCTTAAAAAATAGAGGTTCGCTAGACACATTATTAGGAGGTTTTTTATAAAGCAAAAATCAGGTAGGGCAAGCAATGCTCGCCCTACCTAACAACGGTGACAATTAGATAGAAATGCCACCACCACGCTTACATAGGTCTATCATTTTACTTTTCCTGTTAGTCAAAAAATAACTGTACTTGATAGAGTACTGGGCAAGTATACAAATTATTTTGATATTTAACAAAGCTTTTTTGTAATATACAAACTGGTAGTCCTCATAATAATGTAATTGGGAACATAAGTAGCTGATATTCACTATAAATTGTACGTTTAAAGAGGTGGGTCTAGCATTCCAACAGGATTGAGATCCTACCGGGCTACAATGAGATCGCCCGGTAGAAGCATTACTCAGCTTTCGGCTTATTCTTCCGAACGGTCACCGTGACATTCTCTCCCAAGATATTCAAGATGATATTCATTCCGTCCTGATCACCGTGCTCCCAGGCTGCACCAACTTTGATCCAATCGGGCTTTTCTTGGCCTTCCTTCTCTTTTAAGGTATAGACCGTGTGGGTTGGGTATTTGGTTTGTGTTTCATTAGTCATCATCAATTCTCCTTTTCTATGCTGGTGATGATAGGAAGCCATTCAGGACAAACAGACCGGAACAGCTCCCCGAAGTCGTCAGAAACATTTTATGCATGTAAAATGTTGGGATTAGCGTCATTCCGGGCTTTGGCCTAAGCTGACGGCATCTATTCAACAGCCCTGGAAAAGGACGATGATAGAAGAGACAACAATCAAAACCCGTAACAACACACATGTGATCCATCCTTTCATGAAGGTTGCAGGGAGTGCAGAAATTCAACGGCTTTTTGTGCATGGGATGCAGCGGAAAAGATCAGGCGTTTGTCATCTTTAAGGGCTTTCAACCAGGACTGGATGTAAGCGGCATGATGTTCTTCCGGAATAGGCTCAAAACCCAGATCAGAAGCGAGGAAGCAGGATCCGAGTTCAGCGACAAGTTCTTCTTTGGCGTAGCCTTCATCGCCAAAACGTTTACGACCAAAATCACGATCCAGGCGAGACGGGTGTCGGGTCCAGTGGCATATTTCATGCGCTAACGTAGCGTAATAATCGTTAGGCGTATGGAAAGCCACGAACGGTGGCATCTGTACGCGATCCGTACTGACGCTGTATGCAGCCATGGTACCCGTATAGATATCAGCCTTGGTTTGCTGGAAGAATAACTCCAGGGCATCGATACGCTCTTGTTGATGGGCTGGTTTAAGTTCAGGCATGTCGTAGTAATGCTCTGGCAGATTCTCTATCTGAGACACGTTGAAGACTGTGTAGGTCTTCAGGAACGGAATTTTTGTGATCTCAATTTCACCATCGGCTGTTTCTTCCGGTTTGAGAATCTTATCCGCATAAACCACCTGAGTTCCCTTCTCGCCTTTACGGACGTTGCCTTTCAGCTCAAGAGCCTGGTTAAAGGTCATCCAATGAGGCAAGTGATATCCACGATCAGCAGCGGCTGACCACAGCATGAGAATATTGATCCCGGTATAAGGTGTATTGTTCCAGCGTAAAGGACGCGTGATACGGCCTTCCATCTCGGAAGCATTCCAGGGTTTGCGCCAGGTGAGATCCCCTTTTTCCAGATCGGCAATGATCTTTTGAGTGACGCGTGTATATACATCCGAATTGGACTCAAACGTTGCTTTTGCAGTTTGTCGTTGTTGAGTCGTTGTCATGGTAATCTCCCAGTTGTGAATGTTGATGGGGATGCCAAAACCCGGCAGTCCGGGCCGTGACCATCAAAAATTTTGGTTGGGCGGGGAATGGCGCTTACCAAAGCGCCAGGCGAAAATTATTGTTGGGAATTGTAGGAACGGCGTCGGGTACATCACCACAACACGCCATTCACAGCGGGTGTTGCCAAACTACTCATGCGGCACAAACAAGAGCGACTAAAGTTCAGCAGGATCCCAAACAGCGTGAAGCGTGATGAGCAACCGTTGACGATGGAATCTCCCTACATCGCAAAACGATAAGCCGTGTGCCATTCATTGACGTCTTTGTACGGCTGGTAAATCCCATTCATCCTGTAATACTGGATCTGGTTTTCATGTGCGCAGATAGATTGGAGATGATCACTTGCTAAATGTCCGGACTGATCATTATCCAGCCAGCTACACACCACGTTATAGGGGTAGTTTTGAACATAGGCCAATGCGGGCTTTAAACAGCTTAAGGAATGCAGAATGATGGAATCCCCTTTCAGAACTGGCTTGCCGCGTCTGGTGACAATGGAGAGATAATCCATCATGCCTTCAAAAACATGGACCGTCTGACATTCGGGATCTTTGCCTCGCACAAAAGAGAAACTTTTCTTTTTAAAGCACCCTTTGAAATAAGGATTACGAAGCTCTATTCCGCTCAACTCATTAGGAAAGCCCAGGGCAACAAAGAATTTCCCGGTATTGGCGTTATAGAGTTTGACCTGTTTGAGGTGTTTGGAGGCGATATCGATGTTAATCCGTCGTTGATGAAGATAATTGATCAATCCGGGATTTTCGATCGGTTGGGATTGCCGCAGTTCTAAGGCCGGTTGAACATCAGTTGGCTCTGCGGGTCTGAATACACAATAGTCGTGGAAATCATCACCGGTCATATTCCGCAGCCATCGTAAGGCATCGACCACGGTATAGGCTTCTTTCGTGGATTTAAGGTAAGCGCATACGAAGTTAACAACGTCACCGCCTACGCCCTCTCCGAAATCGTACCAGCTGTTGCATTGGGTATTGACCACAAAACTGGCCGTCTTCTCGTTTCGAAGCGGAGATAGATACCACAGCTTATGTTGGGTCGTTCGTTTAGGCTTGCGGTTTAAGAGGGTCAAGATTTCGCGCAAGGGAATAGTTTTCGCATGATCAATGTTCATGGCGATCTCCAAGTATTGAGGGAATAAAAAAAGGAAGGTTATTCACCTTCCTTCGGTTACGATCAGGCTGTCAGACGATCTTCTATAAAACGATCCAGCTCTGACTGACGGTAGCGGACTGATCGCCCAATACGGATAGGCTTTAGATCATATCGCTTTGTACAGTCCCACACGGCCAGGGTATTTGGGGACATATTCAAAAACTTCGCTGCTGCTTTACGGTTCACCAAGACATCTTCAGTTCTTTGCATCGTCATATCCTCCATAAAATGAAAGTTAATAAGCGCCGCCAGACCAATATGATGGGCAGGGAATCCGAACCTAGGTTTTCAACCATGGCGAGTCAAATAAAAAACTCATCAATATGCCAGGGATAATGTCGGTAAATGATACGAACCGGGGATGTGGCATGGATCCGCTCATACTCACTCTGGTCACCGACTTCTATAAAATAAAGATCGGTCAAAAAAAATGCATTGATATTAATTAACGCCAAATGCGGCACCAGTGCGGCACCAGCGATTTTTAGGGATTTTTGAGATTGAATTAAGTGCTTGAAAAAATTGGTTGCGGGGGCCAGATTTGAACTGACGACCTTCAGGTTATGAGTCTATCCAGGGGCATTTTTATGGTTATTCACGGTCATTAACATTGCTATATAAATCAAAGATTTGGTTGCAATTCCTAACCTTTCACCTTATACTGAATTTGACTGATTTTGTCGCAAAATGCGGCACCAGTGCGGCACCAGACCCGACCTTCAGGTTTACGATATGACCATCAGGTTTACTAAGTCAGTATTGGAATCTCTTACCCCTCCTCGTACAGGCAGGAAGTATTATCATGACGACAAAGAACAAGGCCTGTCGGCCTATCAGACCGCGAACGGAACAATTTCGTTTTTTACACGCAAAAGAATAGATGGTAGAGACACAAGACTCTTTATTGGCAACTATCCGGATCTTTCCATAGAACAAGCGCGGAACAAAGCTGCTGAACTACGCGGACTTGTCGCAACTGGAAAGAACCCTCATGAAGAACGGCAGATCCAAAAACGCAACCACCAGACCTTCGGTGAATTATACGAAGAGTACATGACCCGATACAGCAAGAAGCACAAGAAGTCGTGGAAATATGACGAACGCGAGATTAATAAGTTTCTGTCTCACTGGTTCAATAGAAGGCTTTCTACCATCAGCCGTCAAGAAGTCCAACTACTTCATGAAAAAACGTATGAGAACAACGGCCTCTATCAAGCCAACCGCCTTCTCGAACGTGTACGGGGTATGTTTAATAAAGCGATAGAATGGGGTTGGGAAGGACAGAATCCGGCAACTGGAATTAAAAAGTATAAGGAAAAAAGCCGCGATCGTTTTGTGCAACCGTCCGAAATGCCTTGCCTTCTCCGTGCGCTTGAAGAAGAAGAAAATGAAACTGTCCGCGATTTCCTTTGGATCTTACTTTTTACCGGAGCCCGGAAAACCAATACACTTATGATGCGTTGGGATGAAATAAAATGGGACATCCATGAGTGGCGTATACCGGATACTAAAAATGGTGAGCCTCTTTCTGTCCCACTGTCGACGCGCGCTATGGAAATTCTGAAAACGCGCTACGAAACATCGAACAGCCCTTGGGTGTTTCCTCAAGACGAGAACAATATAAAGCATCTGAACGACCCTAAAAAAGGATGGATCCGTACTCTGGAACGTGCCAGTTACTATTTGTGGAGAGGCAACGATCGCCTCAAAAAACTTTTAGATATCATTGAGCATGATTTACCCGATGTTCCTGCACAGCTCTGGTACAAAGAAGTTGTTAGGCAAGCAAAATTGAAAAAGACCACCCTTCCCCCTTCACTCATGGATATACG
>Ga0182793_1001616_pt1 | contig 13740 bp, 12 predicted proteins | sample Passage237A_FD_130498 | JGI IMG/M metagenome (GOLD analysis project Ga0182793, IMG submission 130498) | Cellulose adapted compost microbial communities from Newby Island Compost Facility, Milpitas, CA, USA - Passage2 37A (version 2) (version 2) ... | reverse complement strand
CTCCTCAGCATCCAGCGGCGGCGCATCCGGCGTCGCGTCGCTCTGCGCGGTCAATGCACCGGTGCAGGCTCGCCGTGCGCTGCCTCCGGCGCCGCCACGGGGGCGTCCTCACGCTGCACGAACCAGGCCGCGATCATGGCGATCACAACCAGCGGAATACCGATGCCGAAGGCCATCCGCATGCCCGCCGCCTCGCCGGCGTGCTGTGCCGCGCCACCGGCGATCGCGATGCCCGACACCACGGTGTAGACGCCAGCGAGGAGGGCGGAGCCGGTCGCGCCACCCACCTGCTGCAGCGTCGAAATCGTCGCTGAGCCGTGCGAGTAGAGGTGCTTCGGCAGCGCGCCGAGCGCCGCGGTCATGATCGGGGTGAAGATGTGCGCCAGCGTCACGCTGTAGAAGATCTGGACGATCAGCACCAGCCAGATCGGCGTGTTCTCGCCGAAGTTCGCGAAGACGATGAAGACCACCAGCAGGCCGATGGTGCCCGGCACCAGCAACGGGCGAGGACCGACTCGGTCGTAGCGGCGACCGATGATCGGACCCAGCGCACCCTGCAAAATCGAACCCGGCAGCAGCATCATGCCCGCCTCAAGCGGTGAGAGCCCCAGCACCGTCTGCATGTAGATCGGCAGGATCAGGAAGGAGCCGAACATCGCAATGCTCGCGATCACCAGCGTGATGGTCGCCGCGGCGAAGGAGCGGGCCCGGAAGGTCCGTAGGTCCAGCATGGCCCGGTCCTCGCGCTGCAGCACGATCTGACGCCAGATAAACAGTGCGAGGGCGACCACGCCAACCGCCAGTGCGATACCGCCGGTGGTGATGCCCGCCTCGTCCACCGCACCGACGGGTCGACCTTCACCCGGACTGAGTGCATCACCGATGGTGCTGATGCCGTACACCAGACCGCCGAAGCCTGCGATCGACAGCAGTGCCGAGAGCAAATCGAGCTTGGCTGGACGCAGCTCGGCGACGTTCTTGAGCCAGAGCGCACCGAGCACGAGCGAGACGATCGCGATCGGCACCACGTACCAGAGCGCGGCTCGCCAGCCCCAGCTGGTCACCAGAACGCCGGACACCGTCGGGCCGAGGGCCGGCGCAACCGCCATCACGACCGAGATGAGACCCATAATGCGGCCGCGCTGCTGCGGCGGCACCAGGTTCATGATCGTGGTCATCAGCAGCGGCATCATGATGGCCGTGCCGACTGCCTGGAGCACTCGACCCGCAACGAGCAGTTCAAAGATTGGCGAGGAGGCAGCCGTCACCGTGCCCAGCAGGAACACGCTGATGGCGGAGAGGAACACCGGACGGGTGTTCAGGCGCTGCAGCAGCCACCCGGTGATCGGGATGACCACCGCCATGGTGAGCAGGAATCCCGTCGTCAGCCACTGACCCACCGCGGGCGTAATGCCGAGATCGGCCATGATGACCGGCAACGCTACGCCCATGGAGAGCTCATTGAGCATCACCACGAAGGCAGAACTCAGCAGCAGTCCGATGACGAGGGCCGAGCCGCGGTCAAGTTTCTGCGGGGCGGCGTCAGGGCGTGCGGCTACATCCGGACCGGTCTGGTCCTTGGGAGTGTCAATCAATGAGTTACCAGTTTCCTTCGAGCGGGTGCGTACCAATGCGACGGTTCGCGTCGATCGCAGCAATCGCCGCCATGTCCTCTGCAGTCAGTTCGAAGTCAAAGACGTCGATGTTGCTGCGAATGCGTTCGGGGGTGGCTGACTTCGGGAAGACGATGACGCCTTCCTGGAGGTGCCAACGAATCACGACCTGCTGCACGGACTTGCCGTAGCGATCGGCCAGTTCGGTGAGGACCGGCAGCTCGTTCAGGTCGTACTTGCCCTGGCCGAGCGGTCCCCAGACCTCAGTCTTAACGCCGCGCGACTCGCCATATTCCCGCAGCGCACGCTGCTGGAACAGCGGGTGCAGTTCGATCTGGTTGACCGCGGGCACGACGCTGCCGGCCTCGAGGACGGCATCCAGGTGCTCTTCCAGGAAATTCGAGACACCGATCGATCGCGCCAGGCCACTGGCGGCGACGCGTTCCATCGACAGCCAGGTGTCCACATAGGTGCCTCGCTGCGGGGCAGGCCAGTGGATCAGGTACAGGTCAACGTAGTCCAGGCCGAGGCGTTCGAGGCTATCCGCGATCGCCCCCTGGGCACCGTCCACCCCCTGCTCGGTGTTCCACAGCTTGGTGGTGATGAAGAGTTCGTCACGCGGGATGCCGCTCTTGGCGATCGCCCGGCCAACGCCCTCTTCGTTGCCATACACCTTGGCGGTATCGATGTGACGGTAGCCCGCTTCCAGGGCTTCGCTCACGATGCGCTCGGTCTCGTCGGGGTCGACCTTGAACACCCCGAAGCCGAGCTGCGGGATGAGGTAACCGGAGTTGAGCTGAATTTCGGGAACCTGCGGTGTAGTAGTCACCGGACAAGAATACGCGCCGTCACTGACGTTTGTGCTCGTCGTTCCCCCAGACTCAGACTGCGACGCCGTAATGGAACCGTGACTGGGTTTCCGGGTCTGCCGACTCGTCCGTCAGACCAAGGCGGTCGATAAGCGGGCCCTCCTGGGGCTGCTGCGGCACCAGCGAGCGACGCCGCAATTCCGGGATCACGTGCGTGGCGAAATCATCCAGCGGCCCCGGCAGATACGGCGGATACAGCTTGATGCCATCGAGCGCCTCGGTGTGGAAGGCCTCCTCGAGCCAGTTCGCGATCTGGGTCGGCCCGCCCACCAGATGGGCCTGGCCTCGGGCTTCGGTCGCGACCATGTGTGCGACGTCCGCGAAGGTGATGGTGTCGCTGCCGAAGGCGGCCACGGCGCGGCCGACCACCGACTCGGTATCGGCCAAGTCCGCCTCGGCCACCCAGCGCGCGACCGGATCGCCGGGTCGTACCTGGGCGGGGTCGAGGCCGAGGCGCTCGACCAGGGCCACGGGCAGGCCACCCGGTGCGGCGAGGTCCTGCACTCGCCGAAAACGGTCGCGCGCGCCCGCATCGGTGTCGGCGGTAAAGATGGTCAGGCCGGGGATAACGAGGTGCCGCCTGGGATCGCGGCCAGCGTCGGCCACCCGAGCCTTGGTCGCGGCATACTCAGCGCGCGCGTGCCCCAGGGTCCGGAACGAAGCGAAGCGAATGTCCGCGTGCCGCGCGCCGAAGTCTGCCGACCGGGCCGAGATGCCGGCGTGCAGGATCGGGATCCGCGACTGGATCGGCGGCGGCACGGTAAGCGTGCCGGCCACCTGAAAGTGGCGGCCGACGTGTTCGATCGGATGCGCGGCATCCGGGTCGGCGAGGATCCCGGACGCTGGGTCCGCCACTCGCCAGTCGCGGTCCCAACTGTGCCAGAGTTGGCGCAGCACGGCGAGGTACTCCTCGGCGCGCTCGTACTTGGCGTCGGTATCCGGGTGCGGGTCGGTCCCGTAGTTCGGCGCGGCAGCCGACTTCGCCGCACCCATCACCAAGTTCACCGCGGCCCGGCCGCCGCTCAGGTGGTCCAGGCTCGCCACCTCGCGAGCCACATCGAATGGGTGCGAGTAGGTCGTGTTCACGGTGACGGCGAGGCCGATGCGCTCGGTGATCGCCGCCGCGAAACTTGCCAGCGGGATGGGATCGATCCGGAAGGGGTCGTTGCCGCCGAGGATCTCCTCGCGGGTGGAGGAACTGAGAATGCTCGGGATAAAGAAGTAGTCGAAGCCCGCCGCCTCGGCGGTGAGGACGACTTGCCGCAGCAGGTGACGGTCGGTGCTGCGTGCCGCCACCGCCTCGGGCAGCCGCCAGGCGGGCGCCTCGGCGACGGACTGGTTGTAGGCCGCGTAGGCAAGTCGGAGCACCGACCGGGGTTCCAGTCGGTCGGTGCTCCGGCGTGCCTGCCCCGACATGGCTAGGCCACCTCTGCCGGGAGCGCAGCGGATTGGCGGGCGCGGGCCAACGGCAGCGCGCGGACGGCGGCCTGCTGAATGCGTTCCAGCACGGCGGTTTCGGCGAGGCGCCCTTCGGCAAAATCCGCATCCTTGCCATAGATCCCCACCGGCAGCACCTGCGCCTGGAAGAAGGCGAACAGCGGCCGCAGGGCATGGTCGATCACCAGCGCGTGTCGGTCAGACCCGCCGGTGGCTGCCAGCAGCACGGGCACATCCACCAGCGCGTACTGGTCGAGGAAGTCGAGGAAGTACTTCAGCAGCCCGGTGTAGCTGGCTTTGTAGATCGGGGTGGCGACGATGAGCAGGTCCGCGGCAGCCACCTGCTGCAGCGCCTGCTCCACCTCCTCGCCGACCTGGTCGCGACGCAGCGCACCGGCGAAGCCTGGGGCGAGTTCGTGCAGGCGGATGAGTTGAGCATCCACGTCCGCGGTGGCATCGAGTTCGGCGAGGATCGCGGCAAGCAGCGCCTCGGTCTTGCTGGGTGCGTGCAGGCTGCCGCTGAGGGCAACGATGCGCAGTGGGGTCGTCATGGTGCGAGTCCTTTCGGAAGTGCCGGGGTGCGATGGAAACGCACCCCGGCACGCAGTGGTCTAGCCGGGCTGGTTGCCGGTGGCAACCGGGCGGGTGGGGTCGGCGCTCCAGGCCGACCAGGAGCCGACGTAGACCTGCGCGGTCACGTCGATCGAGGCAAGAGCAAGGGCAAGCTGGGTGGCTGCCACGCCACCGCCGCAGTACACGCCAACCGGGACGCCAGGGCTGACGCCGAGGCCAGCGAAGTACTCACGCAGCTCGTCCGCTGGCTTCAGTCGTCCCGAGGCGTCCAGCACCGATCCGGCCGGTGCGCTGATCGCGCCCGGGATGTGGCCCTGGGCCGGCTTGCCCTCCTCGGCGGGGCCGCCCTCGTACTGCTTCGCGCCGCGGGCATCGAGCAGCACGCCGGTGCGCGCCAGCTCGGCCGCTTCCTCCGTCGTCAGCGTCGGCAGGTTGCCGCCGTCCACCTCGATCGAGCCCTGGCCCGGCGCTGGCTCCTCCGTACTGAGTTCGCCGCCTGCGGCAACCCAGGCCTCGAGGCCGCCGTCGAGCCAGCGCACCTCGGGCACGCCAGCCCAGCGCAGGGTGAACCAGGCGCGGGCGGGGGCTGCGCCCGGGCCGGAGCCGTAGACCACGACGAGGGAGTCGTGGTGGATGCCGAAGCCGCGCAGGGTCTGCTGCAGCGCCTCGGGCTGCGGCAGCGGGTTGTTGCCGGTGCCGGGCGCCTTTGCACCCGAGAGGTCCTGGCTGAGTTCCACCCAGTACGCGCCCGGCAGGTGTCCGGCCTCGTACTCGGGCCGCTTGCTCGGCTCGCCGGGGGCGTGGCGGGCATCAAGCAGCACGACGTGGCGGTCGCTGTTGAGGACCTCGCGCAGGGTGGGCACGTCGATGACGAGCGCGGTGCGGGTGTCCAGCGTGGTGTTGGTCATGATCAGTCCTTTGCGTGTGGAATCTGGTGGAAGTGGTGTGCGGTCTAGTTGCTGGTGTCCGTGCGACGCCAGCGGGTGGTGCGCCGCTCCAGGGCGAGGAAGATGGCGTTGAAGACGTAGCCGACGATCGCGACCGTGAACACGGCCGCGAAGAGGGCCGGAATGTTCAGTGCCTGCTGCGCCATCAGGATGTAGAAGCCGATGCCGCTGTTGCCGGCGAGCATGCCGATCACGACACTCATCACCAGCGACATACCGAGCGCCTGCCGGGCACCGACCAGGATGAAGGGCACGGCCGCCGGCAGCGCCACCTCCCACTGGGTCTGCCACCAGCCGAGGCGGTACGTCTGCGCGGTCTGCCGCAGCGTGGTCGACACGCTGCGAGCGCCCGCGTAGGAGGTCAGCAGCAGCGGGAAGATGGCCGCCAGTAGGAACACCCCGATCTTCATGGCATCGCCGATGCCAAAGAACAGGATGAACACGGGGATTACGGCGGTTGCGGGCGTCAGGCGCAGGATCTCGACCAGCGGCTCGAGCAGGGCCCAGATCACGCGCACCCGCCCCATCAGGAAGCCGATGGCGATGCCGAGCGGCGCTGCGATGCCAAGGCCGATCGCCATGGTGCGCAGCGTCTCGGCCAGTTGCAGCAGCAGGGTGCCTTCGGTGACTTCGGCCCACCACACGGTCGCGATACGGCTCGGTGAGGAGATGGTCGGGACGTACTGAATCCAGGAGGAGATCTCCCACACCAGCACGAGCGCAACCACCACGCCCCAGCCGATGAGACGGGATCGGCCGAGGCGCCGCAGGCGCGGACCGCGGGTGGCTGCGGCGAGGACCGGGTTCGGCGCGGTCGCAGGGGCCACGCTCGCGGCCGGCCGGGTGATGACGGTGACAGTCATGCTCGTTCCTTCCCATCGGGGCTGGCCGCAATCGCATCGCTGCCGAGCACAAGTTCGAGGATGTCGCGGCGCTGCCGCAGGTAGTCGGGGTGTTCCCGAGTGGCGACCTGGTCGCGGGGCCTGGGCAGTGGCACCTCGACGTCGCGTTCGATGCCAGCACCGCCGGCGCGCAGCACCACGACCCGGTCGGCGAGGTAGAGCGCCTCGTCAATGTCGTGCGTGACGAACAGCACGGTGAGGCGGTGCTCCTGCCAGATCCGCAACACCAGGTCCTGCAGCGTCGCCCGACTCAGCGCATCCACTGCACTGAAGGGCTCATCCAGCAGCAGCACTTCCGGCTGCGCGGCCAGGGCCCGAGCGATGGCGACGCGCTGCTGCATGCCGCCGGACAGTTCGCTCGGGTACCGGTCCGCGACCCCGTACAGGCCGACCTCAGCGAGGTACTGCTCGACCAGGGCATCCCGCTCAGCCCGCGAGCGCACCGGCTGTGCGCGGTAGGCGTGCTTGAGACCGAAGGCAACGTTCTCGCCGACCGTCTTCCACGGCAGCAGCGATTCCGCATAGTTCTGGAAGACGTAGCGGACGCGGTCCGGCGGGCCGAGCACCGGCTCGCCGCCCACTCGGATCTGCCCACTGGTGGCCGGTTCGAGGCCGGCCACCAGCTTCAGCAGCGTCGACTTGCCGCAGCCAGACCGACCCACCAGCGCCACGAAACTGTCCGCGGGCACGTCCAGGTCCACCGGGCGCAGCGCTTCGACGGGGCTGCCGTCGAGCGCGCGGTAGGTCTTCGCCGCTGCCTGGATGGACAGTGCGGCACTGTCCGGCGCGGGCTCGACGCTGCCGTGCGGGCGGTCGCTGGTGATGAGGGTCATGGCGTGGGACTCGCTTCCTTACTTGGCGCTCGGCAGGATGTGGGCTTCGAAGTCCACCCCGGCCGGGATCTGATCGGGTGCGTAGCGCAGGCCGGTCTCGATCCAGCGCAGGGTGGCCGGGATATCGATGGGGCCTTCGAGCAGGTTGTCGTTCTTGGTGAGGCGCTCGAGCGCTGCCGGGTCACCGGCCGAGATCGCCAGCAGGTCGATGTCGTAGTACTGCTTGTTGAGCGCGGCGAGTTCGTCGACGCTGCGGTTGTTCCACCAGGCGTTGTACTCGCGCAGGGCGTCGGCGAACTGCTGGGCCACGCCCGGGTTCGCGGTCGCCCAGTCACCGGTGGACCAGAAGCCAGCCGAGGTGGCGGCTGGCTCGAGGTAGCTGGCGTTGTCCGGGTCGTCCACGAGCACCAGGTCGTAGCCGTTGCCGTTGCCGGTGTTGGTGTAGACCTGTGGCCAGGTGGCTTGGATGGCATCGACCGAGCCGGATTCGAGGGCCTCCGGCAACGCGCCGGTCTGACGGATCACGACCAGTTCCACCTCATCAGGCTGGACGCCACGGGCCTCCAGGAAGGCGCGGGCGGCAACGGTGAACTGCGGCACGCCGCCGAGGCCCAGGCTCTTGCCGCGCAGGTCGGCGGCGGTCTTCAGGCCGCTGTCCGCCTTCACCAGGTACGGGGTGGCCTTGCCGTGGCCGTTGTTCGAAACCACGAGACGCAGGTCGAAACCGTTGTTGATGGCGTTGAGGCCGGCGTAGACGTCGGCGTAGCCGATCTCGGCGCTGCCACCCTGGACCGCGGCGATGATCTCAGTGCCGGTCGCCAGCTGGCTGATTTCCAGGTTGATGCCGTGACGTTCGAAGAAGCCCTGGTCCTTCGCGATCTGCAGCTTCTGCGACTGCAGCACGTCGATGGCGCGAACGGTGACGAGCTCATCGCCAGTCTCGTTCGATGACGCCGGGGCTGCAGCGCAACCGGCCAGACCGACGACGAGGGCGGTCGCAATCGTTGCCAGCAGCGTGCGGGATGAGGTGGACACGAGGGGTTCCTTTCTGAGGATTCGAGCCGGGATGTGGTGCGCTCCCGTGGGCTTGTGGAGGTTCATCGTAGGAAGGTTCCGCAAGCCGTTTGGCGACTATTGCTGACTGTTGCTCTTGGTTGCCGCCTGTTTCATGACGAGGTGGGTCATGCGACGTCACCGACCGACACGCGCGGTCACGCGGCGTCACAGAATGCGCCACGGCGCTCAACTTGTTGCAGATTGTGGCGCTCAGCGCTCCGCGCGGAAGTAAGCCGCGGTAGAGAAATCCACCGTCACCGAACGGACAAACCAAGTCATGGTCAGCTCATGCATGACTGGTCCACGACATGGTGTGAACGAGGCGACAGCCTCACGGAGTGCCTAGCCGCTCTGCTACAGAACAGCGACACGTGGATTAACCCTGTAGAGTTCCGCGACGCCAGAGAGGACGAAGTCCGTGCCGCGTTTAACCTTTGGCTGCTCACGGGGTTGCGTCCCTACCCTCGGGACGTCCCGGGTCAGGGCCAGGGACTCATCGACATTGTCCTAACGTCCCCCAACCAGACCGTCGAGGCGGTTGAAGTCCTGTCCACGCAAGATAGTGATTATTTGCAGGATGTGGCCCGCGCTGTTGAGCTGACGGCGCAACTTAATGGCACAACTCCAACGCCCACACGTTACTCAGTCCAGCTCGAACGCGACTGGACTCCTCCCTTGACCCGCGGCCGCCAGGCCCGCCGGGACGCACAAGCATGGAAGCAAGCAGTGGATCGCATTGCTGCCGAGGCACAACAAGGCCATCCGACCCCGGAAGCACTGTCTCAGATACAAGCGGTTTTTCCAGGCCTAACTATCAGTCCCTCTACCGATTTCGGCGAGCCTGGATTTCAGCTTGACTCCTGGAATGCCGCGGTTCCAGAAGATGACAGCACCCCATATCTAGACCGCTTATCCACTTACCTGTCAGGGGAGGAGCGTCCCGTGCATCATCTCGAGAAACTCAAGCGTGAAGCGAACAACCTGGGGGCTCAGCGCTCACACCTGTACCTGCTCGTGGCGAGTGCTGGTCGCTGGGGTGGCCTTTTTCCAGCGTCGCCCAGTTACTTCCAGGGAAACTCATTTGTCGCCCCAGAGAGCTTGACTGACTTATGGCTAGACGGGGGAAATGGGTTAATCTTCCATTGGCAACGAGACATGGGGTGGAGGTATCACGAGACGTCAGGCCGAGGTTGAGTCGCTGGCAACAAATCGGATCTGTCCACTCCACTGGTCGCCGACTAACCGAAGTCGAAGTTCCTGTAAGACGATCGGACGTTGAATCGGCGTCCTTCAGTCCGTTTCTGCAGCAGTTCACTAATTGCATCAACGTCCCTGCCAGTCATGCCTTCTCGCAAACACTTTGCTCGGACTTGCGCAACCGTCACATTCGCCCAGCGATCTGGGCGATTCATCATGTCTGCCTTCAATTTGTCGATCTCGTTCCACTGCAAACCACTGTCGTAACCACGCGCACAAACGGCCAAGTATTCGAAAATGGCCGCGACATCAGTTGCGAGCTCTTCGACGTCAGTCGGGATCTTTTCGGTCTGCAGAACACTGCCGTCCGGCAACAGTTGGAGCGGCAACATCGCATCAATCCATTCGGCTGTGGTATCCGTGCCCCACTCGACCACCGCGATTGCATCGGCACTAACACCCCAAATATCGTTGAGTCGCTGTCGGTCAGGTGCCACGTACAGAACTCGCTGCCCATCGAATCCACCTGCATGGAATCCGCGCCAGGCATGGTGGCGCACGCCAGGAACCGACAAGAGCCGCATCAAGGCTGGGCTGCGTACGTTTCTTCGCGGAGTGACGACAACAATCTCGCCACCAGGTTGCGCTCGCAACCATTCCGCTGCTCGGGCAGTCTGGCGCTCAAACGAAACACCCTCACCGCATCGAGCAACAACCGTAGGAACTCGAACCATCGTGCACCCTTTCGTTGTGACAACACGCTAGTAGCGGGGGCCGACATTGCCCTCTTACCGGAAATGACGGAGGGGTGTCCGATGCCGGACACCCCTCCGCGGAGCGCATGGTGCGTGGCCGGAGCCTATGCCGCCGCCTCCTGTTGCTCCGCGTTGGCCGCAGTCGCGTACTGGTTCGGCGGCACCGGCAGCCCCCAGCGTTCGCGCACCGTCGACTCGGCGTATTCCTTGCGGAAGATGCCCTTGTGCTGCAGCTCCGGGATGACGAGGTCCACGAAGGCTTCCAGCGAGTAGCGCGAGTACGCCGGGAAGATCTTCACCCCGTCGAAGGCGCGGTTCTGGAAGTTCTCCTCGATCCAGTTCGCCACCGTCTTGCCGCTGCCAACCACTGGTGGCTGGTTGTTGGGGTTATTGGCCAGGAAGTGGAAGAAGTCCCGCAGCGAGATGTGCTCGTCGCCGTAGGCATCGAGCGCGCGCTGGATGACCCAGGCCTTCTCGGGAATCTTGCCGAGGTCGACCACATCCAGTAGGCGCTCGGTGTCGCGCACGCCGGAGAGGTCCACGCCGGTGAAGTCGCTGACGGCCTTCGGGGTGTACTCCTCGGTGACCAACTGCTGCACCTGACGGAACTTGTCCCGCGCCTCACGCTCAGTGGCGCCCACGAAGAAGGTCACCCCGTTGACGATCTTCTGCTCGTTCGGACGGCGGCCGTGCTTGGCCAGGCGCGCGTGCAGGTCCTTGTAGTACGCGTCGTTCCACTCCGGTGAGCGGTAGGGGCTGAAGCGGATGTCGGCGTACTTGGCACCGAACTCGAAGGACTCCTCGCTGGTGCCGGCGTGGATGATCGGAATGTGGCCCTGCGGCGGCCGCGGCACGTTCAGCGGCCCCTGGATCTGGAAGAATTCACCCTCGTGGTTGATGCGGTGGCCCTTGCTCGGGTCGAGGAAGCGGCCGCCCTCCTTGTCGTCGATCAGCCAGTCGGACTCCCACGAGTCCCAGAGCTTGCGCAGCGCCTCGACGTACTCGGTGGCCAGGGCGTACTTCTGGGTGGTGGCGTAGTGCTGGTCCAGGCTGAAGTTCTTCGCCGCAGGCGAGCCGTCGAAGCCGGTGACGATGTTCAGGATGGCGCGGCCCTGGCTGAGGTGATCCAGGGTCGCGATCGCACGAGCGGTGTTGAACGGATCGGTGAAACTCGAGTTCACGGTGACGACGATGCCGATCTTGGAGGTGATCGCCGCCGCATAACCGCCGAGGCTGAAGCCCTCGACCTTGAACACCTCGTTGCCGTTGGCATGCGCCGAGGCCGGGTTGCTCGAGACATTGTTGCCGATGAAGTAGTAGTCGAGCAGGCCGCGCTCGGCGGTGCGAATGGTCTGCGCGAGGAAGGTCGGGTCGACGGTGCCGCCGTTGAAGGCTTCGGGCAGGCGCCAGGCGCTGCCCCAACGACCGGTCGGCCAGATGGAGAATCCGATAATGAGTTGGCGAGAGTTGGAAGTCATGCCAGCGAATGTAGGCGGGTGCAAGCGACTTGGCGAGGGCTCACTTCACGGTCGGTAAGACGACGTAAGCCTTCGTCACATCTGGCTCGTCATGATCGGACACAGTGGTCTGGTTCGTGTCATTGGCGGCTGCGCCAGCGACCCGGCGCTCACGCCGACGGTCCTTCGCCACGAGCAGGAGGGCCAGTGCGATGAACGCCGCGGACACGGCGAACGCGGCACCCAGCGCGGCCCGAACCACCTCGACCGGGGCAGTGCTGAGGCCCCCACCGAGCCCGTACACGATGCCGAAGAAGACCGCCGAGACACCGGCCAGCCCGAGCGAGTTGCCGACGCGCTGCGCGAGTTGGCCGATGGATCCGGCGGCGCTGCCATAGTTCGGCGGCACGTCCCGGAGCGTCATCACATGGTTCGGCGAGATCACGAAGCCGCCGCCGAAGCCCGCCACGATCTGCGTGATCGCGATCGCCAGCACCGCCTGCTGCGGTGGCAGCAGCAGGGCGCTGATCACGGTACCGGCCATCCCGAGCAGCGCCACACACATGCCGAAGGCGGTGAGCAAGCGGCCGAAGCGCAGCACGTAGGAGCCGCCCAACCAGCTCGCCAGCGCCGAGGCGAGTGCCGGCACCAGCATGATCAGACCGGCCTGGAACGGGCTCAGCCCCGCCGAATGCTGCAGGTAGACCGTGACGGCGAGCAGCATGCCGGGATTGCCCGCGAACCACGCGAATGCCACGAGCGTGCCGTTGCGGAAGGACTGGGTACCGACCAGCATCGGGTCGATGAGGGGGTCGAGGCCGCGCGCTCTTGCTCGACGCTGCCACCGCCAGAGCAGGGCTGCTGCCAGGACGGTGCCGATCAGGGTCAGCCAGCGCCAGGGAGTGTCGCTGGGGCGGCCAGTGGTGGTGACGAAGGGCACAAGCAGGGTGATCAGCACAATGGCGATCAGGATCAGGCCGAGGACATCGATGGTGCGCCTCGCCGTTCCAGCGGTTTGCCGCGGGACCAGCAACAGCACGCCAGTGGCCAGTAGCAGGACCACTGGGATGTTCATGCCGAAGATCCAGCGCCAGCCATCGACCGGACCGCCGAGGGGGACCAGTAGGCCGCCGACGCTCGGCCCGACCGCCATGGACAAGCTCATCGCCATGCCATGCACGGCGAAGGCGCGGGCGCGTTCCGGTCCGGGGAAGAGTTGCTGGACCGTGCCCATCACCTGCGGCATCACCAGGCCCGCCGACAACCCCTGCAGTAGTCGGGCGGCCACAACGACCCAGATATTGCCGGCCAGTGCGCTGATCGTGCTGGCGACCAGCACGCCAAGCAGGCCGATCAGCATGAGGGTGCGACGGTGTCCGCGATCCCCCAGTCGGCCCGCCGGGATAAGCGCGACTGCGAATGCAGCGACGTAGCCGACCGAGATGAGGGCGAGGCTGCTGGGGTCGGCCCCGAGGGCCGCCTCGATCGAGACCAGGGCGAGGTTCGCCTTGGAGATTTCGAGCATCATGGCGGCGGCCGACAGCGAACACACCGCGAGCGTGAGCCACCGCCGCCGACCAGTCACCTCGCGCGTCACGAGCCACTCCCCTTCCGCCGGGCGGGACCATCCCGCGGGCGCGGACGCGCCACCGGCGGCTTGAGTGTAGGCAGGCTGCCATGCGGCGTGACCGGGAATGACGCAGTCTTGCGTTCCGTGACGGAACATGACGACGGCGCCCGCCAGGGGCATACCGGGCGCCGTCGCGCTGGTCTCGACGCGGGCGGGCGGGCCCGCACCGGGTCTATCGAAGGGCGGACGGAGCGGTACCGTCAGCCGCCGAGGTCTTGCCGCGGAAGGCGCCGCGCCAGGAGCGCCCCGGGTGCCATTCCGGCAGGTCCGCCTGTCCCGAGCCGTTCATGCGACCGCGGAAGGTGTCACCCTCGACCTGCTCCGGGACGCGACCGCGGCGGCGCAGTTCGGGCATCAGACCCTCGGCGATGCCGGTCATGGTGTCTGGGGTGTGGGCGATGACCAGGTTGAAGCCGTCCACGCCACCGACCTCGTTCCAGCGCTCGAGCTCGTCGGCGACGGTCTCGGGCG
>Ga0182793_1001614_pt1 | contig 13761 bp, 7 predicted proteins | sample Passage237A_FD_130498 | JGI IMG/M metagenome (GOLD analysis project Ga0182793, IMG submission 130498) | Cellulose adapted compost microbial communities from Newby Island Compost Facility, Milpitas, CA, USA - Passage2 37A (version 2) (version 2) ... | reverse complement strand
GTGGAGAATATGGCAAGCGGCCACTGCTGCCGTTTCTGTGCGAAGGCGAGTTGCGCCTAGGGAAACCAACTCAAACCCTGCTTGGGTAGCCATTTCTACTTCTTCGGGTGTGAAATCTCCTTCCGGACCAATAAGCACCAGACTATTGGTACTACCCTGGGCTGCTGATAGGAGGTGAGAAGCGGTTCCTTTCTCCGGAACATACGCTATAAAGCCTCTGCTTTCCCCCTGTTGTGCGAGAAAGTCGGACCATTCGACTCCGATGTGAAATCGGGGTAGCTTAAACTGTCCGGATTGCTTCATGGCTGCAGTGGCGATTTTATCAATTCGATCCGGATTGACGACTCTATTAAATGTTTCTAAATGCGTATGGGTGGTTTTCACAAACCAAATTTCGTCGATGCCTAATTCCACCATTTTCTCAACCATCCATTCATTTCGATCGGGTTTTCTCGTAGGGGCGACAGCAATTTTTACTTGATACGGGCGCGGCGAATGTGGCATTTGTGAACCGAGGCGATAAGTAGCTTTTTTTGGGGTTACCTCTTGTAAAATCGCCTGGTAGCAAGTGCCATCGCCCGAGGTAACGAGTATAGTATCGCCACTCCGCATTCGCAGTACTCGTACAAGATGATGGACTTCCTCTGGGGGTAGAATTCCTGTTTCTGGATGGGGGCAATAAAAAAGTGGATCATTCATGGTTACAAACTTAAATAATATCCCCATTGCTCGCTCGTGCTCTTGAAAAAACACAATATAAAATCGTGGTATATTGAAACATGATTATTGCAAAAAATCATAAAAAACACCTAAAAGCGCGCGAAATTGATCCTAAAAATCATAAATGCTCACATTTTTTGAGTAAAGACGACTAAAATTTACTTGTAATATTTTGTTATTATTTTTAATAAAATCCTAAAAAAATATAAAAAACAAGACTTTTAGATTGATTTTGATGAAATATTAAAAATTTAATTTTGTAGAAAGTGATTTCTGAAATACATTTGTATGTCAAATAAATATTTCCTTATCATTATTAATGATTTATTCTCTAAGAACATGGCAAAGTATAAATTAGAGTACATCTGGTTGGACGGTTATTCTCCTATTCAAAGTCTTCGTAGTAAGACAAAAATCGTCGACGATTTTAGCGGTAAACTCGAAGACTTACCTTTGTGGTCTTTTGATGGCTCCTCTACAGAACAGGCCACAGGTGGCGCCTCAGATTGTATTCTTCAGCCGGTAGCGGTGTACCCCGACTCGCAAAGAAAAAATGGTTACCTGGTGATGTGCGAAGTATTGAATGCCGATATGACGCCCCATGCAACCAACGGTAGAAGTTTGATTAAGGATGATGACAATGATTTTTGGTTCGGTTTCGAGCAAGAATATTTTCTTTGGAATCCTGAGACCAATAAACCATTGGGTTTTCCCTTGAACGGTTATCCTGCCCCTCAAGGACCTTACTATTGTTCAGTAGGCGCTACAAAGGCGTTCGGCCGGGAGATCATTGAAGAACATCTTGATGTTTGTTTGGATGCGGGTTTGAATGTAGAGGGAATCAACGCCGAAGTGGCGGCTGGCCAGTGGGAATTTCAAATCTTTGCCAAGGGAGCAAAAGAAGCAGGCGATCAAATTTGGGTAGCTCGTTATTTGCTCGAAAGAATTGGAGAGAAGTACGGTATCAGTGTTAACTGGACTTGTAAGCCATTGGGTGATACCGACTGGAACGGTTCAGGAATGCATGCCAATTTCTCCAACTCGTTGTTACGTAACGCCGGAAACAAGGAGACCTATGATAAGGTTTGTTCGGAATTCGGAAAATATATCAAGGAACATATTGACGTGTATGGCCCCGATAACCACTTACGTTTGACAGGTAAACACGAAACAGCAGCAATCGATCAATTCAGCTACGGAGTGTCTGACCGTGGTGCCTCTATCCGTATCCCTGTAGCCACTGTTCAAAGAGGCTGGAAAGGATGGTTGGAAGACCGTCGTCCGAACTCAGCTGCAGACCCCTATAAAGTTGCAGCTAGAATTATAGAAACCGTAAAAGGTGTCGAGCTATGACTTACGATTAACGATTTGGAATACTGACGACAGCAAAACCTTCCGATTTAATTGGAAGGTTTTCTTATTTTAAAAGGGTGGGAATGTAGTATTGAGGCATTTAATCTCACTCAAAAAGAGATCCATATCCTCTAAACATTAGTTTTCCAAAGCGAATGCTACGTACTTATCACCTGATTTCGTATTCAACTTTCCGCCACCACAGGCAATGACCACAAATTGCCGACCCTTGATCTGATAGGTTGAAGGGGTGGCATAGCCTGCAGCAGGAAGGGGGTGTTCCCAAACTTTTTCCCCCGTAGTTTTATCGAATGCTCTAATTTTTTCATCCCGTGTGGCTGCAATAAAGACGAGACCTCCCGCCGTTACCAGTGGTCCGCCATAATTGTCAGTTCCCGTTATCGGAATGCCTTTCTGGGTTAATTCCTCATATTCACCGAGCGGTACCTGCCATCTTTTTAGACCCGTATTAAGATCCAGTGCGGTCAATGTGCCCCACGGAGGTGTACTGACCGGATATCCGTTATGGTACCAACGGTTGTATCCCGTATGACGGAAGGGTATTTGACCAACTCGATCGGGTTCAGTTTCCACCTCGTTACCGGTCTTTTCATATATAAAATCCACAATTGCCTGTTGTTCCGACTGATTTAAATGATCGAAAGAGGGCATTCGTCCCTTCCCATTTCTCAAAATGACTGCCACCTCTGTGGGGTTCATTTTTAAGTTTGACGGATGTAAAGAAGGGTAGGTGCCATCATGGTTTCCTCTTCGATCGGGGCCATGACAAGACGAGCAATGAAGCTGGTACAGCTGTTTTCCTGTGGATTTGTTCTTATGGTTCGTCCCATTTTTTAGGGGGACGAGAGACGTATAGACAGGGATTTCTTTGGCGGGAACATACATTATACCTTGGGGATCAATCCCGGCGCCACCCCATTGCGCACCCCCATCGGTACCTGGAAAGAATACCGTCATTTGATGGGTAATAGGAATATATGGGGAACCGGTTCGGGCATTTTTTAACAAAGTTTTCAAAGAGTCTATATCTTCGATGAAGGGGTTAAAGTCTTTTTCGGTGAAGCTTTGTCGTGTAAAAGGTTCGGGTAGCCTTGGGATCGGTTGAGTAGGTGCGGGTAATTCTCCTTCGATGGCATCCTGTGGAAAAGCGACGTCGTCAATAGGGAAAATTGGTTCACCGGTAATCCTATCAAACACAAACGTTTGTCCTTGTTTGGTGACTAAAACGACAGCTTTGATAGATTTTCCCTCACGTTGCATCGTCACCAGGTTGGGTGTCGTAGGTGGATCCCTATCCCAGATATCATGACGTACCAATTGGTAGTGCCATAATTTTCTTCCCGTCGCGGCGTCGAGTGCCAGGAGGCAGTTGGCATAGAGGTTGTCGCCGATACGATTACCCCCCCAAAAATCATAGGCGGCAGAGCCAGTGGGTGCATAGACGATACCTTCGTCTCGATCGATGGCCATCCCCATCCAATTGTTAGCACCGCCGATACGTTTTCGGGGTTCGCTAGGCCCCCAGGTTTGGTAGGCCTGCGTATCGAGGGAATCTGGAATGGTTTTGAAGGTCCAAACCAAAGCACCGGTACGTGCGTCATAGGCTCTGATATCGCCCAATAGCGCAGTTTCAGATTCATTGACACGTACGCCCGTGATGAGCAAATTCTGGTAGAGGGTGGTGGGGGTATTGGCGGAAACGTTTTGATCGGCTCCAGGCCTTTCCAAACCCGCTCTGAGGTTTATCCGTCCACTGTCGCCAAAGGTAGTGATGATCTCACCCTTCAGGGCATCGATGGCATATAAATAACGGCCTGCTCCTAAAAATATACGTTTGTCTTCCCCGTCCGCCCAATAAGTAACTCCCCGACTGAGTGTTCCCTGGTTTTCGCTCAACTGTGTTTTCCAAATTTCTTTTCCTGTATAAGCATCTATGGCAAAAGCCTGAATATCGGCGGAGACACCATACAGTATTCCATCGATAATGATGGGATTGCATTGGATCTGACTGCGATTTCGAACAGTGTCGGCGCCTCCAGATCTGTACTCCCAGGCTACTTTTAGTTTCGAAACATTCTTTAGGTTAATTTGGTCGAGGCGGGAATAGTGGTTACGATGACCATCCCCGTGGTATTCCGGCCAATCGTAGTGAGCGGGCTGGCAAGCGAGTAACAGATATTGGAACACCAGATAAATTACAGCGCGCAAATTGATTCCCATGAATCCGTTGAAAGTTAAAAAGTCCAGGTCTATTATTAAAACCATTTTTTGGACCTATATACCCTCTTTTGGAATGAGAACCGCATCAGTCAGTTACCCTACACGGCCGATCCATACGAAATAGCCAACCTCTCGTTTTAGTTTGAACAGTGTCTAAAAAACAAGAAGCATGTATAACGTGAACGATTTTTGAAAATCACTAAATCGTTAAAAAGACGATGCTATTGAATATCGGGAATTCCCGGATCCCAAAGGCTATCGCTAAAATTCGTTTTCTCTGCTTGGTTTATTAGATCCAGTGAAATATTATGGCGCCCGCCTTCGTATTCGGTAATCAGCCAGGCATCTAGGATATCAAAGGCTTCAAAAGGCCCTATGCATCTTCCACCCAGGCAGATAATATTGGAATTATTATGGGCGGCGGTCATTTTCCCTTGATAGGTACTGTAACATAATGCCGCCCTCACGCCTTTGTATTTATTGGCGATGATGCTCATACCTATTCCCGTAGAACATAGTAAGATCCCCCGATAATTTGGATGGGAAGCTACTTTTTTTGCTACCGTCGCGGCATAGTAGGGATATCGTACGATGCCGGTGGAATGTGAACCGACGTCTTCAACATCATAACCCTGTTTGGTCAAGTGATCTACGATTTGAACTTTGAGGTCATATCCTCCGTGATCATTTCCAATGATAATTTTTTTCATTCGTTTATGCGTTGGTCATTAACAAGGTTTTGTTGTACGCTTTAATATGTGGATGCAGGTATTCGGCTGCTTGCCGTGCTGCTTCATCGGCATTAGGCTTATCAAGAATTTCTACTGAAGTCCAGCCCTTGAAGCCCGATTGCGCCAGGGTGTTAAAGATCTTTTTAAAGTCAATGTGCCCTTGACCCGGTGCTTTCCTATTCGAATCGGCCAAATGAATGTAGTCGATATATTGAATATTTTCCGCAAGTTCACCTATAATAGAGACTTCTTCAATATTCATGTGAAAGACATCTGGCATGATTTTTAAATTAGACAATCCTGTTTTTTTTAGTATTCGAATTCCTTCTTGGATGGTATTAATGAAATCGCTTTCATATCGGTTAATGGGTTCGATGAGCAGGGTAACCTTTTGTTTTCCGGCATATTCGCCGAGTTCTGCAAGGGTTTCACAGAACAAGTTTTCTACCCATTGTCGAGAACGATTTCCTATCGTCCCTCTCACACGACCCATATTTATTTTCTTCCCAAAGATGGCAGCCAGGTCGATTAAATCTTTAAAAACTGCGATTACCTGGCTCCTTTTTTGAGGATTTTCATCCGTGAGCGTTAGTCCCCCATCGGCGAATACCTGTCCTGTGGAGATACAAGAAACTTCTAAATTGTTGTCTCCAAGGAGTTGGTGAAGCAGTTCAATATCTATTTCTTCGGCTCTTTTGAGTGCCAGTTCCACCCCATCAAAACCTAAATTTGCTGCTTTGGGTATGCATTTTTCAAACCCTCTAAAAACCACAAATGCACTCGGTAGCGCTTTTGTGTCCGCAATTGCGATCGACAATTTTATCATACTATCAGTTGTTTTTGGGAATCGTCTGTGTCACATGTACGATTTCTATTTTTTTAATAATGATGAAGAGAAGAATAAGACTTATGGGGTGAAGCACGCCAGCCAGGATAAATGCTGGACTATATCCATAACTATTGATGACATACCCGATGAAAATGCTAAACAACATGGCGCCATAGGTGGCAACGCATCCCATTAACCCAGACACCGTTCCCACAACCTGAGTAGGAAACATATCGGCCACCAAAGTTTGTACGATGGTCGAATACAGTTGGTGGCCAAACATCGCTAAACCGAAAAACAGGACAGCGGTAGTTAAGGAAGCATTGGTGATGAGCAGCGAAAAAGGCAGGAGCCCTGCTGCAATTCCCAGCGGTATTTTTCGTGAGATATCCAGCGAGAATCCCTTTTTCAAGAGATAACTACTGAGCCCCCCACCCAACAAACTTCCACATCCGGCCATCGCATAGGGTATCCAGGCGTAAGTACCTATGCCTTTGATATCGAGCCCCCTGACATCGTTGAGGTACTTCGGTAACCAAAAGATGAAGAAATACCAGCCAGCATCTGGCAAGAATTTTATCGCTAGCAATCCCCAAAATTTTCGATAGCGAAATAGACTTAACCAGGGTATTTGAATTGTGGGATCTGTAGTGGGTTGTTGTTGCGCGTTTTCAATAAGTTTTTTTTCATTCGCTGTGATAAACTTACTCTGGGAAGGGAGTGAATAGATTTTCAGCCATAATACACCCCATAGGATGCCTAAGGCTCCACAAATAAAGAAAGTCCAACGCCAGTCGAATGCTAAAATAATGGTGGCTATAAGCGGAGGTGCAATGACGGCTCCGATACTGGAACCCGTATTAAAGATGCCGAAGGCCATGGCACGTTCTTTGGTGGGGAACCATTCGGAGACAACCTTCGCTGATCCCGGAAAAGCACCGCCCTCACCGATACCCAGTAAGAAGCGGGCTATCCCAAGTCCTGTTACCGTAGAGACAAATCCGTGTAAAATATTGGCTAATGACCACCAGGTGATGAGTACGAAATAGCCCAATCGAGAACCTAAAATGTCAATTATTCGTCCGCCAATAGCATACATGGTTCCGTAGGCGAAGAGAAAAAGGCTATTAATTAAGCCGTAGTCGACATCCGTTATTTCGAAGCTCTTACGAATTTCGCTTAACGCGACAGGAAGGTTTTGCCGGTCCAAATAGTTAATCGCCGTTGCCAGAGCGATTAAACCCACGATCCACCATCTGAAATTTTTTATTTTAATCGAGTCTTGCATGAAACGTATTTTCAGTCGTTGTATAGTTTGTCAGGATTCTTCCAGGGGGTTAAGTCGTTATAAATTTCCGCGTCGGAAAATCGACGTCGGGGCGATGGGAGCCCGGCTGCCACGAATTTTTCCCGGAGTTTATCCAATGCTTTAAAATCTCGACTGAAGATGTTATTCATCACTTTCCAATAGCCGCTCAAATGCCGTGTGGCTTCTTCCCACTGTTTTGGATGATTTTTTGCGATGTCGGTGTAAAGGTCTAGGCAAACCGCAAGATAAGCGGCGCGCGCTTTTTCGTCTTGGTTGCCCTGCAAGATGGAATTTACGATATGCTCAGCCGGATAGGTCTGCAACAATGAGTTCCTTAGGGCATCGTAGGTGCCGGTTTGGACGATCATTTTAGGGGCTTCTGTCGGGATAAAATAAACCGGTTTATTCGCTACCAATCCTTTTTTACCCCCTTGCATTTCGTTAACCATTTCGAATAATTCGACCAGGCGATCGGCAAAACTGGTGATCGTTTCATCCATGGGCATATTGTCGCGGGTGGTGTTTTTGTAGCGATCAACAATCATCCAACCGTTTGACATCATCTTTCGGTAACCGTCCATAACACCGAGGATGGTACCTACTTGCGCTGCATTATTGTCGGCATCCCAGCCAAAATTGAACGCCAGTTTGACGGTTTCTGAAAAATCTCCGTCCCCGTACAGCATAGCCCCAAGAATGGCTCCGGTGTTGAGTTCACTGCCATTCCTATCCCTCGTTCGACCGTTTTCTTGCGTATATTTTTCCTTCAGCAAGCGTCTGGTTTCCGTCCAATCTTGCGGGTGTTGGGAATGCCACTTTTTCATGTCATTTGCGAGTTGAAACATTCTACTTTGGGGGTCGAGAGTGGCCAACCCCGCCTCCATTACTTTTCTGATATCTGGTTCGATAAAGGCGGTGGCGATCATGGTAGTGAACATTTGCGTTGTTTGTGCTGGCTCTCCATCGATAGCTACCTGGGTGTAATGCAGGCCTATTTTTGCTGCAGTTTGGGGCATTCCTGGTGCGAGTAAACCAAAGGTTTCACATAGGAATTGTCCGGAGATATTGAAGTCAGCCCAGGGGTTCAGAAGAACATTACCTGTCTGCGGGGGGGTGAAGCCCAAGTCCATTAAATGTCTTGCGTACCGATTGGCACACCATATGTTGCGGTTGATGCGTTCTTTCCAGAGGGTGGCAATTTCATTGTAAGGCAAAAAAATCTGTCTATTTTTCTGCATTTCCACGATGTACACCCATTCAAAATCGGTATCGTCGTCGGTCCTGGCTCCTTCCGGAAGTGCCGGTACATAATTTTTTACCTGACCGGGCTCTTCTCCATATTTAAATTCATGGGGAATACCATTGAGATTCCCCAGAATTTGACCGAGCAACCCCCCTCTGATTTTATCAACAATCGTCTCGACCGGGATTTGTTGAAGTGTTTTCTCCTGGGCTTCCACGGGGTAAGCTATCACCCAGGAAAGAATAATGACAAAAATCCATTGCAAATTTGATTTAGGGGATCTCATAGATTTGATTTTCGTGGTTTTCGGACTATTCAAAGCTGCGTTAATAACCTTCATTTTGTGGGAATTCGGAATCGGTTCGGTCAATTTGCTCCTGGGGAATGGGTCTTAAAACATGGAAGGGTTGAATATTTCCAGCCGCATCCGGATTGTGTTTTTTGACCCTTTCCAACAATTTTCCGGTACGCACGAGGTCGAACCATCGAGTCATTTCCCCTAGTAATTCACGTGATCGCTCATCTAGGATAAAGTCAATATCTAATTGATCGGCTGTTATTTCCATGGCCTGCTTATTAGCCAGGGTTTCGGCTTCATTAGCCCCTTTTTTAGCGGCTCTACGACGCACTATATTGATGTGTTGTACTGCCTCTTCCTTGTTCCCATCCATCATGAGGGCTTCAGCGGCGATTAAGTGTGTCTCGGCTAAACGAAATAGTACGTAATCACGCGACCCACGCATTTCTTGCACATCCGCTCGTTCGGGGTCTAGGAATTTGGTTAACGTGGGATAGACCCGTTCGTTTTGCCGACTGGGCGTCCATACGTTATAGTTGGCACGACTGATTTCTTCGGGCGTCCATTCGCGGTCGGTGATATAAAGTGCGGTATCCCCTAAAGCTAAGGTTACTTGACGGCCATTGATGGTGTAGGTCCCAGGGCGATTGGTATAAAATACGCGTTTGAAGATTTTTTCGTAGCGATCGTCCAATTCACGATCGAATATCAAATCGAGCGTATATCCGGTGGGTCGATAGCGAGCCCAGGGTCTACCGTTTTCAGTATCGCGTTGCATGCCGGGGAGGTCGTCATATTTCATGAGGAAATAAGAATGCAGGGTGTTTCCACCGTCACAACAACCAACTTGACCCGCGGTAATCAGGTTTTTACTATTTTGAACCGCCCAAACTACCTCGGCATTTTTTTCTCCTTCGCCCTGTTCGAATACCTTGATATAATCATCCAGAAGTTGGAAATTGTAATTCTGGATGACGTTTTTCGCATAAGTAGCTGCATTAGCATAATCGCTGGCTTCGTGGGCTGATGAACCTGCTTTGGTGAGATATACTTTGGCTAATAGGTGTTCTGCTGCCGGTTTAGTTACACGACCATAATCAGACGGAGTAGTGGGTAGGTATTGGAGAGCATACTGGAGATCTTCGATGATAACCTTATAGACTTCCGGTACGGACGATCGTGTTGCCGTCGTTTCTACTCCTTGGACCTCAGTCAAGCTTAAATGCACTGGTCCGAACATTTGAACCAATAAAAAATAGTATTGAGCACGCAAAAACCGGACTTCGGCTACCCGTATGTTTTTCAGGTTTTCATCTATGCCTTCCACAATGGGCGCTCGTGTAATTACCGCATTACAGGTATTTATTGCGATGTAAAGGCTGTTCCAAAGACCAATAACGACAGCATTTCGAGGGTTTAAACCAAAATCATAAAAATTGAAGCTCTTAAGTCCACCGTCAAAACCATTGGTGAACTCATCGGTTCCGAAAACTGTCACCGTCGTCCCATGCTCGTTAAAACCATAGAAGGAGCGGATAAAACTGTAGGCTGCGTTAACACCTTCACTAAATCCGGTGGCCGTGTTCAGATGGTTGTCGGTAATTTGAGAACGTACATCTTCATCGAGCAAATTATGGCAGGCTGTCGAAGAGAGAAGCGCCACGGATAGCCAGAATATCTTTAGTTTTTTCATCTTTCAAATCGATTAAAAAGTAATATTTAAGCCTAGGAGAAACTGTCTGCTTGGGGGCGTATTGTTGGTTGGGTTTTCCGGGTCAAGGCCGTTGTACTTCGATACATATTCAGAGAATACAAAAGGATTTTGTAAGCTGATATAGGCTCTAAGTGACTTGGCTCGAATGTGATGAAGGATATCGGACGGAAGATTATAGCCGAGATTGATATTTCTTATCTTGACGAAGGAACCGCTAAAATAGCTTAAAGTAGACCCGAATAGGGGAGTTTCATAATTTGAATTTGGTTGTGGAAAAGCATTGGTCGGATTGTCTTTTGTCCAGTAGTCGATACGGTACTGGTTGACCCGTCCGGAATTAAAGCGGAACGTACCGTATTCCGTACTTTTAATCATGCTTCCCAAGCGGGCAAAGGCAAAAATCGATAGGTCAAAACCCCTATAACTGAAGCGATGCGTCATACCCCCCGACAGTTTGGGAATGTCACTACCCAGAATTTGTCGATCATCCGGGTCAATTACGCCATTTCCATTCACATCTTTCACTTTAATGCCCCCTAAAATCGAACTGTACTGTTTTGCGAGCTCCTCTTCGCCTAATTGCCAAATCCCTAGTTTGACATAATCATAGTAAACTACAGCGGGGTGGCCAATGAAACGGAGATTGCCTACGTCATCTACTTTACCCTGAGATAATTCCACGATTTCTTCTTTGTTGGAGTACAGGTTTAAATCGGTAGTCCATTCAAAACCTCCTTGTTTATTGGACGAGATATTATAGGTCGACAGGGAGAGTTCGATGCCTTTGTTTCTTTTCACTCCTACGTTTGATAATATCGAATTAAAACCACTCGTAATGGGGAGTAGACGAGGGAGAAGTAAATCAGTCGTTTTTGATTGATAAAGTTCTAGCGAACCGGTGATGCGGTTATTGAAGAAACCAAAATCGATACCGATGTTGGTGGAAGCGGTCGTTTCCCATCGAAGGTCGTTATTGCGTATCGATGAAGGGCGGTAGCCAAAAGCACTAGCTCCATCGTAGTCATATACCGTTCGCTGGAGTAAACCGTTGGTTTGATAGGGTGAAATACCCTCATTTCCTGTCTCACCATAACTGGCTCTCAGCTTGAGATTGGATACCATTCGACTATTCTGGAGGAAGGATTCATTCGCCAAATTCCAACCCAGTGCAACGGAAGGGAAATAACCCCATTTTTTACCTGGTGCAAACTTAGATGATCCATCAGCCCGTCCTGTAAGTGTAAGTAAAAATCGTTGGTCAAAAATGTAATTAATTCTCGCCATATAGGAAACTATGGACCAACTACGAAAATCACTGCCCACTCCGTTGATAATTGAAGCGGCGCCTAAATTGTAATATTCAAGGGATTCGACGGGGAGACCGGTCACGTCGATATTGGAATTCTCAAACTGCGAATTTTGTACACTGTGCAGAGCGGTGACATTAATGCTATGCTTGTTGGCCAGCACTTTGCTGTAGGTCATCATGTTTTCCCAGGTATATTGTAAACTCAGACTCTCGCCATTACTTGCTGATGGGTCTCCTCCCTGGCGAGCATTCGTGTAGCGACCTCTAAAATTACCGGTACGATCATGAGAGATATCCGGGCCAAAATTCATCCTAAATTTTAAGCCGTCCAACAGATCAACTTCGCTATACATGCTGCTGAACAGGCGAAATACTTTTCTTTTATTGATAACCGCCCCCGGTACTAGTTCGGCTAGGGGATTGGTACGTAATCCATCACTGGTAGGTCTGAATATGAGGTTGCCATTTTCATCGTAAGGCGCTCCGAGTGGGTTTTCGGTGAAGGCTCCGAAATCTGCAAAACTATTATAAGGGTTGAGGGCTGCCCCGTTACGTTCACTAAATGAACCGAGTGTAGACATACCCACTTTGACCCGGTTTCCGATCTGATGATCGAGGTTGATCCGGGTAGTATAACGCTCAAAATCCTGGCCTTTGATAATACCTACATCATTGAAATAACCTAATGAAATATTGAAATTGGTTCGTTCACTTCCTCCCGAAATACTCACTCCATGGTTTTGAACTTTACCGTCGTGAATTAAAAGGCGCTGCCAGTCGGTAGATCGCCCCTGGGCGATCCCTTCCAATTCCACAGCATCGAAAATTCCGGAATTTACATCGGCATTGGGGTCCGCATCGTCGTAGAAGGGGCGGCCAGTGGCAGGATTGATATTCGCCCGTCTGGATTCACGTTTGTATTCAGCAAATTCCGGTCCATTCAGTAGATCGGCAAAGCGCATGATTCGCGACTTACCGAAATAGGTTTGGTAATTGACCTGGGTTTGGCCGACTTTTCCTCTTTTGGTCGTGATGATGACAACCCCGTTCGCTCCCCTGGAACCATAAATAGCGGTAGCGGATGCGTCTTTTAAAACATCGATGCTTTCGATATCATCGGGATTAATCTCATTGAACCCGCCCGATATGGGTATTCCATCCACGACATAAAGCGGATCATTGCCGGCGTTAAACGAACGTCGTCCTCGTACTCGCACGGTCATTCCATCGCCAGGACGGTTACCGGAATGAACCACATCCACACCTGCGGCACGGCCTTGCAACATTTGTTGGGCATTGGTAACGGGAACCTCCCTCAACGCTTGAGTGGAAATAGAAGCAATGGAGCCGGTTACATCGGCTTTCTTTTGGGAACCATAACCGATAACGACCAATTCTTCAAGGGCCCTTTCATCCACGCTAAGTGCGATTTCTAACAAATCTCTATTTCCAATTTCAACCTCCTGAGTGATATAACCTACAAATGAGAAAATCAGGATAGCGTTCCCTTCAGCAACCTCTATTTTAAACCGACCATCCGAATCGGTGATAGTTCCCAGTTGTGTTCCTTTAATCAGAATATTTACACCTGGAAGAGGTTCACCTTTTTCATCTCTCACCAACCCGGTCACCGTACGTAATAGGGAATTGGGCAAGGTATTATCAAACGCATTGGAACGTAGGATTTGGGCTTGGCTTTCAGCAAGCGACCGGGAGTTAGTTCCCGAATTAAATTTACTAACGGACGCTGTATACGTTTTAGGCGATTTGTGTATGGGAGTATGCCCATTCCCGTGCGTAGCAGGCTGAACGAGTAGGGGAGGGGAAGTCGGTAAAGATTTAAAAAAGGGTGCCATGGGTAAAGGGCTAGCCCAAGCGGTACTGGATATTAACGCGACGAGTAGCGTAGCTCCCCAGTAAATTTTTTTAACGGGGGTTAGCAAATAGTCAAGGTGTTTCATATTTTTGATTTGTATTTGTTCGAAAATGACATTGACGGGCAAATGCATTCCAT
>Ga0182793_1001611_pt1 | contig 13767 bp, 7 predicted proteins | sample Passage237A_FD_130498 | JGI IMG/M metagenome (GOLD analysis project Ga0182793, IMG submission 130498) | Cellulose adapted compost microbial communities from Newby Island Compost Facility, Milpitas, CA, USA - Passage2 37A (version 2) (version 2) ... | reverse complement strand
TGCAGGATGGCCTCATGGTGCAGTTCCTCCCCTACCGACTTCAGGTCTCCCGGGAAAAAGCTGGTATAGGACCGGACCGGTACCCCGACGCTTTTCAACATTTCCAGATTTTTGGCATACTGAGCATCACCTCCGCTCTTTTCATCCGGTATCAGAAAACGGCCTACACCTTCTTCTACAAAAGTGTATCCGAAAGACTTGATTAGCGCGGCATTGCTGTATGAGGTGCACACACCCAGGGGAATGATATCATCCCTTTTAGCTGCCCAGAGAGAAGGTGACGACAGGATCGCTGCCAGGCCGGCTGACGACCGGATAAAATCTCTTCGGGAAAGCATGTGATCGGCAAAATTCATATCGATGGTTTGCAGTTAGGAAATTCTATTTACCAATTAAAAGACGAAAAAACTGTTTTCTCCCCATGAAACACGCTGGAAATGAGAAAGCACAGGTGGCCGGCGAAACAAACATCACCCCTTTACCCGCATAAATATGTACAGAGCTGAATTAAATAAATACTATTTCTTTTATATTGCCCTGACTTTTTCGAAAACGCGGAACGGGTCTGTACAAACCTGGCTAAGGGTAACCGGATTGGTTTGGCGTCTTACAATCAGGAATCGAAAATAATCCCAAGAAGGCATGAATAAAAGAGAATTTATCAAAAAGAGCATCGCGGGTGTGGTGGCCGGTTCGGTCCTGTCCATCCCTGAAAGTTTCGGAAAGGAGAAACAGAAAGCTGACGACCCCTTCAAGCTGGGGATCGCGGGCTACAGCTTCGTCCATTTCAAACTCGACCAAGCACTGGAAATGATGCGCAAGGTGGACGTTCATTACCTCTGTATCAAGGATTTTCACCTTCCCTTTAACAGTACCGCGGAAGAAATCAAGGCATTTCACGAGAAGCTGGCGCAGTATAATGTCACCGGCTATGCGGTAGGTCCTATCTACATGAAAACGCGTGAGGATATCGACAAGGGCTTCGAATACGCCAAAAGAGTGGGGGTGAAACTGATTGTCGGAATACCCAACCATGAAGACCTGGAATACCTGAGCAGGAAATGCGCTGAATACGACTTCCGTTATGCTATCCACAATCACGGGCCGGAAGATAAGCTTTATCCCGATGCGACGTCTATCTACAGCCGGGTGAAAAACCTCGACAAAAGACTGGGTCTATGTTTTGATATGGGACATAACCTGCGTTACGGAAAAGATCCGATGGCTGACATCGAGCGTTACCACGACCGGATTTTTGACCTGCACCTGAAAAATATAACGGCAGCCGCCGCTGAAGGCAAGACCTGTGAACTGAGCCGGGGAATAATTGACATTCCGAAATTCATAAAGACGCTGCGCAAGGTGAAATACAGCGGCATGTGCAGTCTGGAATATGAAAAAGACATGAAAGACCCGCTGGCCGGTATTGCCGAATCGGTGGGTTATTACAAAGGTGTGGTTGACGCTACCAAATAAACCGAAAAGGGAGGTGATCAGCTTTCACCTCCCTCTCCATATCCTCCGCCTCCAGGCGTTTCGATCTTAATTACATCTCCTGCTTCCACATTCACGCTGGCTACCCCGGGCAATTGAACCTTCCGGTTGTCATGGGTAAACCACCAGTTATTCGCTGTAGCACCGCCGCTTCCCCCCGCCAGTCCGTAGGGTTTGAAAAACCGGTGTTGTCCCAGCAGCGTAACCTTTAACGGTTCCAGGAATTCGAACGTACGGATGATCCCGTTTCCCCCCCTGAATTTCCCCTTCCCGCCTGACCCTTCCCTAACGGCAAACTCGAGCAGCCGTACCGGATAACGCCGTTCCAGCTCCTCGGGGTCCGTAATGCGGGTATTGGTCATGTGCTGATGTACGGCCGAGGCACCGTGAAAGCCCTCGCCAGCCCCACAGCCTCCGCCTACCGTCTCATAATAGCCAAAACGGTCGTTGCCAAACAGGAAGTTGTTCATGGTACCCTGACTTCCCGCTGCCAGTCCGAAGGCTTTCAAAAGGGTATCACTGAGCCGCTGACTTATTTCCGTATTTCCTCCAACGACAGCCGGACATTTCCGGCCTTCGATTTCAAATTTCGGATTGAGCAGGCTGAGGGGGGGTAGTTTGATCTCCACCTGTCGCATTAATCCCTCATTCAGCGGAATGTCTTTATTGGCGAGTATGCGCAGAACGTAGAGAATTACACTGTACAGAATGGCCGTATTTGCGTTCAGGTTATGCGGATGCGGACGGGAGGTACCGTTAAAATCCAGTGTAAGCCGTCCGTTCCGGACCGTTATTTTCACATTCAGCCGGTGACCGTCATCCAGGTATTCGGTTGCCTTAAGAGTTTTACCTTCATAGGTTTGCAGCACCGAATTAAGCTGAACCGCTGCCCTTTCCTTCAGCAGATGCATATATTTGAATACCTCCTCGCGCCCGTTTTGCTCTACGAGTGCCAGTAACTGCCGCTGCCCCTTCCGGAGGGATGACAGAGCGGCTGCAATATCGGCTTCGTTTTCAGGATAAGCCCGTGTAGGATATCTGGCCGTCTTAAACAGCTTTTCAATTTCTTTCCATTTCGGCACCCCCTTTTCGATCAGATATACCGGAGGGATTACTACACCTTCCTCCTCAAGATTTGTGGCGTCGACCGGCATAGATCCCGGTGTCATCCCTCCTATTTCGGCATGATGTGCCCGATTGGCTACATACCCCACCAGCTCACCTTTTCCGGTAAAAACTCCCGCAAGGAGGGTAACATCGGGCAGGTGGGACCCTCCGAATTTGGGGTGGTTGGTAATGACTACGTCCCCCGGCCTGATTTTCAGATAGTTTCTGACCTCTCTCAGGCATACGCCGAGCGAACCGAGGTGTACAGGGATGTGCGGAGCATTTACGAGGAGCTCACCGTCCGGATCCAGCAAGGCACAGGAGAAGTCCATCCGTTCCTTGACATTGACCGAGAAGGCAGTTCGCAGTAACTGGGCCCCCATCTCTTCCGCTATACCCTTGAACCGGTTGGTGTAAAGCTCCAGGGAAATTTCCTCAGGGCTTTCCGCAGTATCCGGTGATACAGCGTTTACCTCCACCATAAATAGATCGAGGTTATCCTGAACCACGGCATTCCACCCCTCAGGAATATAGGTACTCGAGGTCTCATTGACCACCAGGGCGAGCCCCCGGATTTCAAGACCCGGCTGCAGTTGTTGCCAGTCGTACACTGGGATTTCGATCTCCTGATCGGAATGATAGCGGGATGCCACCTTTCTACCCGGTCTGGCTTCCTCTCCCGACTGCTTCAGCTCATATACAGGCTGACCGGCACTTCCGGCCTTCACCCCCATTCGGATTCCCACGATTTCAACAGGACGGTTCTCGGGGAAGTAGCCAAAATTCTCCATATAGAGCTGTTGAAATACCTGGAGAGTATGGGCATCGTAGGGTACTTCAAGTGTGCTTTCCTGGCCGGCAAACCTAAGGAAAACAGAGCAAAACTCGACTTCGGAATCATTCAGGGATTCACCCCGGATTGCCTCCCGGGCTTCCTGTTCCAGCTCGCCGACAATTGTATCGAGCTGATCAACCGCTTCCGTCCAAAGCTGCAGCAATTGCCGTGAAGCGATGTAGGTAGGCCGGGCGAGTCCCATTCCCCGTGCACTGAACAAGCCGGCATCATAGGGCAGTAAAACGGATTTCATACCCAGAATAGCCGCGAGCTGGCAGGCATGAAGGCCACCGGCTCCGCCATAAGCCAGCAGGGTATAACCGGCGGGATCCACCCCCTTCCGGACCGAAATCTGACGAATGGCATCGGCCATTTTTTCATTGGCGATCTGCTCCAGTCCCTTCAACAGCTGGCGGGCACTCAGAAAATTGCCAGTTTGCTGGAAAATCAGATCCTTGAGTTCGTTCAATGCCTTTTCGGCCGCGTCATAACGAATGGGTATGCCAAATTTGTTTGGTTCGAGCTTACCGAGCAGTAGGTTGACATCGGTGAGGGTGAAAGGCCCGCCCGCTCCGTAACAGGCCGGTCCCGGATTGGCTCCGGCACTTTCCGGACCCACTCTTAGACTGAAGCCATCGAACCAGCAGACGGATCCCCCTCCGGCGGCAACCGTTTCTATAGCCAGGGCTGCATTATGCAGTTCAACCTGATCAATAACCGTAATATATTTCAGTTCGGGTCTCCCATCTATCCGTGCCACATCGGTACTTGTCCCTCCCATATCGAAGGTGATAAGCTTATCCACCCCAAAGGTTTTCCCGATATGTGCTGCGGCCACAACGCCACCGGCAGGCCCGCTTAACAGGCTGTCCTTAGCCCGAAAACGCTCTACACTGGCCAGCCCTCCGCTGCTGGTCATCACCTTCAGCTTACTGTTGGTTCCGATAGACCGGCGTATGGAGCTCAGATAGCGGTCGAGGACGGGTGACAGGTAGGCATTGACCAGCGCGGTCTGCGTCCTGCGGAGGTAATGTACCTCGGGAGAAATTTCGGATGATAGGGTGACAGAGGGTATCCCAACCTCTTTTACCCGATGCCCAAGTTCTTGCTCGTGTTCGGGATTCACATAGGAATTCAGCAGGGATATGGCTGCCGATTCGATATGTTCAGGCAGTTCCTTAATGTCAAAGCTTAGATCCTTCAGAACGGCACCCCGGAAATCCACGCGCTCGCTAACTTCTATCACCTGCTCATACAGCATGCTGCGATCGGGGATATTGAGTTGAAAGAGGTTGGGACGTTGCTGTGTTCCGATCCGAAGCAGATCCCGGAATCCCTCCGTCACAAAAAGGGTAGTCCTGGCACCTTTTCTTTCCAGCAGGGCATTGGTCCCCCGGGTGGTACCTAGACGGATGTCCATGGCAGGCAACGGATGGTACAGTGGAGTTTCGGTAACGAGGCGGGCGGCCAGTACAGGCGCCTCTTCCCCCGTGCTGATTTCGAAATCGGAGTCGGTCAGGGAAGAAAGATTATGTTCTACGACAAGGGTATGATCGCGGAAATTGATCCCCACCAGCTTACTTTTCTCCTTGGTCCCCGGAACTTTGAAGGTATATCCTTCGAGCAAATGCGGAGCATGGGTCCAGTTCGCTTCGAAGTGGTACACATGGGGATTTATTTTCCGAAGGATTCGTCCCCGAAGGCACCCTTTACTCAATATTTTGATCCGGTGAATCTGACCGTTGGGATCTTCGGCGATGCAATCGGTAAAAGTCCCGCCGGTGTCGATCCACAATTTCCAGTAATGTTCTGCCAATAGGATTTACGTTTAGATTTGAACCCTGAATATAGGATATTTAGGAAAGTTTCGGTAAAAAAAAGACTCCCGAACACAGCCCGGGAGTCTTTCAGAAAAGCATTTATTTAGACGTAAAGCGGGAAATCTTTCATCCATCGGTTGACCTCTTCCTTCACTTCCGCAATTTTCTTTTCGTCGTTGTAGTTGGTCAGAACCGTATCGATCAGTTCTACGATGTGTACCATGTCGGACTCCTTCATACCGCGGGTGGTTACAGCAGCTGTACCCACTCGGATACCAGAAGAAATCATAGGCGGACGGTCGTCGAAAGGCACCATATTCTTATTGATGGTGATATCGGCTTTGATGAGGGTGTTTTCTGCCAGCTTACCGGTCAGTTCATCGTCTCCCTTCGAACGAAGATCGATCAGCATAAGGTGGTTATCGGTTCCACCGGAAATGATCTGATATCCTTTGCTCAGGAAAGCATCTGCCATGGCTTTGGCATTTTTCTTCACCTGAACCGCATAGTTATAGTAGTCTTCCGACAATGCTTCACCGAAGGCAACCGCTTTGGCTGCAATGATGTGCTCGAGTGGCCCGCCCTGTGCTCCGGGGAATACCGCCGAATCGAGCAGGGAGGTGATGGAACGAACCTTTCCCTTGGCGGTTTTGATACCAAACGGGTTGTCCATGTCATGACGTACCATGATCATACCTCCTCTGGGTCCTCTCAGGGTTTTATGGGTGGTCGTTGTAACGACATGGCAGTGATCAAACGGATCGTTGAGCAGACCTTTCGCAATGAGCCCGGCGGGGTGAGCGATATCAGCCATCAGCAAGGCCCCGATCTTGTCTGCAATCTCCCGTAGTCTGACATAATCCCAGTCGCGGCTGTAGGCTGAAGCTCCACAGATGATCAGTTTGGGTTTTTCCTGCAGGGCTTTTTCCTCCACACGGTCCCAGTCAATGGTTCCGGTTTCCTTTTCGACCCCATAAAATACAGGCTGGAAATATTTACCGGAGAAGTTTACGGAAGAGCCGTGCGAAAGGTGGCCACCGTGAGCCAGGTCAAAACCGAGGATTTTGTCGCCTGGATTCAAAAATGCAAGAAAAACGGCCATATTGGCTTGCGCACCTGAATGCGGCTGTACGTTAGCCCAGGTGGCGCCAAACAATTCCTTTGCCCTGTCTATAGCCAGCTGTTCTATCTCATCGACGACCTCACAACCACCATAGTAACGCTTTCCGGGCAACCCCTCGGCATATTTGTTGGTCAATACACTGCCTGCTGCTTCCATTACCTGTTTAGAGGTAAAGTTTTCCGAAGCAATCAGTTCAATTCCGGATTCCTGGCGATGAGCCTCCTTGTTAATCAGATCGAATATTTGAGTGTCTCTGGATAGGCCTGTTGAAACTGCCATACTTAGATAATGGTTGTAAGTGTCTGAATGGATGCACAAAAATAAGCCATTAATTTTTAAGTATCTCACCGCAGAGAATAAAACTCTGGGAAGAGGTGTCCGGATGCCTTAAATTGCAGTCAAAAAGGGCACAGAAGTTTTTTAATTTTTTTATTAATATGAGATTAAGAGCTAAATTTACGGCTCTGATCTCTGAAATAATACATAACGGAGCGCCATGAAGATTCCGTTATCTTTATTCTTTATATTGGTATTTGGTGTATAATTTTTTTTTAATCCTCATTGTAACTCCGTCATGACCTTATCGTCAAAACAAACTGATAGTACCCAGGTTACGGGAGAACTGGTAAGCATTGGCCAACCTATTACGTACGAAAAAATTCCGACTCACATTTATGCAAATTCAAAGGACGCTTCCAAAGCGGTAGCCATAGAGATTGCAGAACTGATCCGCAAGAAAGCAGCACAGGGAGAACCCTGTATTCTGGGTCTGGCGACAGGTTCGTCACCCAAGACTGTTTATGCTGAACTGGTCAGAATGCACCGGGAAGAAGGGTTGAGCTTTAAAAACGTTGTCACCTTCAACCTGGATGAGTACTATCCCATGGAGCCAGACTCCATTTACAGCTATCACCGCTTCATGAAAGAACACCTGTTCGACCATGTGGATATCCCAGAAGGCAACTACCATATCCCTGACGGCACCCTTCCGGTGGAGCAGATTCAGGAATATTGCCGTCAATACGAACAGGCCATTGAAGAAGCCGGTGGACTGGATTTCCAACTTTTGGGTATTGGTGGAAATGGGCACATAGGCTTTAACGAACCAGGTTCCCTGATCAACTCCCATACAAGGCTGATCACACTCGACCACTCTACCCGCGCAGCAGCAGCTGCAGAATTCGGCGGTCTGCACAAGGTTCCCCGCAAAGCCATCACGATGGGTGTTTCTACCATCCTGAACGCCAAACGCATCGTACTGCTTGCCTGGGGTGAACGCAAAGCGGCCGTCATCAGTCGTGCGGTTGAAAATGAGGTAACAGAGAAAAACCCTGCTTCCTATCTGCAGACTCACAGCAACGCCACTTTCATCATCGATCAGCATGCGGCTGTAGAACTTACCCGAATCAAGTGCCCCTGGCAGGTCGACACCATCGAGTGGGACAACAAAATGGTGAAAAAGGCGGCTACTTACCTCTCACTGCATCTCAAGAAGCCAATTCTCAAACTCACCGACAAAGACTACAATGATAATGGTATGAGTGACCTGCTGGCACAGCACGGTTCTTCGTACGATATCAACATTGCGGTGTTCAACCAGCTGCAGCATACCATCACCGGATGGCCGGGCGGTAAACCAAATGCTGACGATACCAATCGCCCTGAAAGACGTGAGCCAGCTAAAAAACGCGTCCTGATCTTCAGCCCACACCCTGACGATGACATTATTTCGATGGGAGGTACCTTCCAGCGTCTGGTTGACCAGGGGCATGAAGTGCATGTCGCCTATCAGACTTCCGGAAATATTGCGGTGGCAGACGATGAAGCATCTCGCTTTATGGAATTCGTAGTCGATTACAACAAGGCTTTCAATATCCAGGACAAGGAGGCTGAAAAACTGTTCGAAGAAGCCAAGGCATTCCTTAAAACCAAAGACAGTGAAATTGACTCGTATGCAGTAAGAACCGTTAAAGGTCTGATCAGAAGAGGTGAGGCCAAGGCTACGGCACGCTTTGTTGGAGTTAAGGATGAGAATGTACACTTCCTCGATCTGCCCTTCTACGAAACCGGTACTATCCAGAAGAAACCTCTCGGAGCTGAAGATATCCGTATCGTTGCCGACCTGATCGAACAGGTGAAACCCCATCAGATTTACGCTGCCGGAGACTTCGCCGATCCGCACGGCACGCACAAAGTGTGCTGGGATGCCATCGAAGCCGCCATTAACCAGCTGAAAGGCAAAGACTTCATGAAAGACTGCTGGGTTTGGCTCTACCGTGGTGCCTGGGCTGAGTGGGAAATTCATGAAATCGAAATGGCCGTTCCGATGAGTCCTGATCAGGTGATCAAAAAACGGCTTGGAATCTTCAAACACCAGTCGCAGAAAGACGGCGTTGTATTCCAGGGCGAAGACTCCCGCGAATTCTGGCAACGTGCAGAAGAAAGAAACTCCGCCACCGCCCGGTTGTACAACGACCTCGGTCTGGCAGAGTACGAAGCCATGGAAGCCTTCGTGCGCTGGCACTTCTGAGAATAAACACCCTGATAATAAAAAAACGGCTCGTCGTCTGGCGGGCCGTTTTGTTTTAGGGAAAATCGGACTCAGACACCGTATTTGCGGATGATCGCCTCGCAGGCTTCCTCAATCATCTGAAATACCTCCTCAAAGTTTTTCTCCGGATATCCGTAGGGATCGGGTACATTCTGCCATTGACCCGGATAAAGCTCGTCGAGCAGGAGACTGCATTTCGACGCATCCCAGTACGAGCCGGCGATTCGCTTTGCATCCCAATAATTGGCTTCGTCCATAAAATAGATCCGGTCAAATTCGAGCAGATCCTCTTTCACCAGCTGCCGCCCACGCAGGTGACTGATGTCAACTCCATGCCGCAGGGCTACTTTTTGAGACAGATGATAGGGCGGGCTTCCTATGTGCCAGGAACCTGTCCCCGCACTGTCTACTTTCCAGTTTAATCGCCGCTGGTCGGCTTTTTGCTGCAAAACTCCCTCAGCCAGGGGACTACGACAGATATTCCCCAGACAAACCATTAAAACTTTCATGAATTCGCTACTGTCTCTGAACAGAAATTAAAGCTCTTTTGCCGGGATAAGGGTACCGGCCAGAAACTGGGCATACCATCGGATCAGATAGTCGTTGGGGTGATTGATGTTGTTGCCTGTCATATCCTGATAGGATTTGAACTGGAGCAATTCATCATGTACTGACGTCATGTCGACCAGCACACATCCCGGACCGGTCAGTTCTTCCAGTACCCGTTTAAAGTCACGCTGTGTACCGACAAAAGTAGACTCTGGATTAGCCAGCATTGTACTTACCAGGATGAATTCCACTGAGGGATTAATCTCCCGGGTTTGCTGCATGATCGAAGCTATATTCTTCTTGAACTCCTCCGGATCCATCCGGCCGGTTCCGTCGTTCATGCCAAAGGCTATCACAACCAGATCGGGATGATGGGACGCTACTGCATTCAGGGCCTGAGCGGCTCCCCATTTCGAATTCTGGCCACCCACCGAGGTATTCGTAAACTTGATATCAGTTTTATAGTGACCCTTTAACCGGTCTACAAACAGTTGTCCCCAGGAGGGCAGATGGGGTGGTACGTTGGATTTGGCACTCGCATTGGCTCCGGCGGCTATGCTGTCGCCAAACAGCAGAATGTGCAGGTCTTTTTTATTTTTCAGTTTATCGAGGGTTGTTGGCAACAATTTCCCCGAAAACTGGGGCAGTGGCCCGTTCCAAAGGTTTTTCCTGTGTTTGTAGGTTACAGCCAGCTGCTTCTCGTGAAAGAAGGAACCTTCGGCATGCAGCACGTAGCCTCCTGCCGGACGCTTAAAACGGCCAGAGTCTGGTGCCAGCTCCCGGTCGGTCATGGAAACAGCCGATGACCCAGGCAATAGTTTGAGGGTACGCCGCTCAATAACCCAGTCTTTTCCCTTGACATAGGTCTGGGTCAACCCTGAGTCCGTGACCCGGATGATTTTTTTGGGTTTGAACAACAGTTTAGCTTGGGGGGCTTCGCCGTTTACCGAAACCATCATGACCGATTCATGATAGGTGATTTTCCCCTTCCAGAAAGGTTTCATAGGATCCTGGGCTGATACGCTGGTACCGGCCAGAAAGGGCAACGCCAGAAGCGCCGCCCCCCATTTAATTCTGTTGGCTGCCATTAAAATAGGTATTTAGGAAATTTACTTTTTCAGTTCCGCCAGCACGGTTACTCCACCGGTTGTCAGCGTGTTAAGGTTTACTTTGATTTCTGCATCCAGTGGGACAAACACATCGACCCGGGAGCCGAATTTGATAAATCCCATTTCGGAGGCCTGTTCGACCCGCTGGCCTTCCGAAACGTACCACCTGATACGTCGGGCCAGGGCACCGGCAATCTGTCTGAACAAAATATCGACCCCACTCTCGGTACGAATTACGGTAGTGGTTCTTTCGTTTTCAGTACTGGATTTCGGATGCCAGGCTACCAGATATTTACCCGGATGATAGCGGAAATAATTGACGAGCCCTCCAACCGGGTTCCAGTTGACATGTACGTTGAGCGGCGACATGAAGATACTGATCTGCCGCCGCGGACCATTGAAATATTCGGTTTCCACCACCTCTTCGATCACCACGACCTTACCGTCACAGGGAGCGATAACTTTGTCGGAGCCCAGCGTTGGGGTACGTCGGGGATATCGGAAAAACTGGACGATGATAAAAAAGAAAACCGCACTGACTATCAGCAGAAGGGGATGCAGCCAGTTCGATTCAGGTGTCAGATACTCGATTCCCAGGTTGAGAATTAAAAGAAAAACCACGGTTATGGCAATGGTGGTATATCCCTCCTTATGAATCTTCATTTTTGTTCTCTTTCCTTATTTAACAAATTTAAATTGCACTAATTGATCGGCCTCCGTTAACATTTAAAACCCCGGGCTTTAACCCGGGGTTGAATTTACTGAATTACGACGCAATCGCCGTTTTCAATATCATCTTCTACTTTTTTGTATTTGACATCCTTCACAATCCGGCCGTCCCGGTACTGGACGTTCACCCGCTGATTTCGGTCGGCAATCTTAATTGCCTTTGCCGGCGCCGGACGGGTGGTGTTCTCAACCCTGGGCATTTCCGGTTCACTCGCCTGAGGGGCTTCCTCCCTGCTGGTCTGTAGTTTGGGTTCCGGTTGCGGTCTGCGTACCGGAGGAGGCGGCATCTGCGGTGGAGCTGCCTGCTCTCGGGGAATATCAGCCTTCATCAGGAAAGCGATGATTTCCTGGTTGAGCTTGCTCAGGAACCGCTTGAACAGTTCAACTGACTCGAATTTATACACCAGCAGCGGATCCTTCTGTTCAAAGACAGCGTTCTGAACCGACTGTTTCAGGTCATCCATTTCTCGCAGGTGCTCTTTCCATTCCTGGTCGATCAATGTCAGGACGATCGATTTCTCCATTTCTTCGATCAGGGTCCTGCCCTCGGTGTCAATGGATTTCTGAAGATTGACAACCACCCCCATTTGCTTCACCCCATCGGTGAACGGTACCATGATTTCCGAAATCATAGCCCCGCGTTCTGCAAAGATCCCCTTCAGGATAGGCAGCGCGCCGGCAGCGATGGCTGCGTTTTTCGTCTGGTAATGCGCTTCAGCGGCTTCGTAAAGCTTCTTGATCTTGGCCTCCTGCCTCAGTTCCTTGAACTCTTCTGCCGAAATCGGACTTTCCATTCCGAGGGTTGTCAGGATGGCGAGTTCAAATTCTGCAAATTCGCCGTCAGTGGTATTGGCAACAATATCGGCACAAACATCATACAGGGTATTGGCGATATCCACGGCAAGACGCTCTCCAAACAGGGCGTTGCGCCGTCTGCGGTAAATTGCATCCCGCTGATAGTTCATGACGTCATCGTACTCGAGCAGTCTTTTCCGGATACCGAAGTTGTTTTCTTCTACTTTCTTCTGTGCCCTTTCGATCGACTTGGTGATCATGCTGTGCTGGATCACCTCCCCTTCTTCCAGTCCCATACGGTCCATGATTTTGGCCATACGATCTGATCCGAAAAGCCTCATAAGGTTGTCTTCGAGCGAAACGAAGAACTGCGACGAACCAGGATCGCCCTGACGACCCGAACGTCCTCTCAGCTGACGGTCAACCCGGCGGCTTTCATGACGCTCGGTTCCAATAATGGCAAGACCACCTGCCGCTTTGGAGTCAGGGGTCAGTTTAATGTCGGTACCCCGACCTGCCATGTTGGTAGCGATGGTAACGGTACCCGGCTTACCAGCTTCAGAGACGATTTCAGCCTCACGCTGGTGTTGCTTAGCGTTCAAAACCTGGTGGGGGATCTTGCGTAGCGTCAGCATACGGCTGATAATCTCCGAGTTTTCGACCGAAGTAGTACCCACCAGCACAGGCCGGCCCTGTTGAACGAGACTTACGATTTCGTCGGCAACCGCATTGTACTTCTCCCGTACGGAACGGTACACTTTATCTTCATGATCGACCCGTGAAATCGGCAGGTTGGTCGGGATGCTAACCACATCCAGTTTGTAAATCTGCCAGAATTCGCCGGCTTCGGTTTCGGCTGTACCGGTCATACCGGCCAGCTTATGATACATCCTGAAGTAATTCTGCAGGGTAATGGTCGCGTAGGTTTGCGTAGCATCTTCCACCTTCACGTTTTCCTTGGCTTCGATCGCCTGATGCAGCCCATCCGAATAGCGGCGGCCCTCCATAATACGACCGGTCTGTTCATCAACGATCTTGATCTTTCCGTCCATGATCACGTATTCCACATCTTTTTCGAAGAGGGTATACGCTTTCAGAAGCTGGTTGACCGTATGGATACGCTGTGTCTTGACCGAATAATTCCTGATCAACTCCTCTTTCCGGATCACTCTTTCCTGGTCGGTCAGGGAAGTGTCCTTTTCAATGGCATTCAGTTCGATGGAAAGGTCGGGCAGGATGAAGAAATCGGGTGCCTCCGACTCGCCGTTGAGGAAGTCAATACCTTTCTCCGTCAGTTCGATACTGTTATGCCGCTCATCGATCGTAAAGTAAAGCGGCTCATCAGCCTGAGGCATGAGTTTCTGGTTCTCAGCCAGGTAGATTTTTTCGGTCTCCTGCATGATGGTCTTGATGCCCGGCTCACTGAGGTATTTGATCAGCGGCTTGTATTTGGGCATTCCTCTGAACACGCGGAAGAGCGACAAACCACCATTTTCCTTATCTCCTGCGGCTATTTTCTTTTTGGCATCATTGAGGAGGTCCATCACCAGTCGTTTCTGTGCCTCTACGATGCGGGCAATCCGCGGTTTTAGCTCGATGAACTCCTGCTGGCCGCCTCTTGGTACAGGTCCACTGATAATAAGGGGTGTACGGGC
>Ga0182793_1001606_pt1 | contig 13793 bp, 11 predicted proteins | sample Passage237A_FD_130498 | JGI IMG/M metagenome (GOLD analysis project Ga0182793, IMG submission 130498) | Cellulose adapted compost microbial communities from Newby Island Compost Facility, Milpitas, CA, USA - Passage2 37A (version 2) (version 2) ... | reverse complement strand
GGTGTACGCCGACACGCGCTTGGGGTTGTCCGGTGGTCCCGGCGGGGAACCAGGGCCGCCCGGTGCCAGGGCCGGGTCGGCGTACACGATGCGATCCGGCGACGGCACCGCGGCCAGCATCGGGTTGATCGGCAGCGGGAGGTAGTTGATGTTCATCAGCCGCAACGCCGGACCCAGATACTGAGCGCACAACTTCGCGGTCTCGGTCGCCGTCACGTTCTCGATGGCGCCGATGGCCCCGCAGACGAACTGCAGCGGATTGCTCATGTTGGCGAAGGTGAACAGCCCCGTGACGCCGCCGTCGCGCGGATCGAACATGTTCAGCGTGTTGGCCATCGCGGTGGGTGCGACGTGCAGGATCTGTTCGAGCGCACGCTGATTCTCGACGACGGTCTGGGTCACGTTCGCCAACCGCTGTACTTGTTCGGCCGTCTGACTGCGACTGGTGCGGACAAACCGCTCCACCTCGTCGACAACCTGCGACACGTTGGTCAGCGCGGCGTCAAGATCGGACCGACTGCCGTCGAGCACGCTGGTCAACGTCGCCAGCCGACCCTGGAACTCGACGATCTGTTCACTGCTGGCCCGCAGCGCGCTGATGAACGTCTGCAGATTCTTGATGATGCCGACGATGTCTCCACTGCCCTCGGCGAGGATGCGACCCACGCCGGAGAGCTGAGCCAGCGTCTGCCGCAGCTTCTCGCCGTTGTCGCCCATTGCGTTGGCGGCGCTGTTGAGGAACCGCGCCGTCGCGGTGTCGGTAGCACCGTCGTGCGGGCCGAGTTCGGCCGCCAGGCGGTTCAGCTGGATCTTCACGTCGTCCCACTCGACGGGCACCGCCGTTCTGCTCAACGGGATCTCGGCGCCGTCGGCCATCTGCGGACCGGTGTCCTTGTACGCCGGGGTCAGCTGAACGTAGCGCGCCGAGATCAGGTTCTGCGCGACGATGACGGCCTTGGCGTCGGCGGGGATCGGGACATCGTGGTCAACCGACAGTGTCAGCCTGGTGAACGTCGGGTGCGGTTCGATCGCGGCGATCGTGCCGACCTTGACCCCGACGACGCGTACCTCGTCGCCGGGATAGATCGCCGTGGCGGTGGTGAAGTCCGCGGTGATGGTCTTCGGCGCGAAGAACTGTGCGCGGACCGTATATGCGATACCGGCTATCAGCGTCACCGCGAGCAGCGCGGCGGTGACAATGGTCAACGTGCTGCGGCGCATCATCGGCTCCACCGTTCGTGCGGTTGGGGAATCCCGTTGTACATGAACGGGATCTCGGCTCGCGGTCCGGCGTTGTCGGGCGGCTGGCCGGCGTTGACACCTCGGCGGAACCCGAACGCGTAGTCCAGGAACGGCTGCAGGAACGAACCCTGAGTGAGGTTCGGGATGTAGCCGATGTAGTACGGGCCGGTGGCTACCAGTTCGCTCAGACCGCTCTCGTACTTCGCCAGGCCCGGCAGCGCCTTGGCGATGTTGTCCCGGTTCTTCTCCAGCATCTCGGTGATTGCGTTAATGCGCTCCAGGGTCGGAACCAGCTCCTTCTCGTTGTCTTCGATGAGTCCCGAAAAAGTCTGGGCCAGTGCTGATGTCGCGTTGAGCATGTTGACGATCGCCTGCCTGCGCTCGACCAGCATCGCCGTGAGGTCGTTGGCGTTGAGGATGAGCGTGTTGACCTCGTTGGTGCGCTCGGAGAGGATTCCGGTCATGTCGGCGGTGTGCTTGAGGAGTTCGGCGACGGTCTCGTTGCGTTCGTTCACCGAGCGCGACAGCCGGGTCAGCCCGTCGAACGTCGGGCTCAGCTGCGGCGCGATCCGGTCGATGGTGCCGGCAAGTACATCCAGCGACTGGTTGACCGACTCGGTGTCGGTGCCTGCCGCGTTGGTGGCCAGCTCGCTCACCGCGTCGGTCAGCGTGTAGGGCGAGGACGTCCGGGACAGCGGAATGCGGTCCAGCGGTGACATCGTCGACGAGCCTTGCGAGTTCAGTGTCAGGATGCGCTCGCCGAGGAGAGTGCCGGTGCGGATGTGGGCGGTGGTCTGCGAACCCAGCGGCACGCTGCTGTCGACCGTGAAGGTGACGACGGCCTCGCCGTGCTCGAGCGACACATCGGTGACGCTGCCGACGGTGTAGCCCGCGATCTTCACCTCGTTGCCCGGCAGCAGGCCGCCGGCCTCAGTGAACACCGCCTGATACCGAAGCGCCGTCGCCCACGACACGATGCGCTCCGGCTGCAGGCCGACGGCGATGACCAACACCATCAGAACCGCACCGATGAAGCCGGCCCGGATGAGGCCTTTCCCGCGATACTTGTTCATGGGATCTCCGCGCACCGCCCGGTGTCCTGCTTGATCCACGGGAAGACCGCCGTACGGCCCTGCAGATCGCTGACCCGTACCGTCACGCCGCACAGGTAGTAGTTGAAGAAGCTGCCGTACGCGCCCATTCGGGCGAGCTTGCGGTAGTTCTCCGGGGACTTCTTCAGCACGGCATCGATGAGGTCCTTCTTGTCGTCGATGTTGGGCGCCAGCCGATTGAGCTGATCGACGGTCGCGGCCAGCGGCGGCCGCGCCTCGGACAGCAGCTCCGCGAGCGATTGCGTGCCCTTGGAGAGGGATTCGACCGCCGCGCCGATCGGTTCACGCTCGGTGTGTAGTTCACCGACAAGCCGGTGGAGTTTGGCGATCGCACTCGAGAACTTTTCACCGTCCTCGGCGAGCGTCGCCATCGCCTGGTTGAGGTTGTCGATCAGCTGTTGGATCGCTTCGCCGTTGTTGGCCAGCGCGTTGGTGAAGGACGAGGTCCGCGAGAACAACGACTCGATCGTGCCCTCCTGACCCTGCATGATCTGGATCAACGCGGTCGTCAGCGCGTTCACGTCCTGCGGATTGAGGCCTTGCACAACGGGTTTGAGCCCGTTGAGAAGGACATCGAGGTCCAGCGCGGGCATGGTGCGGTCCTCGGGAATCTGCGCTCCGGCGGGCAGCATCGTGGCGCCGCCGGGGCCGTCGAGTAACTCGAGGTACCGATCGCCGACGAGGTTGAGATAGCGCACCGCGGCACGGCCTCCTGTCGTCAGCACGACCTTGCGCTCGGCCTCGAACTCGACCAGCACCTTCTTATCCGGCCGCAGCGAGACCCCGGTGACGGTGCCGACCCGGATCCCGGCCACCCGCACCGAGTCACCGGTCTTCAGATCGGACACGTCGGTGAAGACGGCCGAATACTTCGCGGCCGCGCCGCCGCGGTACTCCCCGAAGACGAGGAACAGGGCGGCGGTCAGCAGTGCCATCACGACCGCGAACACCCCGAACTTCACCATGGTGCCCACCACGCGCCTCATCCGGGCATCCCCACCTGGGTGGCGTTGCGGGGCGGGCCATCCAGTGGCCGGCCCAGCAGGAACTCCTTGAGAGCGGCCGTGTTCAGCTCGACACCCCGGTTGCCGTACTCGAACGGGTTGGTGCCGACATCGGCCAGCAGGTACGGGGGCCGGGTCTCGTAATCCAAGTGCGGCATCCCGAGACAGTTCGGTCCGCCGGTCGCGGCGACCTTCGGCAGGTCGGAGGGATACCGGTAGGGGTCCGCGCCCCAGACGAAGCTTGCGAGCACCTCACCGCCGGGCACACGAGGCGGCGGCACCTTCGCCAGCGGGATCGCGGCGGCGAGCGCGCAGTAGAGCACCTGGTCGTAGCGGCGGGTGAGGTCGGTGACCGGCGCGAGCAGGTGCAGCACCTCGGCCAGGGACTGGTGATTGGTGGCGAGCACGTCATTGCCCACGTCCCCGAAACCGATGACGCTGATCAGCAACGCGTCCAGATCGCGTTGTTTCTCCACCAGGGTCCTACTGATCGAGCTCGCATTGGCGGTGGCCCTCAGCAGGTCGGGCGCGACGTCGGCGAAGATGTTGAAAACGGTTGGTGCCGTGTCGAGCTCGTGGTCCAGTGTGTCGAAGGTCGGGTCCAGTTCGGCGAGGGTGGCGTCTAGATCGTCGATGATCTGGCCCATCATCTGTCCGCGCCCGGCGAACGCCGTGGACAGTGCGCTGAGGGTCTTGTTCAGGTGCTCCGGTTCGATCGTCGACAGCAGTTCGGTCAGCTGCTCGAAGATCGTGTTGATCTCGACGGTGACATGTTCACCGGTGATGACCTGTCCGGCACGCATCGGCTGCGGGGATGGATCCGGTGGCGGCAACAGCTGAACGAATTTGGCGCCGAACACCGTTGACGACGCGATGTCGACGGTGACGTTGGACGGGATCAGGTCGATGGTGGACCGGTTCAGCGCCAGCCGGATTTCGGCGGTGCCGTCGGGCCGCTGTTCGATGGCCGCGACGCTCCCGACCTGGATGTCGTTCATCTTGACTTTGGCATCGGGATTCATCACGAGACCGGCCCGCGACGAGATCACGGTCACGGAAACGGTTTCGGACCATCCCCCGCGAAACAGTGCGGCGGCGGCCGCCACGGTGGCGCCGATCGCCGCGACGGTGAGTAAACCGACGAGCGGTTTGACGTAGCCGCGTCCGCCGAAGTGCACGCCCGGGCGCGCGGCGACCGGCGTGGTCGCGCTGGTGGTCCTGGATTGGTGGGCCGTCAACGCTGTCGCCTCCTCGTCGACACCGAGAAGGCTATGTGGCACTCTGCAGATTGTCTACAATCTGCATCAGCGTTTACGCTGATGTCAACCGGCGGCGGTTTACCATCGTGTGCACCGTCAACGCCCAACGAGGAAGGCAGGGCCGACGACCCATGGGCCAGCCCGCCAGCGCTCACCCCCCACTCGCACGACGCAGCAGTGGTGCGCTTATCGCCGACCATCTGCGCCGCCAGATCCTCGCGGGCGAGTTGGCGCCGGGTCAGCGGCTCACCCAGGAGGAGATCGCCGCCGCGCTCGGCACCAGTCGCGTGCCCGTCCGCGAGGCGCTGGTCATCCTGGAGCAGGAGGGCTGGGTCAAGATGGAGATGCATCGCGGCGGGTTCGTCCTGCCCGTCGAGACCGCGCTGCCCGACAACGCCGAGGTCTGGGACATGATCTTCGGACTGGTGGCGCGCCGCGCCGCCAAACGCCTCACTCCGGAGTTCGACGCCGCGCTCGCAGCCGTCGCCGACAAGCTCAGGGCGAGTAAGGATCCTGCGACGGTCGCCGCGCTGTGCGAGGAATACCTCGATGTGCTCTTCGACGCGGCGAGCGCGCCCGCGATCGCCCGCACGGTGCGCCGGGCACGGGCCACCTCCATCGACACGATCGTCGGGATGGTGCCAGACACCATTGAGCTCAGCCGCAAGGCCGCGCTCGAGGTCATCAAGGCGATCCGGGCCCGCGACGGGGAACGTGCCATCGCGGCACACAACAAGCTGCAGACGGAATGCCTTGACCGGCTGATGAAGGCGATCAAGGACCGGAGCGGTCAGTAGCTCCGCGCCGGGCATCAGCGTCCCCGCGCCAGCGCGTACATCGCGCTCACCGCGTCCAGCATCTCGGCGGACATCAGGCCGCCGGCGTACTCGACCCAGCACCAGCTGCGCGCCGGTATCCGTCCCGACGAGGCGGCGGTGAGCGGCCCGAAGTAGTGGATCGGACTGCCAGCGGAGTCGAAAGTAAATGTGTAGGAATCGGACCCGATGGTGACATCCATGCTTGACAGCTTCTGGCTGTCGGTGAAATGGGGTTTGGCGACGATGTCGTCGTGCACGGTGGTGACGCCGTTCTTGAGCTGGTATCCGGGCCCGAACGGGACACCTTCGCGGCCCTGCCAGAAGCTGCCGCCGCCGAGTTCACCGTCGTCGAACTCGTGCAGCCAGGACACCCACATCCCCTGTAGCTGACGCGCGATCGGCAGCTCGGTGTAGATCTTGCCCGCGGGCCCGTAGGCGAAGTCCTGGTGACCGTACCCTGACACCTCGGTCCCGTTGACCGTCCCGGTCATGTACATCAGCTCGTGGCGGTAGTAGACGTCGTCGTCGACACCGTCCTGCTTCGGGACGTGGGTCAGCACGATGTCGCTGACGGTGCGGCCGTGCAGCTCCCAGCGGTTGCTGGCGTCATACCAGTGAAATCCGTTGGTGTCCCGCTCGATCCGGCCGCTGAGATAAGTCATCGTGATGGACTCGCCGGTGTCGAAGTACTGCATCGGCTCGAAGAAATCGATGGTGGCGTACTCGGGATACAGGTGCGTGGCCTCGCCGTCGAGGCTCTCCTGCAGCGCCCGGAACCCGCAGACCGGCGACACCACGTGGGTCATCCCGGTGAGAAAGTCGTCACATCCGCGGGTGGCCCAGTACGTCTGTCCCGCCGCGTCGCTGACGACGCCGCCAATCCATATGCCAGCCAGTCCGAGCCCGGGACTCGGCACCCACTCGCGGCGGTAGTGCGCGAGTTCGGGTGTCTGGCACAGCATTTCGACGTCGACACGGTTCGGCATCTTGTTCACCACTTCCTATCCGGTACTGTCGGCCCGGTCGTCGAGCAGGTCAAGGGTCTTGAGGTCAGACAGGTACTTCTCGATGGTGCTCCTGGTGATGCGCGGGATCTCTCCGTCGCCGACTCGCGCCTCCCGCACCGCGGTCTGAAACCTGGAGCTGTCGACGCCCGCACCGTTGGTCGGCGGCAGCGCGTACCGGAAGGTGTGCAGCAGCGGCAGCAGTGAGGCGTGCCGCTGCCGATCCGGCAGGTTGCGCAGCGCGGTCTCGAATCGCTCGAACCACTCGTCGCGGTCGGCCAGTCGCTCGATCTTGCACCCTGCGGCGGCCATCCAGTCGACGTACTCGTCGAGGCCGATGCCGTCGTCGTGGGGGTTCACCACGTGATATGTGTGGTAGCCCTCGGTGGGTGCCAGCGTCGACATCGCGTTGGCGACGAAATCGACTGGCAGTCCGTCGAAGTGGGCCCGGGGTCGGTTGCCGTCGTCGGCCCGCACATAGAACGTCTCCGGTGCCAGCCCCGTGGCGGCGACGCTCAGGATCAACCTCGTCACCATGTCCGGGACGTTCAGCTGACCGCGGTACCGCGGTTCGGCCATGATCATGTCGCAGCGGAATACGGACACGGGCAGGCCGCACAGGTCGTGTGCCTGGCGCAGCAGCACCTCGGCGGCCCACTTGCTGGCGGCGTAGCCGTTGGCGTAGCCGTCGTCGAGGGACCGGGTGGCACCGACTTCGCGTACATCGGCGTCCTCGGTGAAGGACTCGGCTGGAATGGTCATCCCGACGCCCACGGTCGAGGCGAACGCGAAGGCCTTCTGCCGGGTCGTCAGGGCCAGCCGGATGAGCTCGGCCGTGCCCACCACGTTCGGGCCGAAGAGCTGGTCGTACGGCAGCATGTGGTTGACCAGGGCCGCGGAATCGATGATCAGGTCGACGGACGCGGCGAGGCGCTGCCATGTGGTGTCGTCGACTCCGAGTCGCTCCTGCGCCTTGTCTCCGGCGATCACCTCGAGCCGACCGGCGGCCAGATTTCGGTAGTGCGACAACAGGTCTGGGTCGCCGCTGTCGAAGGCCGTGTCCAGCCGGGCCCGCGCCGACGCGTCGTCGGGCGCACGCACCAGCGCGATGACCGTGCTGTCGGTGCGCTCCAGTTGTTCGAGGAGCAGATAGCGGCCCAGGTATCCCGTCGCCCCGGTCACCAGCACGGTCCCAATCTCCGAGGGGGGCGCCAGACTGTCGGCACCATCGAGGATCGGGCCGTCCAGGAACTTGTCGAGAGTGAGATCGTCGGCCCGCACCTCGACCGCGCCGGCACCGTGCACTGATGCGAACGTGGGCCTGCCGCGGTCGCTCCCGCTCTGCGACTCGATGTGATCGGAGATCGCCTGCAGGTCGGCGACCGGATCGATGATCACCGGAACCGGCACGGCGATCCCGAGTATGTCCTCGAGCGCATTCGCGAATGTCACTGCCGACAGCGAATCCCCGCCGAGATCGGTGAAATGCTCACTTGCCGAGGGGATGTCAGGAGATCCGAGGACAGCTGCTGCGACCGCGCGCACGGTGTCGACCACCGGGCGGTCCACGGCCCCGTCGCGCAGCTCCCGCAGTCGGTTGTCCTGCGCCGCGGCCAGTTCACCGTAGAGTCGTTCGAGGCGCGGACCGTACCTGCCCTCCAGGGCGGGCCGCGACAGTTTGCCGATGGCGCTGAGCAGACCGTTGTCGAGCGTGAACGGCGTCGGTTCGACGATGATGTCGCGGGGAATCTCGTAGGCCTGCAGGCCGGCCTCCTTGGCCGTCTGTCGCATGGCGTTCAGCAGGAGCGTCTTCAGATCATCCGCTCCGTGGTTGGCGAGCGCTTCGGCGGTGGGCACCACGACCGCGAGCAGGTGGGGCTGGGCGCTGTTGCCGTATACGTAGACCTGTTCGGCAAGTTCACAATTGGCGTACAGTGCCTCGAGCTTCGACACGGCGACGAACTCGCCCTGCGACAGCTTGATCACGGCGTTGCGGCGGTCGATGTAGCGCAGCTCGTCGGGGGCGAGCTCGGCGACGATGTCACCGGTGCGGTAGTAGCCGTCGTCGTCGAACACCTCGGCGGTCAGGGCCGGATGCCGGTAGTAGCCGGCGAACAGGGATTCCGACTTGATCAACAGTTCGCCGCGCGGGTGGGGTCGATCCGAACCGTAGTAGCCGAGTTCGGGCACGTCGACGAGTTTGTAGTCGGTGACCGGTGGCCGTTGAATCCGGCCGTCGACGGTGACGGGTCCGGATTCGGTGGCCCCGAATCCGTTGATCAGGTGCCCGTCGAGCAGCCGTCGTACCCAGTCCTCCAGGTCCGGCGCCATCGGGGCCGATCCCGTGAGCGCCGTGATGTAACGGCCGCCGAGCAGCGTGGACCGCATGTCCGCCAGCACCTCATCGTCGTCTGTCGCACCCCGGCGCTGGCACTCGCGGTACAGCATCTCCCAGACCCGCGGCACGAAGTTCAGCTGGGTGGGCCGCACCATGGCGAGGTCGTCGAGCAGGCTCGACAGGTCGCTCGCGCCGGCGAAATGCGCTGTGCCACCGGCTCCCAGGGTGGAGTACAGCATCGCGCGGCCACCGGTGTGGCTCATCGGCAGAAAGTTCACGGTGATGGCCGGCAGCGCGAACCCGTGTTCGGTCAGAGTCTTCGCGGCCAGCTGCCACGGCGCTTTGCTAAGACCCTCGTGGTGCATCGCCCCCTTGGGGCTGCCGCTGCTGCCCGAGGTGTAGATCACCAGTGCCAGCCGGCTGTCGTCGGCGGCCGGATCCGTCGGTGCGGGCAGTCCGCTCCCCCGCTCAATGACCCCGGCGAGCGGCTCGACGACGGATCCCAGTTTCGCCACCGCCGCCGCGAGGGCATCGCGGTGGGTGCGGAGGTCGTCGTGGTAGTCGAACACGACCAGGCGCCGCGCCCGGCCAGTCAGGGCCACGCCATCGGCGAGATAGTCTGCGCTGCAGGCGATCACGGTTGGCTCGGTCTCGTCGACCATGGGCCGCAGCCGTTCCAGCGGCGCGCCCGCATGCAGCGGCACCGACACCGCGCCGAGCAGCGGGACCGCCATGTCGACGGTCGTGTAGTCCGTGCTGCAGAAGCCGAGCGTCGCCACCCGGTCACCGGGTTGCACGATGTCGGCAAGCGCGGCGGCGACCGCGGCGACTCGGCGCCACAGCTGGCGGTAGGTGACGGTCTCGAACTTCGGCAGCAGCTCGAGGTGACCGTCGACCACCTGGGTGGCCCGCTGCGCCAGGGCCGGCCGGTCCGCATAGCCGTCGGCCGCGGTCCGCATCAGCGCGGCCAGGCTCAACTGCGGGTCCAGGATCGCCTCGCTCACCACGCTGTCGGGCAGGGCAGCGGCGAACTGGGCGTCGTTGGCCAGCAGGTCGGCCACCCGATGTGCGAGGCGCTCCCGGTCTGCGTCAGTGAGCAGCACGCTCCACCCCACTCACGTCAGCGTCCGTGGGCGGCCGCATGTCCCTCCTTCTCGATTGCAGATTGCAGACAATCTGCGGTCGATGAAGGAGGGTACGGGACGGCGGCGGGTCAGGGGAAGCTTTTCGGCAGACCCGCCGCCGACAGATCAGTCAGACCACTGCACGGTGAACGCGGCCACCGAGTCCGCAACCCGTGCACGGGTGGCGGCCGGGTCGGGGAAGGCGTCGGCCAGGCCGGCCACCGCGCGCTCGGCGAGCGGGCGCCACTTGTCGACCCAGCCGTCGATGACGCCGCGGTTCGCCGGGTTGGCGTTGATCGCGTAGCGCGCCAGTGCGACGTGCCAGGCCTGGTTGCGGGTGGTGTCGACGCGCGACTCCTGCAGCAGTGCGGCGGTCAGGCCGTCCCCGTTGGCGTTGGCCAGTTCGACGAACGCCTCCTTGAAGAGTGCGTCCAGCGCCGGCTTGACCGCGAGGTTGAGCGCGACGAACGCCTCGCCCCAGTCGTATGCCAGCAGCAGTCGCTCCAGGGTCTCGCGGGCCGGTTGCCACAGCGGGTCGTTCTCCCAAACGCGGCGTGTCTGTTCGCTATTGGCCAGCGCTGGGCCGTGGGTCAGCGACAGCGACTTGGCGCGGTAGGCGACCCACTGCAGCGCGCGAAGTTCGTCGGCGGCCTGGAAGAACGCCGCGTTGGTGATGTAGGCGCTCGGCGCCACCTGCCCGACGTAGAGGCTGGTGATCTGCAGCACGTGCAGCAGGTAGCGGGCCGGCACGTAGACGCGGGTCAGCGTGTCCACCCACTGCGTGTCGAACCTGCCGTCCTCATCGAGCGCCTCGTAGTGGTCGACGACGCCCTCGGCGTAGATCTCGCGGTCGTGCTGCAGTGCGATGTAGCGGCGATAGTTCAGCGCCGCCGGATCCCGGAAGCCCTCCCAGTCCTCGGCCTGCAGTGGCGAGCCCTCGCGGTACTTGAGGTACCAGCGGTTGATCGGGGCGTTCGGGTCCAGGTCGAACGGTGCCGGCTTGCGGTTGAAGTGATAGTGGAACCTGCCGGTGACGGCCTCGTACTCGGTGGGTTTGCGGCGGGTGTCGCCGGCGATGCTCCACGTCTTGAGCGGTCGGCGGGTCGCGGTGGTCATGTGTCAGTCCTCTCGGTCCAGGTACCAGTGCAGTTCGTCGTCGCCGACGTAGCGGATGCGGCCCGCGAATCCGACCAGCGCCGGTTCCAGGGTGTGCAGCGGGAACTCCTGGCCCGCAGCGGATTCCAGGCTGGCGCGGGTGACGCGCAGGAAGTGCGGCGCGTGGATGCGCACGTAGCCCGCGTGGTCGTCGATGGTGATGGCGGCGTCGGGATTGTCGGCGTAGATGGCCTCGGTCACCGCCGCGACGATGTCGGGGTCGAAACCCCGCACGACGGGACCGACGAGTTTGTCCTGCGCTGCGGCGGCGGTCATCGATGGTCTCCTTCGGACAGCGAAACGGTGATCTGGTCGCCGTCGAGGCGTACCTGGTGGCTGACCAGACGACAGTTGGTGGGATTGACCCCGGCGCCGGTGTCGAGATCGAACTCCCAACTGTGGGCGCCGCAGGTCAGGACGGTGCCGTTGACGTCCCCGTCGGCCAGTGGGTAGCCGGCGTGCGGGCACAGCGCGTCGTAGGCGCGGATCTCGCCGTTGCGCAGGTGTGCCAGCAGGATCGGCCTGTCCCCGATGTAGAACTCGGCGACCTCGCCCTCCCAGAGGTCGTCGAGGGTGGCGACCGGAATCCAGGTGGCGGTGCTAGGCATAGAACGCCTCGACGTGGTCCAGCGGTCCGACCCCGGCGGACCCGATGGTCACCTGCGGGTCGAGGACATTGCCGTGGTGGCGCAACCGGATCGGTGCGTCACGCTTGGCGACGCGGCGGCCGACCACGTGGTGGGCGATCGCCCCGGTCACGGCCTCGACGGTGTCACCGTCGTCGACGGGGATGAGCAGTTCCAGCACGTCGCCCTCGAACAGGGCGGTCAGTGGCAGCAGTGCCATGGTCTCAGCCTTTCGTTCCGTTGCCGTTGAGCGCCCACGCGTAGTTGTCGGCGTCCTGACCCTGTTCCTCCGGCGACAGGCCGAAGTACTCCAGGACGGTGCCGAGATCGGGCGGGCTGATCTCACCGGACAGCACGCGGTCGATCAGCGACTGGTGGCCGGCGAAACGGTCGGGCCGTTGGGTGAAGATCCACCGGCAGGGTTCCGAGCAGAACAGGTACTTGCGGCCGTTGTGCACGTGGGTCAGCGGCGCGGGATCGGTGTGGGCGCCGACGATCACGCCCGCGGCACGCACGATCGGCAACTGGCACAGGTTGCAGGTGATCGGCAGCGTCTCGGGCAGGGTGGCCGCGATGTCGCCGTTGCGGACGTTCTCGGTGATGACGTCCCAGTGCCTGCCGAAGTCGCGGTTCCAGCCGGGGTACTTCTCCTCCAGCCACAGCCGTTCCGCCTCGGAGACACCGGCGTCGGGGTTCCACCACACGGTCGGCCGGTAGTTCCACACCCCGAGATGGATGGCGTGGTGGTACCAGGTCAGCTCGTTGATGAATTCGTCCCAATACCAGGGGAAGTCGAGTCCGTAATCGCGGAACTGGTCGGCGAACTGCTTGACCACCCAGTCCTCGATGAACTCCTTGAAGCTCATGCGCCGGCTCTCCAGCGGGGTGTAGTAGTCCATCGACAGGCCGGTCAACAGCGCGAAGATGCGCCAGGACCGCCAGAACATGTGGTCGATGAGGAACTGCCCCCACTCCTTCTCACCGTTTTCGATGAGCACCTTGATGGTGGGCTCGCCCTGCTGGGCGTGTCGGGCCTCGTCGGTCTGAATGGAGCTGATCAGCGCGCCGAACTCCAAATCGCCCACGTCGATGGCGTCGGCGGCCATGCCGAGGAACTGCAGGTTGGTGAACCCGGTCTCCAGCGTGAAGGTCAACTGCAGCGCGATGGACAGCGCGTCGTTGGCGACGAACATGTCGTCGAACAGGTAGCGCACCGCGAGCACGATCCAGTTGTTGGTGTGGAATGCCTTGAGCGCCCAGTCTCCTCGCGGTTCCTTGTCGAGCAGTCCGTAGGGAAAGAAGGTCTGGATCTGGCCGTGGCGGATCTCGTCGAGGGTGCCGAACGTCGCGGTGTTGCGCCACGCGGCCGCGCGGCCAAACCGCCCCATCCGGGCCTCGCCGATCGACGCCAGGTACTCGGGCATCGAGATCGCGCCGTAGTGCGCGACGATCACCGACTTCCAGCCCGGGTCGAGTTGGTCGAACAGCTTGGAGCGGCCGATGGCGTTCTTCAGCGAGTAGGTCGTGGTGTCCTTGGTGACCTGGTTGTGCACGTACTCGCGGTAGCCGATCTTGTAGGGCTCGTCCCACTTGAGCCAGCCGTCGGTCGAGACCCGGTGCGTGCCCGAGAGTTCCTCAGGAAACACCTCCTCCTCGGTGACGTAGCGGAACGTCCAGTTGGTGTCGCGGGCGAGGTCGTACCAGTCGCTGCGGGAGAGTTTGGGCATGTGTCTTCCTTGAGCGAGAAGTTGGGCTGCCATCGTGTCGCGTTGACCTGCGTCGATGACGCGACCTCAGTGATGATGCGTCTAACCGCGAGGAGTCCTAAGTATTAGGATCATGCTGATTCGCACCGTCGGAGCGGCCGGGTCTCGCGGCTAGGCTGCAATCCGTACTTGCTGTTGTCAGCAAACACAGCGGAAGGGGTTTTCGTGTCGGTCACCGACGAGTATCTGAAGAACAACGAGGAGTACGCCAAGACGTTCTCCGGGCCGTTGCCGATGCCGCCGAGCAAGCATGTCGCGGTGGTGGCGTGCATGGACGCGCGGCTGGATGTGTACCGGGTCCTGGGGTTGAAGGACGGCGAGGCGCATGTGATCCGCAATGCCGGC
>Ga0182793_1001605_pt1 | contig 13794 bp, 11 predicted proteins | sample Passage237A_FD_130498 | JGI IMG/M metagenome (GOLD analysis project Ga0182793, IMG submission 130498) | Cellulose adapted compost microbial communities from Newby Island Compost Facility, Milpitas, CA, USA - Passage2 37A (version 2) (version 2) ... | reverse complement strand
GGCGGGGTTGCGGAGAACCGCGGTCTGCCAGTCGATGAGCTTCTCCTTCACCATATCGATGGAGAACTTCAGCGCGGCGGCGGCGGTGCGCTTGCCGTTACGCGTCTGGAGCATGAACAGCTTGCCTTCCTGGATCGTGAACTCGATGTCCTGAACGTCCTTGAAGTGCTTCTCGAGGATCTTGCGCACGCGGAGGAGCTCGGCGTAGGACTTCGGCATCACGTCCTTCAGCTTGAGGACGGGTTCGGGCGTGCGAACGCCGGCGACGACGTCTTCACCCTGCGCATTGACGAGGAATTCGCCGTAGAACTCGTTGGCGCCGTTGGCCGGGTTGCGGGTGAACGCCACGCCGGAGCCGGAGGTTTCGCCGGTGTTGCCGAACACCATGGCCTGCACGTTGACGGCGGTGCCCCACTCGGTGGGGATGTTGTATTTGCGGCGATAGACGATCGCGCGGTCGTTCATCCAGGAACCGAAGACGGCACCGGCGGCGCCGCGGAGCTGGTCCCACGGATTGTTCGGGAATTGTTTGCCGGTGCGCTCCTTCACGAGCGCCTTGAAACGGTTGACGAGCTCCTGCTGGTCTTCGGCGGTGAGCTTCGAGTCTTCGATGTCCGCGTGATACTTCTCGTGCTTGAACGCGTGGATCACGGTCTCGAACGGCTCGTGATCTTCGCCTTCGCGCTTCTGCACGCCGAGAACGACGTCGCCATACATCTGGATGAAGCGGCGGTAACAATCCCAGGCGAAGCGCGGGTTGTTGGTGGCCTTCTCGAGCGCCACGACGGTCTGGTCGTTGAGGCCGAGGTTGAGAATCGTGTCCATCATGCCCGGCATCGAGTCGCGGGCGCCGGAGCGAACGGCGACGAGGAGCGGCATGCCGGAGGTGGCGCCGAACTTCGTGCCCATGATCTTCTCCATGTTGGCCACGCCGGCTTCCATCTGAGCCTGGAGTTCCTTCGGGTAGGTCTTCTTGTTCGCGTAATAATACGTGCAGACCTCGGTCGTGATCGTGAAGCCCGGAGGCACGGGGAGACCGATGCGGGTCATCTCGGCGAGGTTGGCGCCCTTGCCACCGAGCAGAGCCTTCATCGTGCCATCGCCGTCGGCTTTGCCGGCGCCCCACGTGTAAACGTATTTGGGCGCCTTGGAGGCGGAGGACTTGCCCCGGGAGGCGGGTTTCTTCGCGGAGGCCTTGGCCTTCGCGGTGGGTTTCTTCACTTTGGATTTAGCGGCCATGATGGGTGATTCGGAGTTAGAAAACGAACGCTCTGCGCGTGGGCGCAAAGGTCTAGGGGATAGCTGTGCCTAAAGTGCTGTCAACCGCTCAACACAGCGGGTGAGGGCACAACAGTAAATGGGCATCGCCGGCAGGCGGCGATTGGCCGCCCCGGCCAACAAAAAAGCCGCCTCGGAAAGGAGGCGGCTTCGGAAAGATCACCGAGGCGCGGTTCAGCGCTTCGAGGCGAGCTGCGCGCGCAGCACCACGCGGAACATCTGCAGCGCGAGCCAGAAAACACCGCTCATGCACCCTGCGGTGAGGCCGGCCCAGAGGAAGATCATCTTCGGATCGTTGGAGGGCACGTGCGGGCGGAGGACGCCGAACATGTAGACAAAGAAGCCGATCACGAGCACTGCGTCGACGATCAGACTGAGCGGGGTGACGAGCTTTTGTTCTTTGTTTTCGGACTGAGCCATGCCGGGAAAAAGATTCAGAAGACCGTGGTTGTCCATGGAAAATTATGCGCACCCGTTTAGCCACGGGATCGCCGTTCGCGCCGCTCGTTTGCGCTCAGAGCGTCTTCGGAATCGCCGCCGTGAGGTTCTCCGGGCCGTGATCGGTCACGAGGATGTTATCCTCGATCCGCACGCCGCCGAGATCGAGATGCTGCTCGACGAGTTCCCAATTCACGCAATCGCGGAAACGCTCGCGGCGCTGCGGATCGTTGAGCAGCGGCGGAATGAAATACACGCCGGGCTCCACCGTGACGACGTAGCCGCTCTCGAGCGGCAAATCCATGCGCAGCGTCCGCAGCGCAGACCGCGGATCCTTCGCGCGACCGGGCAGCGTGCCGCTCGCATCGCGCACGCCGAGTCCGAGCATGTGGCCGAGACCGTGCGGGAAAAACAACGTGTGCGCCTCGCGCTCGACGAGTGACGCGGGATCGCCGCGCATCACGCCGATCGCCACGAGTCCCGCGGTGAGATCGAGCGCGGCCGCGAGATGCACATCGCGCCACTCGACGCCGGGCACGCAGCGTTCGATCGCGAGTTTTTGCGCGGAGAGGACGACGTCGTAGAGATCGCGTTGAAACGCGCTCGGCTCGCCCGCGACAAACGTGCGCGTGACGTCGATTACGTAGCGGTCGATTTCGGCGCCCGCGTCAACGAGCACGAAGTCGCCCTGCTTCACCACGCGCGCGCTCGGTTCGAAGTGCAGCACGGCCGCGTTGGAGCCTGCGCCCACGATCGACCCGTAGCCTGTGCGCGTCGCGCCGCCGCGGAAAAATTCCGCTTCGAGTTCGATCTGCAGCGCGCGCTCGCTCACGCCGGGCCGGATCAACTCTTTCAACTTCGCGTAACCGGCCGCGGTGGCTGCCGCGGTGCGTTTGAGTCGCTCGATCTCGACTGTGTCCTTCGGTCGACGCGCATGCCGGAAATAGTCGCGCACCTGCGTGGTCAGCGCCGTGTCCGCCTGCACGCCGCGCAGCGGCTCGCCGAGCATTGCGACCGGACGCTCGCGGCGACTTGCGAGCCACGACTCGAGTCCGCCGATCGGTTCTCCGGGAGGTTGCGTGCGGCCTTCCCACACGCGCTCGGCCTCGGTCACTTCCGGCACAAACGAAATCCAGCCGTCGCTCGCGCCATCGCGCGGATCGAACACCACCACGCCGCCCGGACACTCGATGTCCGTGAGATAAAAATACTCCGCGTGCGCGCGAAACGGATACGTTTGGTCCGTGCCTTCGGGCAGCGGAATCGGCTCTCCGGCGCCCACGAGGAGCAGAGCATCCCCGAGAGGAAGCGCGGCAGCGAGACGAGCACGGCGGGCGGCAAGATGAGACGACATGGCGGCGCTCGAACTCACGCCGCGCAGGACGTGCGGTCAAGTGCGCGCGGCAATCTCCGGGATCTTCATTCATCCCTTTGCCGATAGCGCGAGCGGGTGACTCCCGCCTCCCGGCGAGTGGCGCCCGCGCCGAGTGTGACCACGTTTGTTTCAGCCCCATGAAACGACTCCCGCTCCGCCCGTTGGTTGTTTTCGGTCTGCCGCTCTCGCTCGGACTCGTCCTCGCGTGGCACGAAGAGGTGAGCGAGCTCTTTTCACCGCGCGACGACCGCGCGGGTTTGCTCGCACCGACCGCTCTGCTTGGCGCATCGCTTCCGGAAGAATCCGAAACCGGCGCGCTTCCGGGCGAACTTCTCGCGACGAACGATTCCGCCGCGATTCTCGCCTGGCTCGAGACGCAGCAACGCCTGCACCACACCACGCTCGTGGAACCCGCGCTTGCAGCGTGGGCTTCGCACGAGCCCGACGCCGCCGCCGAGTGGCTGGGGCGCAATCCGGCGTGCATGACGCGCGAGAATGTTCGCGCTGTCGCGCTTCGCTGGATCGAGCGCGACGAAGCGGCGGCGTTGAACTGGATTGAGGCTCATCTCGACGAAAAACTCCGCACTGAATTGTTCGTCGATCTGCTCGTGCTCGTGAGCGAGGATGCGAGCGTTTCGCGCATCCTCGCCAGCGTCGCTCCTCGCGCTGCCGATCAGGCGATCGCCGCCGTGTGCACCGCGCGCGGCCAGTCCGATCCCACCTGTGCGCGCCTTCTGGCGCGGTTGATTTCCGATGAGGAACTGCGCACCCGCGCGATGACCGCGTTGGAGAACTCGACTTCCCCCGACCTCGCGCGCACGGCGGTGGGTGATGATTCATTCGGGCCGCTGATGACTCCAGTCCGTGCCGATTAAAAGAAGGCGAGAAATATCCGGCCAAAATGTGCTCACAGTCTGGCAATCGCCGCGTAGCCACTTCCAGGCGGAAATGGCACAGTAACGCCATGAAAACGATCCTTACCCCGATCGATTTCTCCGGCATCACCGAGCCGGTTGTCAGTCAGGCTGGTGCGCTCGCCCGGGCGTTGGACGGGCGGGTGGTGCTGTTGCATATCATGCAGCCGCCAGTGATCACCAGCGAATACAGTCCGTTCATTGAAAACCTCGGCGAGATTGTGACGGTGGGCGAGAAAGCCGCCGCCAAGCGACTGGAGCAGCTGCAAAAGAAACTCGAAGCGGACGGTCTCGAGACCGACACGCTTCAGTTCACCGGCGCGCCCGTTCCAAACATCCTGAAGCAGGCGGAGAAACTAAACGCGGACTACCTTGTGATGGGTTCGCACGGACACACCGCCTTCTACGATCTCCTCGTCGGCAGCACGACGCACGGCGTCCTGCTGAAAGCGCCCTGTCCTGTGGTGATAGTGCCGGCGCTCAAGCAAAAGAAGGCACGCAAGGGCGGTTGATCAATTTACCCGGACACGGGTCCGGGTGTTCTTTGGTTCGTGGAAAGGGAAATGTGTGTGGAGGGCGCGGGCGAAAGCTCGCGCCCTTAATTTTTTCCCGGAATCGAAGACGCCACGAAATCGAAGATGCGTTCACGAGGTCCGAGCTTCTCGCTTGTTTTGTCGTCGTTCTGAGCGCAGCGAAGAATCCACTTGGAGGTTCGCCGCACGCCACCGTGCGCAACCCCCTGGATTCTTCGCTGCGCTCAGAATGACAAACTAGGCTACCGGCCGCGATATGTGATCCGGTAAATCGCGCCGCCACTGTCGTCGCTCAAGAACAGCGAACCGTCCGGCGACTCCGCCATGCCGCACGGCCGGCCAAAATGGGCGTTGGTTTCCGGCAGATAAAAACCGGTCAGAAAGTCTCGCGCACGCGTGTCGCCTTCACGCGACGAAAACTGAATCGTCACGACTTTGTAGCCTTTCGGCTTCGCGCGATTCCACGAGCCGTGCAGTGCGACAAAGGCCGTGTTGCGATAGCGCGCCGGAAACTGCGTCCCGCGATAAAACAACATCTCCATCGGCGCGCTGTGGGGCGTCAGTCCCGCGATCGGCGCTTGCGTCAACGCCGCCATCTCCTCGCGCGTGATTCCAAGGGTTTCTTCCGGATTCTGGTGCAGGTTGAACTTCTTGTCGTCGTAAAGAAACGGCCAGCCGTAGTGTGCTCCGCGACGCAGGAAGTTCAGCTCCTCGTTCTGCTCGTGGTCGCCGAGCCAGTCGATGCCGTGATCCATGCCCCACAAACTCCCGTCGACGGGATGCCAGTCGAAACCGATCGTGTTGCGCAGCCCGCGCGCGAAGATCGTGCGGCCCGAACCATCAGGCTCCAGTTCGAGAAGAGTCGCGTTTTCCGGATTCGGCTCCGGCGCGGCGTTCGACGTGCTGCCAACCGACAGAATCAATTTCCCCTGAGGCGAAAACTTGAGCGTGCGGTTCGGGTGCTGTCCCGCGTCGGGCAAATCTGAATACAGCACCTGCGGCTCGCTCAATCCGCCGTCCGCCAGGATGTCTGCGACGTAAACTTCGCGGATCGCTGCGAGGTAGATCTTGCCCTCGTGAATCGCGATGCCGTGCACGTTTTCGATCGAGGCGACCTGGCGGATCACTTCGGCCCGCCCGTTTTTGTTCGCATCGCGGAGCAGCGTCACGTCGTTGTGCGGCGCGCGTCGCGTGACGTAGAGATCGCCGTTCGGCGCAAACGCCATCATCCGCGCGCCTTCGAGTGTCGCGAAACTCTGGATACGAAAGCCCGGCGGCAGTTTCAGCGTCTCCACCATCTCCGGCGTCGGCTTGAGTTTCGTCGGTTCGTTGATGTGGCCTCGGATCGACTGCTTCACCTCGGGTTCGATCACTTCGAGGTCGGCGGCGGAGAGCGGAAGCGCGGCGAGCGCGAGCGAACAAAGTGAGAGCGGGACGCGGAAAAAGGCGGGCGCATTCATAACGAAAATTAGCCAGCGCCTGCGCGTGCCGCCATGGGAGCGATTACCGCGGTTTACTCGGCGGACGCTGCCCGACTCCAGTGGAGCAAACTCCCACGCGACGCACAAAGTCCCGACTCGATCCGCACTTAGCCCCGACCCGGGGCGCACCTTGTCGGGACCGTGCGCGCATCGTGGCCCGACCGTGTCCGCACCTTCGCCCGACCATGTCCGCACTTGGTCGCGACGTTGTGCGGACCGTGGTTCGACGATGTCCGCGCCTTGTCCCGACCCGGTCCGGACGCGGGCGCGACTTGGTTCTATCCTTTCGTCGCGAAGGCGCGGCGCATGCCGCTCGAGACGAGCGCGAGCGTGATCAGCGAGTTGACCGGCATGAGCACGGCCGCGACGAGCGGGTTCATGAGACCGACGACCGCAAGGCCGACGGCCAGCAGATTGTAGGCGACGGAGAAAATGAGCACCCAGACCTGTGTGCGGCGTCGCACGTGATTGACGGCGAAAAGCGCGCGCAAGCCGCCGATGCCACGACCGAGATAGTAGAAATCGGCTTTTTGCTCGAGGATGCCGCGGTGGATAACCGGTGTGCCGCGGCACAGCGCACGATCGAAGGCGAGGCTGTCGTTGGCGCCGTCGCCCAGCATGAGCGCGTCGTCTGGCGCGTGCTCGGCGAGCCACGCGGCTTTTCCCTGCGGCGTGAGTTCGCCCACCGCGTGATCGCTCGGCAGCCCAAGATGAGCGGCAAGTGAACGAACTTTTTCACGGCGATCGCCGCTGAGGATGTAGGTGGAAAAGTTCTCGCGGCGCAGCTCGGCGATCTCTGCGGCGGCGTCGGGGCGCGCTGTATCCAAAAAGTGGAAACACGCGAGCACCTCGCCATCGCGCACGAACTCGACCCCGGCGAGCGGCTCGTCGCCTCCAGTGCGGTCGCTGCTCGCGGCCCCGCGCCAGCCCGGCCGGCCGAGAGACCAGGTGTGCCCATGCCACGTAACCTCCACGCCCTGACCGACCGTCTCGCGCACTTCGTCGCTCTCTACAATGTCAACTATTGGTTGACAATGTGTGGACGCGACCGCCGGGCGGGAGAGGAGGTTTTCGAGCAGGCACTGGCTGATTGGGTGCGCGTTGTCGCGCACGAGGTGGTGCAGCGCGGCGCGGGCGTCGGGCGCGAGTGCGTCGAGTTTTTCGGGATTTTGCAGGACAGGCGTCTCGAGCGTGAGCGTGCCGGTTTTGTCGAAAATGATTTTGCGAACGCGGCCGATCTTGGACCACAGGTCGCCTTCGCGCACGAACACGCCGCGCGTGCGCAGCGCGATGGTCGCCATCTCGTCGGCGAGCGGAAACGCGAGCCCGATCGCGCACGGGCAGGATACGACGAGCACGGCGGTGACGACCGACCATGTCTGCGACGCATCGTGCGTGGTGAACCACCAGCCGAGTCCGGAGGCGATCGCGACGAAGAGGATGCCGATCAGATAGCCGCGGACGATTTTCTCGAGAAACACCTGGCGCGCGCCCACGCGCTCGGCGGGGCGCAGCAACTGCGCGAGCAGCGATTCCGACCACGTTTGCTGCGCGACGAGTTTGGCGTCGGAGCGGCTGATGTTGAGCGCGCCGGCGGGCACGCGTTGTCCGGCGCGGAACGTGCGCGGCTCCGCCTCGCCGTTGATCGACGCGAGGGAGAACGCGACCTCGACGGATTCGAGCCGCGACTCGACGGGCACGTTTTGGCCGGAGGCCGCGAAGTAAACGGAACCGACGGCGAGTTGCTCCGGCGTGGCGGACTTGCCGTCGGCGAGTCGCACGCGCTGCGGTTTCGGCTGGCGGCTCAGAAGCTGGCGCTGGTTGCGCTCCACCGCGGCGACTTGGGCCCAACGACCGATCAGCATCAGCAGGATGAAGCTGCCGACGAAATCGAAATACATGAAGTGCTCCGCGCCGCTCAGCCAGCCGTAGACCGAACCGACGTAGGCGCCGAGCACGCCGATCGCGATCGGCAGGTCGATGTGCATCGCGCCCTCGCGCAGCGCGCGAATCGCGCGGCCGACAAAATACGTGCCGCCGACGAGAAAGCTCAACGTGCCGAAGAGGAGCGTGAGCAGGTTGAACACGCCCGCGTATTCGAACGTGGGCTTCATGCCGAAATACGCGGGGAACGCGAACAGCATGATGTTCATCGCGAATGCGGCGCAGAGGCCGATCCGCTTCACGAGTGCACGGCTTTCCAGCACGGGCGCCGTTTCGCCGGCAGGGCCGAGAATGTAGCCGAACGACTGGAGCTTGCGTGCGAAGTCCGCGGCGGCGAACTCGCCGGGAATCCAGCGCAGCCGCGCCTGACCGACCTGTGCGTTGATGAAGATGTCGCGCGCGCCGGCCTGTTGTTGAAACACGCGCTCGATCAACCACACACAGCCGGCGCAGGAGATGCCCTGCACATCGACCGTGAGTTCGGGCGTGGCGCCCTTCGCGGCGGCTTCGGCATCGCGCTGGGCGGTTTCAAGCCAGGAGAAATCGCGCGGCTGAAAGACCGCGGAATCAGCGGGCGCGGTGACCTCGTCCTTGATGCGGTAGTAACCCTCGAGTCCGTTCTCGTGGACGAGCCGATAGACGTAACTGCAGCCCGCGCAGCAGAAGCCCGACTCCTGCATCTGTTGGTCGATCAACGGTGCGCCGCAGTGACGGCAAACCGGTTTCGCGCGGGACGACGAGCGCTCGGACGGGGGAGGCGGAAGAACGGAGGGCGATGCGCTCATCTCAGAAGCAGATCAGGTTGTTGGGATCCGGCGCGGCGAAGCCGAGCGTGCCGCGCAGCCGCCAGCCGAGAACGAGCGCGGTTGAAAGGGCGAGGGCGAAGCGCGCGCGATTGAGCCAGAGCGGGGAGAGTTTCTGCCGCACCCAGTGAAACTGCGATTGCGCGAGCCAGAGCAGCGGCACCGTGCCGAGTCCGAAAGCGAGCATGAACTCCACGCCGCGCATCGCGGAACCCGAGAGCAGCGCGAGACCGAGCACGAAGTAGAGCGGCCCACACGGCAGCAGTGGTGTGGCGAAACCCAGCGCGGCCGCGGCCTGCACGCGTGGACGGGAGCGCATCCAGAGGTTCAGCTTGAACATGAACCGGCCGAGCGCGGCGGGCTTCGGCAGATGGCGATCCAAGCGAAACGCCATCGCTACGAAAAACAGGACCAGCACCCACGGCAGCCAGCGTGCGAGCGGCGAGGACAGAAACTCGAGGGGAAGACGGCCCGCCGCACCGGCCAGCGCGCCGAGCGTGGCGTATCCAAAAAGTCGCGACAGGTGATAGGTCGTCGAAACCGTGGCGGCATCGGCGGAGTCGCCGCGCACCGGCATCAGCGAGCACGCGAGCGGTCCGCACATCCCGGCGCAGTGCAGACTCGTCACGAGACCGGCCACAAAGGCGGCGGTGGGTGAGTTGATCGCGGCGAGTTCCATGGAAAGGCGGGCGGGAGAGGGCGCGCGGCTACGGTCGCGCGGCTTTCGTGGCCAGCGGGACTTCTTGCACGCGATTGTGCGAGGCGATGATGAACCACGCGGTCCAGGCGGCGATCTGGAGCGCGCATGCGGCGACGACCCACAGCCAGAGCTTGGAACCTTTTTTCTTGGGTTCGGGCGGGACGACTTCGACCTGAACGTGATGGTGGGCGCCGTGACACTTTTTCGTGCCGCGCGAACGCGGGCAGGAGCAGGACTCGCTCGGAGTGTTGAGGCAGGGGAGATTTGTTTCCGTTTCCATGATCACGGGCCGCCGATCGGCAGGCTGGATTCCTCGTGAAGGAGGTGCGCCTCGGGACCGAGGAATTCCACGGTGCGCTTGAGTTCGAAGGCGCCGGAGGTTTCGCGAACCTCGACGTCGAAGGTGAACGGGCCCTCATAACCATCGCGCGTCTGCCTCACGACGAGCGGCTGCACGAGTTCGCCGAGCGGCGCGACGATCACGGGTTCCGTGAAGCCGGTCTGGCGGAGGCCGTCGGGACCGCGCGCGATGCGCACGTCGAAGGCCACGGGGTGATTGCGCTTATTCACGAGGCGCACGAGGTATTGATTTCGCACGAACGTGGTGTCGACGAAGTAGGGCGCACCGGTGATGCGCGTGACGCCGAGATTGGCGGGGCGCACCGTGGACAAGGCCCACGTGGCGACGCACGCGCCGGCGAGGAGCAGCACGCCGTAGAGGGCGATGCGCGGACGGAACCAGCGGGTGCGCTTGCCGGTAAAGGCGTTTTGCGAGTCGTAGCGGATGAGGCCGGTGGGGCGCTCGAGGCGCGTCATTACCTCGTCGCATGCGTCGATGCACGCGGTGCAGCCGATGCACTCGAGCTGGAGGCCTTGGCGAATGTCGATGCCTGCGGGGCAGACCTGCACGCAGCGCGAGCAATCGATGCAGGAGCCGGCGTTGGGCGTGCCGACCTTGCCGCGCGGTTCGCCGCGAGTGGCGTCGTAGCCGATCACCATGGTGTTGTCGTCGATCAGCGCGGACTGCAGACGGCCGTAAGGGCAGATGACGATGCAGAGCTGTTCGCGGAACCAGGCGAAATTGAAATAGAGAATACCGGTCGAAATCAGAATGAAGCCAAACGCGCTCCAGTGCTCGGCCGGAGCCGCGTGCATCATCGACCAGACTTCCGGCAGCGAGACGAAGTAGGCAAGAAACAGGTGGGTGATCACCGCCGACACCACGAGGTAGAGCGCGTGTTTCACGGCGCGGCGGGCGATCTTGTTCGCGCTAAGCGGCGCGGCCGCGAGTTTGCGACGTTGCACCGCGTCGCCATCGATCCAGCGCTCGATACGGCGATAAACGTGGTCGAGAAAGACCGTTTGCGGACACGCCCACCCGCACCACACGCGGCCGAGCAGCGCCGTGATGAAGAACAGCGAGAAACCCAGGCCCGTGATGACGAAAAACATCAACCACATGTCCTGGGCTGCGAGCGTGAGCCCGAACAAATGGAAGCGCCGGTCGGCGACATCGATGAACACCGCCGGATAGCCGCCGATCTGAATCCACGGCAGCGAGAGATAGAACGCGATCAGGCCCAGCGCCGACCAGCGGCGCGCCGTGGCGAACTTTCCCCGAGCGTCCGCCGGATACAAATACGGCCGGGAGCCATCCTCGCGAATCGTGGTGACGGAATCGCGATTGGGCGCAGGAAAGTGCCGTCCCTTTCCGGAAGGCCGGGGCGGTGGAGCGGAGCGCAGTGGTTCAGACATGGCAAAAGGGACGGACGGCCAAAACGGGGAGAAAAGGCGGGTGTGTGGAGCCGCCTTTGTCCCGGAACAGGAGACGCCTTAGGAAGAAGGCGGCGTCCACGCCTCCTGTTTCTCAATGGGGTCGCCTTCCTTGTGGTGACTCAGGATGAAGGCGACCGTTTCGGCGACCTTCTTGCCGCCAAGCACGGGACCCCAGGCGGGCATGCCCTTCACGAGCACGCCATTGGAGACGGTGTTGTAGATTTCGGTCGGCGTGCCGCCGTGGATCCAGAGATGGTCCACGAGATTGGGGCCGATGCCGCCGGAGAGTTTGTCGGCGTGGCAGCTCGCGCACGTCGTGGCGTAGGTGGCGCGACCCGCGTCAACGAAGACGGGATTGCGGCTCATCTTCCACAGGCTCGCGTCGTCCACGGCGGGCGCGGAGGCGAGCTTCGCCGCTTCGATCTGCGACAGCTCGGCCTCGACCGCGGCGGGACCGGAGAGGCCCAGTTGCGCGCGCTCGTAGTAGAACCAGTAGCCGACCCAGAAGATGATGGTGGCGTAGAACGTGACCAGCCACCAGTTGGGCAGCCGCTTGTCGTATTCCTGGATGCCGTCGTATTCGTGCGGACGAATCGGATCTTCTGACGGGGGTTGATTATGAGTGGGCGTCATGGCGGGCGGCGGAGTCGGAGTTGAAGGGAAGATGAGCCAACTGGTCGGATTGGTGGCGCGGCATGCGGAGCGCGCGCCACGTGATGTAGGCGAAAATCGCCGCAGCGGTGACGAACGCTACGATCGTGAAGATCGCGGCGGAGTCTTCGAGGAGGAGGCGTCGAAACATGGTGAACGGAGTGCGTTGATCGCGTTGAGAAGGGCCCGCGGATCAGCGCGCCGCGGTTTGCTTCGGCGCCACTTCCTCGAACTTGCCGAGGTGCTGGAGGTAGGCGATGAGCGCGATGATCTCCTTTTCCGGAGCGACGTAGGCGCCGGCGGCGCGGAGGTCCTGCGCGATCGTCTTCGCCTGAGCTTGAGCCTGGTCGAAGATTTCCTGCGCGCTCTGGGCCGGATATGGCACGCCGAGCATGCGCTGGACCTTCAGCTTGGACGGGAGGCTGGCGATGTCCGTGTTCTGCGTGGAGAGCCACGGATAGGCCGGCATGATCGAACCCGGCGAGATCGCGCGCGGATCCTCCATGTGCCGAAGATGCCAGACGTTGGGATACTTGCCGCCAACACGGGCGAGGTCGGGGCCGGTGCGCTTCGAACCCCATTGATACGGGTGATCGTAGATCGATTCACCGAGGCGCGAGTAGTCGCCGTAGCGAAGCACGTCGGGCACGAGCGTGCGGATCATCTGCGAGTGGCAGGTGTAGCAGCCTTCGCGGACGTAGATGTCGCGGCCGGCGAGCTCGAGCGGCGAATAGGTGACCTGGAGACGGTCCTCGACGTTCTGCGCCTTCTGCGCGACGACGGTCGGGACGATCTGGATGAGACCGCCGACGACGACGGCGATGAACGTGAGGATGGTGAACGGAAGCGCGTTGAGGAGCAGCTTCTCGTGCCAGTCGCCCCACGCCTTGGCGCGGGTGTGGACGAGCGCGTAGCCCGCGACGAAGCAGGCGAGCGAGCCCACGATGCCGACCATGCTGAGCAGGCCGTTGCCGAGCATCCAGAGGCAGGCGAAGCCGATGCCGACGACGCAGAACAGCGTGGGGGCGTTGAAGAACGTGCCGAAGAAGCCGAGGCGGGTGTCGGCCGGCGTGGGCTCGTCGCGGTAAACTTCGACGGTGCCGTTGACCGTGGAAGCGCCCTTCACCGTGCGGTAGAAGTTATAGGCGAGCAGGAACCAGCCGACGAGGTAGAGCCCGCCGCCGATCACGCGCATGAGCATCATCGGCTTGATGGCGTTGAGCGTGTCCAAGAAACTTGGATACGCGAGCACCGTGCCGTTCTCGGTGGTGGCGCCGAGCATTACGCCCTGCGTGATGCCGCTGGTCCACATGGCCGCGACGTAGAGCAGAATGCCGACCGTCCCGAGCCAGAAGTGAACGTTGGCCAGCGAGGTGGAGTAGAGAGGTTTGTTCCAGAGGCGGGGCAGCAGCCAGTAAACCATACCGGCGGCCATGAAGCCGTTCCAGCCGAGCGCGCCGGCGTGCACGTGGCCGATGATCCAGTCGGTGTAGTGCGCGAGCGCGTTGACCGATTTGATCGAGAGGAGCGGGCCTTCGAACGTGGCCATGCCGTAGAACGTGACGCCCGCCGCGAAGAACTTGAGCACCGGATCGGTGCGGAGTTTGTGCCACGCGCCGCGCAGCGTGAGCAGGCCGTTGAGCATGCCGCCCCAGGAAGGAGCCCAGAGCATCAGCGAGAACGTCATGCCGAGCGTCTGCAGCCAGCCGGGGAGGGCGGTGTTGAGCAGATGGTGCGGGCCGGCCCAGATGTAGATGAAGACGAGCGACCAGAAGTGAACGATCGAGAGCCGGTAGCTATACACCGGACGCTCGGCCGCCTTCGGCACGAAGTAATACATGATGCCGAGGATCGGCGTGGTGAGGAAGAACGCGACGGCGTTGTGACCATACCACCACTGC